>Ga0180429_10003629_pt1 | contig 12477 bp, 10 predicted proteins | sample SS_ome_FD_132428 | JGI IMG/M metagenome (GOLD analysis project Ga0180429, IMG submission 132428) | Hypersaline lake sediment archaeal communities from the Salton Sea, California, USA - SS_1_S_1 metaG | ecosystem: Environmental > Aquatic > Non-marine Saline and Alkaline > Hypersaline > Sediment ... | reverse complement strand
CAAATTTCAGGCCCGTCCCAACGCTTGAAGATGCGTTGGCGACTGAACCTCCACTGCCCTGGGACAAGAGATGAAAATGGTTTGCAGTGGGTATGTTCGCCTCGATCTGGTGAACCACTGTTATTTCTATTCAGGATTACTTCTTCAGTGGTCTGACCACGTTATAGATACTATCACGCGCCATGCAGGCGAAGAAGGCATGTGTAGGCCTGCCTTTTTGAAACAGGATCTGCGGTCGCTCGAAACGACCGGCCTTTAGGATACTACCGTCTTGTCTTTCCACCTTGCCCGTATAGGCAAGGGGCGGATCTGTCAGCTTCCAGTTCAAACCGTCCGCAGAATACGCTAGAAAACCGCTTCCCCATCCCACGGGAATTGATCGGTCCATGGATTTAACCATCATGACGTACTGGTTCCCATTGAACCATACGTAAGGGTCCTCGATATGCGCCCTGTTGCCCTGAATCATGATCTGGGATTCGGCATTCAATCTCTTGTACGGGCCGAGATAATGCCTGGCTTTGGCAACGCCAAGGATAAGTTCGTTCTTGATCTTCTGCTCGGGAAACTTTAGTGGAGAGCTCTTGTAAATCAACAGTACGCTTCCGTCCTTGTGAATTACTGGGGCGGGGTTACTCGTTATCGACGCGTCCCACTTACCGGGCCTCGGTTCCAGAATGGGCTTATCCATGCGTTTCCACGGTCCCTTTACCGAGTCGGAAACCGCAACGCCGATCCGCTTGTTGTTCCATGCAGTATTCCAAAGCTCGCGCGAGGGGCGTTTGGTTTTCGGTGGAGCGGCGGTGTATGTTGTCCCGGTGTAAAACAACACGTACTTTCCCTTGTGGCGTCTTATCGTCGGGTTGAATGTCGCCATACCGTCCCAGTGGGCCTTGCCTCTGGGCGGTAGGAGAACCTTCAGCATTTTGTAGGGGCCTTCGGGCTTGTCGCAAACCGCCAGAACAACGTCAGCGTTTGTCACCCACGACGCCATAGCCGTTTTCTTCGGCCACCTGCTGGCAAACATGTAGTATAGACCGTCTTCAGCTTTGATGACCGACCCGCCCCAGACGATATAATCCTTCAGACTTAAGGCTGGCTTCATCGGCGAAGGGGCCCAGTTGTTGTTGAACACGTTCTTTGGTCCTGCCGCTACCGCACAACCAGTCAGCAGCAACCAGCAGAGTGAGCCTGCTATACGTCCGGTTCTTTTCATATTCCCGTTTTTCATCGATTGTCTCTTTCGCTTTCTCTAAGCCTCAATTGTCCGGTTCTTCTGATTTCGCAGTTCGGCCGCCGCTATCCTCGCTATGCTTAGCATAAAAAGACCTTAACAACACAAAATGATAACCGCAACGCATCAATAAAGCATGACGATCCACCCGATCTGAGAAGTCTGTTCGCATAATAGTAAGGTTACGCTCGGGAAAGATTAGTAGAATACCCAGACCGTTACGACCACGCAAACTCACAGGAACAGAGCCGATCAAGCAAAACAGACCAACAGGCAAGAGTCGGGAGATCAAGAGAATGAAGAACGCTGCATTGCACACACTTATCGTGACGATTGTACTGGGCGGGCTGCTTAGTTTTGCAGGCGCCGGCGACTATAAATCAACGCTGGAGGAACACTGGTTGCGGATACTGAGCCCCGAAGAGAATCTGGACTTCGGGCTCATGCACCCGACCCTGGACGCCGCCGGAGCCGTAGACGGTAAGCGTCATGAAAACTGGGCGTTTTACACTGAAAAACGCGGGCGGGAGTCCTGGTGGGAGGTCGACCTGGCCAGGGATGTGAACGTCGGGCGCATCGATATTTACAACGCTCGCAATGGCGAGTCGCGGGCCCACATCCTGCAGATACTCTTCTCGTCGGATCACGATAATTGGGAAAAGGTTTACGATAACAAGGGCAAGGTGAAGTTCCGCGGCGGTAAGGAAGGCCAAAAGCCGCTCAGCGTTCAGTTCGACGGGAAAATGACCCGCTGGGTGCGGATCAGGACACCCAAATACGACTACATGCACCTTAGCGAAGTCGAGGTTTTACGCCAAGGGCGACGATAAGAAAAACGTCGCACTGGGTCAGTACGCAACCCAGTCGTCAACGAGCGGAAGATCGACGGTGTCTTACAAAGGCCCGCTGGTTAACGGAGTCCGCCCCATGCCCCCTCTGCCGCCCGGATGCAAGTCGCTCAGCAAAGATCCGAAACTCAGATACGGCAAGTACGTTACCGCAGAAATCATCGAAAATACGCTGACACTGGCCGACAAGACCATCGCCTACGTCGCCCGGAGCGTCAAAGTAGACACGCAGAAAAAACAGCTCGACGCGATGAAAAAACGATGGTCGGCAAAAAGCGTCGCCCCGGATAAATACGCGGAGTTCTACGTGGCGTTGCGCCATCTGAGACGCGACGTGATCATGATGCACCCGGACCTGAAGATCGATAAACTGCTGATCAATCGCGTCCCGCCGCCTAGGTACAGTCACAATGGCGATCAGCATCTCGGTCGCCATTCGCGCCTGGGACCCGGTCTGACGATCCTGGAAAACTGGAAGACTAACATCAAGGTCCGTCCGATGCTGGCGCCGGGCAAGCTGCCCGAAGGTTCGGTCCGCAACCCCGACCTGCACTACGACGCCGAGAAGGTCACGTTCGCCTTCTGCGATCACACGCGCAAGGGTCACAAGCGGTTCTTCATTTACGAAGCCGCTCTGGACGGTTCGACCGTCCGCCAGATTACCGGCACGCCGCGCGACCCGCTGAAGACAAGCGGCCAGCGGGCGACGGTTATCATCGAAGACAACGATCCGTGCTACCTGCCCGACGGTGATATCATGTTCACCTCGACGCGTTGCCAGTCGTACGGGCGATGCCACGGCGGGCGGTACAACCCGGCGTGGACGCTCTACCGCATGAAGGCTGACGGATCGGGCATCCGCCAGGTCTCGTTCAATAACGAAAACGAGTACGAACCGGCTGTCCTGAACGACGGGCGAATTGTCTTTACTCGCTGGGAGTACACCTTCCGCCACGAGATGTTCTTCCACATGCTCTGGTGGTGCCGGCCCGACGGTACGGAAGTCTCGAACTACTACGGCGCCGACACGCTGCACCCGATGATGGTGGTCGAAGCCACCCCCATCCCCGGCACGAGCAAGATCGTCGCAACCGCCCAGGGGCACCATAGTTACAACACGGGCACAAGCATTGTGATCAACCCGAATCTTGGTGAAAACGGCCAGGAGCCCGTAACGCGGATCACCACTGAAACACCGTACAGCGAGTCGCCCGGAAGCGGCTGGCCCAAGCCTCACTGGAGCCATCCCCACCCGGTGAACGAGGAGCTTTTCTTCGTCTCGCGAGCCAATCACAGGGTCTACAAGCAGGGCATGGTCCCACCGAAGAACAACAGGGCGATCTATCTGGTTGACTCATTTGGCGGCCGGGAGTTCATCTACGAGGATCCGACCATTGCCTCGTTCTCGCCTATCCCGATCCGCAAGCGAAAACGCCCGCCGGTGCTCCCTTCGCGAGTAGTCCCGGGTCAGAAGTACGGCACGCTGTTTGTGCAGAACGTTTACCTGACGCGCAACGATCCGGACGGCGTGATCAAGCCCGGTATGATCAAGGCGATCCGCCTGAACGCGCTGGGTGTGCAGGGCAGGGCGGTCCGCTCGGGACTCAGCCCGACTAACTATTCGGTGCTGCCGAAAAAAGTACTCGGCACGGTGCCCGTAGGACCAGACGGAAGCGCGTTTTTCAAAGCCCCGACCGACACCGCACTGTTCCTGCAAATACTCGATAAAAACGGAATGGCGATCCTCACCGAGAAAAGCTTCTTCTACCTCCAACCGGGCGAGAACCGCAGTTGCGTGGGTTGTCATGAAGCGGCGGGAACCGCTCCAATCGCAGGGGCGGTTGCGAAGATGGCTCGAAGTCAGCCCAGGGATGTTATCCCGCCGGCAGGCCCGAAATACCCGGGCGGAAACAGTTTTCATCGCTCGGTTCAACCCGTGCTCGATAGATACTGCATAAAATGTCACGGGCTGGAGAAGAAGGAAAAGGAGATCAATTTCATTAACGATGGACCCGCGGAGCCCGAGGGCCTGCCCAGGTGGTATCGTTCGCATCAGCGCGCGGTTCAGACCGAAGGGATCCTCGCGATAGCGAAGCGCGGTAAGCATCTGGTCGGTTACAAGCCTTTCATGGCCGGTCGCGACGCGGACAAACGCGACAGGAACGTCTCAGTCCCGCGACGCTATTTCGCCTACACGAACATTATCGCCCAGATGATGGCCGGTAACGAGGAACTGGCGGGCAAGAAATATTTCGCAGCCCACAAGCACCTGAAAATCGATCGCGAGAGTTACATGCAGTTCGTCGAATGGCTGGACCTGAACTGCCAGGCCTGCGGCGATCTGTTCCCTAATAAGGTTGAAGAACGCACGCTTGATGCGGCCAAGATGCTCGCGGTCAAGGCCTACGCCAAAGAGCTCTTCGGCGCCAGGTTCGACAAGGATCCCGACTACTCGTTGGTCAATCCCGCACAGCCCGATCAGAGTCGTATCCTGCTGGCTCCCTTGCCGCTGGCCAAGAGCGGATGGGGACAACTGAGGGGTTACGAAAGCAAGGATGATGCTAAGTTCAAGAAGATGGCTTCCCTCGTCGATGCGGCGATAGTCCGCCTGCCGAACGAGAACACACGCGGGTGGAACCCGTCGCTGGACATGGGCGGAGCCGACAGCTGGGTGCTGGAGGATCGCAAGCTTTTCTACAAATCCCTAGGCCGCAAGTTCGAAGATGAAACAAAGAAAGAGAAATAGCACCACGATTGAATAGGCACTCGAATCCTACCGATTTCAACGGTGAATGTGTGTGGTTTTGGCTTGGTTGAGAGCTCAACTTGCGCTGGATGAGGGGCAAACATGTAATCAAACCCCATACGGTTCCAAAACTCAGCCGAACAGTAGTTCTTGGCATGAAGAGGAGTTACAGGATAGCTCGATGCGGTGGATTGGGCCTGTCCCACGGCATTGTGAGACGGTCGAATCGCCATCATGATAGCACATGCATGGCGGATTCCTGTCGCGACGTTGTCCGGATGGTTGACGGGATTGATAGACGAGGAGTGGGGCGGCTTCGAGTGCGGGAGACGATTCTGGACCTGGTAGCTCCCCAACTCGACGCAGACGAACTCGCGTAGGTCGTGCCAGGATCCGGACAAGCATAGGCTTCGGGTTGACCTTGTCAGAATTCTGACAAGGTTCTTTCGGAGCCCACTGGAAGGGGGAGATCAGAGGCTTGAGCTTCAGTACAGGCTCGGGTCGGCATTAGAGTGACTAACGCGACCCCGAGACGCCAGATCTCGTAAAAAAACTCTCAAATCTTCAATGTCGAAAAAAAACCTGAAAAAGCTGCTCCAAAAGCGAGACACACTTCGGCCAACTGCAGAAGTAAGGGGGTGGAGGAGGAAGTTTCGAGTGTGTTTTTGACGGGGCCTGAGATTCGACCTCCGCGATGTGAAGCGGTCGGGGTACAGGAAATAAGTCAAGAAAAGTGGTGCGCGGCGACGCAAACGGCATAGGTAACCAATGAGGGCGGGCGCATAGGACCGTCTCTGGGAGCCTTGCCATGATCTCTACATTCGATCCCAAGAATACGCAGGCAGAGGACCGCCTGATGCTCGTGCGAAAACGCGCAGCAGATGCCCACGCCGTTTGCCCAAATCGGAAGAAACATGAAATTCTGTCGGAAATATCGCCCTCCATACCATATCTGGTACGAAGTTTCGGAAATTCCGAATTAGGGTGCGAAACCGGCATATCGGCGGCAAATAAGTATATGGAGGGCGATGTGCAAAGACGCAGCACCCCGAGCACAGGAGTTTGAAATGCCGCAGAACGAAAATGACATCAGAGTTACCACCGCATCTTACTGTCCAAAGAATCCTCGAGGCTCCAGAATCGAAAGAAATTCTGAAAAAGTTGCTCCAAGAGCGAGACACATTTCGGCGAACCGCAGAAGTAAGGGGGTGAGGGAAGAAGATTCTGGTTGTGTTTTGCACGCGGATTGAGATTCAACCGCCCTTAGATGGCGATAACCCGGTCAGAATCAGAGTAAATGCAAAAAACAGCGCGACAAAACCGGCCTGGCTGCAGATGTAGAGGGCGGAGCAAGAATGTATCGCCTTGGCGGGCAAGGCCGCATCGTGGACATTCACTTCTGACGCCGGCAGGGCGGATATCGTTCTGGCTAAGCGGGCTGACGGAGAGCAATGCACGTGGCGCCGTCTACGCCGGTGTATCAAGCTCTCAAAGGATCTGGGATTTGCGGAATTGAAAGAAGATCTGAAAAACTGCTCTGAAAGCGGGACGCTTTTCGGCAAACCGCAGAAGTAACAGGGTGAAGGAGATAGTTTTTTATGGATGGTGACCGAGGTATTGAGACTCAACCGAGCATCGACGGTGAGGACCTGATCAAAACCATAAGTAAGTTGAGAATTGGCGCGGCAAACCCGGGCTGGCTGCGGATATAGAGGGCAAATTGACCGCATGCGGGCTTGGAACCGAAGAAGAGAGATTTGCTATGAGAGACACAATTGGCCGGATCGTTCGCCATGCCGGCATGGAACGCGTGGGGGGCGGCGAGTGAATATGACCTACCGATGCTACGGAATGCTGGATAGTCGGGGGCGTTGGCGAGTTTGGCGGTTTGGGCCTGCTGAGCGCGATGTGCAGGTCCGCCTTGAGGCTGAGGCCGCCAAGGCCGGACATGTGCTGTTCTCCAGTGTTCAGACCTTTTCGGCTCCCCGCGGTGAATCCGGAATTATGCGCTGGCGGGAAGTCCGACAGCAGTACACCGGTCAGGACGCCTTGCCGCACCTCACGCCGCTGTACTTCGATGTTGACGCCGATGGCGACCTGGACAAAGCGATGCTCTGGACGCGGATGCTCGTGGAGTTCTTCGTCGAGCAGTTGGGCCTTCCCCAGCAAGCGGTGCGTGTGTGGTTTAGCGGCTCAAAAGGCGCACATATCCTGGTCGATGCTGCGATGCTCGGCATTGAACCCAGCGCCATCTTGACAACCGACATGAAGGCCGTTGTGCTGGAACTGGTGCGCCAACTGGCGGCTGAGAGTGCAGCAGGGCTGTCCGTCGATTCGGCGGTCTATTCACTGCCCCGCATGCTCCGCCTGCCTGGTCAGATCAACCCTCGCAGTGGGCTCTACAAGGTGGAATTGTCCCACCGTGAACTGTTTCAACTCGCGGCCGATCAGATCACTGACCTGGCCCGAGCGCCGCGAGGATACCTGTTGACAGCCGACGATTTGTCCGATGAGCCCGTGCCGAAGGCGGCCGCCTGGTGGTCAGCGGCGCTGGGGCGCGCCCGTGAACCTCGCGAATTTCGCATCAAGACCGCCAAGGTGGCGGGTTTGAAGGTCCGGCCAGACGGTTACCTGGCGGACAAACTGATCGACGCATCCACGCCGCCGTGCATCACTGGAATCCTCGGCTCCGCTGTCAACCCAGGCGATCGCAATCGGTGTGAGCTTCAGATCGCCTGCTGGGCCAAGGCCGCGAAGCTGCCCGAGGATAAGGCTCTGTTGCTGTTGGCGGATTGGACGAAGCGGAATCGACCTGAGCTGTCGCCGCAGAACGCCGAGACCAAGGCGTCGTCCATCGTCGCCAGCGTATACGCCAATGCGACGTACGGCTTCAGTTGCATGGCGGCCCGGGTCGCAGCACACAAGGCCGGAGTTGTCCCGCGGTGCGATTCGTGCCAGGTCGTACGGCCTCATTCGTTGCGTCAGCTGTCTTCGCTCCGTGTTCGTCACGACGCCCATTGGAACCCGCCCTCGAGAATCCCCTTGGAGAATGCCCGTGGTCTTATTGCCCAAATCGTTGACAGCCGAATTGCAGCCTGCTCCGCCGATCGGGCTGGTGACAGCGCCGCCTGGAGTCGGCAAGACCCACTCCGTCCTGAACGCACTGGCCGACCACGGAACGAGGGCGGTCTATGCGGCGCCGACGCACGAACTGGCCATGCAGATCGAAGAAGACCTCCGGGCCCTCGATGTCAAGACGCATTACTGGCGACAGGGGCCCGGTGTTGAGGATGCCTGTCCGCAGCAAGATATGGTGGAGTTCTTCCGGGGCCTTGGCTACATCATCCGCTGGGGCCCCTGCAAGGATTGCTGCAAACGGAAGGAATGCACCTACCGCCGCCTGTTTGCCTGTCAGGCCAATAGGTCGGCCCAGGTGCTGATTCTAACTACGTGGCATCTGCGGCGAAGAGATCTCTGGACGCTCAAAGCCCTGGAGAATCGGCCGCTGGTGGTGTTGGACGAGGATGCCCTGTCTGCGTTGGCTGCGCCAGCGGAATTGGCCGTCGATCGCCTTAGAAGCTTCATTGAGAACCTTCAGGTCCTCCGGACCGCACTGGCGGACGGCTGGAACGACCCCACCAGTGCTTGGTTAACTCGCCGGTTGAGCAAACCGACCGAAGGTGATCAGGCGGCAGTGGCGTTGACCGACATCTTCCGCAGGGCGGCCGAGGATGTGCTACGCAGCTGCGCTACGGCCGGGCGCGGACAATGGCGTGACGCCGAGGCTGTACTGGACCAGGTTGTCACGAACTACGATCGGATGTTGCTCCATGATGACGATGTGTTCTTCGGCCTTGTCCGCGTCGCCTACGACGCAGCCCGGAAGAAGACAGCCCTGCCGAATATACTGGCCGATCTGCGTGAACTGCTGACCGAACCCCGTCCAGTGCACCTGTCCGTCGGCGCCTGCCGGTGGACACGGCGGTCGTATCTCCCGCCGGATCGTCGGATTCTCATGCTCGACGCCACGGCTGAACCGACCGTTGTCGAAGGTGTCACCGGCAGACGCGTGGAAGTCGTCGAGACCCCGCCGATCGAGCAGAAGGCCGCGATCTTTCAGGTCATGGATAAACTCGGCACCAGGGCTGGAAACCGGCGTGATCTTCATCGTGCGAAAAGCTGGACGCGGACGCTGGCCAGTGAAGTGGCCCGCAGGCACAGGGGTCAATCGCTGCTGTGTATTACGTTCAAGAGCGATAAGGAGCCTCTTCAGCGGCTGCTCGACGCAGAGCACGGCGATGGCGTGGTGGTCCACTACGGGGCGCTGCGTGGGTTGAACGCCTTCGGGAACTACGACGCGGGCCTGATTATCGGCCGACCAATGCCCAACGAGGCCCAGCTACAGCTCCTGGCCGTGGCCGCCTTCGGGCGTGAAGCCCTGCGCGAGAATCTCCAGTCGCCGCCCCTGGAATGGCGCCTCCACACCCACGACATAGGGCCGGATACATGGCGGGTCCGCTGTCAGCAGTACGCCGATCATCGCTGGCAGGCCGTCTGGCGGCATGTGGTCACCGGCGAGTTGATGCAGGCGATCGGGCGGCTCCGACCTCTGACCAACGAAGCGACGATCTACGTCGCCACGAATGAGCCGCTGCCGGCAACTCTGGATGTTGTACCCGTCTATGCGGCCGAGGTATTCCCGGCCATGGCGACAGCCGTCAGGCGCAGCGATTTTCAGGATCGGGTTCATCAGTATGCCGGAACTATGGAAAACCTGGCGTCCGAAGGTCTGGATCCGACCAACAAGGCCGTGTGCGACCGATTAGGGCTTAAGCAGTCTAACGGCATGCGATACAGGAGGTTAGCAATAGATTCGGTCGCACGCGGTCCGCCCTGATTCAGGTCCTTTCCAAGTTTGTAAGGCCTGCATTTGCAAGTTGTTGTGCGCAAAAAGGCCGCGCGAACCTGGAGGATTATCACTTACCCTATAGATATATAAGGCTAAGTGATAATCGGGGCCTGTTTTTCCAAAGTCCGGGACGTCCCGTTCCTGGGGCATCCCTTAGCGATTCGAACATTCCTACATGAAAGGACCAGCATGGTTGACATGACTCGAGCCCCCGTTGCGCCCCCGTGGCTGGCGGCCCGCCGCAAGCCGTTCTGTCTGTTATGCGGTAGACCCACCACATTCACCAACGTGTATTTCCCCGGAAAGGACACGCCCGTAGCGCCTCCGCCGGGCAAGGGCAGGATGATCATCTATAGCCTATGCGACTGCTGCGAGGGCCGTTTTGATGAACTGGCCGACATCATCGAGGCGAGTATCGAAAGCGATCTTCGCGCTACTGGGGCGATATGACCGCCTCATCCCGTGCATTCATTATCGTCAGCTCCCGACCGGCAGGCCGTAGGGCGCAGGCGTCAGACATATGGCCTGTTCATGGACCTCATTATGCAGTGGATTGAAGATAACAGTAGGGACGCCAAGATGCTCAATAGGATCGATCTTTCGCCATTGGACACCGCTATGGCCGATGGTGATGAGCAACTGGCCAAGCGCGTTCGGCGGCACAACAGGTCGCTTGCTCAATTGGCCGAACGTTTCGGCAAGTTGGCCGGGGACCGCGAGATGGTTGCAGATGCCGATCAATGGTTCGACCGCAACAGCAAGGCTGTTCTGGCCGAACGCCGTAGCGTGCTGGCTGAAACGTGGGACTCGCTGGTGACGCTGCGGACGCTGCTGGAAGATCGTCAGGACGTCTTACGTCAACTGGAGGCTTACGTCTCAGGCCAGATCGGCACGCTGCGGGAGCAATACGATAATGCGTTAGACAACGCCCGCAAGATGCTGCGACGTCGGCACCGCCGATACCTTAAGGCTGAACCCGTTTGCGGACCACCCTACGTCGAAAGTCTAGCCAAAGATGACGAAGCGGTTGTCGAACTGCATCAGCGGCTAGCAGGGCTGAGAAAGATCCTGGAGGCTCTCGCGTCCATTCTCTACCGCGCAAAGCAGAACAGCCCCCTGACTTTCCGTCAGCGCGAAGTCTACGAGCAACTCGAATGAAACTGAGGCATGGCTCGACTCGGCCGCCTCGCTGGCGGCCGGGTCGGGTCCATGCCGTCGGACGGTACACGAACGTCACCGGTGCGGCGGTTGTCAAGTGATTAGGTTAGTACATGAAGATCCGCAAAGCGGACATGAGAATAGGTACTCCCGGGCAAGGGCTTCTCCTGACGCCAGCGGGAACAGTCGCGGTGTTAGGCAGAGTTTGTTTTGAACGCCGCTTTTTATCCGTAACGCATGATGGAGGCCCGTGAGGCCATGTTGACCCGAAGATCGCTCCTGGAGGCCGTGTGGCGGCGATATGGCGATTGTCGCGGCTGCTATCGACACTCGTGCCGCAGTTGCGGAGCGGTATTCTTCGCCATCCGCCCGGACGCGAAGTACTGTGAATCTGCATGTCGCCAGCGGGCCTATCGACAGCGGGTGCGGATACGGCTACTGGCCTCCGTTGGGATTTGACAACTGCGAAAAGGGAAACCAGCGATGAAGAAGAAACATGATGCTGATGACGGCCGAGAGCCTGTGAACGGCACCGAAATCACTGGATGGGTGCAATGGTAAGCGGTGCTGCGATCACTGTCCAGCCGTTGATGGCGGCGCGCGATGTGGCGGCCGTTTTGGGGGTGGGCGAGCGCACCGTTTGGCGATTGACCAGTCGGGCCGAGGCGGGATTCGGATGCTTTCCGCGGCCTGTCCGTCTGTCAGCCAGGACTGTCCGTTGGCGGTGGGAAGATGTTGAGAAGTATCTCAACGGTCTTAGCCAAAACTAGCTGGATGTCGACGCCGAACAGAGGTAACTGACTGACCGCTCCCAAGAAAGCGGAGCGGAAAGGAATAGAAGAATGCAGAGTTTTAGCGTGTACAAGCGAAAGAAGGACAAGCGCAAGAAAGACACCAAGTGGATCGTTGCCTGGACGGATGAGACGGGTACGCGGAAGGCCAAGACGGCCTTTACGGACTACGAGGCTAGTGTTGAACTCGGCCGTAAGCTGGCGAAAGAGGCGGCCATGCGGATGGTCGGCAAGGAAGACCCGTTTGAACGGCATCAAAACACGCCTGTCGCTGAGCACCTCGATGAGTTCATCGAAGGCCTTCGGGCTGCGAACCGAGCGCCGCGTTACATCATGCAAGTTGAAAACCGCATCAAGTGCATTCTCGACGGACTGGGCGCCGAATACCTAAATGAACTGGATCCCGTAGCCGTGGATCGATTCCTCACTGACCTTGCCCGCAAGAAGAAACACTCCGGCATCACCAGGAATGAGTACATCGCATCGATCAAGTCCTTTACGAAGTGGGCTGTGACGTTCCGGAGAATGAAGGATGATCTTCTGGCCGGCCTGAGAGTGGCCGAACGGCGCGGTATGGAGCCCGCTCATCCACGCCGGGCATTGAGTATGGCCGAGATTGCCAGTTTGCTCGATGCGGCCGAGCGACGCCCTCTGCTGGAATTGCAAACGATTCGCATTGGGCCACGCAGGGGCAAAGCGGTAGCCAAGGTCAAGCGGGATACCAAGGCAAAGGCTTTGCGTAAAGGCCACGAGCGGCGATTGGTGTATATGCTGGCCGTCTGGACAGGCCT
>Ga0180429_10003622_pt1 | contig 12485 bp, 12 predicted proteins | sample SS_ome_FD_132428 | JGI IMG/M metagenome (GOLD analysis project Ga0180429, IMG submission 132428) | Hypersaline lake sediment archaeal communities from the Salton Sea, California, USA - SS_1_S_1 metaG | ecosystem: Environmental > Aquatic > Non-marine Saline and Alkaline > Hypersaline > Sediment ... | reverse complement strand
GTGAAGGCTTCCACCATGGCCGAGCAGCCGCCTTTCATGTCGGCGGCTCCCAGCCCCCGGATCTCGTCGTCCTTTTCGCGGCAACCGTACTGGTCCAGCTCGTAGGCGGTTACCGTGTCCACGTGTCCTACCAGAGCCAAGCGGGCCTCTTCCCCGTCCGGGGGAATCACCAGGAGATTGTAGCGGCTTCCGTCCACGGATTGGCGGCGGACCGGCACCCCCCTGCCTTTGAGGTATGCCAGAAGAAATTCCAGGATTTCTTCTTCCTTTCCCGAAGGGCTGTAGATGTCCAGGACTCGGCGCAGGAGCTTCCGGAGGCGGGACGGGCGGATGGTGAAATCGGGAGAGTCCATGAAAGTGCTTCCGGTTCGAGGATCAGTCGAATCGTTTCTTGTGCTGTCGGTAGGAATCCAGATTGAGGGTGAGGTAGATGTGCTGCTGGGGCTGTCCGAATTTCATTTTCCGGAAGAATCGCAGCGCCGGCAGATTGTCCGCCTCCGTGTCAACCAGAAGGATGCGCACCCCGTCTTTCACCATGATATCTCGAAATTCCTGAAAAAGGCGCGTGGCCACCCCGTGCTCGTGAAACGCCGGCACCACTCCCAGCCAGTAAAGATGGCCATACTTCCAGGCCGACCGGCTCTTGGAAATGGTGGTGCCCATGGCGAAGCCTACCAATTGCCCATCGATCTCCGCTACCAGGCAGAGCTCGGGATCGCTCTGAAAAAGGCTGACCACTTCGTACTCGTCCCAGGTACGATACAAGTTGGGGACTTTCCTGGCCGTGAAAAGCTTTTCCCCCAGATGAAAAACCGCGGCCAGATCGTCGATTTCCATCTCGCGGACGGTTATGTAGCAACGCTTTTTTCTTTTTTCGTCTTCGCGGTTCAAACCGGAATCCCGATACGTTTGTTTATCTCGATGCTCAAGTTCGAGAAGGGGCTTCGAGGTGGACAATGGCTTCCATTTCCACGTCCGCCCCTTTGGGCAGTGCGGCAACCTGAACGGCGGAGCGGGCCGGGAGGATCTCCCCGAAGTATTCGGCATAGGCTTCGTTGATTGCGGCGAAGTCGTTCATGTCCTTCATGAACACGGTGACCTTCACCACGTGGGCCAAGTCCCCTCCCGCCGCCCGGGCGACGGCCTTCAGGTTGTCGATCACGCGACGTGCTTTGTCCCTGATGTCGCCTTCCACCATCCGTCCCGTTCGAGGATCCAAAGGAATCTGTCCCGAGATGAACAGAAAATCTCCTGCCCTGACGCCTTGGGAATAGGGTCCGATGGCCGAGGGAGCTTCGGATGTCGCGATGATGCCGGAGCCGGCGCTTTTGCTCATGAATCGCCTCCTTGAATGAGAATTGCCGCGGAAAGGAGCCATTTCTCTCTTTGCATTGCTTCTTTTAAGAATACAAACGAGGAGCGATCAATACAATGACTTTCTGAGTGCTCCCCGAGGAATTCATGGGGAGGGGAAAATAACTTTTGAGCCGGAGACCTTTTTTTGCTATACAACATATCCTGGCGAAAGTTTTGCAACACCCCGGTTTCAGACGAAATGTTCCGGCAAGGAAAGACAAGGGTCGTGAAGCATGGATCCGCGAGGCTTTTCCGGAGGGACATGGCGAATGCGTTCTCGCTCCTTTTGGACGGGCCGGTGCGTTGATCCCCTGATCCGGGCGTGCGAACATTGTGCAGGAAAGGTGCCGTATTTCTTGAACGTATTGCTGGGAAGCGCTCAACACATTGGGGCTCGTCGGGAGCAACAGGACAATTTCGGCTTTTCCGACACCGACAGTCCTTTTTTTCTTGGGCACGGAGGAGTTCTGGCCGTGCTCGCCGACGGGATGGGAGGGCTGCTCATGGGGGGCGAGGCGTCCAGGGTGGCGCGAGACGCTTTGCTGCGCGAATACCAGGCCAAAGAGCCCGAGGAAGCGCCGTCGGAGGCCCTGGAGCGTGCCCTCCATGCAGCCAATGTGGCCGTTTTCGAGGCCTCTCGCCAGGAAGAGCATGAAGGAAGGATCGGCACCACGCTGGCCGCTGCGGTGATCAAGGGAGAATGGCTTTATTGGGTGGCCGTGGGCGACACGAGGATCTATCTCTATCGTCGGGGCCGCTTGATCCAGGTCACCGAAGACCATGTGTATGCCGAGGAGCTTTATCGCAAAGCCCTCAAGGGAGAGATGGGCTTGGCTCAGATCCGGTCGCACCCTCAAAAGGGGGCTCTCACCAGCCATCTGGGGATGCTTCTGTTGCGGCATGTGGACCGAAACTTCAGATCCTTTCGCCTCGATGCCGGAGATCGGATCATGCTATGCAGCGACGGCCTTCACGGTGCCATTTCTCGTCAGGAGATGGTCTCCTTTTTAGGCTTGGAGCCTTCGGAAGCTTGCGAGCGCATGCTCCAAAAGGCACTTTCCAAGTCCAAGCCTCAACAGGACAACATTACCGTTGTCGTTATGGCTTACGAGCCCCGCCGGGGGCTTGGTTGACTCGGCGAAGGAGTCCCGTGCGATATCGAACCGCTGCCATTTGCCGCCGGGGCGGCCGCAGGAAAAACGAAGATTCCCGAGGCTACATGGTGCTCGACGAACGGGGGTGCTGGGTCGTGGCCGATGGATTGGGAGGATACCGAGCCGGGGAGGTGGCTTCGCGCTTGGCCGTGGAGACCATCGTGGCCTCCTCTCGGATCGATCACGAAGTTTCTCCCGGGGCGTTGGAGAAGTACCTCCAAGAGGCCAATCAAACCCTTCTCCGGCGTCAGGAGGAAGATCCTGACGTCAATGGCATGCGCACGACAACGGTGGTGCTGGTCGCTCAGGGTAGAGAAGCCTTGTGGGCGCATGTGGGCGATTCCCGACTTTATCACTTCCGGCAGGGACGCGTCCGATTCTGTACCATCGATCACAGCGTGCCCCAGTCCCTGGTTGAGGCCGGAGACATCCTTCCGGAATCGATCCGTTTCCATTCCGATCGGCACCGGTTGTTGCGGGTTTTGGGAAAGGATCGAAGGGTTCAGGCGTCCATCGAGACGGAAAAGCAGCTTCTGGAAGGCGGGGACGCGCTTCTCCTTTGTACCGACGGCTTCTGGGAATTGGTTTACGAAGCGGAGATGGAGGTGGATTTCGTAAAATCTTTGACCCCCGAAGATTGGTTGGAAAAAATGGAAATTCGCCTGTTCAAGCGAGCCAACGGACACCACGACAACTACACGGCGGTGGGGGTGTTCGTGGAGGAATGATCCCGGGCGGTACGTTCCCCCTTGGAGGGGGGCTCCCCGTGGCGTCCGGTGCCCGGATTCTCCGTTGATTCCCGATGGAACAGGACGATTCAGCCGAGACCGGGAAGATGGATCACCCAATGGTCCACTCGGGGATCGATGACGAGCCATCCCGCTTCCTGGAAGATTTCGAGAAGCAGCGCCAGGGAAAACAGAACGATCATCGTCCATCCCCCCGCCCGCTTCCATTTCGAGCCCCTCCGTCCGGGCTTGCACGCCATCAGGGCGGGGAGCAGGCCGAAAAGGACCACCAGGCAGACGCCTCCCGTCAAGTTCAGGGCTTCGAGGAAAAAGTCGGGATAGAGAAGGGAAACGCACAGAGGGGGCAGAAAGGTCAGGGTCGCCAAGACGCCCTTTCCTCCGGCCGCGCTCCAACGCGAAAGCAGGTCCTTCAAAAAATTCATGAACCCCAGCCCCACGCCCACGAAGGAAGTGAACAGCGCCAGAAGGGAGAAGACGGCTCCGGAAAGGGTGACGGCGGGGGAATGAAGGGCGGCGGCCAGGGGGATCGTGGCGGGCTGGTTGAGGCGAAAGGCGGCTTCCAGGTTGGCCTGGCCCGGGCCGCTCGCGGGCAGCGAGCCCAGCACGGACACCATCCACAAAACGTTGATGGCGAAGACGATGCCCGTGCCCAGGTACAGGGTTTTCTCGATGCGATCCTTTTCCATGCTCAGCTCGGAGCAAACGAGGGGGATGAGGTTGTGGAAGCAGAAGGCGCAGAGGATGATGGGAACGGCCCCGGGCAGAAAAGGCCAATCGTGGTAGGAAAGGAGAGCGGGGTCGAAGCTCTGCGAGCACTTGAAGAGCAAAACGACGAAGGCGATTCCCATGACGAGGAGAAAAAGGGCGTTGCCCCGATGCACCAGCTTCACGCCGAAGAGGGTGAAGCCTCCCGCCACGACGAAGAAGCCCAGAAGGAGCCACGCCCCTTGGCCGGGCATGCCGAGAAGGCTGCTCAAAACGGCCGAAGCCCCGGCGAGATAGGCGATGAGCACTCCGTAGAAGAGCAGGAGATACGTTGCAATGGCGATGTTTTTGGCTACGGGGCCGAGGCTCGCCTCGAACAGGGACGGCAGGTCCATTCCTTGCCGCCTTTCCCGGACGATGCCGTCCGCCAGCACTCGAGCGGTGAGCAGCATGAGCCCCCAACCGGCCGTTATGGCCAGCATGGAGGGCAGAAATCCCGCCAAGCCGGTGGTTACCGGAATGCCCAGGATGCCCGCGCCGACGGTGTTGCCCACCAGCAGCAAGGCGGTCGTCGGGACGGTCGCTCTCGATGAAAGGGCCATGGAGGGCCTCCCGTGATCGGTTGTCGCCATTCGAAAGGACTTTGAAGCTTCCCGTTCGAATTTTCGAAAAGCCCGATGATGGCAGGACCCTCCCTTGTTGTCAATTTCGTAAATGCTCGACCGGCCATTTTCCGCAAAGTCCCCCTTGAAAGCCAAGGCCGAAGTCGGAAGGGTGAGCGCGGAAGTTTTCCATGTTCTTACTTCCGCCTTCGAATGGCAAAAAGGGATTCTTCCGAATTTCGTTCCGGGGCTTTTTCTGCTATCCTTTGCGTCCGGATTTCGCCGCTTTCACGTACGGGGTGGGAATGGATTTCCTTGAAGATTTTCAGGAGGGGATCGCGATGTCGCACTTTACGAAGATCAAGACGGAAATGACCCGGAAGCGCTGCCTTCTCGAGGCTTTGAAGGACCTTGGATACGAGCCTCGCGAAGATCGGTCCCGCATCGGGGGCTACGGGGGGCGGCAAACCGACGTGGACATCGTGGTCCCCACTTCGAGCTCGGCCTACCAGATCGGGTTCAGGAAAGACGGGGAATTCTACGAGATCGTGGCCGATTGGCACGGCATTCCCCATGTCGATGCGGAGGCTTTTCCAGGTCGCCTTCGGCAGCGTTATGCTTATCATGCGGTGTTGGAAGACATGTCCGAAAAGGGATTCGAAGTGGATCGTGAGACTCTGGAGGAAAGCGGGGCGATTCGTTTGGTTGTTCGTCGCGGAAATTGAAAATCGACTTCGAGAATCGAATTTTCGGGAAGGAAGCTCATGGGTGCTGAGTCATTGACGTTTCAGGAAGAGCTGATTCTCTGCTTCAAAGCCCGGTTCACGCTTATCTACGTGGTTGCGCAGGAGGAAGAGCGGGTTTTGGGCGAAATCGCCAGGGCATTCACGGCCGTGGAGCGTGCCGCCTATTCCTGGGATGCCGACGAGAAATTCAAATCTCTCAATTCCTTCGCCCCGGAAATGGGCGAGCCGATCGGGGACCCCTTTGGCGCCCTCGATTGGATCCTGAGCTTGGATCGGGACGGTGTTTTCGTGCTCAAGGACTTTCACTCTCATTGGGAATCGGGGGATTCGGAGAAAAAGAGTCGGGTGTTGCGCAAGCTCAAGACCGCAGCCCAGAGGCTGAAGCAAACCAGAAAAAGCTTTATTATTGTTTCTCACAAGACCAATGTTCCCGAAGAGCTGAGGGACCATGTTCACATCATGGATTTCCCGCTGCCGGAATACGACGAGATCAAATCGATCCTGGATACGTTCACCGCCATGCCCAACATCAGGGTCCGGCTTTCGGAGCTGGCCAGGGACAGGCTCGTCCAAAGCGCCCTCGGGCTGACGGCCAATCAGGCCCGGCGAGCCTTTTCCAAAGTCATCGTGCAAAAAGGAGGGTTGACCGAGGAAGCCATCGATCTGGTGACCCGCCAGAAGAAGGAGATCATTCGCGAGAGCGGGGCCCTCGAATACTATCCACCCAAGGAAACCGTCGATCAGATCGGGGGGCTGGACCATCTCAAGGCTTGGCTTCGCTCGAGGGAAGGGTGCTTCAGCCGCGAAGCCGAAAAATACGGCTTGCGCCCGCCCAAGGGGCTTCTTCTCCTCGGCATTCCCGGCACGGGGAAAAGCCTTACGGCCAAGGCCGTTTCCGGATTGTGGCACCAGCCTTTGCTGCGCCTGGACATGGGGGCCGTGTTCGGCAGCTTGGTGGGACAGAGCGAGGAGAACGTGAGGCGGGCCCTCAAGTTGGCGGAAACGGTCAGTCCCTGCGTCCTCTGGATCGACGAGGTGGAGAAGGGGCTTGCGGAATCGGGAGGGGATTCGGGGACCAGCTCGCGGGTGTTCGGGACCCTCCTGTCCTGGATGGAGGAAAAGGAAAAGCCGGTTTTCGTGGTTTGCACCGCCAACAACATTTCGCGCATTCCTCCGGAATTCTCGCGGGCTGGCCGCTTCGATGCCATCTTCTTCCTGGACCTCCCGACTTTCGGGGAGCGCAGGGAGATATTCAGGGTTCATCTGCTCAAGAGGCGCCCGGTCCTTGAACCGTACGATCTTGATCGGCTGGCCGAAGCCGGCGAGGGGTTCGTGGGGGCCGAGATCGAGCAGGCGATCCTGGAAGCCATGGTGATCGCCTTCAACGACGGGTACCGGGAATTCACCACGGAGGACATCCTCGAGGTGATCCGCACGGGGCAAGTCGTGCCCCTGAGCTCCAGCCAGAAGGAGAACATCGAGTTTTTGCGCCGGTGGCTGCTCCAGGGGAGGGCCCGCTCGGCGTCCTTCACCGAGAAGGCTTCGGCCACCAAGGAGCAGGTGCCCGTTCCCGATTTCGAGCCGCTCCCGAACATCGAGGTTTGAACGGGAATGACGAAGATCGACCGGAAACGCTGAAAAACCGAATGGACGGGAAGATGAGCGGTGGGGCGACGTGGTATTTTTGCAATCCCAAGGACGGCACGGAGATGGTGCTCGTCCCGGGAGGGTGGTTTTGGATGGGCAGCGGCGACGAGGACCCCGATGCCTATAAAAGCGAGGGGCCTCGGCACCTGCGTCGAGTGGCTCCCTTTTACATGGCCCTGGAGTGCGTCACCGTGGGGCAGTACGGAGGGTTCGTCGAGGAAACGGGGCACGGGGCGGGGAGCGAGTGGAAGGGGGACCCCGACGACCATCCGGTTCGGTTCGTCAACTGGCACGACGCCGTCGCCTACTGCCGGTGGGCGGGGCTGCGATTGCCCACGGAAGCCGAATGGGAGCTGGCCGCGCGAGGATACGACGCCCTTCGCTTTCCCTGGGGGGCGGAATGGGAGGAAGGGGTCAGACTGCGCTGGGGCAATCAACGGATGGGGCGGGAAAACACCGCTTCCGTGTTTTCCTATCCCGAAGGAGTCAGTCCGTTCGGGATTTTTCAGATGAGCGGCAATGTGTGGGAGTGGTGCAAGGACGAATACCGTGACGACGCTTACAAGAACCCCTCGGCAAAAGAGCCGGCGTCCGGGGGAGGGACCGAAGCTCAACGGGTTTTGAGGGGGGGGACCTGGAACTGCTATAGCAGTGGAAGGCTTTTTCGCGCCGCGCATCGCGATGCGGGCCATCCGAAGCAAAGAGGTCCGGACAACGGATTTCGAGCGGCAGCCTCTTTGGAGGACCTCTTCGGATGAAGTGCGGTGCTTGCGAGTCCCCCGGGCTCGCGGGCCGGGACGGAAAGACGATGGACGAGAGAACCCATTCGTTGCTCAGGAAATTGAAAAGCCGCTTGCCTCTTTTCGGGGCGGCCAGAAGGGCGAGGGCCGCGCGGGAGCTCGCGGGGACTTCCGTTCCGGAAGCGGTGGGCCCCTTGGTGGAAGCGAGGTCGGATCGCAGCGAAAAGGTGAGGCTGGCCGTCCGCGATGCGTTGGCCCACCTCCAAGGCGAAGCGAGAGACCGTTTGTGCGGTCTGTGGGCGGAAAGTCGGGACCCCGGCTTGGAATCCGTCCTGCTGGAGGGGAGATACGCGGCGTCGGGCCCGGCGTCGCTGAGATGCCTGACGTTTCTGAAACAGGGCATGGGGGCCGCGTACGCGGGAGGCGGGGCCGGCGAGGTGGACCTGCTGCTGGAATGCCTGGGGGACCGGGACGAAGGGATCCGGGAGGGTGCTAGGGAGGTGCTTGCCGGCTTGACCAACGTCGAGGGGATCGACCGTTTGTGCGGTCTGTGGGCGGAAAGTCGAAGCGACCTCTTGAAATGGCTTCTTGTGGAAGGCGGCTACGTCGCCTCCGATCCCCCGCTTCTACGGGCGCGGACGATCTTTCTGCAAAGGAGGCAGCCGGAGACCACCTTTCCCCGGGAAGTTATCGACGCCTGTCTCGAAGACCCCGATGTGAAAGTTGCGACCTGGACGGCCTTCCACGTCTTGAAAGTGGAGGGGCGGGAAAGGGGAAAAGACCGCCTCTGGTCGTTCTGCATGAGCCATCCCGAAACAGTGGTGCTGAAGGCCCTTGAGAAGTGGAAGCTGCGTCCAAGGGATTCACGCCACAGGGCCCTGTTCTTTTTCCTTTTGGACGACATGGAGAGCTACTATGCTTCGGACATGGATCGATCGCATCTCCGCTACTGGTACGGAACGAGCGAGGGGGCCCTCAAGGAAGCCATCGCCGCTCGCATTCGCAAAAGCGGGGACCGGGGGTTGACGAGCGTGTTCCGAGCCGGGCGGGACGAGGCGCTCGACGAGAGGGAAGTGGCTTTGCAAATGGAGATTCTCGAGGAAATAGGAGATCATGAAGGATTGTTTCATTTGCTTCCTCGCGCTTCCACGGAACAGGGAAAGTGCATCGTCAACGCCTTGAAAACGGAGGACTGGACACGCTTCGGCCTTGGCTCGTACGGCGACGAGCTGGGCGAGCGACTGAAAACGGCGGTTGACGGAGCGACGTGGGAAGGCGCTTCTCCTTTGCCTTGCGGAATGGCCCTCTACCAAGACTTTCGCCCCATGTTGCTGAAGGGCCAAACCCCTCCGGAGACCGAGCCCCAGCTTCTGGAATGGCTTCGGGACCGGGATGATTTTCGTCGCCGGAGCGCCGCCCTTCTTTCGTTGGCCGAAAGGAGCTCGCCGTGTCTTGCCGATGCCGCCAACGGGGCTTGCTCGGACGAGCATTGGCAGGTGCGCCTGGCCGCTTCCTTGGCGGAGCTGCTCCGTCCGGGGTCCCTCTCTCCGGCCAACCGGAACAGGCTGCTGAACGATCATGTGCAGTGGGTGGGGGCGGTCTTGAATCTGCCCAAGGAGGACCGGTTGGTTGAATACGGCCCGGAGGACCTCGAATGGCTGGCCATGTCCGAGAACGCTTTTTCCTCATCCCGAAAGCCTTCCAAACCGGACGGCTTTTATCCCGTGATCGAAGGCTTCCTCCCCGAGGCCCGAAGGGCTTACCTGCTCGCTTTGGCCGAATTCTTCCGGATGGACGTGGTGGTCGAGGAGATCAACGCCGCATAGAGGGTGCTTCCTCGCGACTTCAAAGGAGTCCGACATGAGTATCGAAGAGATCGAGATCGTCATCAAGCCCGACGGGGAGGTGTCCTACGAAGTGAGGGGAATCAAAGGCAAGGGGTGTCTCGATCTTACCAAGGATCTGGAGAGGGATCTGGGAGGAAGGATCGTTTTTCGCAGCGAAACCTCCGAGATGTACGAAGCCCCCGAGGAGCGCGAATCCGTCAGCGCCTCTCGAAGCCGCGAAGGGGCGAGGGTGAGGGGGAAGTAGTCTCGCCGTGAAAAAGGCTCGTTACGACAAAATGGCGGTGGATTTCGGCACGTCCAACACGGTGGCGGCCTTTTGGAACGAGGACGCGGGGGACGTGGAGCTGCTCCGCGTCCCCGACGTGACCCTCGACTTTCGATTCCGAAACAACGGGATCGTCGAGAATATCCCTTACGTCCCGTCCCTGATCCACTACGAAAGTCTCGAGAAGAGCTTCGTGGGTTATCAGGTCATCGAAAGGAAGCTTGAAAACAGCCCGGGAGCGTTTCGCTGGATCAAGCCTTTTGTCCAGAAAGGCTTGCAGCTTCGGCGCCCTGCGGGAGACGGCGCTTCCGTGGATTTTCAACGGGCGGGCCGCGACTTCCTGGACAAGGTCCTGACTTTCGCTGCGGAAGAGGGCCGCGTGGACCTCGAATCCGCGGAAGTGGCGTTCACCGTTCCCGTGGAATCTTCCGAGCCCTACGTGCAATGGCTGGAAGAAACCTGTCCCGCCTTGGGGGTGAGGCGGTACCGCTTCATCGACGAATCCACGGCCTGCGTCTTCGGGTACGCGGGGGAGCGAAAGGATTCGCCACTGAAGGCGGGAGCCGCCTTTCTGGTCTTCGACTTCGGGGGAGGGACCCTGGACGTCTCCGTGGTGCGCATGGAGGATCGGGTGGAGCGCGGCAAGGGGGTTTTCGTGGCGGGCAAGGCGGGGCTCGATCTCGGCGGACGCCACATCGACGGGTGGCTCTACGCCGAGCTCCTCCGGCGGGCGGGCGGGCAACGCGGAAACGTCGACGCATCCAGCATCCGGTTCTTGATGGGGATCGAAGGCATCAAGGAAGAGCTCAGCGCGAAACGGTCCTGCGAATACGACATCGTCGAGGAGAAAACGGGACTGCGCTTGAGGGGCGTGCTGCACCGCCACGAGCTGGAAGCCCTCCTGCGCGAGAAAGACCTCTACAAGAATGTGAGGGAGGTGGTCGAGGCGGCTTTGGGGCGGGCCGAGGCGAGCGGCGTGGGGCGCGACGAGATTCGAAAGGTGCTCATGGTGGGCGGCACGAGCCGTGTTCCCAGCGTCCGCGAGGAAGTTCGCGGGATATTCGGGGACAAGGTTCTGTTCTACCGCTCCCACGACGCCGTCGTCCGGGGGGCCTGCCGCTACCTGAGCGACGGTGCCGAAAGGCTCTACGATCACATCCAGCACGATTACGCCATTCGAAGCTACGACCGGGAGAAGAAGACCCATCGGTTGGCTCCGTTGATCCCTCGAGGGACGACCTACCCCACTTGCCGGGATTTCAAGACATTCAAAATCGAGGGAAGCCGCCGGGGGCAGAGGTTCCTGGGGCTAGATATCTACGAAATGGCGGGCGAGGGGATTTGCCGCACCGGTTTGGGGGAAATGTTGTTTGGTCCCGACGGCGGCATGGTCTTCGGCCCCGAGGCTCGCGACCGAGCCTTTTCTTCGGAATTCTGGGTGAACGAAAAGACGCCCGAATTCGTGGAGGTGGATGCGCGGGAAAGGGAGGGGGTGCCGAGCGTTCGGGTGTCTTTTCGGGTGGACGAAAAGAAACGGCTGCGCGCCACCGTCAGGAACGCTTCCGACGGCAGATTGATTCACGATGACAAGGAAATAGCAAGATTGAGATGACCTTCCATACGATCAACCTCCATTCCAGGTTGGAGCGAAGCGTGGCCAACGGACCCGGATGTCGGGCCGTCGTTTGGCTTCAGGGCTGCTCGCTGGGGTGTAGGGGGTGCTTCAACGCCCGCCTGAAGGACCCTGCGGGAGGCGAGTCCGTGGCCGTGGAGGACCTTTTCCGATGGCTTGCGGACATCCGGGGCGTCACCGGCCTTTCCGTGAGCGGGGGCGAACCCACGGACCAATTGCTTCCGCTGACGGAATTCCTGTCCCTGGTCCGGGAGCGATCAAGCCTTTCCATCCTTCTTTTTTCCGGGAGAACCCTCGAGCAAATGCGCGGTCTCGGGGGCGGTCCCCGCCTTCTCTCCCTTTTGGACGTTCTCGTGGACGGTCCCTACGACCCGCAGAGAGCCAATCCTCCGGGGGTCTGGCCCTCCTCGTCCAATCAGAAGCTCCGCTTCTTCACCTCCCGCTACGGGGCCGAGGACTTCGCCCGGCTTCCCGTTTGCGAAGCCGTCGTCAACGACCTCGGCCAAGTCGTGTGGACGGGATTGGGGGGCTTCCCCTGCGAGGTTGAAGGCGTTTGAGCGCGATGTCGGTCCGGAGACGCGGGACGCATCGAGAGGTGCCGCCGTGGATTTCAACCACTGCGACTTCAAGGAATGTCGCTCCGACATAGGGGAATCCCTGGCTCGGATAGACCCTCTCAAGGCTCTTGCATCGACGAAGAAAAGGCGTTGCGCAAGGATCGATGGCTCGCCGTTGTGGCGGATTCGCTGATCGATACGCAGCATGCGATCCTCGAAAACTTGCGCTGGCCGAAAAAGTGTCCCCTTTTTGTTTGCGGCTTCCTGTTCGCGACGCCTGGCCCGTTGAAAATCTTTCTCCGTTCGTTATATTTTCATGGTTGACCGTATTTGCTCCGGACACACGATCGAGGAGGCGACCCATGCGGCAAACGACGGAAAAAGTGACCCTGGAAGAGGTCTGGAGGCTGTTCAAGGAGACCGACAGGCAATTCAAGGAGACGGACAGACAGTTCAAGGAGACGGACAGGCAATTCAAGGAGAC
>Ga0180429_10003620_pt1 | contig 12493 bp, 10 predicted proteins | sample SS_ome_FD_132428 | JGI IMG/M metagenome (GOLD analysis project Ga0180429, IMG submission 132428) | Hypersaline lake sediment archaeal communities from the Salton Sea, California, USA - SS_1_S_1 metaG | ecosystem: Environmental > Aquatic > Non-marine Saline and Alkaline > Hypersaline > Sediment ... | reverse complement strand
GCAGCAGCGTTCCTCGCCACGCGGCAACCGCCAGCGCGGCTGACTCCTCGAGGCGCCACTCCCCCGCGACGGCGGATGCGGCCCCCTCGTGAAACCAGCGCGGCGCCCGCACGTCTCCCAGTTCGTCATGGATGGCGAGATGGGCCAGCTCGTGGCGCAGCAGCGTCCGGAGGTCGAGTGGAGCGCGGGCCGCTCTCGGCGAGCGCACGACGATACGCCGTTCAGCGTCGAACGCACATCCGGCGCCCCAATCGGGCACGCCGCCGTAGCTCAGTGCAGCGAACTCCTCCGCTGATGCTGCGACATCCACGCTGATACTCGCAAGGTCTGCGAGCGGGAAGCGCTCCGTGAGGTCGTCGCGCTCCTGCAGCACCACCTCGAGAACATGCTCCGCCAGTCGCCGCTCCGACGACGCGAAGGTCGCCGTCACACCTGAACGGCTGATGCTCTCCCGGCCATCGTCGCGCTCGCTCCGCTCAGCACGTGCGCTCGCCTCGGCAGCTGACGTTCCCAGAGCCGTGACGAGCCACGTGAGGGCCACGAGAATACGGAGGGCTACCCGCGCCCTCCGCTCAGCCGTCACGTCACCGGTCGGGTGCCGCACGCCTACTCGCCCCCGCTCGAGAACGGTGACATCGCCCGGAGACGCTCGACGATACCCGGCAGCACCGCCAGCACGTGGTCGATGTCCTGGTCGACCGTGCGCCGTCCAAGTCCGAATCGGACCGAGCCCTGGGCGGCGTTCGGCGGGATCCCCATCGCCTGCAGCACGTGCGAAGGTCCCACGGCGTCGGTGGTGCACGCGGACCCCGTCGAGACGGCTACTCCCTCCATGTCGAGACCGAGGACGATGCTCTCCCCCTCGATACCGGGAAAGGACAGGTTCACGGTGCCGGGGATACGGTGTCGCTCATCACCGTTGACGAGCACCCCATCGATCCGGGACAGGATCCCGTCCGTCAGACGGCTGGTCATCGCCTCCAGACGCTCCATCGTCTCCGGCATCTCGTCGACGGCGATCGACAGTGCGGCCGCGAGCCCCACGATACCGGGGACGTTCTCCGTCCCGGGCCGCAGTCCCCGCTCCTGCTGCCCGCCGAAGGTGATCGCAGCCACACGCGTCCCCGGGCGAACGTACAGCGCGCCGACTCCCTTGGGACCGTGGAACTTGTGCGCCGACAACGAGAGAAGATCCACGCCGAGCGCATCCACACTCACCGGTATCTTGCCGACACCCTGCACCGCGTCCGAGTGGAACGGGACTCCGCGAGCCCGCGTGAGTTCTCCGATCGCCTCCAGCGGCTGGATTGTTCCGACCTCGTTGTTCGCATGCATGATCGTCACCAGGCGTGTGTCCCGTCGCAGGGCACGCTCGACATCGTCGACGCTGACGAGTCCGCCGTCGCTCACTCCGAGATAGGTCACATCCCACCCGCAACGCTCCATCCTCTCGCAGGTGTGGAGAACCGCGTGATGCTCGATCGACGATGTCACGATGTGGCCGGGAGGTCCTTCACACAGCGCGCAGACGCCCTGGATCGCCATGTTGTCCGATTCGGACCCGCACCCCGTGAAGACGATGTCCTCTGGCGCACACCCCAGGCACTTCGCGACCGACTCTCGCGCGCCGTCGAGCGCCCGACGCGGACCGTGTGCGAGACTGTAGGGACTCGAGGGATTGCCGAACCGCTCCCTGAAGTACGGAAGCATCGCCTCGAGCACGCGTGGATCGGTGGGCGTCGTGGCGTTGTGGTCCATGTAGATCGTCTTCATCCCCGGGTCTCCCGTCTCGTGCATCACGTGATCCCTCTCGCGTTTCGGAGCCGCTCTCTCATTTGCGAACGCGCCAACAGACGGCCGGCCCCGAGGGGGCCGGCCGCCGCGAATCGTCTCTGATGTCCGGGTACAGCCTCGCAGCACCCCGGCCCAACCGCTAGCCCTGGTCCCAACGGTCCCGGGCGCGCTGCTGGTCGCGAATCTCGATCAGCTGATTCTGTCGCTCGATCTCACGAATGGCGAGCGAACGCCACTCGGGGTCGCCCTTGGCCTGTTCGAGCTTGGCGATGGCCTCCTCGTACTGTCCCTGCTTCTCGAGCGCCTTGGCCCACGCGATGTACGCACTGCCGGCGCCCGGCTGCACGCCGAGCACCCTCCGCGCCATCGACACGGCCGAATCGTACCGACCTGCGTCGTTGTACGCATCAGCGAGCGCCAGCATGTAGGCCACGTCGTTCGGCTGCGCGCTGTGCAGGTACTCGTACTGCTCGATCGCCTTGGCGAAATCACCCGACTCACGATAGACGGTCGCGAGATTCGCACGCGAGCCGACATCCTCCGGGCTTCTCTGGAGTACCGCGAGAAAGAGAGACTCCGCCTTCTCGGCGTTGCCGAGCTTCATGTAGAGGAAGCCAAGCGTGGAGAGCGTGTAGTTGCTTGCCTGCCCGCGCGTCCGGACCTTCTCGTACGACATGATCGCCTGGTCGTAGAGGCCGCCGCGATAGTAGATGTGCGCCAGCGACTGCGAGGCGCGTGTGTCATCCGGCATGAGCTCCTGCGCCCGGCGGTAGGCCTCGATCGCGGCGAGATCCATCTCCATCTTCTCGTAGGCGTACCCCAGATTCAGGAAGGCGTCTGCGTCCTCCGGATTGAGCTGCACCGCCGTGACGTACGCGTCGACGCAGTCCTGATACCGCCCCATCACGAAATACGCGTACGCAAGCGAAGAGTGCGAGAACGCATCCGCAGGCGCCAGCATGCTTGCACGCTCGTACATCTCGAGCGCCTTGTCGAACTGCTGCGTATCGACCAGATAGATGCGGCCGAGTCCATACAGCGGGTCGACGTACGTCGGATCCAGCTCAAGTGCCCTCTCGAAGTTCTCGATCGCCTTCCCGAGTTCGCGCACCTGGTAGAACTCGGTGGCGTTGATGTAGGCGCGCTGCGCCGGGGTCACTTCGGTCGGATCGGTCTCGACGACCGCGCCCTCGCCTGTCGCGTCTGCCGCGCCCTCCGGGGGCGGCACACAGCCCACAAGCGCAATGACCGTGAGCAGTGTGACGGCGAGGAAGAGTCTTCTAACGTCCATTTGGAACACCCCTGTCTGTGCGAGTACGGTCCGGTGTCCGCCGTTCTCTGGCTCACTCGCCGCGAAATTCGTTGATCATCTCGATGTTGTCCCGGCAGACCTGTGCCGCCTGCCCATCGGGATCCAGCTCGATGACGCGCTGCCACTCGTTGATGGCCTCGTCGAATATCTGCGCGTCGGCGAAGGCGACACCCATGTTGAAGTGCGCCTCGACGTTGTTCGGATCGAGGTGCAGGGCAACGCGATACATGTCGATCGCGTCCGAAAACCTGTGCGTCGCGTAGTAGGCGCTGCCCAGGTTGGTCACGATCATCGCATTCTCAGGATCGAGCGAGAGCGCGATCTCAAGTTCCTGCACCGCGGCATCGATCTTCCCCATGTCCGTGTACAGCGTCCCGAGGTTCAGATGAGCTCCGGCGTGCGTCGAGTCCATCTCCGTCACCGCCAGATACTGGGCCTCCGCCTGTTCGTACATGTTCGACTCATAGTAGACGTTGCCGAGTTCGATTCTCAGCTCGACATCGTCGGGCATCCCGTCGACCGCGCTCTCCAGTTCGCGCATCCTCCCGATGATCTCCTCGGTCGTCGCGCCGGCCGTCGTCTCGGAGACGATCTGCGCCCCGACGGCACCGGCGAGCACGAGCACGAGGCAGAGAGCGGCCGCCGTTGTTCCGGTTCGTCTCATCCTGTGGAACCTCCCATGCGCCCGGACTACTCCTCGACCGTCTCGACGCGGAGCGTCACGATCCTGTCAGGATCTTCTACGGTGCCGTTGCGCGCGCTGTCGCCCTTCTGGAGTGAGTGGATGACGTCCATGCCCGATACGACCTTCCCGAACGCGGCGTAGTCTCCGTCGAGGTGAGGCGCGGTGGCGAGCATGATGAAGAACTGGCTTCCGCCCGAGTCCCTGTCGGCACTGCGCGCCATCGAGAGCACGCCCTCGGTGTGGCTGAGCGACTCATCGAACTCGCCCGGGATCGAGTACCCGGGGCCGCCGTAGCCGCCCTTGTGCTCGACGTCGCCCGTCTGCGCCATGAACCCGTCGATGACACGATGGAACTCGACGCCGTCGTACTTGCCGCTGTTGGCGAGATAGACGAAGTTCACGACCGTGTTGGGGGCCTTGTCCTCCCAGAGCTCCATCACGACCGTCCCCTTCGTGGTCTCCATCGTCGCCAGCTTGCGTCCGGCGGACAGGTAGGGAACTTCCTTGGTGCTCGGCGTGGCGCTGACCGCCTTGCCGCCGTCGAAGTAGGTCAGCGTTGCGGTCACAGCGGTCTCCTCCGTGGCAGGTGCGGCGGGTGCGGCCTTCGTCTCGACCTCCATCTTCGCCCCGGTCGTCGCGGTCGTCTCGTCACCGGCGCATGCGCCGAGCGTGAGCAGCGCCACACTGATGAGCGTTGCAGCGACGGCCATGGCCGTGCGTCTCGTCCTGAACATGTCGGTTCTCCTTCCCCGGCATCTGTCATGAGAGATGCCTGAGCTACCGGAGCGTGACTCCGGCGCTGTTGCGTTTGACGGGTGTCTGTATCCGGACATTCGAGCCTCTGCAAGCTACCATCTGCACTCAATCTAAACGCCACAAGACGGGGGTGTCAAGCCGTTTCGCCCCCACGCAGGGGCGGTTGACGCCACTCATGACAGGTCGTATACTCGGGTATTGCGCTTTGAGGAGAGATATTCGCGAAGACCCTCTCCCGGGCGGATTCTCAGGGTTCTCACGAGGGCGGGGCCACGCGGTCACGCCCTCTCATGCGCATGACCCGATGTGCCGTGACCCGGCACCGATACAGGAGATATCTAATGGGGCACCTCAACGAATCAGCAGCCCGACTTCGTGCGGCGACCAGTCCGACGGAGTTCATACGGATTCTGCACGAGACGGGCGTGTCCATGCTCGATCTGCGTTTCGCGGACCTCCCCGGTCGCTGGCATCACGTCACCCTCCCGGTTGCCGCTCTAGCGCCATCGACATTCCTCGACGGGGTCGGTTTCGACGGATCCAGCGTTTCCGGTTTCAAGACCGTGGAGCGTGGCGACATGGTTCTGCTCCCTGACCTCAGCACGGCCAACGTCGATCCGTTCGCGGCGGAACCCACTGTCTACCTGCTGGGCACCGCAGCCGAAGCGGACACGCGACAGATCTTCGACCGCGATCCGCGCGTCATCGCGTCGCGCGCCGCCAACGCCCTCGCTGATTCCGGTCACGCTGACACGAGCCTCTGGAGCCCGGAACTCGAGTTCTACATCTTCACGAGCGTTGACTACGCGGAGTCCGACGATGGTGCCTACTACTCGGTCGAGTCGCTCGAAGCCGGGTGGTTCGATCGCGACGACCGGCCGAATCCCGGGTACCGCATAGCGCCCGGCCGCGGCTACCACGCCATTCCTCCGGTCGATATGACCTGGGACCTCCGCAACGAGATGACCGTGGCCATGATCGAGGCCGGCGTCCCCGTCAAATATCACCACCATGAGAACGGCGCGCCCGGTCAGGTCGAGATCGAGGTCATGGGGGAACCGCTCGTAACCGCCGCCGACAACCTGCTTCTCAGCAAGTACATCATCCGGAACACTGCGGCTGCGTGGGACGCCGCGGCGACCTTCATGCCGAAGCCGCTGGCCACCGAGAGCGGTAACGGGATGCACTTCCACGTCAAACTCGAGCGTGACGGCAGGCCGCTGTTCTACGATGAGTCGGGTTACGCGGGTCTCTCTGAACAGGCGCTCCACTTCATCGGCGGCATCCTCGAGCATGGCCGCGCGCTGGCGGCGATCACGAATCCGAGCACCAATTCGTACCGCCGGCTCCGTCCCGGCTTCGAGGCGCCGACGAATCTGTTCTTCTCGGCCGCCAACCGGAGTGCCGCCATTCGCATTCCGGCATACGCTACGGAACCAGCCACGAAGACCATCGAATACCGGCCGTCCGACGCCACCGGCAACCCGTACCTGACGATGGCCGCACTGCTCTCGGCCGGGCTTGACGGCATGGAGCGGAAGCTGGATCCCACCACGAACGGTCACGGACCGTTCGACGTGGACCTGCATTCGCTCCCTGCAGCGGAGCGGGATCACATCGCGCCTCTGCCCGCCCGTCTCGAGGAGGCGCTCGACGCCCTCCGCAACGACTGTGTGTTCCTCACGAGCACCGGCGCCTTCCCCGAGGGATTCGTCGACGCCTGGATCGAGCAGAAGGCACGTGAAGCCGAGGAGGTGCGCACCAGACCGCACCCGACCGAGTACCGTCTGTTCTTCGATTGTTAACGCGGTCTCGCGAGCAGACACCAGGGAACGATACGCAATCAGGCCGGCGGTCACCCCGCCGGCCTGTTCAATGTGTCTCTCGTACTCCCGAATTCCAGCAGGCGACCTACGGACGAAGTCTGTTGAGCATCCTCGGAAACGCGATCGTCTCACGAATGTGGTGGATGCCGCAGACCCATGTTGTGAGCCGCTCGATCCCCATCCCGAACCCCCCGTGCGGAACCGACCCGTATCGGCGCAGATCGAGATACCACTCGTAGTCCGCCCGCGGGAGCGCGCCGGCATCGACGGCGGCCTCGAGCGTCGCCAGGTCGGCAAGCCGCTCGCCTCCGCCGACGATCTCACCGTACCCCTCCGGAGCCAGCATATCGACGGACAGGGTCAGGCGTTCGTCCTCGGGATCGATAGCCATGTAGAACGGCTTCACACCTCGGGGGTAGCGCGTGACCATCACCGGTCGGTCGAACGATTCCGAGATGACGGCCTCATCCGGCGCGCCGAAGTCGTCACCCCACGCGAACTCGACACCCTTCTCGTTGAGCAGGTCGACCATCTCGGTGTAGGTGACGCGCGGGAAAGGCGCCTTCACGCGCTCGAGCAGCGCAAGGTCGCGCTTGAGGATGGCGAACTCGGACCTCCGGTCACGCAGGAGCCGCTCCACGACGAAACAGACGAGTTCCTCCTGGATGTCGAGGACGTCGTCGAGCGAGGCGTACGCGATCTCCGGCTCCACCTGCCAGAACTCTATCAGGTGGCGCCGTGTCTTCGACTTCTCCGCTCGGAGCGCGGGGCCGAAGCAGTAGACACGCCCGAACGCCATCGCGGTCGCTTCGTTGTACAGCTGGCCGCTCTGCGTCAGATACGCCCTCTCGTCGAAATACTCGGTCTCGAAGAGCGTCGTCGTCCCCTCGCATGCTGCGGGTGTGAGAATGGGGGTGTCGATGTTGAGATAGCCGTGTCCGTCGAGGTATTCGCGGACCGCCGAGATGATCGTCGCGCGGATCCGAAGCACGGCGAACTGCTGTGACTGGCGGATCCAGAGATGCCGGTGGTCGAGCAGGAACGAGTCACCGTGTTCCTTCCGGCCGATCGGATACTCCTCCGCCTCGTGAACCACCTCGATCCCTGAGAGCCCCAGCTCGAAACCACTCGGCGCGCGCGCGTCTGCACGCACCTCCCCCGTCACTCGGATCGCGGACTCGATCGGCAGATGGTCGGCGCGGTCGAACAACTCATCTCCGAGGTCGGCGCGCCCGCCGACGCACTGGATGAACCCGGTTCCGTCGCGGAACTGCAGAAAGAGGATCTTCCCGCTCGATCGCCGGCCGGTGATCCACCCCTGGAGCGTGACGCGCTGCCCCTCGTGTTGCGCGATATCCTCGATGTAGATGCGGCCGGTCATGATCAGTCCTTGTCCTCGGATGCCAGTCTCTCGATCGCCTCGTCGTCACCCTCGACAAGCAGGACGTCCCCTTGCTCGATGATAGCGTCCGGGTCGGGGATCTCGCTCTCCGGCGTCTCACGTCCCTCCGTCAGCGGCTTGATCACTGCAACGACGCTCAGCCCGTACCGCTGCCGGAACTTGAGCGCCGCCAGGCTCTTCCCCCACATCTCCTGCGAGGCGCGGATCCGACCCAGGCTCAGGCCGGGACCGAGTTCGACAACGTCCATGAGACTCGGTGACATGATGCTCTGCGAGAGCTTGCGCGCGACCCATTCCTCCACGAGCACGACCTCATCGGCGTTGACGAGCTTGAGTATCCTCGCCTCCTCCTCCGTCACCGCCCGCGAGATGACACGCGGCACGCCGAACTCCTTCAGAAGCGCTGTCGTCAGAACGGCGGCCTGGAAGTTCTCGCCGATGGCGATCAGGGCCGCATCGACCTGGTCGATTCCCTGTGAGAGGAGCGCCTCTCGGTTCGTCGAGTCGAGACGGACCGGGAGGGCGACGTGGTCCGCCACGGCGTCCACCAGACTCTGCTCGAGGTCGACGGCGATCACCTCGGCGCCGCGTTGCGAGAGCTCTCGCGCCACCGTGCGACCCAGCGGCCCCAGTCCGATCACCGCGAATCTCTTCATGGTCACCTCCGCGAGCTGCTGCGCGTGTCGTGTGCGCCGAGCAGCCCTATCCAATGACCACCCTCTCCTCAGGATAGTCGTAGAGATGCTTCTCGCCGCGCTGCCCGATGGCCAGCGCGAGCGTCAGCGGGCCGATCCGGCCCGTCAGCATGATGAGCATGAGAACGATCTTCCCAGCAGCCGAGAGGCCCGGCGTGACACCGGTCGAGAGCCCGACCGTCCCGAAGGCTGAGACTACTTCAAAGAGGACATCGCTCAAAGGCAAATCCTCGACGGTCAGGAGCACGAAGCCCCCGAAGCTCACGACGAGGATCCCCATCGCGACGACCACAAGAGCCTCGCGAACGACGAGATTCGGCACCCGGCGATGGAAGAGTTCGACGCGGTCCTTACCACCGAAGGAGGAGAATATCGAAGCCAGAACGATGCCGAGCGTAGACGTCTTCACCCCGCCCGCCGTACCGCCCGGCGACCCGCCGATGAACATCAACGCCGCGAGCATGAACAACGTAGGCAGTCCAAGCCACGCCGTCCGCACAGTATTGAACCCCGCGGTTCTCGCCGTCACGGATGCGAAGTAGGACTTGAGCAGCCCCTCGCCGACCGAGCATCCGAGCAGCATGCCGTCGCGCTCCAGCAGATAGAACAGCAGCGTTCCCAGCACGAGCAGTGCGGCCGTCATGGTCAAGACCACGCGCGCATGAAGCGACCAGCGCGAGGTCGCCTTCCCCATCGCAAGCGGGCGCCGGCCCAGCACGTTCATCAGCACCGGAAATCCGAGTCCGCCCACGATGATGAGCGATGTCATCACGAGATTAATCGGGATGTTGTCCCCGTAGCGCTCGAAGCTCGTCGCGAACAGCGAGAGACCGGCGTTGCAGAAGGCCGAGATGGAGTGGAAGACCGACACGCGGATGGCCTGGCCGGTGCCGCTGAAGTCGCCGCGCGACAGGAGGAAGAGCGCGAGCGCGCCGATCGCCTCGAGACCGAGCGTCAGACCGATCATGTATTTGAGCGTCCGTCCGATACGACCGACCGTCTCGAATGTGAGCATCCCGCGCAGCACCAGAGTCTCCTTCACGCCCAGTCCGCGCCGCATCACGATCGCGAAGAAGGCGGTGAAGGTGATGAGCCCCAGCCCACCGATCTGAATGAGCGCGAGAATCACGCCGTGACCGAACGATGTAAAACCGCTGCCCGTCTCTCTCACGGTGAGCCCCGTCACACAGACAGCGGAGGTCGCCGTGAAGAAGGCATCCACCACAGGAATGTCACCCCCGGGTGTTGACCTGGGCACCGACAGGAGCAAAGCGCCCACAAAGATGACGAACACGAACGAGAGCATGACAGTGCGCGCCGGTCTGACCCTCAGGGAGGCCATCCGTCGGTTGACCCTGACCATCTCGATCAGGATGAAGAAGACCATGGATATCTGCAGAACGAGAACGTAGCCCCTCGCTATGGAGAAGACGGTACGCTCCTCGAGGAACGGCGGAAGGGCTCCCCTGCTGCGCAGTACGGCTACGGCGATGAGTTGAGCGGCGAACAGGAGTACGATCACGGCGCTCGGCCAGCGGGCCTTGAGGAATGCCGCTTTCTTGCGGGCAAACCAGAACCTGACCACCGGGTCCAGAACGAACAGCCCCACAACGCACAGGTCCACGAAATGGAGGATCACCAGGGTCCCGCGGTCGAGGAAGAAGCCGTACTCCGCTATGAGCGATGCCGCGGCGATGGCCGCGACAACGAGCATGGAGCCAGACAGCCACGACATCAGCCTCTCAGCGGTCATGTGTCGGTCACCGTTCATTCGCTCTCCACCGTCTCCCGTACCTCCTCCTGCCGAAGTCGAAAGCCGCAGTCGAACCTCATGCCGGCTGAGTCCTCGGTAGCATACGGATGCGCTCAGAGGTGTGTCAACGGAAAACGCCGGTTCCGCTCCATCGCGGACCCGGCGCAACATGTCATCCGACTTGATGTTACGTGTCTCAGCGCGACCCCGGCCCTGGGTAGGCGAAGCCGAAACGCCTCCGGTAGTACGTCCTGCTCCCGAGGACGACCGCACCCGAGAGTACGAGAATGTAGGGCGAGAAGCACGCTGCGGCCAGGCCGAACGCCGCCACCCCGAGCTGATTCGCGCTGATCCGCGAGGCGCGGTCCCGGCGCGCATGCGCCCGGACGGCGAGCGCCAGGGCCGCGAACGACCCGGTGACGGCCACCGGATCCCGGCTCAGAATGCCCATGACGGCGGCGACCGCGAGCAGCAGTACACCCGCCAGACTCGTGCCCCGCTCCCCGACGGCGACCGCCGTCGTGCGGAGTCCCATCCTCTCATCTCCCTCGCGGTCCAGAACGATCGTCGATGCGGTCACTCCTGCCACAGCGGCGACGTACGAGCCGATCGACAGGAGCATCGAACCGGAAACGTAGCGCACCAACGACCCGCCCGCTGGAATCGGTCCACCGGCGCCCGTCGCGGCGACGCCTGCCAGCACGGCGACGAGCCCGAAGCCCGCGGCATTCCAGAGCACATCCATCCCGGCTCGCGTCTTCGCCCGAACCGGGCGCACGGAGTACGTCACGGAGAAGGCCAGCGCCGCGACCGCAGCCCAGAGAAACGCAGGACCGAGCAGAAGAGCCACAGCGATCGATGCCGGCCAGACCATCATCAGTTCGACGGCCGCGCTTCGCATCGAGATGATGCCGCGAGAGAGGAAGAAGAGCTTGTCATTGAGCCGGTCGGTCTCGACATCGACCATCTGATTGAGAAGATATCCCCCGCCCAGGATCCCGGTGATCGACACGAGACCCAACCACTCTCCGATGCGAGGAAAGACGACCGTCTCGAACAACCAGCCGCGGTGTGAGGCGAGCCTCGCACCCTGTGCGAAGAAGATCCACAGCGGGACCATAAGAGCGGGACGCAGGACGAACACGAAGTCGAGCGGCTGCGCCGGGCCGCCGCCCGTCTCTCGCACCCGCTCGACTGAAGTCTCCGTCCTCTCCTGCAGCGTGCCCGGCATCGTGGACTCCCGATCGAGGTCCGCTGGTTGCAGAGCGGCCGGCAGGTCAGGACCCCTCGGTCCTCCGCGTGCCGGTGTGACCGAAGCCGCCATCGCTCCGCGCCGTCTCCGGGAGCTTCCGGCGCTCGACCCAGCTCACACGCTCTACGCGGGAGACGATGAGCTGCGCTATGCGGTCTCCCCGTTTGATGGCGAACGGGGCGCTCCCGATGTTGGCGAGGATCACGCCGACCTCGCCGCGATAGTCCGCGTCTATCGTCCCCGGGCTGTTGAGCACGAACACCCCGCTGCGCGCAGCGAGCCCACTCCGGGAGCGAACCTGTGCTTCGTGACCGACCGGGAGAGCAATCGAGAGCCCGGTCGGAATCACAAGGAATCCGCCGGGCTCGATAACAGTCGGCTCAGATACCGCCGCGTGGAGGTCCAGTCCAGCCGCCCCGTCACTCATGTAGCGGGGCAGCGGCAGATCGTCGGCTCCGTCGAGCCTCGTCACCTCCACCGAAAGCGGCGTCACCGAGCGCGCCTCCTCGATCGCTATACGAAGCCGAAGCCGGCTCCAGGAGCCGGCCCCGGCGATATCGTCGCTTCTACGACCTCGATCTGCGGGGACCGCCGCGTCCACCACGGTTGTCGCGTCCGCCGCGTCCGCCGCCGGAGCGGCCTCCACGGCTGCCGCCGCCACCGCGTCGCTCGTCCTCGGGCGGCATGCCCTCGGGGCGCGGGATCAGGGCTCGGCGGCTCAGGCGGACCTTGCCGCTGTCGTCGACGCCGATGACCTTGACCTTGACCAAATCGCCCATCTTGACCACGTCCTCGACCGTCTCCACACGTCCGTGCTCGAGCTCGGAGATATGGCAGAGACCGTCACGACCGGGCAGGAACTCGATGAAGGCACCGAAGGCCGTGATGCTCTTGACCGGTCCCTCGTACACCTCTCCGACCTCCGGCTCACGGATCATGTTCTCGATCATGGTCCGGGCCGCATCGACGCCCACCTGGGAGACGCCGGACACCTTGACGGTGCCCTCGTCGTTGATGT
>Ga0180429_10003619_pt1 | contig 12494 bp, 8 predicted proteins | sample SS_ome_FD_132428 | JGI IMG/M metagenome (GOLD analysis project Ga0180429, IMG submission 132428) | Hypersaline lake sediment archaeal communities from the Salton Sea, California, USA - SS_1_S_1 metaG | ecosystem: Environmental > Aquatic > Non-marine Saline and Alkaline > Hypersaline > Sediment ... | reverse complement strand
GAAGCCCGCTGGGACTGGTACGACGGTCTGCCCGGCGCCGGGTTCGGACAGCCTTTCGACGACGGCGCGGCCGACAACCAGTTCACCTTTGCGGTTGACGCGATAATCACGTTCTGATCGCCGCGCCCAGAGGCTATCCGGTAACTTCTGAAGCACTCGCCCGTGGGGCAGGCATTTTGCCTGCCCCACTTGGCTTTCCGGATAGGCAATCCGGATTGTGAGCTATACTTGCGCAAGGGCGAGAACACCCGGCACTTGGCGCGAGATATCCGAAAAGTCAACCGCAATCGAGAGGAAACCGTGAAAGGACCGACCTTTGGATTATTGATGTTGATCGTCGGGGCCGCTGCGGGGTTTGGCGTTCATCAGTATTTGCAGCCCGATAACGGTCTCTGGGCGTCGCTGATAAATGAGACCGCCGCCAGACCCACCAATGCCGTGGAATCCGAGGAGCCGTCGCTGGAAACGATCGAAGAGGTGATCGAGGAGTTGTCTCGACTTGCCCAACAACATGACCCGGTATCGGCAAGCCGGCGAGCCTCTTTCTTGCTCGACCAGGCGGATTGCGCGTACGCCGCACTGGTGCGGGATCCGCAGTTTGGCGAAACGAAGTTGCGCCAGTTGCGTATTTCGACCTTGCACGCCAAGTATGCCGCCGCCAGGGTTGATCATGCCCAACTTGCCGAGCCATTTCAGGAATTCGCCGATCGATTGATTGCCGAACGGCCCGACAGCAATGAAGCGGCCCAGGCGACCTTGCTACAACTGCTCGTCAAGCACGATCTGTGTCAGCCCGCCGCGCAGGAACTGTTCGACGATTTGGACGATTACGCGGCCAGCTATTCGCAATCGTTGGGAACGATGCTCTATTGCCAGGTCTCACAAGAACTGGCGCGGAACGAGCAGGCCGAATCCGCGAAAACGGTTCTGCATCGCGGCATCCAGACTTACCGGTCGACTCCCGCCGCCGGGAAGTTGGTCCGCCAGTTGATCGACCTGCGGCTGAGCGAGGCCCCGGCGCCCGGGTTCACTCAAACCGACTGGGACCGAAAGATACAATCACTCCGGCACGCGGCGGCGACCAGGGCCGCCGCCGGAAGCGGAATCTACCCGCGGCTGCGACGTACGTGAGGACGCCGCTAGAAGCTCCTCCGGTCGGAGGTGTTCGCCGATTTGCAGTCCGTCATTCGGGGAGCCAACTCCCCGACTCGTGTGCGGGCACGACATCGTACCAGCGTCGGATCAGCGTCTTGCTTATCGCGGAGTAGTGAACCTGCCGCAAATCATGCGGTTGCCTCTTCAGCATCCGGCCGCGGCGGTCGAAGATGACGAAGGCCTGTTTGATTAGGCCGCTGTTCGATACCCCGAGGAAGTAGACGTTCTCAGGGGACGCAAAGACCCGCTCGAACCCGATATCATCGTGCTTGCCGGCGAGTTTTCCCTTCAGAATACGATTGGCATTAGCGGACACCCTCGTGTCTTCTCTTCTCAATGATCTCGACGACGGAACTTTCGAGTTGGTCGAGGCTCCGTGGGTTGACGGGATCCGCGTAGACGATCCCGAGCATGGGATGGCGCGTCTTGTGGAGACCATCCTTGCGCTGATGCCGCAGAAACAAGACTGCCTCCTTTCCGGGTTTCAGTTCCTGTCCGACCAATAGGGACAACTGCCGCCGCACGGCGTCTTCGGGAGGCGATTGCCCGGGCTGGAGCGTGAGTCCACGACGTACGATCGCTTCCGCCCGAATCCGCCACGGTTCCAGGCTGAAATCAAGGGACTCAACCGGCGGTCCATCGCCAGCTTCGGCCGGCTGCCGCGGGCCGACGCTTCGACGAGGCCAGGGGTAATGAACCTTGCCGACAAGCTCCCATTGAATGGAGTCATCAGCGATCTTCACCAGCCTGGCCCGCACGATCTTCTCTGACAACTGAATGTAAATCGCCAAATCGTCCGGATTGTCCGGGGGAGTCAGGTGCAATCCCGACTCGAAAACATCGAGAATCTTCTTTTGATACCGATCTATCGGACTTCTCAGCGAGTCCTCCCAGGTACCCCACCATTGATATTCAGGGTTGATCGCCGTCTCGCGGCGGTCTTGCAGGAGCAGAATTACTTCGCGTCCTTTCGCGAAACGATTCATCGTCAGCACGTGTTCCCAGACCTCCGCATCGCTCGGATTGTAGGGTCCCGTTGTCCCGTCGAACCGCAGGGCAGTCCGCAAGGCCTGCCGTGCGCCGTCAACGTCCGGAACGCACGGCACGCGAAAGATTTCGCCGGGGTCGGTGCCGTAGAGGACCTTCGTCAAGCTGAACTCGACATGCTTCGGCGTAATGTCGACCATCTTGGCGCGCACCACGGACGATAAATAAACCAACCTGACGGAAAGCGGAATTCGGCGCGCCGTGCTCGCCGCGCCAACGACGTGGTCGGACTTGCTCGGTGCGTTGCTCGAAAGCGCAGCCTGTGGCGGCGCAGGATCAAGCGGAGGCGGAACAACGGCCTCTGTGGCGCCTGGCCGTTCATGGCCGACCGAAGACTTGCGCTTTGTCGCGGTGGACTCGCGTTGTGGATGCTCGGCACGAGGTAACGATTCCGGGCGGGAAGTCTGCGAATTCATGGCGACTTCCTTGTCCGGTTGAGTAACGCCCCATTGTAGCTTCCCCGGGGGATCGGAGTGATGAATCCAAGCCGCGAGAATCAGCAACGTGCCAACCGCACAAGCAGATGCAATGCTCACACGTCGGTGGTTGACGAGCCAACCGCCAACAGCAGAGGGCAGTCTCCGAAGGACAGGCACTCCGGCCGGTAGGTCGGCGTGTGCCTTCAGCGCGGCGATAGCTTCGGGATGCCGTTGCCGCCAGCCGTCGAAATCTGGTTCCAGCGGCGGACCGAAAGCACTATTGAGAGCCTTTTCCAAACGGTCGTCGTCCAGGTAATCTTTCACGATTCCCTCCCATGCAAGCCGCTACGTCTGAGGTCCTCAGCGAGTCTCCGTCGCGCACGTACGAGTCGCCCATGCACGGCTTGTCGCGTGATTCCCAGTGTCTCGGCAATTTGCGCGTGTGAAAGGTTGCTAAAGTATCGCAGCATGACGATCTCCCGCGCCGCCAGCGGTAGTCGCTGCACCGACTCCCGCACCGCAGCCGACAGGCCGTCTTTCGACGGCTTGTCGATCAATTCAGGCAAGCTGTCAGCCCGAACATGCCGCCGTTTGGCCCGCGCAAGGTCGCGAGCCACGTTCCGGCAAATCCCCCAGAGCCAATTAGTGAATTTGTCGGTTCTCCGAAGCCGTCCGAGATCTCGACAAGCAATCGCGAATGCTTCCTGCGCGGCATCCTCAGCCAAGTGACGATCAGCCAACACGGCATACGCCACCCCGACTATAGTGGGGTAGTGCCGCCGGTACAGTTCGCCGAAGCTCTCGGTATCTCCGCTCCGAGCCGCCTCGACCAGCCGGTGGTCGGGTTGCTCAATCATGTGCCAAACAGACCTTCGCGATCGCGCTTCGCTGATCAGTCCCTCTAGTAGGTAGTGGCACATCGGCGGCCAAATGTGCGCACAAACCGAGAAAAGACGGCAAAAATATTTTTCCTGCGCAGGGTGCCGCCCGCCGCCGCAGAGCACTACGTAGCGGTGGACGGCAACTCTGATAAGGCGGGGACCAAGGCCGCTCCGTGGCAGGGCAGGATGAAATCCTGTCCTGCCCTGCAATTCGACACCTAACGCAATGCACTGATCCCTAGCCAATCTCGGGCAGTTCGGCGATAGCGGCTTTGATTTTGGCTTGCGGATAGTCGTAGTCCTGTAGTTCTCCGGCAAGGTATTTGTCGTAGGCTCCAAGGTCGCACAGACCGTGACCGCTGAAGTTGAAGACTATGCACTCCTCTTTGCCTTCCTCGCGACATCGAATCGCCTCGTTGATCGCTGCCCTGATGGCGTGCGAAGTCTCGGGGGCCGGAATAATGCCCTCGGTGGCGGCGAACAGGCAACCGGCCTCGAAACACTCGAGCTGGTGATAGGCCACCGGCTCGATGATACCCAATTTCGCTACGTGGCTGACCATTGATGCCATGCCGTGATAGCGCAGGCCGCCGGCGTGGATCCCCGGCGGTACGAAACTGTGGCCCAGCGTGAACATCTTGATCAGCGGGGTCAGCATGGTCGTGTCGCCAAAGTCGTATCGATATTCTCCACTGCTCATGGTGGGGCATGAGCGAGGCTCGGTGGCCACGAAGCGGATCTGCTTGCCGGCAATCCTGTGGCGGATGAAGGGAAAGGCCAATCCGGCATAGTTGCTACCCCCGCCCACGCAACCAATGACCACGTCGGGGAAGTCGTCGATCAACTCGAACTGCTTTTCCGCTTCCAGCCCGATGATCGTCTGGTGCAGCATTACGTGGTTGAGCACGCTGCCGAGCGTGTACTTGGTGTCGTCGCGCGCAACGGCGGCCTCGACGGCCTCGCTGATGGCCATGCCCAGACTGCCCGGCGAATCCGGATCTTTCTTGAGCATCTTCCGTCCGGCCTCGGTCTCATCGGAAGGGCTGGCCGTGACCTCGCCGCCCCACATTTGCATCATCGAGCGGCGGTAGGGTTTCTGCTGATAGCTGACCTTTACCATGTAGACCTTGCACTTCATGTCGAACTGTCGGCATGCAAAGGAGAGTGCGCTCCCCCACTGGCCGGCACCGGTCTCGGTCGTCAGCCGGTTGACGCCTTCCTGTTTGTTGAAGTAGGCCTGGGGCACCGCGGTATTCGGTTTGTGGCTGCCCGGAGGGCTATGGCTTTCGTCCTTGAAGTAGATCCTCGCCGGCGTCTTCAGTTCCTTTTCGAGGTTAGTGGCCCTTGTCAGCGGCGAAGGACGCCAGATCGACAGCACGCGTCGTACCTCGTCCGGAATCTCGACCCATCGCTCTTGAGTGACCTCCTGCTTGATCAACTCCATGGCGAAGATCGGCGCCAAGTCCTCGGGCCCAATCGGCTTTTTGGTACCCGGGTGCAGCACCGGCGGCAAGGGTTCCGGGAAGTCGGCCTGGAGGTTGTACCATGCCTTCGGTAGATCACTTTCACTCAACAGAACTCGTTTGGAACTCATTAAACATCCCTCTCAAATTGTGTGTCAATAGGCCAATGTACCTAAACCGATGCCTGCCCACGCCGGATTCTGATTGCCGGAACCTCCAGGTTAGTCGATAGCGAAATGCTTGTCGAGCCGATTTGACATGCCCGACGTTGCGATCGGCGGCTGGAGTCATCTTCTACATGTTTGCCATGCCCGAAACCCGCAAACCGGGTGACATTTTCTTGCGGGCGCAGTACAATAGAATAGTCGGGCTAGGCAAGCCGGTCGTCGGAGCATGGGAGCGTCTGGCGAACCTGGGGCATCGCTCATCTAAGTCACGTGTGGAACAGTGGAAAAGGCCCTCTTCTCAATCACCTGCACGACCTGCCAGGCCCGGCTCGTGGTACGCAACGAGGAGGCCATTGGCGACATCAGCGAATGCCCCAAATGTGGTAGTTTTGTCCAGGTGATCCCACCAAACGGGTGGAAGCCAGGGCAAGATTCGCGCCCGCAGCCGGAGGGCGAATCGGCTACTGACGGTCACAGGGATGCCGATTCACCGGATGCCAAACCAGTGGATGCCAAACCAGCGGATGCCAGTTTGCAGACATTGATGTCTCCCGCCGAACAGTCTCCGACGCCGGCCGGTCCCGTAACCGACCTTCCCGCCGAAACGCCGGCGGCGTCCCCGATGAAAGCCACGGCCGCTCGGATGGCTCCGCCCGGCACATCTCCTCCCGGGCGGTTGGCAGCGTCGCCGGCCGAGTTGCGATTTCGCCGCTGGGTGCTGTTGGGGGCCCTTCCGGTGGCCTGCCTGGTGTTGGTGCTCGGTGCCTGGTCGATGTTCTTCGCTTCGCGCGTGCCCGAGTTGCCGCCGGAACCGGTCGCCGAGAAACCGGCCGAACCGGCGGTTGTCGAAGGGCCGGCGGAACCGGCGGCGGAGCCGGACGAGCGCACCGACCGATTCGACCGGCGATGGATACCCGAGGGCACAACTCTGTTTGTCAGCCTTGCCCCTGGAAAGTTGGCGCGACAACCGGCCTCCGGTCCGTTGATTGCGGGGGCCGACCCGCTGCAAATCCGCACCGTCCGTCCTTTGCTGCAAAGCCTGGGGCTGAAACTGGACAGCATCGAGCGGCTCACCTGGGCGTCGACCGATCTGGCCGCGTGGTCCGATCGGAGCGTGGTGGTGATCTGGTTACAGTCCGGCCACGACGCGAATGTGCTCACGGCGATGGGCGAGGCGATCGAGTTGAACCTCGAGGGGGCCCGTTGCCGCCGGCTGTCGGGCGCGGCCTGGTCGCACCCGTTCGCGGTGATCGACGAGCGGACAATCGTGACCGGCGACCTGGCGCTGCTGCGACACCTGGCTGATCGCGGCGAGGTGAAACTGCTCAGTTCAACCATCGAGCGGCTTCTGAAGGACTTCACGCCGGACGCCGACGCCACGCTGTTGCTTGATCTGGCCGCGGCCCGAGCGGCCGGTTGGAAGCTACCCAACACGCTTTTCGACGCCTGGTCGGCCGGAAAAGACGCCTGGCACACGGCATGGGAGATACCCGTGGGTCTGGGTTGCGCACTGCGCTACGCCAGCCCTCTGCGTAGCCGTTTGGCCCTGGTATGCGAGAGCGAAACGGGCGCCCAGAAGGTATCTGCCGCCATGGGCGAACTGATCTCCGCCGGCCGTCAGTCGTTGGCCGTGCAGGCCGCATCGATCGGCGAGGACCTCCGTTTGGGCAAACTCACCGCCGCAACGGCGGGGCAGTACGAACTGCTGTTGAGCGAGTGCCGCTCCGTACTCGGGGGTGCTCAATCGGAGGCCGGCGGCGAGTCGGCCTGGGTCCGGGCCGACTTCAGCCTCGGCCCCACCGAACTGGCCAATCTGGTGATCGACAGCCGCACTGCCATCGCGGCACGATGGCTTGCCGCCGCGCTTGCCGCCGACGAATCTAACCATCGCCGCTTGGTGACCGCATTGACGGGATACCAGCGGTCGGAAGGCCATTTTCCCGACGCTGCCCAGGGTAGCGCCCTGCTGGCGCCGGAGACGCGGCTGAGTTGGATCGCCACCATGCTGCCCTATTACGATCGCGGCGACTGGCATCGGCAGCTTGAGTTCGGCTACTCGTGGAACAACCCCCAGAACCGTTCCGTGACGCGACAACCGTTGCCCGAGGTGATCAACCCGACGCTGGGACCGGCGAAGACCGAAGCCGGCTTCCCGGTGACTCACTACGTCGGCGTTGCCGGCGTGGGCCCCGACGCCGGACGGCTGAAGGCCGGCGATCCTCGTGCCGGCGTGTTCGGCTATGGTCGGACGACTCGTGCCGAAGACATCACCGACGGCGCGGCCAACACGATTGCCCTGCTTGGCGCCAGCGCCGACACGGGCGCCTGGGCGGCCGGAGGACACGCCACCGTTCGGCCTTTGACCAAGACGCCCTACGTCAACGGTCCCGACGGTTTCGGCAGCGGGCAGCCCGACGGCATGCTGGCCGGCATGGCCGACGGTGCGGTCCGCTTCATCTCGAAGGACGTCGACCCCCGGGTTTTCGAGCAGTTGGCGACGATCAACGGGGGCGATCGGGCGGCGCTCGCGGCGTTGCACCCGCGGTCGAACGTTCCGCCGCCGCAGCCCGAAGAGCCGAAACCCGCCGAGGGGCAACCCGGCGATGATTCCAACGGGCCGGACGGCGACGCGCGGCCGGAGGAAACGCTACCGGAACACCTTGCCGCTCGGCCGCCGATCGAGCCGATCGACGTGCGTGCCCGACTGGCGCAGCAGATTCCCGAAATCGATCTGCGGGACGTGCTGTTGGCCGAGGCGGTCGAGTTGGTCGCGGCGGTGGGTATGGTGTCCATCTCGTTCGATCCGGAGGCCATGCAGCAACTTGCCGTCACGCCGCGCGATCCGGTCACGGTGCGGCTTTCCGGTGCAACGCTGTACGAGATTCTGGAGACGGCCGCCACCAAACGCGGACTGCTGCCGACGATCGACGCCGGGCAGGTGCTCTTGAGCAATCCGCCGCAACAGCGCGAGCAACTCCGCAAGATACGATACACGATCTCCGACTTGACGCTCAGCGACGCCGCCACCGCGGCCGCCCTGGCAACGACGGTGGAGAAACTGGTGGCGCCCGATTCGTGGCGTTCAAACGGCGGGCGTGGGACGCTGCAGTCCGACGCCCTTTCTCTCACCGCCACGCAGACGGGCCCGGTTCACTACCGGTTGCTCGTGTTCTGCGAGAAGCTCCGCAACGCCCGGGGAAAGCCGCTACGAAGCCGCGGCAACCACGAGCGGTTCGATCTGGCCACGCGGCAGCATCGGGCAAAGGACCTGCTCGATCGCCCGATAACGGTCAATTTCCATGAGCCGACCCCGCTGGCGGAAATCGTTTCCTACCTGGAAGGGATCTCCGTGTGCAGCATACTGATCGACCGGCCGGCGTTGCAGGGCGAGCGTCTGACGAGCAACTCGCCGGCAACGATGAGCGTCGAGCGGCAGTCGCTGGCCGTGGCGTTACGGCAGTTGCTCGATCCGTTGGAGTTGTCCTGTCGGGTGATTGACGAGCGGATGTTGCAGATCACCACGCACAAGGCGGTTGCCACCCGGCTCGAGTTGGAATTCTATCCGGTGGCCGAGTTGCTCACCGGCGGGACGACGGGCCCGGGCCTGGCCGAGCAGATCAAGAGCCGGCTATCCGGCTCGACCTGGAACGATGCGGGGGGCCCGGGAGTGTTGCACTTCGACGAGCCCTCGAAATGCCTCATCGTGCTGCAATCGCAGCCCGTGCAGGTGGCGATCGGTCGGCTTCTGGCGGAGAAGAGAGCAGCTCTGTAGGAAACCGGCGACCAATTTGTTGGCCGCCTTGAGAGACGACGCCTCATCTCGGGAGCGAGATAACTTCTATACGCTGCCTGTTGACAAACCCCGGGGAGTTGGGCAAGATTATGGGCCTCGTGCAAGTCGGGCCGCCATTTAGAATGGCTCAAAACTCAACAGGGGACCGGGGAGACGACCGTGAGCGAAAACACGCATGAATGCTGTCCTAAGTTCAACCCGGAGCCTTGGGACGAGAAAGAGATCACTTGGGAAAACAGGAGATTCGTCAAGGACCGCGTCAGGAGTTTCCTGCACATACCGTTGAACTTCGGGGCGGTCATGAAGAGAAACCTGAAGCTGATCGAGGCGGCCGACGCGAAGCCGGCGGAGCCGATCGTGCTGTCCGACGAGAACTCGCTTTGGGGTGCCGATGTCTACATCGACGTCACCAAGGACGTGCCCGGCGCCCAAATGGCCGCGCTGTCGGGCACGTTTCTGACCAAGACGTTCGAGGGCCCCTTCAAGGACGTGCGGAAATGGGTCGACGAAATGACCCAACACGTCAAGCACCAGGGTCGGGAGGTCAAGAAGACCTATTTCTACTACACGACATGCCCGAAGTGCGCGAAGGAGCACGGCAAGAACTATGTGGTCCTCCTGGCGCGGGTCTAGCCCGGAGAGGGCGTGAGGGGGTGAGGGGGTGAGGGGGTGACAGGGTGACAGGGTGACAGGGTGAAGGGAGAACTCGAACTGCTCACTATCCACTAACCACTATCCACTAACCACTATCCACCAACCACTAACCACTACTCCGATGTATCTGTTAGAAAACCCCGTACTGCAGCGCGAACTGCTGGTGAATCTGCGGATGCTCCGGGCTTTCGTGCTGTTGTTCGCTTACGTGGGCCTTCTGGGCGTGGTGGTTTACGCCGCCTGGCCGTCGCAGCAGATGCTCGATTTGACTCGGGACCAGGAGGATGCCATTCGACTGGTCAACCTCTTCTTTCTGGGCCAGTACGTGCTGCTTTCGTTGATGGTTCCGAGTTTCGCCGGCGGTGCGATCACCGGCGAGAAGGAGCGGCGAACCTACGAGATGCTGTTGGCCAGTCCGATGCGGCCGGCGGCGATCGTGTTGGGGAAGCTGCTGGCTTCGATGTGTCATCTGGCCGTGTTGGTGTTCGCCTCGCTGCCGATCGTGATGCTCTGCCTGCCGCTGGGCGGCGTGTCGCTTTATGAAGTGCTGGCCACGTATTTGGCCATGGCGTCCTCGGTGGTTACGTTCGGCATGGTCTGCCTCACTGCGAGCAGCTATTTCACGCGGACCATCGCCGCGCTGGTTGTATCCTACCTTGTGATCCTGCCGATGGCGTTGTTTGGCGTATTGTTGTATTGGGCAACGGCGGATTGGGGGATTGTACACGTGGTGGTTCTCTCGGGCGTGGTTCCGGGTCTGTGCCTCTTGCTGTGCATCGCGATGTTTACGACCACCACCGGGCGTCTGCTTCACCCGCCCGACGTGGGCGCCGAGGCCAAGGACGTCATCGATCCGGAGCAGGAACAGAAATCGGCCGTCGGCATGGTAATTCGCAGCGACCAGTTTCCCGACCGGCTGTTCGCCCCGCCGAAACGGATTGACCTGATGGAAGATCGCGTCAATCCGGTCTACGACAAGGAGATGCGCAGCGAACTGTTCGGCCAAGGCACGCTCATGCTTAGGCTGGTGATCCAACTGAGCATGTTCCTGGCCTTGCCGCTGATGGCCGTGTGCTTGTACATGATTCCGGAAGGGGCCCCGTATTACACGGGCTACGTGCTGGTGTTCAACATGCTGGTCGGGCCGGTCTTCGCCGCCGGCACCGTTACCAGCGAACGCGAACGGCAAACGCTCGAACTACTGCTGACCACCGCCGTCTCGCCTTGGCATATCCTTTGGGGGAAGTTGCTCTCGAGCTTGCGGATTTCCGTGGTGTTGACCAGTTTTCTCGTCTGGCCGCTGCTCTTGGCGTGGCTGCTGCCGCCGTGGACCTACTGGTCCGACACGCTGTCGATGATCTGCTATCTGGCGATCATCGCCATCAGCAGCCTGACGACGACCGTGCTGGCGATGTTCTGCTCGGTGATTTTTCGCAAGACGTCGGTGGCGATGATGACGGCCTATCTGGTTCTGATGGTGCTGTTTGCGGTGCCGTTGGCCGTGGATGCCTTCTCCCGGCTGGTCCTCAGCGGCGAAGCGATCACGGCATCGGTTACCCAATACACGTTTACCAGTCCTTTCGCCGCCGCATACAGCCTGCCGCTTTCGCTGGGTAAGATTGACGAGTGGGTAATCGAGCCCAACTGGCGGGTGTTCATCAACTTCCTGGCGTTCTACATCACGCTCAACTGCATGCTGCTGAGTTGCATGTTATGGCAGTTCAACATCCGCTGGCGGGTGAAGACGTGAGCAGGCGGTATCCGGCTTGCAGCTTCCTCGTTTAACCCTAAGCCGAAGGCGACGGTTGTTCTGCGAGGTAGCCGCGCGAGCAACGGTCTTCGCCTTCGGCTTCGGGTTAAACGACCTGATAGAAACCGGAAAGTCATCTATCGGCCGCTATCATCTCTTCGTTGGGGATGATCTTCCTCCCCACCGCTTCGGCAACGCGGCGACACAACTCCATCATCTCCTCGAACTGTCTGAAAGTCAGCGATTGATAGCCGTCGCTCTGGGCCTTTTCGGGGTCGGGGTGTACTTCGACGATCAGTCCGTCGGCACCGGCGGCTACCGCGGCGGCGGCCATTCGCGGTACCAGGTTGGTGTGGCCCGTGCCGTGGCTCGGATCGACCACCACCGGCAGGTGCGTGCGGTCGTGCAGGTATGGCACCGACGAAAGCGTGAGCGAGAAACGCACGTGCGATTCGAAGGTGCGGATACCCCGTTCGCAGAGCATCACGTTCGGGTTGCCGGCGTTGAGCACGTATTCGGCGGCCAGCAGCAACTCGTCCATGGTGGCGCTGGGGCCGCGTTTGAGCAACACCGCCTTGTCCTGTTCGCCGACGGCCTCCAGCAGGCGATAGTTCTGCATGTTTCGGGCGCCGATCTGCAGCACGTCGGCGTATCGCCCAACCAGCGGTACGTCGTTGTCGGCCATCACTTCGGTGACCACGGCCAGGCCGGTTTCTTCGCGCGCGGCGGCGAGGATCTTAAGACCGTCTTCCTTCATGCCCTGGAAACTGTAAGGACTCGTGCGTGGTTTGAAAGCTCCGCCACGCAGCGCGGTGGCTCCGGCCGCCTTGACCGCCCGGGCGGCAGACATCGTCTGCTCTTCGCTCTCGACGGAGCACGGTCCGGCGATCATTCCCAGGTGCGAGTTCCCCACCGCCAGGCTACCCGCCCGAATCACGGTCGGCTCGGGCTTGACCTCTCGGCTCGCAACCTTGTAGGGAGCGAGAATGGGCACCACTTCGGCCACGCCCGGCCCGCTTTCGAGCGAGTGCCGGTATTCGTCGCGTTTTTCGCCGACGGCCGCTATCACGGTTCGTTCGGTCCCGTAGATCGGATGTGACTTCAGCCCCAGGGCTTCGACTCGCTCGATCATGTGTTTGATCTGCTCTTCGGTTGCGCCTCGCTT
>Ga0180429_10003616_pt1 | contig 12503 bp, 11 predicted proteins | sample SS_ome_FD_132428 | JGI IMG/M metagenome (GOLD analysis project Ga0180429, IMG submission 132428) | Hypersaline lake sediment archaeal communities from the Salton Sea, California, USA - SS_1_S_1 metaG | ecosystem: Environmental > Aquatic > Non-marine Saline and Alkaline > Hypersaline > Sediment ... | reverse complement strand
GGCTTGCTATCGAAGGCATTCGAAGGGGCCTCACCTGGCCCATGGAAGAGTACATGCGGTATCACGCCCTCGCGTCCCCGTTCTGTGCCGAGACGGAGGATCACAAAGAGGGGGCTCTCGCCTTCCTGGAAAAGAGAAAGCCAGTCTTCAAGGGTAAGTAATCCCCCTCTTTCAGAAAACGCACGCGGATGGCGTAGGGGCATTGCGGCCTTCGGCCATGAGGGCCTCGCTTTTCGCCTGCGGCTTTCTCATGACACTTCTCATGAAGCGCATTTTCTGTTAAGCTTCCCCCTGTGCCGTTCGTGGGAAGGCAACTGTTTCCACTTCAAAGGTCTGGGGGAAACCGTGGGTGAGAAAAGAGAAACTGCAGAGGGGAAGAGGTCGGAAGCGGAATACCATGATGAATACTATGGTTCCCGAGAAATCCCGGATGAGGACCTTGTTGTTCAGACCGAAGGCTTTCGTGAGACACTGGCCCACCATCCGATTGGTGATCTGTACGCTTGCATGTTGGACAGGTTGGGGGATTACCAGGGGAAGGACCTCCTTGAATACGGCTCGGGTACCGGGCAGGTTGGAGTATTCTTTGCTCTGACGGGTGCGCGGGTGCGGGGATTCGACGTGAGCGAAGAGGGTGTGAAGACAGCCAACCGTAGGGCCCTGATCAATGGAACCTCTTCTACGGCCCTTTTTGAACCGATGAAGGCGGAGGCTTTGAGCTATGAGGAAGGGCAGTTTGATTTTGTGGTGGGCAGGTGGATTTTACACCACCTCGATAAGGATGCTCTTCCCATGTGCGGCAGGGAACTTTGGAGAGTCCTCAAGGATGGCGGGAAGGCGGTCTTCATCGAGCCCTTGGGTCACAACCCGTTCATTGAATTCGTACGCGAACATCCCTTCTATGCCCCGGGAGACTATGACTCCGAACACGAAAGCACGATGAAGAAAGTCGAAATTCTTACCATGGGCGAGCCATTCCGGCACGTGCTGATTCACGAATTCCACCTGCTTTACATGCTGAAAAGGGTGATTCGTAATCGGTGGATTCTCAGGATTCTGAAATCGATAGACGCTCTTCTCCTTCGGTGCTTTCCTTTCCTAAAGAGGTTCTGCGGCGATTGTGTGATCGAATTCATTAAGTAATTGACCCACCTTTCAGAAGGCGCATTCAGGCAGGCGCTCTCCTTTCCCGGCGTCGGTCCACCAGCGGTTCATGGTTGAATCGTTGAGACTTGATCTCTTGTCGATAGCGTCTTCGGCGGTTTGACACCCCCTCATGATCAGCATACGTTCTTCGATACAAGGAAAAGGACTCGGCGGAAGCGATGGGGCTCGATCTTGCGAAGGAGGGAATCATGAAACTCGAGGGAAAAGTCGCCTTGATCACAGGTGCCGCGAGGGCCATCGGCAGGGCGCACGCCCTTCGGTGTGCAGGACTGGGTGCAGATATCGTGCTGAACGATGTTAACCTGGAATCCTTCAAGGAATTCGACGAGGGCATCGGGGCGGCAACCGTGGTGGATGAGGTCCGGGAAAAGGGGGTCGAGTGCCTCGGGATCGAGGCGGATGTGACGAACAAGGAGCAGGTGGAGGCCATGGTCGAGCAGGCGCTGGGTACCTTCGGCCACGTCGACATCCTGGTCAACAACGCAGGGGGGCTGGCCGGCGAGGTGCTCGAGAGCTTTGCCTCCTCCGTGTCGGAGGAGGATCTCAGGGCGACCCTGGACCGAAACCTCATGGGCACTCTCTTCTGCTGCCAGGCGATTGCCCCCTCGATGAAGGCCCTCGGCTGGGGCAGGATCGTGAATACATCTTCGCAGGCGGGTCTCCAGGCACAGCAGGGGGGTGTCTATGCCTCGTACGGCGCGGCCAAGGCCGGTGTCATGGCGTATACGAGGTATCTGGCACAGGAACTCGGGCCCTTCGGTATCACCGTGAACTGCCTTGTCCCCGCGTACGTCAACACCCGCCGGCTCGAAGTTCTTGTGTACGATGCCATCCCGGGTATCAAGGAACAGCTCCTGGAACAGATCCCCCTCGGCCGGCTGGCTGAACCCGAGGACGTGGCCAAGGCAGCGGAGTTTTTTATCACAGACCTGGGCGATTACATAACGGGCCAGTGCTTGAGTATCTGTGGAGGAGCCCTTAGATATTGAGGGGTTGATCTCGTTTCTTGGTTGTGACGCTGCTATACTGATCCTGGCGCGTCGCACCTTGTGTTGGGGGGAACCAATGGAAAAACCTGCTCTGTTGCAGCCGGCTGCGTGGATGATGCTGTTGAGTCTGGTCTGTTTTCCGGCATGCGGGGACGATGGGGAAGAAGCGGGCGGGAGGCACGGGTCCGTAGAGGTTGTTTATCCGGATCCGGATTGGGCGGTAGCGGCCCCCGAGGCCCACGATCTGGACTCGATTCTTCTGGAAGAGGCGGCCGACTTCGCCGAGGCGCACGCCTCCAACTGCCTCGTTGTCACACGCGACGGCGTGATCGTGGGCGAGTGGTACTGGAACGGTTGGGGGCCTGCGAACGAGCAGAATGTCTTCTCGGTCACCAAGTCCGTTACCAGCGCCCTCGTCGGGATCGCCCAGGACCGGGGCGAGCTGGATATCTCCGAAAGGGCATCGCACTACATCACCGAATGGGTGGGGACGCCCAGCGAGGATGTGACGATTCAGAACCTGATCAGCAACGACTCCGGACGTTACTGGGACTTCATCACAGACTATCTGGGCATGGCCATCCTGGCAGAAGACAAGACCGAAGTTGCCGTTGGTCTCGGCCAGCAGCACCTTCCGGGAACCGTGTGGGAATACAACAACAGCGCCATCCAGACCCTGGAGCCTGTCCTGAATCAGGCGACCGGGATGGATGTTGCCGACTATGCGGACGAACTGCTGTTCGAGCCCCTGGGGATGGCTTCGAGCTTCGGGCGGGACGTTGCCGGCAACCCGATGACTTTTGCGGGTGTGGAGTGTTCCTGCAGAGACATGGCGAGACTCGGATACCTCTACCTGCGTGGCGGGCGGTGGAGTGGTGGACGACAGATTGTCTCCGAGGATTGGGTCGAAGCGTCGATCCAGCCTTCCACACCCCTCAACTCCGCCTATGGATATATGTGGTGGCTCAACCACGAAGGCGTCTGGAAGGCCCCTTCCGCACCGGAACACGAGGGGGGAGAGGGGAGGCCCATGCCCGACCTGCCGGAAAACGTTTTCCGGGCGAGCGGGGCCTTCAATCAGATCATCTTCGCGGATCCGAATACGGATATCGTGTTCACCCGAATCGGTTGGATTGTTGATCTGGAGGATATCGCATCGTGGGTTGTGGTAGAGGGCCTGGCGGAGCGTATTCGTGCGGCCAGGTTGGACTAGTACAAACGCGGTACGTAATGGAGAAGAGTCGTCAAGCGAATACCACCTGAAGACAAGGAGGCGAGGAGATGACATACTTCGACATGAATCTGGACCTTACCGACGAGGACAGGGCGATCAAGGAGGCCGCCCACAAGTTTGCCAAGGAGGTGATGCGCCCCATCAGCATCGAGATCGACAAGATGTCGGCCGAGGAGGCGGTGGCTCCAGGCTCTCCCCTGTGGGACTTCCTCAAGCAGGGCTATGCGCTGGGTTATCACAAGGGGGCCTTTCCCGAGGAGGTGGGTGGTTTGGGATTTACCCCTCTGCAGAGTCACATCATGTCCGAGGAACTCGTATGGGGGAGCCTGGGCCTGACAGGGGTCCTGCTTCTGGCCGGGTGGCCTTACGTGAAGCTCCTGCACGCGGGCAATCAGGAGCTGATCGAGGAATTCGTGGTCCCCTTCTGTCAGTGCGATGATGCGAGCATCTCGGGAAGCTGGGCCATCACCGAACCGGATCACGGCTCTGACACGCTCAATCCCGGGGAGGACTTCTTCCACGATCCGAAGATCAAGTGGCAGGTTCAGGGAAGGCTGGAGGGGGACGAGTACGTGATCAATGGGCAGAAGTCTGCCTGGGTTTCGTGCGCGCCTACCGCAACGCACACCATGCTCAACCTTCAGCTCGACACCTCCATGGGCATGGCCGGTGGGGGGGCCTGCATCCTCCCCCTGAACCTGCCGGGCATCGAGAGGGGCAAGCCCCTGGAGAAGGTGGGCCAGCGTGATCTGCCCCAGGGCGAGCTCTTCTTCGACAACGTGAGGATCCCAAAGCGATGGATGTTCGCCGGCCCGGATGGATTCTCGGACTGGTTGGTCGGGAACCTGGGCTTCGGGAACTCGGCCATGACCCTCTTTGCCATCGGGCTCGCGCGGGCCGCCTTTGACGAGACCCTTGCCTACGCGAAAGAAAGGATCCAGGGAGGCAAGCCCCTGATCGAGCACTACGCCATGAAGATCCGTATCCATCGGATGTTCGCCCAGGTGGAGGCGATCCGGGCCATGAGCCGTGCCGTTTGGGACCTGAACTCACGTATCTACCCGGTTGCCGGTGAGTATGCATTTGCTGGCAAGACCTTCTGCTCCGAGGCGGCCCGGGAAGTGATTGACGAGGGCGTGCAGATCCACGGCGGGAATGGTCTCACCAAGGAGTACTATATCGAGAAGCTCTGGCGGGACTCGCGGGCCCTGACGATCGAGGACGGGGAGAACTTCGTGCTCAACCGGCTGGGCGGCCACATCCTGAAGGACACCTATCCGAGAACGAGCGTCAATCTGCTCGAATAGCAGCAGCAAAGCGGGGTCAGGTCTCAAATTTCAAGTTTTGGGGAAGCCGAAAACTTGAAATTTGAGACCTGACCCCAATTCCCCCCAATTCCCCAATTTCCTTTGTTCCGCGCAGCCCCTGGATTCCCGCGTTCGCGGGAATGACGGCAGGTTTGGCCAGCGTTCGGGCGCGGGCGCAAGCAGGCGCTGGGCCTGAACCCCGGTCCCTGATCCCTGACCCCTGTCTCTTCAATTCATTTCTTTTTCTTCAGGCCTCGGCCCGGAACCAGGAAGTCAAAGGTAGTGTTCGGGCTCAGTGGGTGGACATAATCCCCGATTCGCTCGAGCCACTGCCTCTCTTCGTCGGTGACCGGCCCGGCCTCCAGGGTCTTCACATTCTCTTTGAGTTGTTCGAAGGTCTCCGGTGCGGTTAGCACCATCTGGATGTGCGGGTTGGAGAGGACGTACCGGTAGAGGTCCACAGGGCTGGGTGTCCGCTCCCCCGCAGGCATCCATTGCGGGTCGAACAGGTTCCCCCATCGTGTGGAGTTGTAACAGATCACCCCCGGCGGATTCTCTTCCGGGAGGAAGGGGAAGACGTCATTGTCTGCCCCCCGGTGGGCCGCGTTGTATCGGACCATGATCAGGTCAAAGACCTTCCGATCCAGATGAGCCCGGTAGGTGGACCGGTCGTGGGCGCTCACGATCAGGTGCTTGACGAGACCCTTCTCTTGGAGCGCAAGGGCCTTGTCCATGATCCGTGCCGGGACAGGCTTGTTTCGCATGCCCAGGATGAAGGCATCCGCATAATCGATCTTCAGCTGCTTCAATCCTCGAAGAAAGGTCTGTTCGAGGGCCAGGCCCGTGTAGTCGTAGGTCTGGAGGACGATGGTCATCTTCTCCCGGCATCGGGGGGCTAGGTTCCGAATCGCCTCCTTCATACCCTTTGTCCGCCGAGAGCCCCAGTAGAAGTAGTTGACCCCTCGCTCGAAGGCCCACTCCAATGCTTCGCAGGGAACGCCTGAATCGGAACCGATGCCCATGCGCGGTGTGGTGATGCCCGAAGCCCCCAGGACGACGGGCTCGCTGAAATCATCCGTCACGGAAGGGCTTGCGCTTTCTTTTTCCATCTTGGTTCACCTCTTGTGATCGTATTGGATCCGTTTCCCGTTCGGTGAAGGGGCCGCATCAAAGGGGATGACGAGTTCGTACACCCCCTGTTCCAGGCTGGCCTTGACCGGCAGCCCCCCCTTGTCCAGGACCTTCATCATGCTCTGGTTGGTTGCGAGCACGCTGGCCGTAAACCCGGGCAGTCCCTGCTCCTTGGCCAGCCGGATGAGCATCTTGTACATGTAGGTGGCGATGCCCAACCCCTGGTATTCCTCGTCCACCACAAAGGCGAGGTCTGCGTGCGGGCCGTGTGGTTCCCTGACGTAGCGGCCTTCCGCGATGACACGCTCCTGACCCGACTCTCCGACCAGCCCCACGATGGCCATGGCCCTCCGATAGTCCACGTTCACGTATTCCTGCATCTTCGAGTGCGGCATGGTCTTGATGGGGCTGAAATACCGGTAGTAGACCGCCCTGTCCGAGAACCGGTAGAAGAGACGGCGCATCTCTTCTTCGTCTGACGGCTTGATGGCCCGGAACCGGACCTCCACGCCCCCCTTGAAGGTGTGCTTCGTGGCGATGTGGGACGGGTAGAGATGGGCGGACTCCGCGATGAAGATCTGGTCCGGATACAGGATCTTCTCCTGCTTTCCGAGCTCCACCAGTTCCGGCCGATCGTCCGGGTGGGCGATCTCGATGAGAGCCTGCGCGCGTTCCCGTACGGATCGGCCGTTCAGGCTGGCCACACCGTATTCGGTAATGACCATGTCTACGCCGCGCCCCATGCCGAACTGATTCGGGAATTCCTCCACCGAGATCCGGATGTTCGGCTCCCCCTTCAGGTTTCGACTCGGGAGGGCGAAGATCGTCCGTCCCCCATGAGAGAGCTCTGCCCCGTGGAAGAAATCGACCACCTCGGCAGGCCCCGCAGACACGTTGCCCTTGCCGAAGTGAAGGGCGATACGACCGGACAGATCCACCTTGCGCGCGGGCATGACCGAAACGAAGCGGGGGTTCTTGCCGATCTGGAGCGGGGAGAACACCTTGTCCACGCCCTGGAACTCGACCAGCGGGTTCCGGTCGAGCCAGTCCAGCATCTCGCGCGTTCCGAAGGCATAGGAGGCGAGACTCTTGCCGCGGAAGATCTCCTTGTATCGATTGCTCACTGCCCCGCTCTCGATCAGATCCATCAAGGCATCGGTGAAGAAGGGGGAGTGTACGCCCAGATCCTGCTTGTTGGCCAGGTGAACACTCAAGGCCTCGAACAAGGGCCCGATGGAGAAAGCGACGCAGCTTCCGTCCTCGATGACCGAAGCCACGTTGGCCCCCACTTGATCGAACACATCGTCCACCGGCCATCGGTCGAACAGGATGAGGTCTTCTGTCGAGTGGACGAGCATGTCCAAACTCGACACGCGAACAAAGGTGTCCCCAAAGGTGCTCGGGGCCCTTGGGTTGATCTCTCCCACCACGAAGGAGGCCTGTTCCATGGCCTGCCGTGCAACATCGACCGCTGCCCCGAGGCTGCAGTAGCCGGCCTCGTTTGGGGGCGTGACCTGCACGAAGGCCACATCGATCGGGATCTGTCCGGATTCGATGAGCCGGGGAATCCGGGAGAACGGGCTCGGGATCAGATCCACCCTCCCGGCCCGGATCGCCTCGCTCGCCACCCAGCCCGAGAAAAAGGTCTTGAGCCGATACTTCTGGGCATGGAGCTCTTCCAGGGAGATCGCGTCCCCCAGGCTCACGACCTGGATTAGTTCCAGGTCGCGCACGTTCCCGGCCTCCGAGGCCATCATGTTCGTGACCAGTGTCCTCGGTTCTGCCACGCCGGTGCCGATGAACACGCTCATCCCGGGCTCGATCCGTTTTAGCGCCTCTTCAGGAGAGACGATCCGATCCTTCCAGTTCGTGTGAGCGCTCTTGTCCATTGGCTAACCCCCGTAGGCGTTTCAGGCCCCAATTCTAGCACGAGAAAGCAGCTATAGGTAGTTGCAGTTATGATTTTGGTTAGGCAGAATAGTTCGTACACGAAAGAATTGGGGGAAGTCAAACTGGAATGCGAAAAAGGTTCCTGACGCCTTTCTTCCAGGGGCATGGAGGAAGCCATGAGTTGGACGACCATTGACCAGGAACTGTGTACCCAGTGTGGCGTCTGCATAACCCGGTGCCTCATGAATTACAGAGAAGTAGAGGGAGTGATCACGTCGAGCGCGAGCCTGGAAACCTGCAACCTGTGCGGCCACTGCGTGGCCCTCTGTCCTGCCGGAGCGATCACTCATCACAAGATGGAAATGGACAATTTCGTGGACCTGGACAAAGGAGACGGCTACGACTTTGACGGGTTCAAAGCCTTTGTCCGAGGCCGCCGAAGCCACCGGATCTTCGAGGACAAGCAAGTGCCGAGAGAGCACCTGGGGAAACTGGTGGACATCTGCCGTTATGCCCCCACCGGAAGCAATCGGCAGACGGTGGAGATAACGGTCCTCCAGGACCGTGACAAGATCCAGAGACTCTCGGGCTACACGGTGGATTTCTTCGAGAACCGTATCGATGAACTCGAGAAGGAGGCTCGGGAATACGAGGCGGCGGGCAAGGACCTGCCTCAGACGACGCGGTCCGCCCTGACCATGGTCGAAACCTTGAAGAGGGTGGTGATGGCCAGGAAGTTTGGTATGGAGGTGATCTTCCACAGGGCCCCTGCTGTCATGCTCTTCCACTCCCCCACCGAGACGAGCACTCCCAAGGACGATTGTGTGATCGCCTCCACAACCGTGTCCCTTGCGGCAAGGACGCTTTCCCTGGAGACGACCTACATCGGCCTGTTCGAATTCGTGGCCAACCGGTACCCGCCCATCGTTGAGGAACTGGGCCTGCCGCCGGGGCACAAGGTGTTCAGCATTCTCGTGCTGGGCTACCCGAAAATCAAGTTCCTCCGGACTGTGGATCGGAAACCGATGAAGGCGAGATGGCTGTGAGCGAGCACAAAGAGGTCGTAAACGCCCATTACGACCAGAAGGATCTGGGCGCGAGCACCCTGGAAGCCCTGGAAAAGGCAGGCAAGGACGTGAAGGCACTCACCGTGGAGGATCTCGCCCTGATTGAGGAGTTCCACATCGGGGGCCCCTGCGAGGGCTCTGGCACACTACTTCGGATGTGAAGTCGTGGGCGTGGATTTGACCGAGTCCTTCTGCGCTGCTGCAAGCCTGTTGACGGAGCGAACCGGGTTGGGCCACAAGGTTACCATCCGACACGGAAACGCCCTGGACCTGCCATTGGAGGACCGGTCCGTCGATGTGGTGTGGATGCAACACGTGGGCATGAACATCCAAGACAAGGCGATCCTCTTCCATGAGCTTCGACGCGTGCTGCGACCCGAAATCGTAGCCATGTCGTTTCGAAATATCACCCACCGCCGACATGGGGAAGGACGAGCACCGAGGCACCGTCCGTCAACGGTTCGTCCTCTTCCGCAAGATGGCCGTCCACGGTCACCATGTTGCTCTCGGACACGGGGAGATTCAGTTGGGCAAAGAGGCCGCTGAGCCGCGTGCCTGCCGGGATCTCGATCGTGAGGCCCCGCTCCGGGGCGTAGCCGGGTAGGTGCTGCCTCAGGGGGCCGAATACTTCGAGGGTTACCTTCACCGCTCTAAAGGTCCATGGCCTGGGCCAACAGGGTCGTCACATCCATGACCTGCATATCCGTGTCGAGATGTATCGCTGCCCTGGCCAGACTCCAGTTACAGAAGGCACAGCTCGTGACAAGGGTGTTCGCGCCGGTGGCCCGGGCATCCTTGATTCGGTTCATCCCCGCGTGGAGCGACAGTTCCCGCAGTTCATAGGGATTTCTCCCGCAACACTGTGTGAACATGCCGTTTCCTTCCATTTCGGCGAAGGAAACGCCCGGGATGCTCTGAATCACCTTCCTCGGTTCCTCGAAGAGCGAGACCTCAGGCGCATTCACCCGGGTCAGATGGCAGGGGTCCTGATACGTCAGGGTTCCGGACAGGCCCTTCTCGGGCTTGAGCTTGCCTTCATCGATCAGGGCTGCCAGGATCTCGGTGGTGTGGACCACCTCGAAATCGAGATCACCGATGAGTTCGGGGTACCGAAACTTGAGCACGTTGTAACAACAGGCACAGGAGGTCATGACCCTCTTGGCGCCGGCCTTGCTGATGGCGGCCACGTTGTGCCGGACAACAGGCTCGAAAGCATCTTGTTGACCCGAGGCGGAAAGCGGATTACCGCAGCACCACTCTTCTTCGCCCAGGATTCCGAATTCGACTCCGCCGCGAAGCAGAAGCTTGGCGGTCGATCGGGCGATCTCAGGAGACTTGAAGGTGGCAACACAACCGGGGAAATAGAGGGTTTCGGCCTTTTCCGGAAGAGCCATTCCTTCCGGGATCCATTGACTTCTCTTGGCCCTGGGTGTGCCAAACCGGTTACCCGATTTCTCTATGGAAGCAGCCACCTTCTTGTAGGGCTCTGTGGGCGCCTTGCCCATCTTCACCAGGTCGGCCCGCAAGGCGCGAAAGATGGGGACTTGCTGCCGGTGGACAGAGCAACTCGATCTTCCCATCCTCTCCGGGCCGCACGAACCGCAAAGGGTGCACTCGTAAAGAGACGACACGAAGCGGTCCGTTACCTCGAGCCTTCCCTCCAGAAGGGTCCTGGCAGCTTGTATTCTTCCCTGTGCAGAATAGGTGAGCCTCGGGTATTTGTCGTAGGACGGGCAGATCCGATCCGGGGTTGGTCCTGCGGGGGAAAAGACATTCTGCGGCCCTTTCTGGCAGGTGCTGCACGCCTGGCAGTTCCAGATCCACCTGTGATACGGCTCGAGCAATTCGAATTTCATGGTGTGCGCCTCCTCAAATCAATAGGCCACCCTGGGGGACATGCCGCGGTGCATGATGTGGTTCGGGTCGAGAGTCTTCTTCATCTTCGTGTAGAAGGCGAGATACTCCGGTACGATGCGGTCGGTAATATCTGGATTCGGCCCTGGGAAGTCCGGTGTACACCCGAGATCCGACCACTCTGCTCGCAGATCGTGCGCGGCCTGGATCATGACGTCCAGCTCGGTTTCTTCGTTGTACACGTAGATCGGGAAGATGTTGGCGTAATTGTTGATCACCCACCAGACCATGCCTCTTCGTAGATTGTGCTTTTCGCCGACCCGGTTGTACGCGTGGAACACTGCGGCGGTGATACCGAGCGGGTGAAATCCCCCTACGCACGCTGTGCGCATGGGCGGGATGAGTCGCGAAGACATGCCTTCCACACCGTACCAGAAGGGAATGGCCTTTGGCCTTTCTTCTCCGATCCCTGCTCTTTCGAGAAGCTCCCTGCCTTTTTGGACCCGGAAATCAACCTCTTCCTTCCAGCCCTCGGCAAACATGTGCACCACCCATGGTGCGGGTATGGGCAGGCCGGCGATCCTACACATCTCGTCGTCATACAGGTTGATTCCATAGGAGATGTTCGCCTCCGTGAGAATGCGAATCCCTTCCTGCGCGTCCTCGGCGGTCTCGAAGCCGTAGCCGATGAAACCCTCGAATTCCGGCTTCCGGTAGACCCTGACGGTCATCCCCGTGATGACCCCCATGGTCCCGAAGGTATTGAGGAAGAGGCCGGTAAGATCCGGCCCCGTTCCCTGATAGCGGCAGAACTGCTTGGCCCCTTTGAAGGAAGCGGATCCCGTGGTTACGATCTCTCCTGTGGGAAGCACCACTTCCAGGCCCAGCAGCATGTCGGTGACGCGGCCGTACAGAGAACCACCGGCGCCAACGCCATTGAAGGAAGCCCAGCCCGCCATGGATACGCCGGAACCGAATTTCGGTTTCAACGGGATCTTCCAACCCCTCTGCTCGATGAATTTGATCATTCTGTAGACCGTGATCCCGGCCTGCATGGTGACTGCCATGGCATCTTCGTCGATCTCTCCGATCCGGTTCATTCGGTTCAGGTCGAGTACGATGCCCCCCTCCCGGGGAAGAGCCATCCCTGTCGTCGTTGTCCCTCCGCCCCGCGCGCAAACAGGTGTCTTTGTCCTGTTCGCCAGTTTCATCACGGCGGAAACTTCTTCCGTGCTCCCCGGCGTGACGATGATGTCGGGTTTCAGAGGGCCGTCATAGCTCCAGTCTCTGGAATAGGCAATCAACTCAAACTCTTCATCCCCAACGTTCTCTGCACCAACGATGGTCTCGAGTTCCTTTACGATTCCCTTGCCCACTGTTTTTCGCCTCCTTGGTATTTCTTTCTGGAGCATCTGTGTTCTTTGACCTGCGGCTCTGCCGCCTCAGATGGAAGAAGCGATCTTCGCTGCATCCTCGACCGCATCGACGATCAAGGCTTTCGGGTCCTTACAGGCTCCGATGGCATAGACTTCAGGCACTCTTCCTTGCAAGCTCTCACAGAGATCCTCGTTTGTCTTCAAGGGATAGACCGGCAGGATCGAATCCGCACCGAGTGTGATTCTCGCCCCATCCTTGGCCGTAAAGACGAGTCCGGTCTCTATGATCTCTTCGAATCGAGCGTTCCTGATGATTTCCACGCCCTTTTCCTTGAACCACTCGCCCAGTTTGAAATTGTTTAATCGGGGCAACCCTTCACCGTACTGCATGTCGTCTTCCTCACAGACGAGGGTCACCTGCCTCTCCCGCTTCGTAAGGAACTCGGCCAATTGGACGCCCTTGACGTCGCCCCCCATGACGATGACGC
>Ga0180429_10003614_pt1 | contig 12503 bp, 7 predicted proteins | sample SS_ome_FD_132428 | JGI IMG/M metagenome (GOLD analysis project Ga0180429, IMG submission 132428) | Hypersaline lake sediment archaeal communities from the Salton Sea, California, USA - SS_1_S_1 metaG | ecosystem: Environmental > Aquatic > Non-marine Saline and Alkaline > Hypersaline > Sediment ... | reverse complement strand
TACTGCCTCGAAGTGGCCAATCGGTGGGGCGTAGAAAAGGTCGTGGCCGAAACCGTCGAAACCAACCGACAGATGTTGACTACTCTGTACAATCGTGGTTTTCAAGTGACCCAGCAGCACGGCTGGAACGTCCGGCTGGTCTGCACGGATCTTGAGCGACGGACCCCCGTGTCCACAACGGCGCGCGATCCCGAGCCAACGCCGGCCGTCCCAGACTCCACCACGCCGGAAGATGCGGTGGCCACGGTGTAGGGGCCATTTCGGATACCGCTATTTCACGCAAGAGAGTCGCGGATCACGTTTCGATCGAAACCCAGCGCGGGCTAAGCCCGGCACTGAGAAGGAACTGCAAACATGCGCGCACCGCGCCAGAAGTTACAATGTAAGACTCTACTCGGGATCCTACCCGAAATTCGCCTCCTGTCGCGAGTTGAGGTCACACGAAACTAGTGGTCGGGCCATGAAGGTCCGATCATCGTGCTGACGGCACATGCCATGAGCACGTTCCTGGGTTCCGTGCTGATTGACACTTGCAGTTCGGTTGAGTATCTTAGCCGTACGGGGTTTTTAGTTCCGTTGTGTTGGCCGTTCTGTGAGAAAGGAATGATGCCGTGAGAAACTCGAAGATGATCCTTTTGGCTTGCGTGTTTGGTTGGGCCGTTACTCCAGCGTTTTGTGCCGAAGACGCATCGGTGGACAAAGCGAGGGAGTCGGCCCGGATCGCCGGCTACTCCCTGAGCAAGGTCCAGCGATGGCTCCACGAGGCGGCGCTGAAGAAGATTGAACCCGACACGGGCCTCTACCATCCCGACGGAAGGTTCAACTACCAGGACGCCTGGGCAGACTGCTACCCGTTCTTCGTCTGGGCCGCCTGGGCCACCGATCAGGATGCCCTCAACGGCCCGGTCCGCAAGGCCCTGCACGCCGAGATCAAGCATTGCCCGGAGGGTTTTTTCACCGATCCCAAAAACGCCTTCGGCGGCAGCGAATACGTCAAGGACGGGTTGGTGGCCATCGTCGAGGTGACCGGGAAAGACGAATGGTTCGATCGCATGAAAGCCATTGAGGATGATATCTGGAAGAACCCCGAGGTCGATACGCCTCACGGCAAAATCCCGTCGACGAACGTCGAGATCAACGGTGAGCAACTCCAGGTCCTGGCCCGACTGTACACCATGACCAAAGAGAAGAAATATCTCGAATGGGCCGAACGTATCGCCGATTACTATCTCCTGCCCGGAAACTTCGTACCCACGCGGCTGCGCGACCACGGCTGCGAGATAATCGGGGGGCTGGGTCTGTTACTCGGTGTGGAGTCGGAGCACAATCCCGAGAAGGTGAAGGTTTATCAGCCGCATATCAAGAAGATGCTCGACGAGATCCTCGCGCGCGGCATCAACGCGGACGGCATCATGTACAACACGCTGGGGCGTCCGGGCACGCTCAGCGACGGTTGGGGATACGATTACGTCGGCTGTCTTTGTTACGACATGGTGGCCGAAAAGCCGGTCTATCAAACACACATGGAGCAGACGCTGCGCAACCTCTCCAAGCCGCTGTACAAGAACTACCGGTGGGAAGGAAGCTCGATTGACGGGTACGCCGATTCCATCGAAGGCGGAATTTACATCCTCAACCGCTTGGCCGTTCCAGAGGGGTTGTCGTGGGTGGACCGGGAAATGGCCGCGAACGTGGCCCGCTCGGGTGAACCGCTGGAAACGGCCCGACTGTGGGGGACCATGAAACTGGAATCGAACGGCGTGCGGACCGTGATTATGCACGCCCTGATGCACACACGGGGCCTGCTGGCACGCCCCTGGCGTCAGGACCTGACGCTGGGCGCATGCGAGACGAACGCCGGCCTGACCATCGTCGTGAGGGCCGAGAAACGCTGGTCCGGCAAGCTGGTCTTCGACGTACCGCGACACCGCATGTACATGGGTTTCAAGAAAGACTGGCCACGCATGAACACCCTGCCCGAGTGGTTTACCGTCGAACACGAGAAGGGCTACGTCGTCAAGAATGCAACGGATGGATCCGAGAAGACCCACACCGGAAAGCAACTCCACGAGGGCCTGCCCGTTGAGTTGGCGGCTGGCGAAGAAGTCCTCTTGCTGGTCAACTAATGTCACGTAACTTGCGAGTGCCGACATGACGCCCACGATTAGTGTTTATGCACAGCCTTCGCTGGTGATGCCCGAGGAAATGGCCGACGGCACCGTGGTGGTGATCGACGTGTTGAGGGCAACGACCACCATCATGCATGCCTTGGAAGCGGGCGCGGAAGAGGTCATTCCCTGCATTGAGGTCGACGACGCCCGATCGCTGGCCGCACAGTTGCCCTCGCGCGACGTGATCCTCGGCGGTGAACGCAACGGGTTGCCCATCAATGGGTTTCACCTGGGCAACTCTCCCCGCGAGTACTTGGGCACTCAGGTTGTGGGGAAAACGGTCGTTTTCACCACCACCAACGGCACTCGGGCACTAAACCACGCCCGGCTGGCTCGGCGGATTCTGATCGGTGCCTTCGTCAACGCCTCGGCCGTCTTCCACGAATTGGTTGGGCAGGAGCAGATCCACCTGCTGTGTGCCGGCACAAACGGCCGGATCAGCTACGACGACGTGCTGTTAGCCGGAATGCTCACCGCGCGGCTGGGCCAACAGGGGGGCTTGATCCGCGAACTCAACGCCCAGGCCGTCACGGCCCAGGAGACCTGGCTCGGCTGCTTTGCGTTGCCGAGGACACTGGGCGCCGAGCCTCTGGAACCGGAACGTCTGGCCGCCGAATTACGCAAGAGCCTCGGCGGGCAGAATCTGGCCAACATCGGCCTGGAAGAAGACATTCTCGCCGCTGCCCAGATCGATGTGTTCAGCAGCATCGGCAAGTTCGATCCGAAAAACGGCCGTATCCGACTGGCCTAGCCGTTGAGATACCCGTAGCCACGCTCGCCAGGGCGTGGGGTCGCCTGGGCGTGGGGTCACCCGCGTTCTGGCTAACGCAGCCACTACGAAAGTGGTGGTGGATTAATTACGTGTCGCGTTATCTTCCGACAACCTCCGAGGAACCGCCGAAATGCGTCACTGGACAATCCTGCCAATCATTCTGCCATGGCTGCTTGGCCCGGTTTCCGTACTCGCGGATGATTGGCCGCAGTACCGTGGCGACGCCGCCCGAAGCGGCTATACGTCGGAGCGGCTGCCGCGGAACCTGACGATCCGGTGGGTTCGTCACGCCCGGCACGCGCCGCGTCCGGCGTGGGTAGGGCGTTCATTGGCGCGATCGCGAATGAAGTTCGATTGGGCATTCGGCACCGTCGTAGCCGACGGCAGGTGCTTCTTCGGCAGCAGCGCCGACGACAAAATACATGCCCTGGATGCCGCGACCGGCACCGAGCGATGGAGTTTCTTCACCGGGGGTCCGGTGCGTCTGGCTCCGGCGGTGTACCGAGGTCGCGTGTACGCCGTCAGCGACGACGGGTTCCTGTATTGCATTTCGGCCGCCGACGGCAAGCAGTTGTGGCGAGTTCGCGGCCGAGCCGGCCGCGACTTGCTCGTCGGCAACGGACGGATGGTATCGCGTTGGGTGGCTCGCGGCGGGCCGGCCGTCCGCGACGGCATAGTCTACTTCGGTGCCGGGATCTGGCCCATCGAAGGCGTCGCGATATTCGCCGTCGACGCAGAAACCGGAAACGTACTCTGGTGCAACGACAGCAGCGGCGCGCTGGAGATCGACCAACCACACATGCAATGCTTCTCCCGCGGGGGCGTGGCGTCACAAGGCTATCTGGCCGTCGCCCGCGACCACGTGCTGGTGACCACCGGCAGAAGCGTCCCGGCCGCCTTCGATCGCAAGACGGGCCGTTTCCTCCACTTCAATCTCAGCCGCTACGGCGGCAAGACACCCTGGGGCGTCGGCGGCGGTGACGTCGTTGCGACCGACGAGGTGTTCTTCAACTCGGGTATCGCGTTTGACATTGCCACCGGGCTGAGATATCACGACGTTGGCACTCGGCTCTGGTGGAAAGCGTTCACGCGCGACGGCCGCAAGTGCCACGGCGAGTTCCTCGTCGGCCAGCGCCAGGCAATCTCCGTCACGCCCCGCGGTTTGGTGCGCAGCGAAGGTTCGACGCTCTACGGCTCCAGCTTGACCGCCAAGAGCTACAACGCCCGACGGGAACTAGAGACCGCCACGGCCACGCCCAGATTGCCGACAGTCGAAATGGTCGACGCCAAACGTCGGCTGGAACGAATCGACAACGCCCCGTTTGTCGAGGATCGCTGGTCGGTCGAGATAAATGCAGAGCCGCGGTCGCTCGTCGTGGCGGCCGAGAGCATTGTGGTGGGAACCGCCGGGAAGGTTTTGATCGTCGACTGCAAATCGAAGAAAACGGTCTGGTCGGCCGAAGTCGACGGCACGGTCCACGCATTGGCCGTTGCCGACGGCCGGCTATTCGCCAGCACCGACCGCGGTACGATCTATTGTTTCGGCCGGAACGCCGACAACGCGCGGCCGACGATCGTCCGTCCACGCTCCGGCAAGTCGCCCTATCCGACCGACGGCATCGCGGCGAAGGCAGCGGAAGAAATCGTCGGCAAGACCGGCGTCAACAAGGGATACTGCCTCGACCTCGATTGCGGCGACGGGGCCCTGGCCCACGCGCTGGCCCGCCGCACGGAACTGAGCGTGGTGGCGCTCACCGCCGATCCGACCGAAGCGGAAGCGGCGCGCCGCAAACTGGACACTGCGGGCGTCTACGGCACCCGGGTGGCCGTCGTCGTGGGGCGTCCGGACGATCTGCCCGACTACTTCGCCAACCTGATCGTCTCGTCCGCCGCGCTGACCGGCGGCACGGTGGACCAGACGCGGGAGCAACTCACGCGTATCCAACGGCCTTCAGGCGGTGTTGTATGTATCGGCCGAGTGGGCAAATTGAAAGCCGATGTCCGCGGCGAATTGCCCGGCGGCGGAAGTTGGACACACAACCTGGCCGACGCGGGCAACACGATGAACTCCGGCGACACGATCGCCAAAGGCCCTTTGGGAATGCTCTGGTACCGGGACGAGACGCAGGAGACCATCGACCGCCACGGCAAGAACCCCGCCCCGTTGGCCTACAAGGGACTGCTGCTGCGCGAGGGAATCGACGGCATCACGTGCACCGACGCATACAACGGCACTCTGCTGTGGGAAGCGAAGCTGCCCGGCGTGTTGGCCGCCTATCGTGAAGGTACCCAAGTCGGGGCCGGGCAAATCGGCGGCACGTATTGCGTCGACGCCGACGTGCTCTACGTGCGTCTCGCCGACGGATGCCTGCTGTTTGACGTCTTCTCGGGCAAGCGGCTCGACCGGTTCAAAGCGCCGCGTCTGCCCGACGGCAAAACCGGCCGTTGGGCATTCGTCGCCTGCAAGGACGGCGTCCTTTACGGCTCGTTGATGAACGAAGGCTACGTTATCAAGGCCCAACACGGCGACGGCGGCCCCCGCATGCAGAAGTCCATGGAAGACCATCTCACCGAGTCGTCGTCGTTGTTCGCCGTCGACGCGAAAACCGGTGAGTTGAAATGGACCTTTCGCCCGAAGCACTCGATCCGCAACAATGCCATCGCCGTCGGCGACGGTTTAATCTACGTAATCGACCGGCCGGCGGCCGAGATCGACAAGATCCTCAGGTCGACCATTTCGGCAAAACGCCGCGGCGGTCCGTCGCTGCCGTCGCATCCCACCGGCGTGCTGCTGGCTCTGGACGCCGAGTCGGGCGAACCGCGATGGCGCGACGATCGCGATGTCTTCGGCACCACGCTGGCCGTCAGTACCACGCACGATGTTTTGCTGATGGGCTACAACGCGATCGGCTTCGCCCGGGCTTCCGATTGGCCGCAAGGGATGAGGGCCTATCGAGCTTCCAACGGAGAGCAGATCTGGCAGTCGAACCGCAGCGCCCGACGCCCGGCCATCGTCGGCCGAACCATCTACGGATTCCCGATGGCATGGGACCTCTTGACGGGCCGACCGAAAACTGCCGCCGTTGCGCTGCCGGACCGCAAACAGGGCGACGTCTGGAGAATCCAGGGTAAGGGGCAAGGCTGTGGGCTGGTCGCCGGTTCACAGAATCTGCTCCTGCTGCGCAGCGCAACGATCGCTTATTACGATCTGACGTACGATCGCGGATGGCTGGAAAACTACGGCGGCATTCGCGCCGGTTGTTTCATCAACGCACTGGCGGCCGGCGGGATCGTGCTCGTGCCCGACGACACCCGGGCGTGCCGTTGTTCGTATCAGAACCAGGCCACCATCGCACTGAAGCAACACGGCATGCGTCCGCCGGAGATTGAGCCGCAATTGGGGCAGAGCAATTTCCGTTACCATTCGATCGCAAAGGAGCCTGTCTTTACAGGCCGCCTGATCGTCACGATCAGCCACCACCGGCCGGATGTCGAACTGCGTTACACGCTTGATGACAGCACGCCCAGGGTGGATTCTCCGCTCTATGCGGGGCCGATCACGCTGAGCGAAACGACGCCCGTTCGCGCTGCCGCCTTTCTGGATGGCAAAAAGATGGTGGCAAAGGACGCGGTAGTGTTTCGCAGGGTGTTGGACCTTGATGGAAAAAAACGGAATAAGAAGGGGAAGCGAGAATTGTGAATTGAAAATTGCCGGGCCGTCGGCGCAAGTCGTGTCCTCACAAGCCTTTACGTATTATTGAACCCTCCGTTGGTTGCGGCTCCACCGCGTTGGGAGTATACTGAAACGGTTCAATCGTTGATTGTTTCCCGCCCGCGGCTGGTGCCAATGCTCGCCGTGCAAGTGCCTCGCCATACTGGTTCACTCGGAGATGACCATCATGTCCAACAAGCTCAACCGGCGAAAGTTCATCAGTCGATCCGCGGCCACTACCGGTGTGCTGGCCGCTGGGATGTGTGCTGCCCGGACCGTCAAGGCCGCCACGGGCGATTGGGCCGATCTGACCGGTCGGTTCACGTACAACGGCACGCCGCCCGAGCGAAAGAAACTCAAGGTCGATAAAGACATCGAGTGCTGCGGCAAGTTCGATATTCGCGACGAGTCGTTGATGGTCGCCGAAGACGGCGGGCTGGGAAATGTCTACGTATACGTTCGCACCCGAAACGTCGAGGTCTGCCCCGATCTGGAAGCCGCCGTGAAAGAGCGCGTGATGCTCGACAACCGCGATTGCATCTTCATACCCCACTGCATGAAGATATGGTACACGAAGCAAGAGTATTACATCGTGAATTCCGACCCGGTGGCCCAAAACGTGGCCTATTCGCCGCTGGGCGACGTTCCGGCGAACATCGTGATACCGGTCGGCGGCGAGGCCACTTGGAAGTTCAATCGCAAGCAGAACGTTCCCGTGCCGGTCAAGTGCAACTACCATCCATGGGAAAGCGCCTATGTCCTGCCGCGCGACAATCCCTATGTGGCGATCACCGGCACCGACGGCACGTTTACGATCTCCAAGCTGCCGGCCGGCGAGTTGGAGTTCCAGGTCTGGCACGAGAGGGCCGGCTACCTCGAAACGCCAAGCTGGACGCGAGGGCGGTTTACGATGACTCTCGAGCCGGGAGAGAACGACTTGGGAACGATCGAAATTGCACCCGCGTGGTTGACATCGTGATAATGGATGTCAGAAATACAGTCCGGATCGCGTTGACGGTTTGCGTTTGTACGGCGTCGACGTTCTGCGGCTGTTCTACGTCGCCGACGACCGAGTTTCGGCTCAACACCGAAGGTCGCGACGTGGCCGAGATCAGAACCGCCCAACGGCAAGCGATCCGCACGACGCTCGACCGGCTGTTCGGCACACCCGACGCACCCAGGCTACCGGCGGACGTGCCGCTGAGGCTTCCGCTCTTGCAGACCGCGGCGGGGTCGGTTCACAGCGACGCCGAGGGCAATCAATTCGGCCTGTACCGTCAGCATTGCGCGTCTTGCCACGGGATATCGGGCGACGGAGCCGGCCCTACCTGCCTGGTGCAGAACCCCTATCCTCGCGACTTTCGCAACGGTTGGTTCAAGTACACCTCGACGGCCGGCGGCGCCAAGCCGGTCCGCGAAGACATCGAGCAACTCGTCCTCCGCGGCATACCGGGCACTGCCATGCCGGCCTTCAAAAACCTGCCCGACGCGGAAATCGACTCGCTGGTCGAATACACGCAGTACTTGAGCATCCGCGGCGAGACGGAACTCTACGTGCTGCAATTGGTGATCGACGAGGATGAGTACCTCCCGCTGGACGTGCGATTGGTGATCGACGAGGGCGTCATTCCAGCAGTCGACTTGTGGTCGGCTGCCCGGTCGATGCGGGTTGTGCCGCCGCCAAGGCCGGCGCAAACAGCGAATGTCGCGGTTAGCGAAGATAGTCGTGGTTCGCTCCGCGAACCAGCGTTTGTTCGCGGAGCGAACAACGACTATGTGACAGCAGAGCAGCTTGCCGCTTCGATCACCCGCGGCGGCGAGCTCTTTGCAAGCAAGGACGCCCAGTGCTCGCAATGCCACGGTCCGCTGGGTAACGGTCGCGGCGAGCAGTCGGAGTTGTACGACGACTGGAACAAACCGAAGAAGGGCATCACGCCGAAACAGACCAAAGAACTCGGGCGGTTGTATCGTCTCCCGCTCAGGCGGCTTCGCCCGCGCGACCTTACCAAGGGGATCTTCCGCGGCGGCAGCGATCCGGAAGACCTGTACTTGCGAATCCACGTCGGCATCAAGGGCACTCCGATGCCCGCCGGTGGCCCCGCTCCCGGCAGCAGCGGCGTGCTTACGCCCGAGCAAATCTGCAGCGTGGTCGACTTCGTGCGTTCGCTATCGCGTTGACAGCATCGGCCGCCGGGTATAGCATAAGGGTTAAACGAGGAAGTTACTTCTCGGTCGCCCCCAAGCGGAAGAGATCCCAATGACCGACCAACAATGGAACAAACTGCTGAGCGTTCTCGACGGTACGCTGCTCGACCCGCTGCCGGTGGGGTTGATCGTAGATTGTCCCTGGCTGCCCGGCTGGGCGGGCGGAATGTCGGTGCTCGACTATCTGACCGACGACGGCCTGTGGCTGGAGGCCAATTTCAAGGCGATCCGCCGATTTCCCGACGTGATCTTCCTGCCCGGTTTCTGGGCCGAGTACGGAATGTGTACCGAGCCATCGGCCTTCGGCTGCCGGTGCGTGTGGCCCGAGAACGATTTCCCCTTCGCTCGAAAGATGCTCGACGACTTTGCCGACGTCCAGCGGCTGACAAAACCCGACTGCCGCACCGACGGCATGGGACCGCTGGCGCTGAAGCGACTGGTGCATTGCCGCGCGAGGATCGAGGACGGCGGCCACCGCATAAGGTTCGCCGTTTCGCGGGGTCCGATGAACATCGCCACGTATCTGCTCGGCCACACCGAAACGCTCATCGGGATGAAGACCAATCCCGACGAAATCCACAAGCTGATGGATATCGTCGCGCAATACATCGTCGATTGGGTGCAACTGCAAGCGGAGACCTTCCCGTCGATCGACGGCCTGTTGATATTGGACGACCTGATCGGGTTCATCGGCGACGACGATTTCGGCGAGTTCGCCACGCCTTACTTCAAGCGGATCTGCGACTCGGTGGACGTGACCGTAAAGGCCCTGCACAACGACTGTCACGGCCTGATAACGGCGAAGTATCTCACCGAGATGGGCTTCAATCTGTTCAACTTCGCTTTCCGGCACGGCCTTGAGGAGATGCGCGCGGCATGCGGCCCCGTAGTGACGCTGTTGGGAAACATCCCTCCGCGCGACGTGCTGGCGGCGGGTTCACCCGAGGACGTACAAAAGGCCGTGGCCGATGCGCTCCGCCCGGTCACCGATCGTAGTAGAATCGTGCTATCGGTCGGTGGCGGCACGCCTCCCAACGTGCCCTCGGCCAATATCGACGCACTCTACGCCGCCGCGTCGCAACAGTAGGAGACGATGGAATACAGTCGGCCGCGCGTGGCGAATATCCGTGGGGCGCCGAAGCGGGCCGATTCTTCGCGGAACAGGGCTTACGGAATGACCCGTTGGTGTCGAAACCTGCCGATTCTGCCGGTGCCTGTCGCCGTGGCTGTGCTGGCGCTTTGGGGTACTTGGGGTAACCGTCCTCTACGGGCACAGTTTATCCAACCCTTCGGGCTCACCAGCCAGTTCGATCTGGACGACACGGTACAACTGGACGAGGCCGATAGCTCGGTACTCGCGCAGCTCGAACGCGTCAAGGCCCACGTCGCCGATCGGCAGTGGGACGAAGCCGTGGAAACGCTCCGCCAGGTCATGGAGGGTTCCGAAGACAAATTGATGGGCGTTACGCAACGGCGATACGTCAGCCTGCGCGACTATGTCCACCTGCAAATCGCCGGGCTGCCCGACGAGGCGTTGAAACTCTATCGCGGCCGCGTCGACCCGGTTGCACGGCAGTGGTACGAAGAGGGCGTGGCGCGGCGCGACCGCGGACTGTTTGACAACGTATTGCGAGATGCATTCGCCAGCAGCTTCGGCGACGACGCGTTGATGGCATTGGGTGAAATGGCGCTCGAACGTGGCGATTGCCCGTCGGCCCGCTGGTACTGGGAGCGAATCGTGCCGGCCGAGTTGCCTGCCGAAGTCCCGCGCACCTGGCCCGGCTATCCCGATACCGATCTCGATCTGGCGGTGGTTCGCGCCAGATTGGTGCTGGCTTCGATCATGGAAGGTTCGCTTGCGCGAGCGCGCGACGAATTGGCGCAGTTCACCCGATTGCACGGCGATGCAACAGGCCGCTTCGGCGGCCGAGAGACGAACTACGCCGAAGCGCTCGGCGTGCTGCTTGCCGAGAGCGCCGCGTGGCCGAAGCCGGAGCCGAGCACCGATTGGCCCACCTTTGCCGGCAACCTCTCGCGTAACGGGGCGGCGGCGAAGCTGATCGACGTCGGCAAGGTGGCCTGGCGCACCGCGTGGAACACCGCCGCGGCCGCGGCCGCCGGAACGCTCAACTGCCATCCGCTCTTGGTCGGCGACCTGGTGCTGGTCAACAACCGTCTGGAGATCATGGCCTTTCGTGCCGACAGCGGCCGACCGGCCTGGGGAGAGGTGCCGGCCGTCTTTCGCGCGGAACTCGAAGGCGTGATCCCGTTCTCCGTGCCGTCCAGCGCGTTGGGGACGCCACAGTTCACCATGACCGCCGTTGACGGCAAGCTCTACGCGCGGATGGGAACCGCCGTGACCAGTTCTCCGCAGCGGCGGCTCGACGGTTATCGTCCCGGCTACCTGGTTTGCCTCGACCTGATGGCCGAAGGGCGGTTGATGTGGAAGATCACGCCGGAAGAAGGCTGGGCCATGGAAGGCTCACCGATCGCCGACGGGGCCAACGTATACGTCGGCATGCGTCGCAGTGACGTGCGACCCCAGGCACACGTGGCGTGTTTCGACGCCCAGACCGGCCGGCGGCACTGGCGGCGGTTCATCTGCGGTGCCGAAACGCCGGGACGCGGCGTCTACTTTGAACGCACGCACAACTTGCTCGCGTTGCAGGGCGAGACGCTCTACTACAACACGAATCTCGGCGCGGTAGCGGGCCTGTCGGCCGCCGACGGCCGCGTGCGCTGGATCAGCCTGTATCCTCGCGCGCTGCGCGGCGATGCGAGCAAACCGGCTCCGCATTGGCAACGCCAGTTGAACCCTTGCCTCTGCGATGGCGACACGCTGCTTGTGGCCCCGGCCGACAGCCCTCGAATTTTCGCCTTCGACGCCGCCACGGGGCAAATGCTCTGGCAGACGGGCGATCAGTTGCAGGATGCGATCCACCTGCTCGGCACGACCGACAAGCACCTGATTGCCGGCGGCGGTAAGCTCTATTGGATTGGCCTGAAGGGCGCCGACCGCGGACGAATCGAACACATCTGGCCCGACGGCCCCGAGCGGCCGGGGTTCGGCTGCGGCCTGCTGTCCGGCAATAGTGTCCTGTGGCCGACGCGAGAGAAGATCTACGTGTTCGACGCCCGATCGGCACGGCCCACAAAGACATTCGATCTACTTCCTCGCGGCGCCGGCGGTGGCAACCTGGTAGTCGCCGACGGGGGCTTGCTGATCGCTACCGGCAGCGAATTGATCGCGGTCAGCCCGCACGGCGGGAAGCGCGAAGGCGGGGATTGGGGGTTGGGTGAATGGGGGTTAGGGGTTAGGGATTGGGGGCTAGGGGTTAGGGATTGGAGGCTAGGGGTTCAGGAGCTCGGGTTGACGTCTTCCGGCAACCCACCACCCAATATGCTTCCATCCCGAATTCCCAGTTTCCTCCGCCCCCAACCCCTGACTCTTAACGCGGCCTGCGGCCGCAACCAAAGTAGCATGGGCCCCCGGCCCGTGAGAGGCGAGACCACGGGCCAGGGGCCCATTCTACGAACATGCACGCACGGCGCGCGGATGTCCATACACAAGGACCCCAACCCCCAACCCCCAATCCCCAACCCCCAACCCTCAACCCCCAACCCCTAACCTCCAACCCCCCTT
>Ga0180429_10003613_pt1 | contig 12505 bp, 5 predicted proteins | sample SS_ome_FD_132428 | JGI IMG/M metagenome (GOLD analysis project Ga0180429, IMG submission 132428) | Hypersaline lake sediment archaeal communities from the Salton Sea, California, USA - SS_1_S_1 metaG | ecosystem: Environmental > Aquatic > Non-marine Saline and Alkaline > Hypersaline > Sediment ... | reverse complement strand
GCTGTAGGTCACGGGATCGTTCTTCCAGGTTTCCTTCCATGTCATGCGGTCCTGGTGGGCGGAACGCTCCGCCGTGACCTGCGTCGTCCCGGAAGAGGGCGACCCGGCGCGCGCCGTCAGCCCGATGTTGACGGCGCACATGATGAAGCCGAGCAGGAAGAGGGCGCCCCCGACGGAACGGAAGACGTAGGGCCAATGGATGGCCTCGAGGGTGTTGACGAAGTCGGGTTCGTTGAGGTTGGCGCCGGTGGCGTCGAGAGCGCCGAGGAGGAGGCCCTGGGTGATCCCGCCGGCCCACATGGCGGCGACGTAGAAGAGGATGCCCACCAACCCGATCCAGAAGTGGTAGTTGGCCCACTTTTCCGACCAGAGCGGCGTCTTCCAGAGGCGGGGGGCGAGCCAGTAGAACATGCCGGCGGCCATGAAGCCGTTCCAGCCGAGGGCGCCCGCATGGACGTGGCCGATGGTCCAGTCGGTGTAGTGCGAGAGCTGGTTGACGGCCCGGATCGCGAGGAGGGGACCTTCGAAGGTGGCCATCCCGTAGAAGGTGACCCCGGCCGCGAAGAACTTGATGACGGGATCGGTGCGGAGCCGGGTCCAGGCGCCGCGGAGGGTCAGGAGGCCGTTCAGCATGCCGCCCCACGACGGCGCCCAAAGCATGAGTGAGAAAAACATGCCGAGGTACTGCAGCCATGTCGGCAGGGCGGTGTTGAGGAGATGGTGGGGGCCGGCCCAGATGTAGATGAAGATCAGCGACCAGAAGTGCACGATCGACAACCGGTAGGAGTAGACCGGCCGGTTGGCGGCCTTCGGGAGGAAGTAGTACATGATGCCAAGGATGGGCGTGGTGAGGAAGAAGGCCACCGCGTTGTGCCCGTACCACCACTGCACCAGGGCATCCTGGACGCCACCGAAGATGGAATAGCTGTGGAGCCAGCCCGTCGGCCATTGCAGGTTGTTGACGATGTAGAGCATCGCCACCGTCACGAAGGTGGCGACGTAGAACCAGATGGCGACGTAGAGGCTGGGCTCGTTGCGGTTCCGGATGGTGAGAAGCATGTTGAGGCCGAAGGCCACCCAGACCAACGCCACCGCGACGTCGATCGGCCAGATGAGTTCGGCGTATTCCTTGCCTTGGGTGAAGCCGAGCGGGAGGGTGACGGCGGCGGCCACGATGATGAGTTGCCACCCCCAGAAGTTGATCTTCGAGAGGAGGTCGGAGGCCATGCGCGCCTTGCAGAGGCGCTGAACCGAGTAATAGACGCCGGCGAAGATCATGTTTCCGACGAAGGCGAAGATGGCGGCGTTGGTGTGAAGCGGACGGAGGCGGCCGAAGGTGAGGTATTGGACGCCGTCGCTCCGGAAGGCGCCAAAGGTGAGCACCTCGAGAAATTTGCCGTTCATCTCCCACCACGAGAGCTGGGTGGCGGCGAGGACGCCGGCAATCATGGCCACGAGGCCGAACATGATCGAGGCGAGGACGAACTGCCGGACGGTGCGGTCGTCGTAATTGACGGTGATTTGTTCGGTCGTCTCAGCGGGGGTGGTCATCGGAGGGGCCGGGGATCACGACTCGTCGGAGTCGTCGAGCGGGAGGAGGGATTCGCGTTCGAGGCTGCGCTTGCGCCGGCGTTTTGATTCGAAGGCGAACGACACGATGAAGATGCCCGCGAGGCACAAGCTGACGAGGAGCGTGAGCGCGGTGGCATTCATGAAGGGGTTGCTGGCTGCGGGTCCGGCGGAGCCGCCGCGGGAGGCCACCCGCGGAAGGCGGGTGACTGTAGTGGGGTTGGCAGGTTTGGCAACTATTTGATGCCTCTTTGCCGAGGTGTCAGGGGGCAGGGACCCGACTCGTGACTTCCGAATACACGGTCCGGGGCTTGCCTCGTCAGAAGATCCCCTGCGGGCCGCGGGGGGCGCGGGGTTCGGACCGGGCGCTGCGAAGGACGGGGGTCGGGGCGGGGGTCTGCTCGCCGGGTTCGGAACTCCAGTCGAGGAAGCTGTCCGACACGACCGAGACGAGGCTTTGCGGGCGGAAACGGGCGGGGTTGACCCAGAGGTGGTAAGCGGCGTGCGAGGCGTGTTCCGCATCGCAGAGGCAAACGTGAAAAACCTCGGGGATGTCGAGGGTGGCATCCGATCCGCACTGACCTTCAAGGACCACCCCCCCGATGTGAGCGAGGCGCCGTGTGACGAGTTCGAGGTCTGAGAGGGGAGGGACGCCGGGGGGGGGATTTCCGCACCCTGCGAGGATCAGGTTGCGGCAGATGGGGTCGCCTGCCAGTTGGCGCAGTTCCTCGATTCCGAAGGCGCGCCATTGACAGCCGCCGTTGCTGTCGAACTCGTTGAGGTATTCGGCCACGGCGGTGGCGATTCCGTGCAGGTCGGCGGAGCAGGTCGCACTAAGAGCGATTGAGTGGTGCTGCTCCTGTGTGCAGGCGTCGCGGAGCCAGTTGACGAGCCACGGGGGCTGTCCGGAGGGTTCGTTCGTGGTGCTCGTCATGACGCCACACTAGCGGAGGCATGGCGAGAGTGCGCCGCGTGGGTTGCGGATCGCTATGCGTGATTTGCGACTTTAAAGGCTCTCGACGGTGATGGAGCGGGTGGCGGTGCGGCCGGTTCGGGGGTCGGTGAGGATGATTTGGTGCCGGCCGGGTTCGAGAAAGGCGGTGTCGCCGTCGATGCGCAAGGTGGGGCTGGACCAACTGGCGGCGCTGGCGGGGGGGGCGCACTGGAGCCGGAGGCGGCGGCCGCCGGAGGGGAGTTCAGGGTCGACGAGATAAGTGACAGCGGGCAGGGGGACGAGGATTTCGGGCGCGGCGCGGGGAACGGGGGTGGTTGCCATGGCGAGATCGTCGCGGCGGGTATTGTCTTCGCTTTCGAACCACTGGAGGTAGAGCGGGGGGAGGAGGGCGCGGCCCCGGTCGTCATAGTCGGCCGGGCGCACGGGGGACGGGAGGCGTTTCGCGAAGCAGAACTCCCGGGAGACGAAGGGATGTCCCGGGGGCGGATCGTGGAGGAAATGGCGTCCGGTCCGGGTATCGATCCGGATGGCGGTCAGACCGTCGGGCCGCAGAAGCCAGCGGGCGGGACGATCCCGATGACAGGCGAGCATGGCGCGATGGAAGATGGGGCCGGCCCCGCTGACGCCCGAGACGCCGCGCATGGGAGCGGCGTCGAAGTTGCCGGTCCAGACGCCGACCGTGAAATCGGCCGTGAAGCCGAGGCACCAATTGTCGCGGAAGTCGGAGGAGGTGCCGGTCTTGGCGGCACAACGGAACGGGAGGCGGAGGGCCGAGCGTGGACCGAAGGCGCCGGATCGCGCCCCGTTGTCGGCAAGGATGTCGGCGATGAGCCAGGCCGCCTGCGGAGTGGTCACTTGGCAGATGCCGCCGGCCGGTCCGGCCGCATGCTCCGGCAGCAGGGTGGCGGGCCATGGGGAGGGCGCCGCGCCGGACGAGGAAGGGAGAATGGCAGCGGGCCGGCGGCGGCCGAGGCGGGCGAGGGTGGCGTAGGCATTGGTGAGTTCGACGAGCCGCACTTCGGCGTTGCCGATCGTAAGGCCGAGGCCGTATTCGGCGGGCGGACGATCGAGGGTGGTGAGGCCGAGGGTCCGCAGGAAATCGTGGAGCGGCTCCGGGCCCCCGAGACGGTTGAGGGTGCGCATGGCGGACACGTTGAGGGAGTTTGCCAGGGCGTGCCGGATCGTGACCGGGCCGTGGTGTCGGCGGTCATAGTTGACGGGGAGGTCAAGCCCCTCGGCGGTCCGGTAGGGAGTGGGAATGTCGGCGATCACCGACCCCGGGAAGAGGCCGAGGCGCTCGAAGGCGAGGAGGTAGGTGAACGGCTTGAGGGTCGAGCCGGCCGAGCGCGGGGCGAGGGCGCCGTTGATCTGCCCGCCGCGGGGGTCGGTGAAATCGCCCGAGCCCACGAGGCACAGGATTTCGCCCGTGGCATTCTCGATGACCACCACCGCGGCGTGACGGACGTTGGAGGTCCCGAGGCGGTCGAGTTCCTCGCGGACGATGGCGTTGATCTCCCGCTGCAGCCTGCCGTCGACGGTGGTGCGGATGCGGGCCGGGCCGCCGGCGGGGCGGGACGACCGGACGCGCGCGGCGAGGTGCGGCGCGGGACGGGCTCCGCGGGGCTTCGAAAGCCGGAGGGGCTCGGTCATGGCGGCTGAAATACGAGAAGGATCGTAATTCAGTTCCCGGCGCAGGCGGGCGAGGATCCAGTTGCGGCGTTGCAGGGCGGACTCCGGGTGGCGATAGGGGTCGTGGAGGGAGGGGGACTGGGGCAGGCCGGCGAGGAGGGCGCATTCCGCGAGGGAGAGGTCGCCGAGGGGCTTGCCGAAGTAGAAGCGCGCCGCTTCCCGGCACCCCTGGCGGTGATGGCCGTAGTCGAGGCGGTTCAGGTAGGCGGCGAGGATCTGCTTCTTGGTCCGGCGCATTTCGAGGCGGCGGGCGGCGAGGGCTTCCCGCAGCTTGGTGGCGAGGTTGCGCGGGGCGGGCGGGGAGGAGATCTTCACCAGTTGCTGGGTGATGGTGGAGGCGCCGGAGACGACGCGCCGCTCGCGGAGCAGGTCGCGGGCGGCCCGCGCCGTGGCGAGGTAATCCATGCCGTCGTGCCGGAAGAAGCGCTTGTCCTCGGCCGCGAGGGTGGCGTCCACGAGGGCGGGCGGGATCTCCCCGGGGGCGGCGGGGCGGTGCCGGAAGAGGTCGCGGCGCGGGAAGTGGTCGAGGACCGCCCCGGACCGGTCGAGCAACACCGGCGAGGGGGCCGGAGGTTTGCGCAGCGCAGGGGGAAGCGGGGCCGCCATGGGGAGGGCCCACCACGCGAGCAGGAGGGCGCCCGTTGCGAGGGCTGCGGAGCAGACGAGCGGCCGCCACCATGTCTCCGGTCCGCGGCGTCCCCGGGCCTGCCGGCGCAGGAGGCGGAGGCCGAGGCGGGGACGGGGGCCCGGAATCATGGCATTGGAATGGCGGCCGGTTTCCTTCCAGCGGGGCTCGCAATCTACGGCGTCGCCCGTATGGCGCGATTGGTCCTCGTCAGCAGCGGGTTGGGGGTCTGGAACCGGCGGCTGGTGGAGAGCGCGAAGAACTCCGGTTCGTACATGGCCTCGACCTTCGCGGGGGGCGCGGCGGCCTCGCCGGCGGTGGCGACACGGGCGTGGTAGGAGACGGTGTAGGATCCGCTTCGGGGGACGCGATTCAGGAAGAACAGGGCGCGCTCGTCGCGCAGTTCCCGGTGCGAGATCCGCCATGAATCCCGCCGGCCGGCGACGCGTCCGGCCTGGCTCGCGAAGTCGGTGTTGACCGCTTCGAAGAGCGACGGCAGGGGGTCGTCGATCACCAGGTAGCGCGTTCCGTCGCGGGGAAGAGTGACCTGCAGGTCGACGCGCACGAGGTCGCCCACCTCGGGGTCCTGCAGCGGCTCGATTGAGCCGTTCGGGAGGACCCGCTGGTAGGTGCGCAGGATTCGGAGGCCGTTGGTGGCGACCGCCTTCGAGGGCGCCAGGCGCGGTTTGGCGGCCAGCTTGATGCGGGCGAAGACGCCCTTTGGCGCGGCGGCGTGCGCCTCGAGGCCTCCGTGCAGGGGAATGCGGATGGCGTGGGAGGGGCGCTCGGCGTCGAGGCGCAGCTCGCGGGTTCCCTCGTCGGTGGTCAGCGTGATGACGGGCGCGGTTCTGAGCGCCTCTGCATTGGCGGCGTGCTCCCCGAGGGCGTACAGAGTCCATGCGTTGCCCCAGGTGGTGCCCCAATGGCCGTGGCGGCCCCGTTGTTGGAGGAGGCGGTCGATGGCGGCGTCGCACTCCTCGGAGCCGGGGCGGATGGTGGTCAGGGCGAGAAGGCGGTAGGCCTCGGACGGGTGGTGATGCAGGAAGTGGCCGTCGTGTTGGGGGACCGTGCCGCGCAGGTCGAGGAGCTTTGCGGCGGTCTCCGGGGCGCTTGCTCCGCCGGCGCGGTGCACCGCGAGGGAGAGGAAGCTCAGAGCGTTCAGGGAAAGCGTGTCGGCGCGCTCGATCAGCTTGTTGTGATAAGCGACCTGCGGGTCGCCGGCCAGGGCCAGCGTGTAGCAGGTGCGGCAGGCGGTTTCGACGGCCCACCAGTCGGCCGCGCTGCCGAGACCGCGGAGGTGATCGGCGAGGTAGCGGCGCAATCCGTCGATGGCGGCCTCGGGGACCTCGGCCCCGGCGTCCCGGCAGAGCAGGAGGGCCATTCCCCCGTAGGCGCTGGCCCAGTCGGTGGCCTCGCGGCCGCCCGGCCAGTATGCCAGCCCCCCGCTGTCGGTCTGCATGCTGAGGAGGCGGTTCGCGCCGGCCTGGATGGCGGCCCGGGTCTCGGGTATGGTGCGGCGCCGCAGCTCCGGGAGGTGGTCGCGCAGGCTGCGCGCGGCGATCCATGGCAGGGTGCTGGAGGTGGTCTGCTCGGCGCATCCGTATGGGTAATGTAGTAGGAAATCAACGGCGCCCGCGGCTTCCATCATGATGGAACGCCCGAACTCGAGTTCCAGCTCGCCGCGGCCGTCGAGGAGTCCGCCGGAGAGGCCGTCGAGGAGGTTGCGCCGGGCGGCGGGGTCCTCGAAGCGCACGAAGCGGGTCTCGCGCAGGAGGGGCATGGGATACTCAACGTCGAAGCGGGAAACGACCGCGTCGGAGAGTTCGCGGCGCAGGGCGGGGGTGAGGGCGGCCCCCTCGATCGCGACGGGGCGGGCGCTCCATTCCCAGTCGGCGGCGCCGGTGCCGGCGAAGACGAGGTCGAAAGCGACCGGCGCGCTGTCGTCGGCGCCAAGCGTGACGGTCTTGGTCTGCGCCCGCTCGATGTCGTTCACGAAGTTCGTGATGCTGTCGAGCTTCAGGGTGACCTCCCAGACGCCGCGGAAGGAGGTGGCGTTCTGGACGAGGACCTTCGGCTGGAGGCGGTCGCCCTCGTGGGCGAAGCGCGGGACGGCGGGTTCCAGCATGAGGGGTTTCTTGACCACGAATTCGGAGTGGCCGCTGCCGAAGCGGTGCGCGCCCTCATGCGCCACCGCGAGGACCCGGTATCGGGTGAGGGTGTCAGGCGAGTCGAAGCGGGCCTCGAAGCGGCCGGCGGCGTCGGTGACGAGGGCGGGCAGCCAGACCGCGCAGGGGTTGAAGTCGGCGCGCGGGACCGGCCCCTCGGCCATGACGGGAGCGCCCGGGCCGCCGCCGACGAAGAAGCCCTTGTTGAACCGGTATTGGTCTTCGGGGTTCTCGGAGACGAAGTTGTCGAGGGAGGTGCCGGCCTTGGTTTGCAGGCTGCGGGGGGCGTAGAAGTGGGCGAGGGGGTTCGGGTTGTCGTATCCGGCCACCGCGAGGGTTCCTTCGTCCTCGGCGTAGAGGGTGACCTCGGCGCCCGGCACCGGCTGCCCGGTGTGGTCCCGGACGGCGCCGCTGACAACGACCTCCTCGCCGGGGCGGTGGTAATCCCTGGGAACCTTCAGCCCCACTGCGAGCCGCTCCCGGACGTTCTCGACGTTCAGTTCGCAATACCCGAGGCGCAGCATGGGCTCCCGGTGTTCGCGTCTGCTGTCGAGCGTTCCCTTGATGACGAGGACCGAGAGGAACGTGTTGGGCGCGTCCTGATGGGTGACGGGCGCCTCGATCACCGGGTCGTCGGCACGGAGTTTGCGGAGCAGGTGGCGCTGGACGCCGTCACGCTCGAAGGTCACGAGCGCCGTGCCCTCGATCGGGGAGAGAACCAGGATGCGGGCCGTCTCGCCCGGCCGGTAGCTTTGCTTCTCGGGCACCAGCTTGATCCTCATGCCGGATTCGTAGGCCCAGGGGTGTTCTTTGGTACCATAAACGTAGTGCACCACGGCGGTTCGGAACGGCCGGCCGGACGAGTCGGTTCCGTGGAAGGTGAGGATGTGCTTGCCGGTGTGGGCGGGCCGGAAAGGAACGAGGAGTCCGCCGTGCGCGCTGTCGCCCGGGGCGATGACGAGGGGCCTCGCTTCGAGGGTTTCGAGGCGGGTCTCGTTGCGGACCGCGACGGTCCCGGACCCGGTGCGGGTCTTGACCTGTTGGTTCACCTCGCGGGCGACGGTGAGAGTGGCCGCGACGGTCTCCCTGGCCGGGGCGCCGTCGCTGCCGACCGCCACCACCCTCAGCGGCGCCTCTTCGCCGGCGCGCACCAGCGAGTCGTGGCGCGAGACGCCGAGGTAGAAATCCGAACCGTGGACGGTGGTGGTGGCCTGCGACGAGAGCGTCTGGTTCCGGAGGTCGGTGACCTCGCTGGTGACCGTCACGCGCCGCGGCGACGGGAAATCGAAATCGGGCAGGGCGAGGTCAAGGGTGGCGCGGCCCTCGGAGTCGAGGGTGGCGCTGCCGTTCCGGGCGGCCTGGTTCGATCCGTAGTAGTCGGACTCCCCGTATCCGAAGTAGTGCGACCAGTAGTAGGAGTCGTAGGTTCGGTGGTCGCAGAAGAGGTAATCCCGGAAGCCGGCCGGGTAGAAGCCGGTCTGGGAGGCCCGGAAAAACCAGTCGACGGCGCCGCCCGCGACCGGTTGGCCCTGATAGTATTTCGCGGCGACGGCGAGCCGGGCGGAGTCGCCCGCGTCGTTGACGGCCAGGTCGGAGGTCACCTCGAACGCGTTGCGGCGGAATTCCTGGACGTTCACGCGGTGCGAGAAGCTGGCCGAGTTGCGCCGCGCGGCCTGCAGGCGCCAGTCGTCGACTTCCGCGGCCGCGGCGAGTTCTTCCGGCCACGAGAGTTCAAAGTGGAAGCGGCCCACGAGGTCCTCGGGGAGGCCGAAGTCGAGGTCGAAGCTCCCCTGCTTCGAGAGGGTTGCTTCCTTTTCGAGGAGGACGCGCCCCGACGGATCGCTCACGGTGAGGCGTGCGCCCTCGGAGGCGTCCAGATGGAGGGCGTTGCGCTCGATGCGGCGAACGAGCCCCTTCAGATGGACCGTTTCGCCCGGCCGGTAGAGATCGCGGTCGGTGAAGAGCATGGCGGTGCGGCGGCCCGGCAGTTCGGGCATGTGCGAAGTGCGAACCGGAAAGCGCCACATCGAGACGGTCGGGATGGCATCGTCGTATGGAACGATCACGGCGTCCCCGCCCACCGAGGCGCGCAGATGGCGGTGCTTGGGCCCGCGCACCAGGCGGGCCACTCCGAGGCGGTCGCCGCGCGCGCTTTCCATCGGTTCGGCGTCCTCGCCGAAGAGGTCGAACCGGACGCCCGGCAGCGGTTGCCCGGTATGACACGAATAGGCGAAAAGGAAGGCCTCTTCGCCGGTGAGTTTCCACGCCAGGCCGATATCAGTCAGTTGCACGAAGGCCTGCGTGACCTTGCGCTTGCGGAACTCCGGTTCCGTTCCGGGCTTCGGCTCCCCCTCGACCGATACAAAGAGCAGGGCAAAACGGTTTTCCGCACCCAGGAGGTCGTCCCAGCTCCGCTTGATCGAGCGGGAGGTGTCGAGCGGATTGTCGAATTTCACCACCTCGTCGTGGATGGTCCGGCCGACGACCAGCTCGTAGGGGATGGCGTGGCGTTTCTTGAGGCGTTCACGCCCCGGCCCGTCGCCGGTGTAATGCCGGTAGCCTTGGAAGGCGCGAATGGCGTCCTGCCCTTCGAGCTTTTTGATCCGGATTCGCGCCGAGGCGAGATTCACAGTGTCGATGCGGTAGTCTCGCGTGCCGAGGGCGAGCTGCGCCTCGTCAAATCCCGGCAGGACGAGGCGGGGGGCGAGTCGCTTGAAGTGCACTTCCTTGCGCACCGATTTCGGCATCGCCATGCCGTCGGCCGCCGTCAGCCCGCGCTTCAACGTCACCGTCCACTTGGCGCGGTTCGCGAAATCTCCTGCCACCGTGATCACGTCCTCCTGCGCGGTGAGTTTCATTCCGGGGGGCGCCGGTTGGACGGTCAGGAACTCCGCGAGCGTCTCCGGCTTCGCTTCGTCGGGCAGGCGCTTGCTGAGGCTGACGCTGATATGCCGCGGGGCGTCAACCTCCGTGACGGCCCGGATCGAGGAGACCTCGAAGGGCCGCACGTCGCCGATCCAGAGGTCCCGCGTGCCGGTGGTCCGGGCGGTTCCGGTCGCATTCGGAAGGCCCGGCTCGATCCGGAGTTCCCAGTCTTCACCGATGGGGAGCGGTTCGGCAGGGGTCACGAGGACCGCCGTGGCGATCGGCTGCGCGGGGTCGAGCGTCTCGAAGTCCGGCGGCGCCCACCCCGTGAAGCGCTCGGCCCAGGTGGGACCCACTCCGCCTCGCGCCCGGGAGTCGCCCCAGGTCGCCTGTCGCACTGCGGCTCGCACTTTCCGGCCGTCCTCGTCCCGGAAGACGAAGCCGGATTGCGCCGTGTCGGGCCGCACCGCGTCGTTGAACCGGACAAAGTAGGCCACGTTGCGCCGGTGCCCGCTCCGTTGCGAATACTCGTAGACGAATCTCTCGGTGGAAATGGCGCCTGGTTCCGTCGCCGGAACCTTCGTGCCGTCCAGGTGTTCCAGCCCCTTCCGGATCGAAAACCGGTAAGTCGTCGCGATCTCAGGCACTCCCGTCCGGACGAACCGCGCCACCTCGGCGCTCCGCCAGAAGATCCGCCCCTCGAGGCGCGGCTCGATCCGCAACACGCGGTTCGCCACCGTCTTGCCAACCATCTCTGGCGCCGCCACCGGGCGGTCAAAGGTGATCGTGATCGTGGTCTCGGGCGCCAGGGTCCCGGTGCTCACGTGCAGCGCCGGCTCGGCGCAAAGGGCCGGGGCCGCAAGAGCCGCCCCCAGTCTCAACAGTGCTTTCATTGGTCCAGAGAATCAATCGTTACCATTACGACGCGGATCCGATCCGCCTTCCACCCGGCACGAACGCTCCGTGCCTCCGGCCGGACTTCCTATCCCCTTAGCGTCGCGAGTGCTGGTTTTCTAGCTTTTTTGTCCGGTTTTTTTAGCGGGCAGGAATGGGCGTCGGAGGTCCTGCCATTGTGCTCCTGTCCCATGGACCGCAGTCCTCCGCGGCCCATATTGCCTGTCCCCGCTTCCGGTCCCTTCGGGTTGTGGGTGTCCCCGCTATCGTCGAGACCAGTGGGTGTCCCCGCTTTCCCTCCGGGACTTGGAAATTGGAGATTCCTTGTTGGAAATTGGGTGTTGCCGTGCCGGCCACGGGAATTCTGAGACCAGTGGGTGTCCCAACCAGTGGGTGTCCCCGCTTCCGGGTGCTCCGGGACTTGGAAATTGGAGATTCCTTGTTGGAAATTGGGTGTTGCCGTGCCGGCCCCGGGAATTCTGAGACCGGTGGGTGTCCCAACCAGTGGGTGTCCCCGCTTCCGTCTTCAAGGACTCTGGCGCGGCGGGGGGTGGGGCGATGGGTTCTCTCGGAGGATGAGGATCTTGGCCGGGCGGCGGGGGCGGAAGCCGTCGGCGCGATAGACGACGACGTTGGTGCGTTCGGTGGCGGCTTGGGAAACGGCGCTGTTGAAGAGGGGGCGCCATTCGCCGTCCTTTCCGGCGAATGCCACGAGGAGGGGCTGCTGGTCGATGGCGGAGCGGGTCTTGCCCTGCAACAGGACTTTTCCTGGTGCGAGGGGGAGATCCCGGCCGCCGAAGCGCACCGCGACCTTGAAGGGAGAGACATTGACGAATCGGATGCGGCCCGGGGGGAAGCGATCGAGGTCGTCCGCCAGGACGAGACTGCGCGCCTTGTCCCACGTTCGCGCTTGCGGGTCCCGCCACAGGATCGCGAGGCTCACCGGATGATCCGGGACCTGCAAGCGGTGCCAGGCCGGAGCTTTCTGGTCCTCCGCGGTTTCGCGGGCGCGGATCGCCAGAGTCCCCGGCGAAGCCCGGAACGGCCGGCTGGTCGACCCGAGCTTAAGGCGGATCGGAGACACCTGCTTCCCGCCTCCGGCGGACGGAACGAATACTTGGCGGGGCGGGATGCTGCCGGCGGGCGGTTCGAGTTCGTAACGCACTCCGCCGCGAATCTCCTGCCGGAACGGCGGGGGATCTCCCACCGGCAGGAGGCGGATGTGTTTCGGAGGAGTGAATTCGTCATCCGCTGCCGCCAACCATTGTGCACCGAAGCCCGACACAACCCATGCCAACAGACCGCAATAGACTCTCATAATTTGATTTCCGGGTTGCATTTGGCCGCTTTTCCCGGCATTTCCATGCGAGCCCTTTCACCGGTCGGATTCTTCCCAACCCGCTGAAAACAAGACGTCCGCCTGCCCTTCCAGATACTACCCCGGAGAGGAATCGAACCTCTATCTAAGGTTTAGGAAACCCTTGTTCTATCCGTTGAACTACCGGGGCCGGATCCGCCTTATGGTGGCTCACAATCAACGGATTACAAGCCCGGAGTCCGCGTGGTTGACGCGCCACTCAGGGCGATGAACAAAGGTCTTTCGACAAATTTTAGACAAAACGGGAAGAAGCGCCCTCCCAAGGGCCAACGGGGAAAGCCACACTGCGTCGTTCGCCACCACTCAATCACCGTCCCGATCTACGCAGGCTTCAACCGCGGCAGAACCCGCTACACGCTCACTTT
>Ga0180429_10003612_pt1 | contig 12507 bp, 14 predicted proteins | sample SS_ome_FD_132428 | JGI IMG/M metagenome (GOLD analysis project Ga0180429, IMG submission 132428) | Hypersaline lake sediment archaeal communities from the Salton Sea, California, USA - SS_1_S_1 metaG | ecosystem: Environmental > Aquatic > Non-marine Saline and Alkaline > Hypersaline > Sediment ... | reverse complement strand
GGTTGAGTGCGTCTTCAAATTTTTCATGATCTGATTCGCCGATATGCAGTACCACTTTGCCAGGTGCGGCATTGACCATGGACAGGGCAAAGCCCTCTTTCAAGGCTGGGGTCGCTGACCAGTTGCCCGCTAGAAAACCGATAGCAAGCATCAAAAATGAAGCCGCTATGGCTCCCAGGTAATGGCTTATTCCATAGGTCAAAGGTGTTTGCTGGTTCTCTTCTGGGTAGGCCGACTTGACCATATCCTTGAGCATGTGGATGTCGCACAATTCGCGCTGCATCTCGGGATTGCTGCGGATTTCCTGAATCAGTGCTTCGCTTTCAATGCTATCCAGTTCACCATCGGCCAGTGCATTCAGCCGGTAATCTTCAGATTTGTGTGTTTCGTTCATTTCACTGACCTGAGTTTTCTGTCATTCGTGGTTAGGTCCTGTTTCAGCGAAAGCAGTTGTTCCTTGAGTGCCTTTCGGGCTCGGTTTAGTCTGCTCATCACGGTACCTACCGGTATATTCAATATCTCAGCCACTTCTGCATAGCTGAATCCCTGCAAGTCAACCAGGGTGACAACCTGGCGCTGACCATTGGGTAATGTGGAAATAGCATGCCGAACCTTATCGACAATCTGCATCTGCAGTATCTCGTCTTCTGTGGCCGTCGGCGCATATAAGACAACATCGTCGATATCGACAGTTTCTTTGAGTTTTCGCAGGTGACCACGCCAGCAGTTGCTCAAAATACTGAACATCCATGATTCGAATTTATCCAGTTCCCTGAGCTGATGTTGTTTCTTCAGGGCCAGGGTCAGGGTTTCCTGCACCAGGTCGTCAGCCAATACCACATCGTTACACCAGGAGCAGGCTACACGCAGCAGCGACGCACGAATTTTTTTCGTGCGCTGCCCGAATTCCGCCGATCCTTTTAGCTTGAAAAACATGTTTTACCCCTCGTACAGGGAATAAGATGCATCAAAATACAGAAATATTCCTTTTTGTGGCAAAAAGATGGAATATTTTTTCAGGTAAGTACATCTGACTGTCTGATGATGCCAAAATAAAAAGCAATTACTGGCATTTGATTATTAAAAAACTTTATAGAATCAGGAAATCCAATGAAAAAAATTACATCTTTCATACTTATCGTGTTTTTACTCTTTATCTCCACCCAGATTCTGGCGGCTGACAGCAAGGTTGTTATTCAGGTTAGCACCAATGATCCCACTACCCAGAAAATTGCATTGAATAATGCGGTAAACCTGCAAAAAGAATTAGGTATGGATAATGTCGAGATTGAAATTGTTGCTTATGGCCCGGGGCTGGGGCTGCTGACGCAGAAAAATGACCAGTCCAGGCGCGTGGCCAGCCTGGCAGCCCAGGACATCAAGTTCAGCGCCTGTGGCAATACCATCAAGAAAGTTACCAAGAAAACCGGCAAGGCTCCGGTGTTGACCGAAGGTGTCGAAATCGTGCCCGGTGGCGTGGTACGTATTACGCAATTGCAGCAGCAGGGTTACGCCTATATCCGCCCATAACAATTTCTCAAGGAAAATTATGAAATAGTCGGACAGGGATGTCCGTTTTTAAAATCTTACTCTGATAAAATCCTACTCTGAAAAGGAAATCGTATGGTAACGCGATACCTTAAGGGTATCAGACCAGTGCGAAACCGGTAATCCGGCCTTCATTTTCAGCTGTTTCCAGAAACCCTGTTTCTCGGGTAGTGATTCCCATACCGTCGGTAGAAAGGTCCCGCGATTGTAACCATCTTCCAGAATCAGCCCGTCAACGCCTTCTTCGATCTGTTCTAGCAAGTCAGCTTCATCGGTGAATATCATCGGAATGGATGGCGTCAGTATGGATATTTCAATGTCGATGCGTTCAAGCTCATCTTCGCGCAGTTGGGGAAAACGCGGGTCACGAAAGGCAGCAGAAAAAGCATTTTCAGCGACGTCTTCAAACAGTGGCTGAATGGCAGACAGGTGGCCGATGCAGCCTCGCAGGTTGTTAGCCTTGGTAAGGGTGACGAAACAGGCCGCCGTCTGTTGTAAATTGTCATCGTATTCGCTTTGAGCCGGTTCGATGGCACGTCCGTATTTCAGACCATGGGCAATGGAGTCACGAGCCAGTGCCAGTAGTTGATCCTGTTCCTGTTCGCTGATGTTCATGATAATCAGTTGATGATATAGGCACCATAACCCACGACACTGTCATGAGAGCCGGCAGTATCACCGGAGTTTCTCAGGTCCAGCAAGGTGGCGTGCAGGTTTTTTCTTTTAGCGGCGAGCAGCAGTCCGCTCAATGGATAGACACCACAGGCATCTTCTCCATGGATATGTTGATAATCCAGCGCCTCGATAAGTTGGCTGGTTTTGTGGTCACGTTGTCTGGCGGTTTGATAGTCATGGAAATGGCTCAGGTCAGAGCTGATGACAATCAGGGTTTCTTCATCACCCCACAGGGTTTCAAGCACTTTGGCAACCTGTTCAGGCGTTGCCATGCCGACGATAAATGGCACGATTTCAAAATCATTCAAGACACTTTGTAAAAACGGCAGGTGCACTTCAAGCGCATGTTCACCTTCGAAGGCCTGTTCGATATTGGCGACAAAAGTCAGCTGCTTGAGGCTCTCAATTGCCCGGTGGTCGACCTTGAGGTCACCCAGCGGGGTGCGGAAATATTCGGCAGTTGACCAGGAGATACCGCGAAAACCATAGCGATGCGCCGGTGACATAATGACAACCCGGTTGATTTTGTCAGCCACGGGTTGCAGTGTTTTGTAGGCAGTTGCCGCAACGGGTCCGGAATAAATGTAACCGGCATGAGGTGCAATAATGGCTTTCGGGGCTTTTGGGGATGCGGCAGGGGCCTCCAGCAGGAATTGGCGGATTTGATCGCTCAATACCTCTGCATTGTCGGTATAAAACTGGCCGGCGACGGCCGGAAGCCTGACTGTTGAGGGTTCAAATGCCATTTTCTTAACCTGAATCAACAACAACACCTGTATTAAATATGTACCTCCTGCAGAATAAATCAAGCTACCTATAATAAATAGTGCAGGTTCAGGGCTTCTGAAAGGGTATTAGTGTGGAAAATCAGCAACAATACGCCACAAAATATTGGCATGAACTCGAGGATGGTCGCATTCAGTGCGACGTCTGCCCCAGGTTCTGTCATCTCAAGGAAGGCCAGAGAGGACTTTGTTTCGTGCGCGCCAGGGAAAATGATCAGGTAGTGCTGACCACTTACGGGCGTTCCAGCGGTTTTTGTATTGATCCCATTGAAAAAAAACCGCTCAACCATTTTTTACCCGGCACACCGATACTGTCATTCGGCACCGCAGGCTGTAACCTGTCATGCAAGTATTGTCAGAACTGGGATATGAGCAAATCCCGGGAAATGGATATCCTCGCCGACCAGGCCAGCCCCCAGGCCATCGCCGATGCGGCTAAAAAGTACCAGTGCCGCAGCGTGGCCTACACTTACAACGATCCGGTCATCTTCCTGGAATATGCCAATGATACCGCCGATGCCTGTCACGGGCAGGGCATCAGCAGTGTGGCCGTGACGGCAGGTTATATCTCATCGCCAGCCAGGGAGGATTTTTTCAGTCACATGGATGCTGCCAACGTGGACCTCAAAGCCTTTACTGACAGTTTTTATCACAAGCTTTGCGGAGGGCATTTAGAGCCCGTACTGGAAACGCTGAAGTACCTGAAGCACGAGACTGACGTGTGGCTCGAACTGACCACCCTGATTATTCCCGGTGAAAATGATTCCGAAAAGGAACTGCAGGAAATGACCCAGTGGGTAGTGGAAAACCTGGGTCCTGACGTACCCATGCATTTCAGTGCCTTTCATCCGGACTGGAAAATGCAGGATACACCATCCACGCCACCAGCGACCTTGTCGATGGCAAGAAAAATTGCCATGGATAACGGTGTGAACTTTGCCTACGTTGGCAACGTGCATGACAGTAAAGGCGATAGCACCTGGTGTCCCGGGTGCGGCCAGTTGCTGATCGAACGTGACTGGTATGTTCTGGGGCAATGGAATCTGGATGAAAAGGGGTGCTGCCCCAGCTGTGGTTATAAATTACCCGGTGTGATCGAGTCAGCCCCCGGTCATTGGGGAAGCAAACGCTTGCCGATCGCGATTTAGTCGTTATAGTGGTTCACATGAACCACGATCCTATCGTCTTTACCTTTTTTATGATCTTTGCCGGGGCCGCCTTGATGGCCACGCTGGCGCTGTTTGCGCGCCAGGCGCTGTTGATTGCCTACATCCTGATTGGTGCATTGCTTGGCCCTTGGGGGCTGGGCCTGATTTCTGATGCTGAAACCATCAAGGAAATTGCCCATATCGGCATTATTTTCCTGTTGTTTCTTATTGGCCTGAACCTGCAGCCACAGGAACTGCTGAACATGATGCGTAAAACCACGGTGGTGACACTCGTCAGTTCACTGGTATTTTCAGCAGTGGGATTCGCAGTTGCCTATGGTTTTGGTTTCGGCGTGAAAGAGTCACTGCTGATTGGCATAGCCACCAGTTTTTCCAGCACCATTATCGGCCTGAAGCTGTTGCCCACCACCATTTTGCACCATCAGCGTACCGGTGAAGTGATCATCAGTATCCTGCTGTTTCAGGATTTGATCGCTATCGTGCTGTTGTTGCTGTTGCAGGGCAGGGGCGGCGCAGAAGAAGCGGCTATTCTGGAAATGCTGAAACTGGCGTTGATCCTGCCGGCTTTCATCGGTGTCGCCTGGCTGTTTCAGAAATTCATCCTGTTACCGCTACTGGCAAAGTTTGACCGAATCCATGAATACATCTTCCTGATGGCCATCGCCTGGTGCCTGGCAGCCGCTGAACTGGCGCACCTGGCAGGGCTTTCAGCTGAAATTGGCGCCTTTATTGCCGGCATTACCCTGGCTTCCAGCCCCATTTCCCTGTTTATTGCCGAAAACCTCAAGCCGTTAAGAGACTTTTTCCTGATTATCTTTTTCTTTTCACTGGGTGCAGGCTTCGACCTCAGCATGATCGGTGAAATCCTGCTGCCCGGGTTGGTGCTGGCGTTTGCCATGATGCTGATCAAGCCGCCGGTATTTCGTATCCTGCTGCAAAGAACCGGCGAAAAGCTCAAGCGTTCCTACGAAGTAGGCTACCGCCTGGGTCAGATGAGTGAGTTTTCACTGTTGATTGCGGTGCTTGCGCTTGATATCGGGGTATTATCGCAACAGGGCTCTTACCTGATTCAATTTTCTACCGTATTAACCTTCCTGTTTTCTACCTACCTGGTTGTCATGCGCTTTCAGTCACCGATTGCCATATCTGACCGATTGCGCCGTGACTGATTGCACGGTTTACTGCGAGGGTATTATTGGGGTTGCATACAAATTTTCTCTGAGTAAAGTACGCGCTTGTTTTTTTGAATTCGTGATTGACTATGAATATCCAAAAGCTTGTCGAATCGACCTGGTTTCATAATTTCATTATTGGCGTCATCGTTTTTAATGGTGTCATCTTAGGTGTGCAAACCTACCGCAGTTTGTCACCGGAGTTTCTGGGTTTCCTGGATACACTCGATACCATCTGTCTTTACATTTTCGTCATCGAAATTGTTCTCAAGCTTTCTGTTTACAGAATGAAGTTTTTTAAAGAAGGCTGGAATAATTTCGATTTTATTATCGTTGCCGTGGCGCTCATTCCTGCCTCTGAAGGTTTGTCGATACTGCGTGCCTTCAGGATATTCAGGGTATTGCGTCTTATCACGGCTGTGACATCAATCAGGCGTGTGGTTAGCGGCATGTTGCATGCATTGCCGGGTGTGGGTTCCGTTGGCGGCTTGCTGCTAATTGTTTTTTATATCGGTGCGGTTATCAGTACCACGCTGTTTGGTGAACAGTTTCCAGACTGGTTCGGCAACCTGCAAAGTTCCATGTATACCCTTTTCCAGATTATGACACTGGAGTCCTGGTCCATGGGTATCGTGCGTCCGGTGATGGAGGTCTATCCCTATTCATGGGTTTTCTTTGTGCCATTCATTGCGGCCACCAGTTTTACCGTGCTCAATTTATTCATTGGTATCATCGTGGATGCCATGGCTACGGTTAAGGAAGAAGAGCATCATGTACTTGAGCATGAGAAAAAGAATTTTACCAACATCACTGAAATAAGAGCAGAAATAGACGTGTTAAATGAAAAGCTCGACAAGCTGCTGGAACGAAAATAGCTACCGCTTCAGTCTTTAAAAAATAAAAAAATCAAGACTGTTTCTTAAAAATTTTATTGGCGATAATTCGCGTCAAATTTCAATTTATTTAAAGCAGGTTTTATCCATCTTTCTCAGAAGTCTCATGCCACAGGGATGTGGCATGGAAGCTTACAGGGATGTATGTACAGCGTCTTCTGAGAAAGCATGGTAGAACCTGCTCTACGTCAAGTATTTAATACGGATCTTCAATGTGGTTTAAAAATCTTCAACTTTACCGATTAACCGAATCATTCGAGCTGAGCGCCGAACAACTGCATGAAGAGTTGTTATCGCATGCCACCAAACCCTGCCAGGGACTGGATAGCTTTACCCTGGGCTGGGACAGGCCACTGGGCCGTGATGGCCAGTTGCTGGCGCATGCGGTCAATAACTGCATCATGGTTTGTGCGCGTCGTGAAGAGCGTGTATTGCCCTCGGCCGTTATCCGCGAGGTACTCGAAGAAAAGGTGGCCGAGATTGAAGCCACCGAGGCACGCACCGTACGTCGCAAGGAAAAAATGCAGCTCAAGGATGAAATCATGGTGGACCTGCTGCCGCGTGCTTTTACCCGCTCCAGCAGAACCTTTGCCTACATCGATACAGACAAAGACTGGGTAATTGTTGATTCGGTGTCACCCAAAAAAGCTGAAGACCTGTTGACGCTGATGCGTGAAACGCTGGGATCGTTCAAGGTCAAACCCTTTGAAGTGAAACAATCCCCATCGGCAATCCTCACCGACTGGCTGAAAAAACGTCCTGCAGGTGGTTTTGAACTGGAAGACGAATGCGAATTGCGCGATACCCTGGAAGACGGCGGTATCGTACGTCTGCGCCGCCATGGGCTGAATGGTTCAGAAATTGATGCACATCTTGATGCGGGAAAAATGGTCACCAAACTTGCGGTGAGTTGGGAAGAAAAACTCTCCTGCATTCTGGCCGATGATGTTTCCATTAAGCGTCTGAAGTTTCTGGACGTGATTCAGGAAGAGGCGGGTAACGCAGAAACCGAAACCGCGCTTGAACAGTTTGATGTTAACTTCTCACTGATGTCACTGGAACTGAGGAATTTTGTGCAGCGCCTGGTAGAGATTTATGGTGGGTTGAACAAAGACTGATTGCTGGCCGTCACTTCCGCGCAGGCGGGAGTCTACATCATTAAATCAGGTTGTTCTTTTCAAGCGTTTTATAAACCGCCTTACTCGATTTTCCCAGCTTGGCCAGATCAGCAAAATTCGGCACCTCGCCATCGTCCAGTTTCTGCTGCCAGTTATCCAGCTCCATGGACAGGTATTCAAGTAGTTTCAATGAACAGCCCTGGCAGGAGGTGTCATCAGCACACATTACGGCTTCGGGTGTATCGAAAGGAATAGTCCTGCGAACTTCATCGATCAGGTTTTGCATTGCCGTTCTGGTATCGGGCTTTTTCATGGTGAGTGACTATTCGATTAATCCCAAATAGGTCGGATGGTCTTTAAAGGGATCAGCCACGATCTTCAGCAGCCCCTGCGGGAAAAACTGGTCCCGTATCGAGTCAATGTCTTGCCAGATCACAGCCACCTGGTGCTTGTCGGGCTTATCACCGTTGCGGGGCCTGTAATCGGTCGGTACCTCGCAACGAAACAGAATTTCGATGTTCTGCTGATTGGTATCGGGCAGTTGTTTTTTACGTTTGAACAGGTCTGCCACGCAAACCATTTCCTGGATAGTGATCCCGGTACCGATTTCTTCAAGACATTCTCGAATCAGAGCCTGTTCCAGTGGCTCGCCCGGTTCAGCTGCACCACCGGGCAGGGTATAGCGCTGTTCGCCATTCTCGTAGACTTTGTGCTGTAACAATACCTTGTCACCCTGAACAACCAGGGCGCGAACCGCAATGCGAATTTCGGGGATCAGCTTAACCATACACCTGTCTTACGCGTCATACATTTGTCATATAGCTGCTCTAAAGTAGCTGTGAAACAATATACTGTAGAGCAATGAAAATGTTAAATAACGCAGATTTTGTGGCATCAGGTGGTGTTACGACGGATTATCTGTTGCAGGAAATAGAAACTATCGAAAAGCGCCTTGAAGAACTGGGCTACGATGGTGATTGTGCTTATGAAAAAGCCATGGTGGCCTTTTACCGGGAACGCCTGGATCAGTGCTCCCTTCTACTCCAGGCCAGTGAAGAAAAGCCTGATCAAGAGATTGAACAAGCGGCCCTGAGCTAATTGTGTTCACCCTTGATGAAGTCCCTTTCATCAAGGCGCCAATAAATTATTAAATAAAATGGTCAGCCGTCAGCCGTAATGGCTGCGATTAACTCGGCAAGCGTCTCTTCAGCCTTGTCATTATCAACCTGGCAGGTACCGGCTGCCTGGTGACCACCACCGCCGTATTTCAACATCAGCTCGCCGACATTGGTTTTGGAGCTGCGGTCAAAAATGGATTTACCGGTGGCAAAAACCGTGTTCTGCTTTTCACGGCCCCACAACACATGGATGGAAATATTGCACTCCGGGAAAACCGCGTAAATCATGAAGCGGTTACCGGCATGAATGATTTCCTCGTCACGCAAGTCCAGCACTACCAGGTTGTTGTGAACCTTGGCACAACGCATTAACTGGTTTTTGAATTTACCGGCCTGTTCTTCATAGAGTTCGATACGTTCAACCACATCGGGTAGTGCCATGATTTCGTTGATCGAGTGCGTTTTGCAGTGATCGATCAGGTCCATCATCAGGTTGTAGTTGGAAATGCGAAATTCACGGAAGCGTCCCAGGCCGGTACGCGCATCCATCAGGAAGTTCAGCAGATCCCAGCCTTTGGGGTTGAGCACCTGGTCCTTGTTAAATTGCGCAGAATCGCCGCGGTCAACCGCTTCCATCATATCGTCCCAGTCAGCCGGGAAGGCGTCATGGCCGCCATAGTGTTTCCAGACGACGCGCGCAGCAGAAGGAGCATCCGCATCAATGATGTGATTATCCAGCTCAGCTTCGTTACGAATGGTTTCAGACAGATGGTGGTCAAAAGCCAGGTGAACGCCTGCCACATAGGGCAGGTTGGTACTGATATCCCTGTCGGTCACATCAATGGTGCCATCCTGCATGTCCTTGGGATGCACAAACTTGATGTCATCAATCATGTCGAGATGCTTGAGTAATACAGCACAAACAAGGCCGTCAAAATCACTGCGGGTAATCAGTCTGAATTTGTCGCTCATGGGGGGGGCTCCTGGTGATTAATTCTTAAACTGTATTCGGTCAGCCGGAATAAAACTTTAGGAGCCCCAAAACATTATTTCGTCTCAAACGAAAAATGCTGTCCACCCACCGTAGCCTCATACATCAGACCACCTTTTGCCAGGGTAAACACCGCCACACCGGATGAGTAATCAACATTGGCAGAAGCACCGGTTGTTACCGCGACAGCCGATACCTGTGCATCAAATTCGATTTTGTCAGACTTGAAACGATCCAGGGTTGCCTTGTCCTTGAAGAAAATAAGCTCGCTGTAAGCCTGGCCACCAAACTGGAAACCAATGGTGACCTGCTTGAGGGAACTGAAACCAATGCGTTTGCCGCCGGAATACACCACGCCCTTACCGTAAGCGCCACCGATGCCGATACCACCTTTACCAACGGTTGGGAAAATCACGTAGCCATAAGCCTTGTCGAAAAAGCGTTCTAATGATGGATCATTCTTCTTAAAGCGATTGAGTGCCTTCTGTGCATCCGCAATCAGCTCGGTGCGGTCACCCGCATCAGGATCCCAGCCAGTCCAGCCGGCATTGGCCACCGGCACGGCCGCAAAGCTTGTCAGCATAAAAGGCAGCATTAGCAAAAACAGTTTCTTCATCAGGTCTTCCCGGGGTTTTATTAATGTCTTGTGAAGTGTAGGTGATTCTTGAGTTTCAGTCATGATCAGCTTCACGATATTGAAAAATGCTCGGTTTTCTGCATAATTGCGGGCTCAAACGGATTTGAACTAACAATCAGGCAGGGTGGCCAAATGGATTCGGCGACAGACTTTCAATACCTGAAATCAGGTATATCCCGCTCTTATTTTCTCTGGGTGTTGGGCAGTATTTGCCGTATTCACTCAAAACCTTTTGACGCGCAACAGCTCATTGGCCAGTTTCCACCTCCCTATCAGGTCAGTGACCTGCTGCAGGCTGCAGAATCACTGGGTTTTCAGATACAGGCGATACCAGGGCATATTTCACCGGTACCACAGGACGAGCAGCCGCTTCTGGTTTTCAGGTCAACAGAAAAGTCTGAAAGCGGCGTGGATTCTTGCAATTGGCAGCCGGCAATTGTTGCCAATCAGGCTGAACGGGAGATTACCCTGTTTCCTGCGGGTAGTGATAAACCGCAAACTCTGGATATTGAGGACTACCAGCAAAACTATCTTCCCTGGAGCCTGCATTTCACCTCAAAGGTAGCAGACCCGGCGAATGATGAAGTTGACCAAAAGCCGCAACGATTCGGCTATAAATGGTTTGTTCCCGAACTGCTTAAACACAAAAGCATCTGGCGTGATGTGTTACTGGCTTCATTGGCTATTCAGGTCATGGGACTGGCAACTCCATTGTTTACGCAGGTGATTATCGATAAGGTCATTGTCCATCACACCATGAACACGCTCTATGTTGTGGTGTTCGCGTTGTTCATGTTCATGAGCTTTAGCGCCCTGATGACCTGGATACGACAATACCTGGTGTTGCACACAGGAAACAGGGTGGATGCGGTGCTTGGCGCAAAAGTCTTCTCTCACCTGTTTGCCCTGCCGATGCGCTATTTTGAGCATCGTGCCACGGGTACGCTCGTTGCCAGGGTGCAGGGGCTCGAAACCATCCGTGAGTTCATTACCGGTGCAGCAGTGGCATTGATGCTTGATCTGCCCTTCCTGGTCATATTTCTGGCAGTAATGTTTTTTTATAGCTGGCAACTGACCCTGATCGTGGTGGGTGTGGTGACTGTTATCAGTATCATCAGTTTGCTGATAGCACCAACGTTGAGAAAGCGGCTGAATGAACAATTCCAGCTCGGAGCGAGAAACCAGGCATTTTTGACGGAATACATCAACGGTGTAGAGACGGCAAAATCATTGCAAATGGAACCTCAATTGAATAAGCGTTTTGGAGATTACCTGGCGACTTATTTATCAGCCAGTTTTGATACAAAAAAACTCAGTAATACCTATAACGTCTCGGCCAACACGCTGGAGCAGTTTCAGGTGCTGGCCATTCTTGGAGTTGGTGCCTGGATGGTGATGCAGTCTGATGGTTTCACAGTCGGTATGCTGGTGGCGTTTCAGATGTTTGCGCAGCGCTTTTCACAACCGGTGCTCAAATTGGTGGGATTGTGGCTGGAATTTCAACAGGCCAACATCGCAGTGAAGCGTCTCGGCGATATTATGGACGTGCCAACCGAACCCTACAGTCTGATTCCATGCAGAGACAGAAAGGGTGACAGAAATGGTCTTGGAAAAGTTGAATTTCAGAAACTCGGTTTCAGGTATGACAATGATCGGCCTGATCTTTACAAAAATTTAAACATGACGCTGAAGCCGGGGAAACTGGTTGCTGTTATGGGGGCATCGGGAACCGGCAAGAGTACTCTTACAAAACTGCTCCAGGGCTTTTATCAGCCCACAGAAGGTCGAGTGCTGATTGACGGCAGGGATATTCGCCATCTCAGTGCCAATGAACTACGCCAGTATTTTGGTGTCGTACCCCAGGAAACCACGCTTTATTCAGGCACAATTTACCAGAACCTGCTGGTGGCCAATCCCCAGGCATCGTTCGAACAGATGGTTCAGGCCTGCAAAATGGCAGAAATCCATGACACCATCGAAGAGTTGCCTGAAGGTTACCAGACAATGCTGGGAGAAAACGGCACCGGGTTATCCGGTGGTCAGAAACAACGCCTTGCGATTGCCAGGGCCTTGTTGAAGCGCCCCAGGATACTGATATTCGATGAAGCCACCAGTGGCCTTGACAGGGCAACAGAGGAAAAGATGATTCATACCATCAATCGGCTGAAGGGGAGGCTGGGTATGTTGTATATCACCCATAATATGCATCAGGATTTGAAAGTTGATTCTTTGATACAGTTAAATAATTAAAATGAACTGATAAATCCATATTGAGGAATAACCAATGAAACATTTATTACGAAGCCAGTTGTTTTTCCTGCTGCTTGTATTTTTGCTTGCTCCGGTTTCTGCCAGCGAGGGAGTCTTCAGGGATTTTCAGGGTAATGAGCGACCTGTAGAT
>Ga0180429_10003607_pt1 | contig 12509 bp, 8 predicted proteins | sample SS_ome_FD_132428 | JGI IMG/M metagenome (GOLD analysis project Ga0180429, IMG submission 132428) | Hypersaline lake sediment archaeal communities from the Salton Sea, California, USA - SS_1_S_1 metaG | ecosystem: Environmental > Aquatic > Non-marine Saline and Alkaline > Hypersaline > Sediment ... | reverse complement strand
ACATGTCACTGTGACCTGAAGGCCGGACAGCAGAAAAAAAAGATTCCGGATGCGGGTATTTTTGTATTTCATACGACGAAAGGACCAATTTTTTAAACAAAAACCGTAACTTTTTGTCCTAGATGCATTGCTGTTTTCAGCGCAAATAAAAACAAACCATTTAATCACCCTATTATGAAAAGAATTGTAAGCATTCTGACACTGACACTCCTCGTTACCGGTCTTTACGCACAGGAATCCGCAGACACCCTTTGGAAATACAATGGTGTTGTTTCTCTTAATTTCTCCCAGATGGCCCTCAGCAACTGGGCTGCAGGAGGTGAGCAATCGATCTCTGGTAACGGACGGATTACCCTGGGAGCCAATTACCTGAGCAGTGACGCCAATGTCTCCTGGGCCAATGAACTGATACTTGGATACGGACTTCTTCAGCAGGGAGATGACCCGGCAAGGAAAAGTGACGATAAGATCGACTTTTCATCAAAATTCGGATACAAAGCCGGTGGTAACTGGAAGTATTCAGGTTTACTGAGCTTCCGGTCACAGTTCACCGAAGGATATGCCAATCCCGGCAGTGAAAACCAGACGACGATTTCAGATTTCCTTGCACCGGGATACCTGAATCTGTCCTTTGGTATGGATTACAAGCCAAGCGAGAAATTTGCCATTCTCCTGGCTCCCGTGACAGGAAAGATGACCTTCGTAATGGATGATAGTCTCTCAGCTGCAGGCGCATTTGGTGTTGAACCGGGAGCAAGCAGCAGGGCTGAATTTGGTGGATTTGTAAAGATTTCGTGGTCGGCCGACCTGATGAAAAATGTCAAGCTGAATACCAAGGTGGACCTGTTCTCCAATTACCTGGAGAATCCGCAATATGTAGATGTGAATTTCGACCTCCTTCTCAGCATGAAAGTGAACGATTATATTTCTGCCTCTTTCATCACCCAGCTGATATACGATTACGACATCAAATTCGACATCGTAGATGAGACGACTGGGACTGTTACCGGTTCTGAAGACCGTATCCAGCTGAAGGAACTGTTCGGCGTAGGCCTCACCTACAGTTTCTGAAATTTTCATTCTAAATTATATTCAAGGTTAACCTGTTAATTAACTGAAAGTTAAACGCGGATGTTCTAAACGATTTTCGGCAGGTTCCTGACAGAGGGTTGGGAAATAATGTTTTTCAGCATATATTTGCCCTATCAATTCAAGGCGGAACTGATCCGTCGGCGTTATTGAGAACGGGGTAAGAGATTAGGCTCTGAGATCCCCTGGCAACCCACCGGACCTCTTGATGGTGAAGGTGCCAAAACCTAACCTGTCGCAGGATGGGAAATAATAACAAAAAACAAACAGATGAAAAAATTATCACGTACACTGTGGGACCTGGCATACGAACCCTCGTCGTGGAGGAATTTTACCATGCCATTGCTGCCTATGTCCATGCGCATGCCGGCACTTCTGTAAGCATGTTGCAGTTCTGTAAATATGTTGCAGCCCGCAGCAAAGAAGTTCCGACCCACATCTAACCCAGTTTAACGTTTTTATCCAATTCACTGATATATATATTTTAATAGTTATTTTAAAAGATATTTATATTACTATTTAAATATATATTTCATACAGCAAGGATGCGCAGGCATCATTGCCCGGACCATGAAATATTTTTTAATGAACATAAATAACATCAACCATGAGCTCAGATTACAAACATTTTGAAACGGCACAGATACATGCAGGACACGCACCGGATGCGGAAACCAATGCACGCGCAGTGCCGATTTACCAGACCACGTCCTACCAGTTCAAAGACTCGGAACATGCAGCAGATCTTTTTGCATTGCGCGCATTCGGAAACATTTACACCAGGATCATGAATCCCACCAACGATGTCTTCGAAAAACGCATTGCTGCGCTTGAAGGCGGTGTGGCAGCGCTGGCAACGGCCTCAGGACACGCCGCACAGTTTGTTGTATTCAATACGCTGCTCACCCCGGGAACAAACATTGTCACCTCCCCCTACCTCTACGGAGGAACCTTTAACCAGTTCAAGGTCACCTTCCGGAATTTCGGATGGGAAGCCCGTTTTGCGGAAAGTCTCGACACAGCTGATTTCGAAAGCAGGATCGACGCGAATACCCGTGGGATCTACCTGGAAACCATTGGCAACCCGGGATTCAACATTCCCGACTTTGAAAAATTTGCTGCACTGGCAAAGAAGCATGACCTTCCGCTGATCGTTGACAACACCTTCGGGGCCGGCGGCTACCTGATCCGTCCCATCGAACATGGCGCCAACATCGTTGTCGAGTCGGCCACCAAGTGGATCGGCGGACATGGCACTTCCATCGGCGGGGTGATCGTGGATGCGGGCAACTACAACTGGGGCAACGGCAGGTTCCCGCAATTCACGGAACCGGCAGAGGGGTACCACGGACTTAAATTCTGGGAGGTTTTTGGTGAGGGATCGCCCTTCGGTAACATTGCCTTCATTATCAAGGCACGTGTGGAGAGTCTGCGTGACATCGGCCCAAGCCAGAGTCCGTTCAACTCTTTCCTGCACCTCCAGGGGGTGGAAACATTGTCATTGCGCATGGAGCGTCATGTTCAGAATACACAGGCACTCGCGGAATGGCTGGAGCAACACCCGAACGTGGAATCCGTCTTCTACCCCGGTCTCGCTTCGAGTCCGCACCATGCGCTGGCAAAAAAATACCTGCCCAGGGGAGCCGGCGGGGTCCTCGCCTTCACGGTAAAAGGAAGCAAGGAGAATGCCATCAAAGTGGTTGACTCCCTGAAACTTGCCAGTCACCTTGCCAACGTCGGGGATGTCAGGACGCTGATCATCCAGCCGGCGGCCACCACGCACCAGCAGCTATCCGAAGAGGAACAGGTCCGTGCCGGGGTACTTCCCACCATGTTGCGGGTTTCCGTGGGACTGGAGCACATTGAGGATATCAAGGCTGATTTTGAACAGGCATTTACAGAGGTATTCGGCTGAGAGATTGACACTGAATCGTTACCTTTGCAGTCTGAAAACACAATTATGATAAAAAAGCCCGAAATCAGGGATCTGTTGAAAGCGAAGGTCCTCGTACTTGATGGAGCCATGGGTACCATGATCCAGCAACTCCGGCTTACTGAGGAGGAGTTCCGCGGGGAAAGATTCAGGGATCATCCCGACAATCTCACCGGGAACAACGACATACTCTGTATCACCCAGCCGGAAAAGATCAGGGAGATCCACAGGGCCTTCCTGGAGGCCGGGGCCGACATTATCGAGACCAACACTTTCAACAGCACCTCGATCTCGCAGGCTGATTACCATACGGAGTCGGCAGTGTACGACCTCAATGTGGCCGCTGCACAGATCGCAAGGGAAGCGGCAGATGCATTTACCAGGGCCAATCCAGGCAAGCCCAGGTATGTGGCCGGGTCTATCGGGCCCACCAACAAAACGGCGTCCATGTCGCCCGATGTAAATGATCCCGGCTTCCGGGCCATACATTTCGATGACCTGAAAATGGCTTACAGGGAGCAGGCGGAGGGATTGCTGGAAGGGGGCGCAGAATTGTTCCTTATCGAGACCGTGTTCGACACCCTCAATGCCAAGGCTGCATTGATCGCCCTGAACGAAGTCTTCCGCGAGAAGAAGATGGTGCTTCCCGTGATGGTATCCGGAACAATTACGGATGCCTCCGGCCGGACCCTCAGCGGGCAGACCCTGGAAGCATTTATCAATTCCATCAAACATGTTGACCTGTTGTCGCTGGGACTGAACTGTTCACTGGGAGCCAGCGAGATGCGTCCCTACATCAGGGAGATTGCGGAAAAATCACCCTTTTATGTAAGCACACATCCCAATGCCGGTCTGCCCAACCAGTTCGGGGAATACGATGAAACCCCTGAAAAAATGGCAGGGCATATCAGGGAATTCCTGGATGCGGGACAGGTCAATATTGTGGGCGGATGTTGCGGCACCACGCCCGACCACATCCGTGAATTCGCAAAACTTGCAGAGAAGAGCCCGGTGCACCAGCCGCGTGCCAATGACCACCTTTTCAGGCTCAGCGGGCTGGAACCGCTGACCTCGTTTGAGGGATCGAACTTCATTAACATCGGGGAACGGCTGAATGTGGCCGGCAGCAAGAAATTTGCCAGGCTGATCAGGGAGAAGAAATATGAAGAGGCGCTGGGCATCGCAGTGGACCAGGTGGAAAATGGTGCACAGGTGCTGGATGTGAATGTGGACGACGCCATGCTGGATGCAGAGAAGGAGATGGTTCATTTCCTCAACCTGATGATGACTGAGCCGGATATCGCCCGCGTCCCCTTCATGATCGATTCGTCGAAATGGCATGTGATTGAAGCCGGACTTCAATGTGTGCAGGGCAAGTCGATCGTCAATTCCATCAGCATGAAGGAGGGCGAGGAAGTATTTATTCAGCAGGCCCGCAAGGTAATGGAATATGGTGCAGCGGTGGTGGTGATGGCTTTTGACGAAGCGGGACAGGCCTCCACTTTTAAGCGCCGGACAGAGATTTGCGAGCGTGCTTACAACCTCCTTACGAAGCAGTTGAAATTCCCCGCAGAGGACATCATCTTTGACCCCAATGTGCTCACCATTGGCACCGGGATGGAAGAACACAACAATTACGCTGTGGATTTCATCGATACCGTAAGGTGGATCAAGAAAAACCTTCCCCACGCAAAAGTGAGCGGCGGAATCAGCAACCTCTCCTTCTCCTTCAGGGGCAACAACGTGGTGCGCGAGGCGATTCATTCCTCCTTCCTCTTCCATGCCATCAGGGCAGGGCTCGACATGGGGATCGTGAACCCCGCCATGTTGCAGGTGTACGATGAAATCCCGAAGGACCTGCTGGAACATGTGGAGGACCTGGTGCTGAACAGGCGACCGGATGCCACTGAGCGGCTGCTGGCATTTTCAGAAAACATCCAGGAATCCGGCGCTGTCGGGAAAGCCGCCGAAGAGTGGCGGTCCGGCACAGTGGAAGAACGGCTGAAGCACGCCCTGATCAAGGGAATTACTGAATTTATTGAAGAGGATACACTGGAGGCACACAGGAAGATTGGTGCAGGACTCAGGGTGATCGAAGGTCCGCTCATGGACGGGATGAACGTGGTGGGAGACCTGTTCGGTGCAGGAAAAATGTTCCTGCCCCAGGTTGTGAAGAGTGCGCGGGTAATGAAGAAATCGGTAGCCGTGCTCCTGCCCTTCATCGAAAAGGAAAAGGCCGCCGAAGGGGGGTCCAGTGCGGCCGGGAAGATACTCATCGCAACCGTAAAAGGCGACGTGCACGATATCGGAAAGAACATCGTAGGAGTGGTCCTGGGATGTAACAATTATGACATCATCGACCTGGGGGTGATGGTGCCGACGGAAAAAATACTCGACACCGCCGAAAAAGAAAACGTAGATATCATAGGGGTTTCGGGACTTATCACGCCATCGCTCGAGGAGATGGTGAATGTAGCGAAAGAGATGGAGCGCCGGAAGATGAAACAGCCGCTGCTGATCGGGGGAGCCACAACATCGAAGATCCATACAGCTGTAAAAATCGAACCCTCCTATTCCAATTCCGTCATCCACGTGAAAGATGCTTCCAAAAGTGTTCCTGTTGTGAATGAATTGTTGTCGGGGGAAAAGGGCGAGGCAGTCCGCCAGCGCTTCAGGGAGGAATATGAAGCCCTCAGGAAACAGTATGAAGGCTCGGAAAGCAAGGTTGAATTTCTTACGCTGTCCGAGGCGCGGGACAACAGTCTGAAGATTGACTGGAAAAAGGAGCCGCCTCCGCCACCCAGTCAAACCGGCACCTTTGAGCTGGTCGATTTTCCACTTCAAGAGATCATCCCTTATATCAACTGGATGTTCTTCTTCGTTACCTGGGAACTACGCGGAAAATTCCCAGATATCCTGAAGGATCCTGTTGTAGGTGAAGAAGCCACCAGTCTGTACAACGATGCCCTGGAGATGCTCGACCGGATGGTGAAGGAAAAATGGGTCACTGCAAATGCTGTGTATGGTATCTACCCTGCTGCTGCCAGGGGAGATGACATTATCGTTTATGCCGACCATAAACGAGATAAGGAGCGCACCCGTTTCATCAACCTCAGGAACCAGACCAAAAAACCGGACCCTGCCACGCCGAACCTGTCACTGTCGGACTTCATTGCCCCGGAGGGGTCTGGCGTGGACGACCACGTTGGAGCATTCGCGATTACTGCCGGTCTGGGCGTGGAAGAAAAAGTGCGTGCATTCGAGGCGGACCACGACGATTATTCATCGATCATGGTCAAGGCACTGGCAGACCGTCTTTCGGAAGCATTCACAGAGCTGCTTCATGAAAAGATCCGGAAAGAAACCTGGGGATATGCACCGGGGGAACAGCTTTCGATGGACGACCTGTTCAGGGAGAAATACAGTGGCATCAGGCCCGCACACGGGTATCCTGCGTGTCCTGAACACAGTGAAAAAGAGACATTGTTCCGCTTGCTGGAGTGCGACAGGTACGGAATAGCGCTTACCGAAAACTATTCCATGACACCGGCTGCATCTGTCAGCGGGCTGGTCTTCGCCCATCCTCTTTCCTCCTATTTTTTCGTGGGAAAGATCGGGAAGGACCAGGTGGAGGATTATGCACGGAGAAAAAAGATGGATGTAAACAATGTGAAACGTCTGCTGGCGTCCAACCTGAATTTCAGGGACTAAATAGTGACATGATCCGGCCATGACGGTGCTATTATCAGTGAACCATCGTGCATGCAGACGGATGGCCAGTAAAGGCGTACAAAGCAACAGGATTGTGGAAAAAGGGACCTGGGTGCTGCACAGTTCTCCCGGCGTTACCTGCCAATTTCAGGTAACGATCTGTAATATTTCCGCCGGAACCTATTAAATATGCTGCTCGTTTTGTATTTTCGAATTCCCAAAACTGAAAAAGTAAGAAATGAAGGTCGTTGATCAATTAAAAAATACTGACAAAACGCTGTTCTCCTTTGAATTACTGCCTCCCAGGAAAGGACGGACACTGGATACCATCTACGATGCCATCGATCCCCTGATCGAATTCAATCCGCTGAACATCAACATCACCTATCACCAGCAGGAATCTGTTTACAAACTGCAACCCGACGGAACGGTGAAACGGAAGATCATCAGCAAGAGACCCGGCACCGTGGCCATTGCCGCCGCCATCATGAACAAGTACGACAAGACCGTGGTGCCCCATGTGATCTGCGGAGGTTTCACCAAAGAGGAGACAGAAGACCTGCTCATCGACCTGCATTTCCTGGGGCTGCATAACCTGTTAGTTCTCAGGGGTGACCCGCCGCACGGGGTGCGTGATTTTCTGCCGGTGGAGGGAGGTCATGCCCATACCAGTGAACTGGTAAAGCAGATCATGGACCTCAACCAGGGAAAATACCTGGAGCCCGAACTCAAGGATCCGAAACCCACTGATTTCTCCGTGGGTGTGGCCGGATACCCGGAAAAACACTTCGAATCTCCCAACAACGATGAGGATCTCTACTGGCTCAGGAAAAAGGTGGAAGCAGGAGCTGATTACATCGTCACCCAGATGTTCTTCAACAATCAAAAATTCTTCGCGTTCAGGGACAGGTGCAGGGCAGCTGGCATTGATGTGCCCATCGTGCCGGGTATCAAGCCCATCAACACCCTGAAAGACCTGGAACTGCTTCCGCGCGTTTTCCACCTGGAGATACCTCCTGAACTCTATTCAGAAGCAAGGAAATGCAAGACCAACGAGGAAGCAAAAGCACTTGGAGTGGAGTGGACCATCGCACAGTCGAAGGAGCTCAAGGCAAACGATGTGCCTGCCATTCATTACTATACCATCGGGATTTCAGACAATATCAGGAGTATCGCAAGCAAGGTTTTCTAGTGTCTGTCCATAAAGTCCGATAGCTGCATTGCTGCAAAATTCTTAATACCTCGAATACACTAGTATACTGCGTCTTAAGAATTTTACGCGCTTTGCTCTCGAACTTCATGATCCAGCCACTCCGACTCTATTGACAGACTCTAGTGAACTGTCCTTCATTTCCGATCGTCTTCCAGTCCCTCAACGATGCTTGCAATCGAGAACTGTTCCCTGCAGGTAATCTTCAGACTTGTAATGTCGCCTGGCAGGGTAATTGCCTTGCCCATGTATCGGTTGTCCAGTGGCGACACGATTTCTTCCACCTCGGTTTTTAAGTTCAGTGAAGTATCCAGCAGCACGGTCCGGCCATCGTAGAAGAGATGTAAGGTATGCTTCCCCGGGCCGGGGCGGAACACTTTGCGGAACCTGACCAGGGTCTTGTCTTTAGCAGGCAGACCGTCTTTAATAACGTGCAGGTGAAGCTGGCATTTCCCGCGGTTCACGATAACAATTTTCCTTTTCTTCATAAGGGTAGCATGGCTGAACATGTATACCCCTAAAAATACTCATGAACAGACAAACCGGGTGTCTGCAACGGGACTTATTGTATGAACAATACTGATTGGGAAATGAAACGGAGGTCCTGGTAAATGAATTCAAATTGAACTACATTCCGATCGGATCCTGCTGTGCTTTGTATTTTTCTTCCTTGTAATAGATCAGCTTTTCCGTCAGCTGGGCTGCTGTCTTATAACCCGGCTCCACGCTGATATGCCTGAGCTCTTCATCGAGATAGACGATGGTGGGATAAGAAAGTCTTCCCTTGGTAAGGATAGCAGCAACCTCGTGGTACCCTCTCCTTCCGTTATCAATGAAATAGTAGGTACGATCTCCCAGTGTAAGGGAGTCTTTCATTTCGGCATTGAATTTCACCGGGTAAAAATGCGTGTTGACATAGGAAGCAATCGCACCATCGGAAAAAGTAGTGGCATCCATGCGTTTGCACCAGCCACACCAGTCGGTATACACATCCACCATGAATTTACGTGGCTCCTTACTGTTCTGTTCAATGGCCTCTTGCAGGGTATACCACCTGATCTCTTCCTGTGCGTTGATATTCAGACCCATAATAACAGCAGTAAAAACAACTACAAGACGTATCATATTGTTGTTTCAGTTTATTTCGCCGACACTTTTGGCGGCCCATCGAACCGGCGGTAAAAATAATTAAAAAAAATCCCGCACCAACCGGTATGCTGTATAACGACTGAAAAAGGAAAATGTTTCGGCGGCAGGAAAGACATTTTTCTTACATTAGAGTTTTAAATGGTTTCAAACCCATAAAAAACAATAGCATGAATGCACCTCAAAAAACATTAAGGGATTCGGCCGCGATGCGATGGCTTGTAATGATCCTGATCAGTGGGCTGATGTTTGCAACCTACTATTTCCAGGACTTCTACTCAGGTTTGAAGGATCTGATGGAGAATGAATATGGTTTTACAAGCGAACAGTTCGGAAGGATCATCGGTCTGACCACCATTGCCAATGTTTTCGGAATGATCATTGTTGGTGGTATCATCCTGGACAAGTGGGGTATCAGGATCGCAGGATATGTATTTGGCGGACTGGCTGCTCTGGGGGGGCTGGTATCAGCATTGACAGCCTCAGGCATGATTATGGAGAACAATACCCTGGCAGGCCTTATCATCGGACGGATCCTGTTTGGTATCGGGCTTGAAGTTGTTTGTGTGATCGTAATGCGTACCCTGGTGAAATGGTTCAAGGGCTATGAAATTGCCCTGGCAATGGGAATCAACATGGGATTCGGCCGCCTGGGCTCGGCACTCGCGATCGCCATTTCGCTTGACATAGCCGGTGGAACTGTTGCGCCGGCTGTTACGTTTGCTGCAGGACTGATCGGAATTGCAATGATCATGTTTGTCATCTATACCTTCTTTGACATCAAGATTGACAGGCAGGACAAGGCAATTGCCATGGCCGCAAATGAAGAACCTCATACTGCCACGGAAGCCAAGGCCGACACCTCGGAGGATTTCAAATTCAGTGACCTGGTGAAACTGGTGAAAAACAGTTCCTTTGTCTATATCTCCCTGTTATGCGTAGCCTTCTACTCTGCAGTATTCCCCTTCATACAGTATGCACCTGATCTGCTGGTGAATAAATTCGGATTTACTTACATCCTGCCGGAAGGAGCCTCTGTGGTGATGTTTGGGAGCGAGGCGATGGGGAATGCATTCGTATATATTGTCGTGTTCTTTTTTGCTTTGGGTATCACTTTAATTCCCAACTATATAAAAGGGGTTGCCCAAAAGAATTTTGCCAGGGTCATAATCCTGGGTCTTTTCGCAGCGATCGTCTTTATGAACCGCGAAATGATCGGCCTCTGGCTGGTCAACGGTCCAAAGACCGCTGCGCTGATCCCATTGGGAACCATCATCTTCACCCCCATCTTCGGAAGTATCGTCGACAAACGCGGAAAGGCTGCATCGCTGATGATGCTGGGTGCCTTGCTGCTTATATTTGCCCACGTATCCATGGCCCTCTCAAACAGCCCGATCTTTGCCTACATGGGTCTGCTTAGCCTGGGTATTGCATTCTCCCTGGTACCAGCTGCCATGTGGCCCTCGGTAGCAAAAATTGTCGCAGAGAACCGCCTGGGTACGGCCTATGCCTCTATGTTTACAGTGCAGAACTGGGGACTGGGACTTTTCTTCTGGGGGATAGGTGCACTGCTCATTGCTATACCTGTCAATGCCGACACCAAGACTGAAATAGATGAAGTAAGAACAGTAATGGAAGTGACCGAATCACAGCCAAAAGATGAGGTCATGCTTCGACTGGACAATATCATCAGTGAGATCAAGGAGCGTGACGATGATTTTGCCGGATCTATCGATGAAGAGTTTCTCGTGGAAATCAGGGAAAGCCTTGAAGCCAGCGGAGCGCTTACCAGCGGAGAGATCAGCGAGCTGGTCAAGCTGATGCAGGCAAATGAAATGCTGAACTACTACGACTACAGGATCCCGATCCTGATACTCGTACTCTGCGGGGTCATTTCCATCTTCCTGGCATTTAAACTGAAGCAGGCTGACGAAAGACAGAATTTCGGACTGGAGCTGCCTTCAGGAGAGAATGGGGATTGATCAGGCATGAAAAACACACATTCATACCTGATGTCGATCCGTCCGTGTACGTATCAAATGAAAAACAATAAGAAAATGAGTGAAATAAAGAATTTACAACCGAAAGAGATCTGGAAGAATTTCCATGAACTTACACAAATTCCCAGGCCCTCCAAGAAAGAGGCCGAAGTGATCGCCTATATGAAAAAATTCGGCGAGGACCTCGGGCTGGAGACCATCGTTGACGAGGTGGGGAATGTGATCATTAAGAAACCTGCCACGGCTGGTATGGAAGGTCGCAAGACGGTGGTCCTGCAGGGACACCTGGACATGGTTCCGCAGAAGAACTCCGACAAGGATTTCGATTTCGCAACTGATCCGATCGAAGCTGTGATTGATGGTGAATGGGTGACTGCCAATGGCACTACCCTGGGTGCAGATAACGGCATAGGCGTTGCAGCTGCGATGGCGGTGCTGGAATCCGACAGTCTGAAACATGGCCCCATCGAGGCACTGTTCACCATTGATGAGGAGACTGGTATGACCGGTGCCTTCGGACTGAAGCCCGGTCTGCTGGAAGGGGATATCCTGATCAACATGGATTCCGAAGACGAAGGTGAAATGTACGTGGGTTGTGCGGGCGGTATTGATATCAACGCAGAGAAAAATTACCTCGAGGAGCCGACACCCACTGATCTGCAAGCCTTCAGGGTCCAGTTGAAAGGACTCAAAGGCGGTCATTCCGGCATGGATATACCGCTGGGGCGTGCCAATGCCAATAAACTGATTTTCAGGTTCCTGATGCAGGCGGAAGCAGATTTCGGCATCCGTCTTTCAGAGGCAGGCGGCGGAGACCTCAGGAATGCCATTCCGCGGGAAGCATCTGCCGTTTTAGCTGTTGCATCCGACAAAGTGGAGGATTTCAAAAAATTTGTATCCAATTACCAGTCAGTCTACGGCCGGGAGTTCGCGGAAACAGAGCCCGATCTCACCTTTTCGGCGGACCAGGTGGAGCTGCCGGCAAAAGTTGCTGCTGCAGCAGACCAGTACAAGCTGATTCGTGCAGTATTTGCCACACCCCATGGTGTGGAAAGGATGAGTGCTTCGATGCCCGGACTGGTGGAGACCTCCAACAACCTGGCAGTGGTTGAATTCAAAGATGGCAAATTCGCTGCCAGGTGTCTTACCAGGAGCTCAGTGGATTCTGCCAAGGAAGCCACTGCATGGAAGATTGCAGCGATCTACCACCTGGTGGACGCAGAAGTGAGTCTCGAAGGCGCCTACCCGGGCTGGAAACCCAACATGGATTCCCCGGTATTGCAGACTTCGCTGGACGTGTATGAGAAGAAATTCGGAAAAGTGCCGGAGATCAAGGCCATTCACGCCGGACTGGAATGCGGGCTGCTCGGAGGTGTATATCCGCAGCTGGATATGATTTCATTCGGTCCTACCATTCGTT
>Ga0180429_10003605_pt1 | contig 12517 bp, 11 predicted proteins | sample SS_ome_FD_132428 | JGI IMG/M metagenome (GOLD analysis project Ga0180429, IMG submission 132428) | Hypersaline lake sediment archaeal communities from the Salton Sea, California, USA - SS_1_S_1 metaG | ecosystem: Environmental > Aquatic > Non-marine Saline and Alkaline > Hypersaline > Sediment ... | reverse complement strand
GGCGGTCACAGCCCCGAGGTTCGTGGGCACGGGATACGTGCCCTCGATCATCTCGTACCACGTCATGTCGAGTTCCGGCGTGAACGTGATGCTGTCGTCGTCGAACATTTCCTTGATGTCGCCGTTCTGGTCAACGAAGAACTGCTGATTGGCCGGTCGCCATTTCTGGATGCCCAGAAGTCCATCGGGAATGGTGCCGGTCGCGATCGCCGAGGCCATGGCGGGAACCTGGCTGGCGTAGTTCAGCGTGTCGTTGTTTTTCGTCAGGAAGCCGGGCACGTTCTTGCCGTAATAAGCGGTCGTGATCGGGTAGCCGGTCAGCTTGATAGCCGCAGCGAGCAGATCCTCGACGTGCGTTATGATCTTCGTAGTCGCGGTGTCCCAGTCGGCGGCGATGATAGCACCGTTGCCGTCCCAGTTGAGCTGGTTCTTATTACCGGCCGGAATGCCGTAGTCGATGCTGATCTTGGCGCCGGTCGAGCTGGACAGCAGGTTACCATCGCCGTCGAAATGCACGGCTCCGAGGGCCAGCATGCTCGACACCGCGCTGATTCGCAGGTTGGTGCCCCGGGCCTTGAAGTCTTTGGTCTGGCGGCTGATGGTCTCGATACCAAGCCGCTGACGTGCCTCGCTGGTCTCGCTGCTGAGGTTCAGCAGGGTCGTCGGCTTGTGCAACTGATTCTCGTGCTGGTGGATCAGCTTGACCGCAACGTCTTTGACGCCAGTCAGATTGACCCGCTTCGACGGGGCGCCGTACATCGCCTGCTGGGCTGTCTTGCGACCACCCTCGACCTTGATGTATGTGCCGGTATCGCCCTCGGTGCCCACAGTCTGGGTCAGGAAACCGGGATCGAAGATAATGGGGATGCCCGACTTTACAGCCTGGATGGTGGCGAGCATGTTCTCAACGCCGAGTATCTGTTGTAGTGTTTTCATCAGTCATGTTCTCCGGTCTTTGGTTTTCCGTCCAAATTATTTACTGGACACTCTGTCGGTTAAAAATCGTCGTCGAAAGCGTAACCCTTGCCCACCGCTCGCAGTGCGGCCTTGATGTACGCTTGGATGCTCGTATCGGACCCGTAGTTGATCATATTGGCCGCGAGAATGCCGCCGCCCATGATCATCGCGGGGAACTGCGTGTCCTGGCTGGTATTGTCCTGGTCGGTGACCTTCACGCCCGTGCCGTCGTCGATCATGGTCAGGATCGTCTCGGAGCCGTCGGTCGGTTGAACCAAGCTGCCGGCCACAAAGTCATTTGCCGACGCGGTGACTGCCGCGGTGGTCTGCACGACCGTAGCGTCGACCGGGCCAGTCGCATCGCCGACATCAGCGAATGACAGATCCGGGATTGCCAGCTTGGTGAACCCAACGCCCGAGAACGTGAGCACCAGGACAGTGGCCGTACCGCTCAGGACGGCGCCGTTGGACGCACCGCCAGCGTATACGGTCGCAGCCGCAGTGGATGCCGTGTTCCAATCGCTGATAGTGGTGGCGATGTTCGTATTCCACGCCACAGCGACACGGATGGGCTCGCCGGTCGGGGTGTAATACGTGATATCCAAGATGCCGGCAGTGATTGCCGCGTCGAACGTGATAGTGTGAACCTCATCGGCTGAGGTGCCGAGGGCTGTGATCGTCACGGTGCCAGCCACGGGTACGCCGCGTGTGGTCTGCACGTCGGTCGTCGAGGTCACGCCGGTAAGCGACGACACATCGATCGAGCACATCGGGAAGTCGGTCTTGGCGTAGCCGGTGCCGCTGGCGGTCAGGATCAGCGTATCAGGTCCGCCGGTGAACGGTGTGGTGCCGCTGGAAGTTACGACCCAGCCCGCCACTCCGCCGAGCGCCAGCGTTACGGCCGCCTGTACGGTGGCAACCACAGCGCCGTGCGCGATCGCGGCGGTGTATACGGTGGTGCCGTCAGGTTTCTGGAGCAGGATGCGATACGTGCCGGCCGTGGAGTCGGCGTCCGAGGTGAATGTCTGCACCTCATCGACGCCCGTGCCCGATCCAACCGCGCTGTATGTTACGGTCGAGGTCCGGACAGTCCCGCCAGCGGTCGGGGGGCCGGTGACCTTGAAGGTGCCCGACGATCCGATGCGGCGCGTCAGCTCGGTCGCCTCGGCGGCGTACAGCAGGTTCATCTGCGTGGCCGTGCCGTCGTAGGCGTCGCCCAGGGTTCCGATGATCGAGGGGGCATACTTGTCGCTCGCGGTGATCTTACCCATCAGCAGGCCAGCACGCAGGACATCCACGTCGCCGGTATTCAGCGGGTCGCGGCTCAGCGAGCCGTCGATTATCTTGCCGCCGAACACGTAGTCCATCGCGCCGCCCCATGTTACCTGGCGAAATGCGCTTTCTCTGTCACTGCCTACCTGCGGGACGGGGTTGCCGTTGTCGATTCCAATTGCCATGATTCTGACTCCTGCTGTTCAGTTTTGAACGCGACCGCCATAGGGCCATCGCTGAAAAGTTCGTTTAGATATTTACGACGCCAGCCTCAGCCTCTTCCTTGGTCACACCCGCCATCTGGGCGATGGTCGAAGCGTCGGCGCCTGTGTCGTCGTCATTGGTGCCCGGCGTCTGGCGACTGAGCACCTGGGCGTTTGTGTGCTGTTTCAGGTCGACGGGCTTGCTTTCCTCGAGTGCCGCGATAAGTCTTGTGCCCCAAGGCTCGGCGCCGCCACATGCCTTGCGGCTCAGTGCCATGACCGGGCGTGCGTCGGGCGTGCCTACGATCAGATTTTTGAGCATTGACGCGGCTTTCGGCGTTACGTGGCCTTTCTCGACCAGGGCGTCGACTTTCATCTCCATACCGTCGGCCATCATATCCAGGGCGTCGGGGTCGACGTCGATCTTCTTATTGCTGGCCGCCATGGCGGTCGTAAGCTCGTTGACCTTGGTGTCCAGCTCGGTGACCTTATCGCCGAGTTCAGTGTTCTTGGTGCTGAGCGCCTTGACGTGATCGCCGACTTTTTCGAGAAGATTGTCCTCGGTAAGTTCAACATCGTCGCCGAGTCCGAGTAGTTCGCGGTAAGGTGTAAGGTCCATAGTAGGTGCTCCATTATTTGATAATCTGAGTGATGCGGCCATTGATGTTCGGCCATTGGACGCTGCGATTTTAACAAAGCCCTGCTGGTCGGGGACCACGGGCTGTTGAACGATTGAACTGTGGATAATGGCCTCGCCATAGAACCGGCCCATGCCATCGACTAGGGCGGGCTCAATCCAGATCGAAACCCTGGGGACTTTCTGGGCAAGCTCAATGCCGTCCTGCCCGATAATCGTGTGCTGACCGTACAAGGTCATGATGCCCTTGTCATTGGGGCGCCTGAACAGGCCGTGAACCTCGCCGAACGCGTCGTCGGCCTTGAATGAATGGTCTTTGTTGACCTCGACCTTGACGCCGTTCTTTTCCATCTCCAGCGATGCTGCGATCCAGCGGTCCATGCGTTCCTCGTCGACTTCCAGCTCCCACCCTTCGACCGGGTGGATGTACTTGCCGACCTGGATCATGTCTTTGAGGAAAGTCTGCTTCGGCAGGTCGCCGGAATTGTCGACACCGGTAATGGCGTCGAACGCCTTGGCGCCCTGCAGGTCGAATGTCAGCATCGACTGGCCGGCCTTGGCGGCCTCGGTCGAAAGTGCTGTGTAGTTGTTTTCTTTGAGCCAGGTCTTTGCGAGGCCGAGGCTCTTGAACTGCGTGTCCGATTTGGTGAATTGGATTCGGTGCAAGACCGATCCGCACATGATGGCATGAACGCCATCGCCGAGCTTGTTATTGTGGCGGGTTAGCTGTTCATCGGTCGCCTCCGCAATCAGTGCTGTATGTTCCTTGAACGCCATGATCGGATTATATGGACCTGGGGGCCTAGGTTGTCAAGCATATTTTTCCGATTATTATAATTATTATTTTGGGGGCATGAAAAAAGCCCCTGACGCCACGGGTGGTGTCAGGGGCGATTGAGGGGATTGGCGGCGGAGTCTGAAAGGCCCGAGCCCGAGCGTTCAGACCCGACGATCCGAGCCACCGGATCACCACGGGCACCGCCAATCATTATTTTCCAGCCACTCGCGCCATCGCGATATCGGTCTGTCTTTTGAACGTGGCTTTTTTGCGTGCATGCCACGCCTTGCGGACGCGTTTGTTCCTTGCCCTTATGGCCCGGGTTATCTCCCACTCGGTGTATTGGGGCAGTCGGCCATCGCGTGGGCCCAATCGTCCGATGGGCGGTATTGGCTTGGGCTTGATATAACGGACAATGCCGTCGTCGGTGACCACCCTGCCCGAAGTGTTCACGATCTCGACCCGACGCTTGCGGCCTTGGATCTTTACTTTCATTGGTTTGCTCCTGGTTAAGATTTACGCATATCACACGCTTCAGTGATAGGGTCTTTGCGGTCCCACTCGCCTGCTGCAAGTGGGGTCAGTTCGTGTTCCTTGCCTGCCTTGGCCTCGATGTCGGCAAGCACTGATTCATACGTCCCGCTGGTTATGGGATCGCCATCGATACCAGACCACGGGCATTGCTGGATTATAGAGTCCTTGCAAGCCTTAGCAGCGCGCGGTAGTTGGTGCGTCATAAGTGACTCAGCCACCATGAAATTGAGAATCTCATACACGCCGTCGATGCTCTCGCAGAACATCCTGCCAGTCGTGATCGATAATACCTGTGCTGTTGTAAATTTCATCCGATCTACTCCTTATCAGTGCCGCGCTCTGCGGCGGTTATTCTGTGGGGGTGGGGTTTTGGGCAAGGTGCGACGTGATAATATTATGCTCATCGCAACCCTCTACGCACATCGACAGCAGCACTTCCAGGACGTCGCGGTCTGTGGCTGGTTTTGGTTTAGACACCGGCGTGAAGGCGACCACGGGATCCGCGTTGTCTAGCCATAGATCACCATCCACCATCTGCGAATTATCAAGGGCGATGGCATAGGCCCCCACTGGCCGCTCGCAAGCCCGCATGATCCCATGAATCTCGCCCTCGCCGATACGATCGAGGTCCAGTGCTTGCCACAGCTCTTTGCCGAGGCGGTGTTCTAACACGCGGCGGTCTGTGGGCGGGAGTTTGCGGAGTTTCGCGGCGGGCATCTGTGAACCATGGCCGTAAATATCAGGCTTGCATATAATGGCGCCTGAGCTGGACAAGTAATAACCGCCCTGCTTTATCTTATCGACCTGAACAATTGACTCCGGCTCATACCCGTCATGGTTTTCGTCAAATATAATCGCCTTATCGCTCATTGTGCTGTGTTCCTTGTTCTCGTGTTCGCAGCCCCGGCACTTGGGCCTACGGCATTTGTCGTATACTTCTCTGGACGCCTTGCAGCCTGGGGCTTGGGTTGACATAGTTGTGGTCCTTGGCGGTTAGGCGATCTCTTGTTCGCTGATTGAGATGTCTGGTAATAGCCAGCCGGGGAGTTCTGGATTGCTTTTTTCTGGCACTGCGACGTGTTCTGCAACATGGCCTATAGTTTCATAATACCCCTCTGGAAACCCATCAGACCCTAAGCGAAAATCCATAAACGGACTCAAGACTGGGCGTACAACTCTTACTAATTTGAAACTCATAATCTACCTTTCCTTGTTCTCGTGGTTATGCCTGCCCGTCATTGGGCAGGGTTGCGTTGGGTGGGGGTTAGTTCTTGTATGCTGGCGGGATCATAAGCTTGTTAAGTCGATCTCGGTACATCGCCCCATTATCGTTATGCCATGTCTTGAGCGATATGGCTGGATAATAAAACCCGTTGCCTCCACTGGTGAATATCTCATCGTCAACCATGTGACCTATTCCAATGCCACCGTACTCGCTTACGGTTGTGACTGTGGGGTATTGTTCCGCTACGCTTGCCTTGAGTACCAGCATGATTCTGCCTTTCCGGTTAAAGTTAACGACTAATCCATATAAGCATTATCGTCTAAAGGCTGCACCTTGTCAACATGAAAATAATTTTCTTTGATTATTTTTCTTGGGCTGGGGGGGGGTGGGGTTATTGATCAGAGGGCTCGATCGGCTCGAACCTGATGCCCTGGTCGCCGGGGTAGGGCTTGATGTGCTTATTGTTTCCCCATGCTATCGCTGGAGGGATGCCGTTTGGGAATGCTTTGCAAACGGGCAAGACACCCTCGTTGCCCTGGCCAGACGGGTCAACAAACCCCAAGAAGTTAGCGCAGTTTCTTTTGCTACATTCAGGCTCTTGCATCATAGTGCTGACCCTCTAATATTTTTATCCATAAACTTCTCTATCGGCTTAGGTAGCATGCCTCGCTTATATTTTGGCGATGTGTATACACTGAACGATTCCGCGAACGCTTCGCTGGCATCAGTTGCGGCATATCTGCTGATCGTCTTTTTCGTTGCCTCTTGCCCTAAGTCGGCTACTGTTTTCTTCCACTCTTTGCGCAGCTCGGCTTTTGGCGATCCAGTCGAACCAAAAACAATCTCCTCGCTGTGATGTCCCATTTCGTGGCGGAACACGGAATCCCACCCGTCGGACGAGTTCCATTTACCAAGTGTTATTTTCTCTGATTTATCCAACTGGTCACGGCTGAGATTCATCGTCTTTTGGCTAGGCTTATATTGAGCACTGATGCCTTGGCCTTCCTTGAGCCCTGGGGCCTTGATCGTATTTTTATTAAACAGCCGTATTGTCTTGACATTGGTTTTATCGAGCCCCTGTGATAGGGCTGGGAACTCGCTTCTCATCCTCGACATCTCGGCGCCCAGTTTATTCATCTGCTGGATTCCAGCACGAGGATCTGAGGTGTACCCTTTCAGGTCAACATCGACGCCAAATGATTTTTTAAAATCCCTTTTTGCATTGAGCATTGAACCTACAGAATCGACTTCCTCGTGCTTATCCCATGTCGCCCTTGTCGTCGGGACTTTGGGCTTGGTCGCAACGGTCTTTTTAGACTTCGGTTTTGCAACGGGTTTTTTGGTTTTAGGCTTTTCGGCTGGCTTCTTCTTGGGCTTGGGGGCAACCGGCTTTTTAGCCTTCGGTTTAGCAGCGGGTTTCTTCGGCGCAGGCTTGGGCTTTGGCGGCTTGACGGTCTTACCGCTGACCGGCACGCTATCTAGCTTCGGAGCCTGGCCGATGCTGTTCAGCGGGTGGTGCGACCACTGGGCGTCGGGCCCGGGCTTTACCGTCTGGCCCTCGATCTCAACGTCGCCGGGCGGCGGGGTTATGACAGCCTGCTCGTCGGTGTCGTAAACTTCGAGCAGCGTACAGCGGCAGGAGTTCGACACAATATGACCATCGGCGACAAAGCTGTGATCATCCTCGACCTCAAGATCGTATACGGTACCGCAGTATGGTTCATCGGTAATGGACTTGATTTTTGCATATCGTCTTGTTACAATTGTACCATGAGCAGACAAGACACTTATCGGATGCGAGCTGAGGCCCGCATAGAACGAAGCTGGCCGGGTGGAGTCGATGGAATGATCTCCGATTACACTTCCAAGAAGTGCAGCCTCGCTGACATCACCAACAAGACTGGCGTTGCATTCAGGGCTCTGCGTAGAATCATGACCAGTCATAGCGTCGCCATGAGAGGCAGGTCCGAGGCTCAGCAGCTTGACCATAATCTTCATCCTGAACGCGCTGCTAAGACTGCCGCCGCATTGCGGATCACAACATCTGCCCGGCGTCCCGAGGTGAGGGCCAAGATGTCCGCTGCAAAGAAGAAGCGATTCGCAGAACATCCTGAAGATCACCCCAATGCCAAGGTGAAGCCGAGCAAGTGCGAAGCTGCGTTTATTCTGCTTTGCAAAAAGGCCAAGCTCCCACATAAACATTCCGTCGATGCTGCTGGGTATTGGCTCGACATCCTCTTGCCCACTCTCAATATTGGCGTCGAGATTCAGCGGTCCGAAGCACCTTGCATCGTTAGGCATAGGGCTATCATCGCTGAGCTTAGACTCAAGAATATTATCTACATCCCAAATACCTGGTTTTTCAGAGCCCCTAAGCTGGACAGAATCAATAATCTCATCGCCAGCCTGAAGGCCGGACGCTTGGACCCATCCTCGCTTGGTGCTTATGTAATGCTCACCTGTAGCCCTAAAGGTCCGGGTATGGTCGTCAAATACGATGGCTTTCAATTTGTCAGACGTTTCTCTTCGGAAAACATGGATAACTCGCCGACAGCGACCGCGATGGGTCCAGACGCAATCACCTATAACGATCTCATCGATCGGCTTGCGACCTGAATCAGTATCGACCATTGTGCCGGGCGGCAGGCAGTAGCCGTTTGGCGGGGTCAGGGTGTTCCACCGCGGATCTTCTTTGGGCAGTGTAATGCCCTCAAGGGCAAGGTGCTCGGGCCGCACGCGATCGTCGCCGGCAGTCGAGTACTCATAGCCCCATAGAATCGACTGTATCGCCGGATCCTCGTTAGCCTGCCATCGGCCCGCAGCGTAGGCCGTGGCTGTCTGCGTTCTGATCAGCGTGTCCAGCAGATACGGATTGCGGGGCACCACGCCAGCGGTGTTGAACGCCCGGCCGATCAGCTTGGCCCCCTCCGGGATAGGCAGGTCTTTCTCGATCGATATGGCGACGGCACGGGCTATCTTGCTCTCAAGCTGCTGGCCAACGCCCCGGGCGATCGTCGACGCCTCGGCGCCGTACAGCTCTGCAATATCGGCCGCCTGCTCGGGACTGAGGGCCGCACGCTCTTTTACGAATTCAAGGGCCTCGCCACGCAAGCCCGCCGACCTGAAAGCATAGGACAGGCCGCGTGCCCGTATGATATGGGGGGCCGCACGTTCAAGGCCCATGATACGACCCTGGGCGAACCCGTCGAGCATGGCCTCGGTAAAAGGCCCACTGTACTCGAGGGCTAGCTGGCCGATCCGGGCGGTGGGGTCAATGCCGTCCAGCCAGAGGCGGTTAGCCTCGGCCATCAGCACGCGGGTGATCTTGAACGAGTCGCGGAGGGCCCGGCCCAGAATCTTGTCTTGTCTGGCGACGATGGCCCGCGCGTCGAGTTGTTTGCGAGTGAGGGCCATTATTCAAGCGTAAGCCCCCGGCCCATTCGACGCGACGCGATGGCGCCGTATATCCCATGCACTATGCCCATGGCCGACGGCGATAGTCCGGACTGGTCGGCCCGGGCGGCCGCGTCGTCGGCCGCCTTGCCAATATCAGCCAGGTCGCTTTTCGGCAGACCAGCAACATCGAGCAGATTGTCCAGGTCGAGCACGGTCAGGAACAGGTCGAGGTTCTGCGGATTGCTGAGTATGGTGGTCAGCAGCTTGCGGAAGAATACCTGCTCGTCAGACCCCAGCTCCTCGGGCACGACGAACACCGAACCGGCGGCGTCCTCGCCGTGGTTATAGACCAGCAGCGGGTCGATGATCTGCTGATTGATCACAGCGACGATCTCGAGCAAGACCAGATACGAGATAGTCAGGCTCAGCCCCGCGTGCGTCTCGGATTCAGCCAGCGTGCCATGCTGGCCCTCGGTCGCGGTACGCTCAGGCACAAGCCAGCCTCGCATCATGAGCGATTCCATGTGGCGCATCATCTCGGTAATCTCATTACCATGCTGGCCGGCGGTCTCAAGGAAGTCGATCTTCCACGCCCTGAGCTGGCTGATATCAACGCCGCTGCGTGCGAGGTCTTGGGCGTATTGGGCGAGGGTGTCGGGCATGTAAACGCCGTTGCCGAGCCCAAGGTTCTGGAGCATCTGCTTGGCCAGATCAGCATTGTCGGTCTCTACGCCGCTGGCGTTGAATGACTTGCCCTCGGGGTACTCGATCATCGGGATAACGCCCGCGGCCTTGCTTACATACTGGCCAGACTTTTTGAGCAAGTCCTCATATTGCGACCACTCTTGTCTGCAGTTCTCGTTCCGCGATCGACCGTACAGATCGCCCGCCTCGCCGTCGTAGGTGTAAATGACCGACTTGTCGGGATTGAGCTCAACGCTCTCCTGCTTGAAGCCCTGAAAGTCACCCGTGTCCTTGTCGACCAGGATCTTCGTAATGTCGACCAGCAGGGCTTTCAGTTTTTCATAAGTGACAAGACCCGACTTGTCGATCACAAAAACCTTCTCGAAACCGGCATAGCCGTAGTCAAGGGCCCTGAGCATATCCTTGATGAGCTGTGACCATAGCGGCTTGAGTGCTTCGTGTATTTCAGCCTTCCACTCGTCGGGCGTGTCCTCGGTCCCCTGAACACCCCACTTGGCAGCCCTGACCGGAGCGCCAGCGGCCGCCCGGGCAAGGGCGATGGTCGGATTCGATCGCATGCGGCGATAGATTTTGTAAGTGCCCGGCCATATCTTGGCGCCGGGCAGGAATATCGCCATCGAGCCGGCTTTGCTCTGGGCCTTTGTTTTCTCGCCCTCGGGCGCCGTGGTCTTGTTATCTTCGGCCATGATTAAAATCTCCGGTACTACGATCCAAAGCCAATGCGGCCAGCAGCCGTGGCCTGTGATTTAACGCGAGCGGGCCGTAGGTAGTTGACGCGGTAGCCCTCGGCGTCGCTCGCGTGGCTCAGGTCCAACGCCTGCTTGTCCAGTGATCCGCGTTCATTTGTTTTGACTTTCTTCATGTCGTTAATCAATCTAACACATCGGGGGTGGCATTGCCAATGGACTTTGCCGCGCAGGTCCATCATAGCCACGTTCATTGCGTTGATGCGATCGATCTGCGGCGGGTTGGCCCTCGGGACGCGGACCCGATATTTAATGCCCATGTCCTGCATGCCCTGCTGCAATATCTGCCAGCACGATTCGCCGGTGCCCGCCCACTTGGATTCGCCGGACGCGTCGCCGAAAATGTGCAGCTCAGGCCACTGCCAGCCGCCCAGCTTATCCTCAATCATAACCCGGAACGCCTGGATCGATTGCCGCAGGTCCATGCGGGGTGCGTGTATCTCGTGGACGACCGTGAACATGTCATTGGCCTCATCGTACTGGCCGATCTCAAGGTGCATGCCCGGATTGATATTGAAATCGACCATAAGGTGCAGGGGCAGGTGCTTGCGGAGGCAGAGGGTCGAGTTCTCGTTGCGTTCCTTGGTGAACGTGGCATATGCCCGCTTGCCCTTGAGGTCGACGGCCTCGCCGTCGAGGTACTGTTTCGCCAGCTCGGGGGTCAGTGAGTCGCGCTGCCTTTTCTCGTACTCAAGGGCCAGCGGATTCTCGGACGTTTTGATCGTGTAAAGGGCATGGCCGGCCTTGCCGCTATTGAACTCTTCGTAAAGCCGCGTCGCATCGCCCTCGTGGGTGAACGTGTAGATGAGTTGAATGAGCCGGGCGTCAGGATGCCGCACACGCGACTGGAATTGGAGATACGCGTCCTTGTGGGGCTCCAGCCAGTTCTGAGGCCAGCGTGTCGCCTCATCGCCCCAGCCAGCCCCTACCTGCCAGCCTGCAATGCGGTCGGGCCGCTCGGCTGATTTGAGCAGGATCTCCGACGGGTTCTTGCGTGTGCCGAGGTCGGGGAATTCGAGCACCTGGCGTTTCGACTTAAACACGCAACGCAGATTCGCATACTCGCAGGCGGTCTGGATCGCCGGGACATCGTAGGCCAGCACACCGCTGTAGGTGGGGGCCATCACGGCGCTCGGCACATAGGTCGCACGCCCTTGATCGTCGAAAGCGTTGTGTATGTGGAGGGTCACTAATTTGGATGCGCCGATAAACGTTTTGCCGCTCATCCAGCCCCCGGCTGCTGCGACGTTGGTGTTCGTCCAATCGGCCGCAAAGTCAGCCTGGCCCCCTGGGTTGGGCTGCATGTCCATCAGGTCGGCTGTGGGGTCGATCATGATCTCAGGCATCGTCGTCGGGCTCCACATCGGGCAACGGTGGCTCGCCAGGCCCCCTGAGCGGAGTGCGAACGCTTCGCACCTCCTCGTCGCTCGGATTCAGGACGCCAATCGTGTTCAGGGCGAGCACCTGATCAAGCCCAAACTTGCGGAGGGCCAGCAGCGTCTTTGAGGCCATCACACGATTGCGGGGGGCCATCTTCGGATCGTTCATAATACTGAGCAACATAGCGGGCGTTTCACGCAGCTCTTTTTCGGGAATCTCATAGCCCAATCTGCACGCCTGGGTGATCTGCCGCATCTCCGATCTGCTCATGTGCCGCTGCTCGTCGCCATTTGTATTAAGATCCCCCCTTACGCGAGGAGTTGTTTCGTTTTCATTCTGTGAGGTAGTGGGTTCCGGGCAGTCAAAGACGCGTTTGACATTTTCAGGCGTTTGTGGTACGTTCCCTGACCCTTTTTCGTCGGGGGTGGACACGTGGTCTGTGGAACAACGTGTCTCAGACGTTCGAGCATTATCTTTACTTTTGTCTTTCTTGCCGCTCATCTGTGGAATTATACGATGCTGTTATGGGGTGGTGCAAGTGCTATGTGATTAGCGTCTGCCCTTGACCTTGTTAATTATGTGCCGTGGGTGAACCATTGCACGTAAATAATCGCCGTTCAGATCGCTGATTCCAACCTTCCATCTGCCGATTGAATCAGGCTTAGTCGATCCTATAAAGCCACG
>Ga0180429_10003604_pt1 | contig 12517 bp, 11 predicted proteins | sample SS_ome_FD_132428 | JGI IMG/M metagenome (GOLD analysis project Ga0180429, IMG submission 132428) | Hypersaline lake sediment archaeal communities from the Salton Sea, California, USA - SS_1_S_1 metaG | ecosystem: Environmental > Aquatic > Non-marine Saline and Alkaline > Hypersaline > Sediment ... | reverse complement strand
GATTTCTGATTGCGCTGCTGGACCGGTTGGATGCCCATCACGAGTGGGCCGCCGGCTTGATCGGCCGGCAACCGGCTCCCTAGCTCGTATGCGAGGCGGTATGTGCGGAGGTCGGGGCGGTGCTGGGCACACCCGAGCCGGTGATCCGGATGCTTGAACGGGGGGATCTGCGGCTCGACTTTTCGTTGCGGGACGAGTTGCCGGAGGTCGGCCGCTTGCTGCGGAAATACCGCGACCAGGGGATGGATCTGGCGGATGCCTGTGTGGTCCGGATGTCGGAAGTGCACCGTGCCTGCAGGGTCCTCACCGTCGATGTGACCGACTTCGCCGTCTACCGGCGCTTGGGCAACCGGGAGATCCCCCGCCTGACTCCTGAACCCTGAAACCTGAAACCGCCCCCCTCCCCCGCCGGCGGGTTGCAGGCGACCTCGGCGAGGTAGACATGGGTGCCGGACTCGTGGCTCGAGTCGTAGCTGATCCAGAGGCCGGGGGCGGTTGTCAGTCTCAGCCCGGAGCGCGTGCCGTTGACCCGATCGGTCGAGAACGTGCCGGTCGGCTGGCTGTAGACCGCGCCCACGACGCGAGGTCGCTGGGGGCCACAGGGGAACGCCCCAACGGGTTCATCCCGTTGGCCTGCTCGTCATGGCTCGAAGAGCGACGACGGGAGCGCATGGCCGGGCGGCTTGACAGCGGGAGGATGGTGGCCGATCCTGTGGACATGAAGAACATCACAGTTTCCGTGGACGATGACATTTACCACAGGGCCCGCATTCGGGCCGCGGAGCAGCGGACTTCGGTTTCGGCGTTGGTGCGCCGGGCGCTGCAGGACCTGGCTGGGGAAGAGACCGATTTCGAGCGTTCGGTCCGGGAGGAGGACGCGCTGCGGGAGCGCGTGCGATCGAGGGGATGCCGGTTCAGCGCGGAAGATCGCCTGACGCGGGAGCAAGTGCATGACCGGGATGCGCTTCGTTGACACCAACATTTTGCTCTACAGCATCAGCACCCTGGCCGGGGAAGCGTCGAAGGCGAGGGTGGCGAGGGATTTGCTGCGGGAGCGCGACCTTGCCCTGTCGGTGCAGGTGCTGCAGGAGTTTTACGTGCAGGCAACGCGACCCGCGAGGGTGGACCGGTTGTCGCACGAGGAGGCCGTCGCTTTCATCGGGAAGTGGAAACGCTACCCGATCTCGGAGGTCTCTCTGGAACTGGTGGAACGGGCCCTGCTGGCCAAGGTGCGCTGGGGCGTTTCCTACTGGGACGCCGCGATCATGGAGGCCGCCAGGATCATGAGCTGTGAGGAGGTTCTGACGGAAGATCTCGCCGACGGTCAGGATTACGGCGGCGTCCGGGTGGTCAATCCCTTCGGCGGCTGAGAGCCACTCACCCCCGGAACTCAACCCCCGAGGGCGCCAGCCGAGGCAGCTCTCTGGCGTCGTGCCCGGAAGCCCCTCCCACCCTCTTACTCGGCGAAGCGGAACGAGAAGAAGTCGGCTTCGGAGAGGGTGACTTTCAGGCGGGCGGGTTTGCCGGCGAGGTTGGCGAGGTTCTGCAGGACGGGCTGGTCGGTGCCGGCGCCGTGCAACGGCCCGCTGTCGAGGGCGTCGTTGGTCTTGCCGTCGGGCGCGGTGAGCTGAAAGCGGATCGAGCCGCCGGGGGCGCAGCGGTAGTTGGCCAGCAGGCGGTTGCCGGCGAAGGTGAAGGGGCGGGTGACGAGGCCGCCGCCTGAGGCGGGGGCGGAGACCGCGACCATGCCGTCGAGCGGGTAGCTGTGGCGGCGGATGCGCCCGCCTTCGCCGCGGTAGTAGCGTTCGTTGGTGTAGAACGACAGTTCGCGGGTGTCGCCGTCGCGGGTTTCGAGCAGGCCGCACCATGCGTAGTTGCAGCGGTTCCCCTTCTTGTCGGGGTTGTCGCCGATGGGCACGATCGTGTCGGGCCAGCGCTTGAAGGTGACGCCGTCGCGGCTGCTCATGAACAGCGGCTCGACCATGCTGCCGCGTTTCGGCCAGAAGCGGCCCGGCATCCCGATGAAGATGTGCGGGGCGCGCGGGTAGGGCTGGATCTGGTTGGTGTAGAGCTGCTCGGCCGGCGCGCCGGGATAGGTGAGCTGGGCCGGCGGCCCCCAGTCGGTGAAGTTCTTCGAGGTGGCGGTGGTGATGCTGCGGAAGCCGCGGGGGTTGGTGCGGTAATAGAGCCGGTATTCGCCGCGCACCGCATCCCAGAAGGCGAGATTCTGCGAGTCGAGGCCCTTCGTGGGGAGGATCGGCTTGGGCTGGATGAGTTTCCAGCGCAGGCCGTCGGGCGACACGAACCCGAAGAGCCCGCCCTCCGAGGGCACGCCGCCCACCGCCTTGTAGCGTTCCGCCGGCTTGCAGGCCGGGTTGGTGTCGATGAACGGGACGAAGTTGTGGTTTCCCACCCCGTCCCAGATGATGTTGTTCGCCTTCGAGCCCCTGAACTCGACCAGGTCGAGCTGCGGCCGGGTCCAGTGGATGCCGTCGCGGCTCTCCGCATGGCAAACGACCGACGGATGGGCGGCCCTCTTCCCCTCGTGATGCCACCCGCGGTAGTACATCCGATAGAGGCCGCCGTCCCGGAAGAACGTCAGGTAGGCGGAGGTGTTGCCTTCCCACGGCTTGTCGAGCGTGATGACCACCCCGCGGTCACGCGGCTTCTGCAGTGTGAGCTGGGCCCCGCCCTCGAGGGTGTCGACCAGGAACTCGTCGACCATCAATTCGAGCCGGGCGCCGAGGTCGATCGGGGCGTCTTCGGCGCGGGCGTGAGGCCCGGCCAAGACGAGACACAGGGCGGGCAGAAGGGGGCGGATCATCGGGGCGATGGGTCGTTGCATGATGAGGAGTGGGTCAGGTTGGACCCGGAACCCTTCGCACAAGCGCCGCCCGGCCACAAACGCAAAACAAAGGTTCCATTTTGGAACCAAGCGGCAGGCGGCGTCACCACGTCACCACGTCATCGCGTCACCACCTCGCCACCTCGCCACGTCATCGCGTCAGGCGTCGTCCCTCAGCGCCGCCGTCCGGCCGGGGCGGGTCCGAGGGTCTGGCCGCGGACGAACTCGCTCATGAGCCGGGCCGGCCGCACCGCTTGCACCCCCCGGCGCGAGACGGACCGCAGCATCTGGAAGAGCCGTTTCACCATGACCGCATACGGCATGGTGTAACGCGTCACCTCGGGCACCAGGTGCGGGATGATCGGATCGTCCAGGAGCGAGACGATCGACATTTCTTCCGGGATCCGGACCCCCCTCGCCAGCAGGCAGGTCAACGCGGTGGTCAACTCGTGGGTGGTGATCACGATGATGGCCGATGGCCGGTTTTTCTTCATGCGGAGCAGGCGATCCAGCTCCCTGCAGATGCTCTCCTTCGTCCCGTCATGCACGACGCGCAGGACGCTGCCGCCGGGGTCTCCGGCGGCGCCGAGTCCCGCCTCGACGGCCTCGCTCACCAACTGGTGGGCATGCAATTCGGCGACGGACTGCAGGAGGGCGGCGCGGGCATGACCGCCAACCCGCAGTTGACCGGCCAGGTGGCGGCCGACGGCGTGGAGGTCGACGGTGAGATACGGCAGTGAGACCGCCGGGTCGGCATAGCCGAGAACCACTGCCGGCAGGCCGTCGTGCTCAAACCAGCTCTGGACCTTCCACGGGCAACTCTGCAGCACCCAGATGCCGGCGGGCTCGGCCCGGACGAGGGTCTCGAGGTTGCGCCGCACGCCGGTGGCCCGCCGCATGTTCAGCGCGTGCACGCTCATGCGGCAACCCGCGTCCGCCAGATGCTCGCGCAACAGGTCGATCACCAGCAGCGGGCGCGCGGAGAAGTCGCCGAACGGATCGCCGGACAGCATGAACACGTTCAGCAACGGCTTCGTCCCGCGCCGCCTCTTGCGCTTGCGGCGAAGAATCCGCCGGCGCTTGCCCGGCTCCCCGGCCGCGATCCATCCGTCCGATTCGAGTTTGTGCAAGGCGGCGCGCACCGTGTTGCGTCCGACCTGCAGCCGCTCACACAACGTCCGCTCCGCCGGGAGCACCCCGCCGTAGGCCCCCGCAGCAATCTGGCCGGCGAGGACTTCGATCGTCTCCTCGACGAGGGAGCGCCGCTGGGGGATCAATGACACGCCCGCGTTCATAAGCGTGCCGATGGCGCCCGTCAACGGGTTCCGGGGGGGGGCGGGGTGATGGTTCCAAAACAAAACCATGCATCGCGGCATTGCCGGCAGCCGGTCCTCCATGGCACCCTGTGGCAGGCCGCCCGCCGCGGACCTCCACGCAGAACCCGACCATCGATGCTGAAACGACTCGACCAGAAGCTGGACCGGATCCGGGCCGGCAGGGACACCCGCCGGGACTTCATCATTGCCGATGCCAAGGACGCCGACATGGCCTTCGGAATTCTGGCGCCGGGGCCGGAGCGGACGGGCGCCTGCCCGCACGGGTATGACCCGGATGCCGGCTGCTACCGGACGCTGGCCGACTACCGGCGGCAGATCCGCGCGGTGATCCGCCAGCAAGTGGCCGACATCGTGCTGCTCTCGGCCTCGAGCCTCGAACTGCTCGCGATCGAGGAAGGACTGTTCCGCAACTCGCCGGTCACGCCCGCGGCGCGCGCCAACGACACCACCGACGTGTGGGTGGTGCGGGCGGGCGGTTACCCCATGCATCCGTCGCGGCACTTTCGCACCGCCACGATCGACCACATCAAGTACGGCCAACTCGAGAGCCACCACGGCAAGCCGCACACCGGGGCGGACCTCGGGCTCTATTCGGTGACCTTCACCAACGACATTGACCGGGACTACGCGGCGCTGGAGGCATTTCACGACTTCCGGATCGAGGCCGAGCGGAAGCGGTTCCGGTATTTCCTCGAGGTTTTCAATCCGAACGTCGATCCCGGCTTCGGTCCGCGCGAGGTCGGCGGGTTCCTCAACGACAACATCGTGCGCTGCCTTGCCGGGGTGACGCGGGCCGGGCGGCCGCTGTTTCTGAAGATCCCCTACAACGGACCGGGCCCGCTCGAGGAGTTGGCAGCCTACGACAGCAGCCTCGTGGTCGGCATCCTGGGCGGCGGCGCCGGAACCACCCGCGACGCCTTCCAGTTGATCCACGACGCCCAGAAACACGGCGCCAAGGTCGCGCTGTTCGGCCGCAAGATCAACCTGTCGGAGCACCCGCTCGCCTTCCTCGAACTGCTGCGGGCGATCACGGACGGCGACCTCGGCCCGGAGGAGGCGGTGCGCGCCTATCACGGGCGGCTGCAGTGCGAAGGCATCCCCCCGGCGCGCACGCTCGACGACGACCTCAGGATCACCGAGACCGCGCTCGGTTATGCCTGAGCGTCACGGCCTGCCGCGATTCCGGGATGGTCTCTTCGGTTGGCTCCGGGCGGCTTTGGAGAGCGGCATCGGGTGGAGACCAGCGCGGGGAATGATCCGGCCGGACGGGATGGATTCGGGTCGGCGGGAGGTTCCCGGTGTCTTGGTGGCCTCGGGACTTGGTGACGCCGGGACAGGAGTCCGCCCCGCGTCGCAGTCGCGCTGCGCCCCGCCTCGCCCTTCCCGGGCCAATGGTTCTCAAACGGAACCAACGGTTGCGAGTTGCCGGCGCGGCGTCCGGGAGGCTAGCCTGCCGCGGACCGCGAGGGACCCGGGCTTGCCTGCAAACCGATGAGGTCGGGTTCCTGCGGAGCACAACACATGCAACACCACGAATCAAGCACCCCCGCCGCCCCCCGGCGCGGCGCCTATGATCCGGCGCCCTACCGGGTGGACCTCGGCGCGTTTCCTCGGATCGTCACCCCGGAGCTGCCGGGCGGGCAGTCGCGGGCATGGCACGAGCGGTGCACACGGCATTTCAAGGGACTCAGCGGGCAGGTGAAGCTATTCCCGGTGACCTTCGAGTCCGGGCAGGGGTGCACGCTGGAGGATGTGGATGGCAACCGCTTCCTCGACTTCTCGTCGGGGATCTACGTCGCGACGCTGGGCCACTGCCACCCGAAGGTGACCGAAGCGGTCCGGAAGCACGCCGGGCGGCTGATGAACTGCCACGACTTCACGACGCGCATCAAGACCGAGTTGTGCGAGAAGCTGGCGGAGGTGCTGCCCGGCGACCTGAAGAGCTTCCAGTTCTATGATTGCGGAACGGCCGCGGTGGAGGCCGGGATGCGGGTGCTGCGGGCCGCCAGCAACCGGCATGAACTGGTGTCCTGCTTCTATGATTTCCACGGCAAGACCTACGGGGCGGTGTCGCTGGCCGAGATCCGCTCGCCGGTCTACGGCGCGGTGCGCGCCCCGGGGATGCACATGGTGCCGCGCCCGAACCCGTACCGGCCGCATTGGACGCGGGAGGACGGCGCGATCGACACCGGCAAGTACATCGAATTCTACGCCGAATACCTCGACCGTGCCACGGTCAATGCGGTGGCGGGCTTCGTGCTGGAACCGATCCAGGGGTGGGGCGGCTCGGTGATCCCGCCGCCGGACTTTTTTCCGAAGCTGCGCCGGCTCTGCGACGAGCGCAACATCCTGCTGATGGCCGACGAGGTGCTGACGAGCTGGGGGCGGACCGGCAAGTGGCTGTGCACCGAGCACTGGGGGGTGGTTCCGGACGTGGTGTCGATCGGCAAGGGGTTCGGCAACGGGTTCCCCGTGACCTGCGTCGCGGTGCGCGAACCGTACGCCGAAGCCTTCGAGTCGATCAGCGCCTCGAGCAGCTACGGCGGCAACCCGATGGCCTGCGCCGCCGCGCTGGCCTCCACCGAGGTGATCGAGGAGGAAGGGCTGCTCGAGCACGCAACCCACCTCGGCGAGCTCTTCGAGAAGCGGATGACGGCGTGGGAAGAACGGTTCTCCATTGTCGGACACACCCGCGTCACGGGCTGCCTGATGGGCGTCGAACTGGTCAAGGACAAGACCACCAGGGCGCCGTTCGACGAGGCCGGCAAGCGGGTCTATCAGCGCGCCTTCTCGAAGGGGCTGGCCTGGATCCCCGCCGGCCACATCCTGCGCATGAGCCCGCCGATCGTCATGCCCGACGAGGTCGCTCACAGGGCGATGGACATCATCGAGGAGTCGATCGGCGAGGTCGAAGCCGAGCTGGAAGCGTGAGCGATGGAACTGAGCGCCGGAGCCGCGACCCGTGACATCAGCCCGCCGCGCGGCAGCACGCTCTACGGGTACCCCCACGTGCCGCGGCACGCCACCGGCACGCACGACCCGCTGCTGGCCTCGGTGCTGGTGCTGGACAACGGGGAGACGGTGCTGGCGTTGGTCGCGCTGGACCTGTTGTTCCTTGCGCCGCCCATGGCAAGGGATCTGCGCCGGCGGGTGGCGGCGGCACTCGGCACGCCCGGGGAGAACGTCCTGGCCGGCTGCACGCACACCCACTCGGGGCCGGTGACGGCGCCCCTGCTGGCCTGGCGCGACGACCCGGCGATCCCGGCCCCGGACCCCGGGTACCTCGCGGGCCTGTGCGACACGGTGTGCGCCGCCGCGGCCGATGCCGCCGCCCGCCGCGTGCCGGCCGCGCTGGCATGGACGGCGGCCGATGCCACCGGGGTGGGCGGCAACCGGCTCGAGCCGGGCGGCCTGACCGATCCGGAATGCGGCATCCTCGCGGTGCGGGATCGAACCGACAGCCGCCTGCTGGCAGCCGCGCTGGTCTACGGCATGCACCCCACCGTCCTGCACGAGGACTCGACCCTGGTCACGGCGGATTTCCCCCACTACGCGCGGCTTTGCCTGCGGGAGCGCTTCGGCGAGGGGACGGTCGTGCTCTACCACAACGCGCCCTGCGGCAACCAGAGCCCGCGCCACTTCGTGCAGGCCCAGACCTTCGCGGAGGCCGAGCGGCTCGGACGCAAACTGGGCGGGGCCGCGGTGAGTGCCATGGACGCCTTGGCCGACGACTCGTGGCAGAGCACCGCGCGCCTGGCCGGCGCGATCCGGGCCGTGGATCTGCCGCGCCGCACCCTGCCATCCATCAGGCAGGCCGGGGAGCGACTGCGCGCCGCGCGGCGGCATTTCGAAACGCTGAAGCAGCGCCAGGCGCCCGTCGCCGAGACGAGGACCGCCGAGTGCGCGGTGTTCGGCGCCGAGGGCGCGCTGACCCTCGCGCGCTGTGCCGCCGAGGGCGAGGTCGGGCCCCTGCTCGACGCCTGCCAGCCGATCGAGGTGCAGGCGCTGCGCATCGGCGACACCTGCCTGGCCGGCCTGCCCGGCGAGTGCTTCACCGAGTACGCCCTTGACCTCAAGGAGCGTTGCGTGTGCCGCACGTTTGTCGTCAGCTTCGTCAACGGCGAATTGCAGGGCTACGTGGTGACCCCCGAGGCCGCAGCCCGCGGCGGCTACGAAGCCACCAACGCCCTCTTCGCACCGCAGTCGGGGGATGTCATGGTCGCCGCGCTTGCGGAACTGGCGGCCGAATTGATGAATCCCGACACGAACGGACGGATATGAGGTGTCAGGGAGCACGGCGGCGCGCCGACAACCGACAACCGACAACCGACAACCGAAACCCGAAACCTGAAAACTGAAATGAAGACCGTCAAGATGGGCGTGATCGGCTGCGGCCTGATGGGCCGGGAGTTTGCGAGTGCGGCGGCGCGTTGGTGCCATCTCGCGGAGATGGACGTGGCGCCCGTGATCGTGGCGGTGTGTGACACCACCCCGCAGGCGAAGGACTGGTTCGTGGAGCGGGTGCCGTCGGTGCGGCAGGCGTGCCATGACTACCGCGAGCTGCTGGCCAACCCGGAGGTCGAGGCGGTCTACATCGCGGTGCCGCACCACCTGCACCGGGAGATCTACTGCGCGGCGATCGAGGCGGGCAGGCACCTGCTGGGCGAGAAGCCGTTCGGGATCGACCAGCCGGCGTGCGAGGCGATCATGGCCGGCCTTGCCGGCCACCCGGAGGTCTTCGCCCGGTGCAGTTCCGAGTCGGTCTTCTTCCCGGCGGTCCAGCGCATCGGCGCCATGATCGAACGCGGCGAGCTGGGGCGCATCATCGAGGTCAACAGCAGCTTCCTGCACTCGAGCGACCTCGACCCCGGCAAGCCGATCAACTGGAAACGCGTCACGGCGACCAACGGGGAATACGGCGTGATGGGCGACCTTGGCATGCACGTCTGCCATGTCCCGTTCCGGGCCGGCTGGTATCCGCACGACGTGCGCGCCATTCTCTCGAACCTCATCACCGAGCGCCCCGACGGGAAGGGTGGCATGGCGCCGTGCGAAACGTGGGACAACGCCACCCTGCTGTGCACCGCCCGCGACCGCGACGGCGAGACGTTCCCGCTGACCTTCAAGACGCAGCGCATCGCGCCGGGACACGGGAACTCGTGGTTCCTCGAGATCATGGGCGCCAGGACCTCCGCCCGCTGGACCAGCAAGCAGGCCAACACCCTCGAGATTCTCCGCTACGATGGCGGGGAACAGGCATGGCAGGTGATCGACGTCGCCCACGACATGGCCTACCGGTCGATCACCGGCCGCATCTTCGAAACCGGCTTCTCCGACGTCATTCTCCAGATGTGGGCGGCGTTCCTGCATGAACTGACGCACGGCAGACCCCCGTCGGCATTCGCCGGGTGCGTGACCCCCGGGGAGGTGGCCTGCAGCCACCGGTTGTTCACGGCGGCCCTCCGGAGCCACGCCCATGGAACCGTCGAGTCCGTATGAGAAGTCGCCATGATCCTCGCCATTGACTTGGGCTCGACCTCGTTCAAGGCCGCCGTCTTCGACCACCGGCTGCGGCCGGTTGCCGGCGGCAGCGGCCTGCTGAAGTACGAGTTCGACAGTCAGGGTGGCGCCACCCTCGCCCCACGCTCGGTGGACGCGGCCCTGAGAGAGGCACTCGCGGAAGCCCGGGTGAGCGAGCACCCGGTCCGCTCGGTGGCCATCACCAGCCAGGCGCAGACCTTTGCGCTGCTGGACGCCCGCGGAAGACCGCAGACCCCCTTCTTTTCATGGCTGGACACCCGCAGCCGGCGGGCCTGCGAGTCCCTGCGGAAGGCGCTGCCCGGCTTCCGGCAGCATTGCAGTTTCCCGGAGCCGGAGCCCGGGTTGCAGGTTTGCCAACTCCGGCGGCTGCGGCCGCCCCGGCTGCTCTCCCCCGCCCTGCTGCCGACGTGGCTCCTGCGACTCTGGACCGGATCGTTCGCGACCGATGCCAACCTCGCGGCGATGAGCGGGCTCTATTCGCTGAAACATGAACGGTGGTGGGACGACGCCCTTGACGCCTGCCGGCTGAGACCGGCCCGGCTCCCCGAGGTCCTCCCGGTGGGAACCGTCGCCGGTCTCACCAACCGGGGCGCGCACCGGTCCGGCCTGCCGGCCGGCCTCCCCGTCGTGCTGGCCGGCAACGACCAGACCGCCGGCGCGTTCGCCGCCGGAATCGAGCAGACCGGCGCCGTCCTCCTGACGCTCGGCACCGCCATGGTGGCCTGCGCGTGCAGGACCGCCATGCCGCGCGCCAGGGCGGGCTGCGTCCGCGGGCCCTACCCCGATGGACGCTTCTACCGGCTCGCGGTCGCCGCCGGCGGCGGCAGCGTGGTGAACTGGGGCGAAACCGTGCTGGCGGGCTGCGCCACCGACGAGGAGTTCTTCCGCCAGGCCGCGTCCTCCCCGCCGGACTGCAACGGGCTGGTCTTCGAGCCGCACCTCGACGCCGCCCGCGGCGCATGGCGAAACGTCGGCCTGCACCACGCTCCCGCCGACTTCGCCCGCTCGATGCTCGAGGCGCTCACCGCGCAGTTCGCCGCCACCATCCGCAAGACCGGGATCGCCCCGGCGGCCGCGCCGCTCCTGGTGGCCGGCGGCGGCAGCCGCCAGCCGTTCTGGGTCGGATTGCTGGCCCGGGCGCTGGACCGGCCCCTGCGCGCCACCCGGGCGAGTCCGCTGCGCGGGGCGGCCAGGATGGCTCGCGCGCTCCAGAGCGCTTGATAGACCCGGCTCGTTCCCGGTGACTTGGTGACTTGGTGACTTGGTGACTTGGTGACGCCGGGATGGGATCGTAGTCCGCCGGGCGTCACCAAGTCAACGAGTCACCGGGTCCCCCGACTCCGGGTCACTCGCCGTCCCTGATCGGGCGGGTTCCCTTGCAGTCGGGGTAGGTGCTGCAGCCCCAGAACTCGCCCTTCGCCGAGCGTCGCTTCCGCATGGGTTTCGCGCAGTGCGGGCACTCGGGCGCCTCGGGATCGCCGCGGGCCTCGACGCGGGCCTGGAACATCCGTTCCTTGATGCCGCCCTTCCCGACGAAGTCGCTTTCCAGCCGCTTGAGCTGCCGCCCGAGCAGGCCGGTGGCGCGTTGGATCAGGACGATCAGGGCATTGGCGGCCGTCGTGTCGTCACGGTCCTCCAGCCAGGGATCGAATTTCTTCTTCTCGTTGAGCAGATAGACCCAGTAGTCGTGCAGCACGTCCTCGGTATACTCGAACTCGCCGAGCATGAGCGTCGAGACCGCCTTGTGATCGGGGTTGTGGATGCTCCAGGGGATGCTTCCCTTCTGGATCAGGTAGTCCTCGAAGTCGCCCTGCAACTGGGACAAACTGGCCTTGGCGACATCCGTGAGCCGGATCTCGGTCTCCGAGGAGGTCTTGGCGCGTTCCGATCCTTCGATGATGTTCTGCTTGCCGGAGCGCGACGCACCGATCATCTGCCCGAGGGTCTTCCCGAGCGGGTCCTCCTTCCAATGGACGTAGCGCTTGCAAAAACTGATCGTCCCGAGGTGGATGATGGTGGCGAAACTGAACGAGTGGAGCTTGCGGAATCCGCCGCTGGTGTTGTAGATCCGGCCCATGGCTGCTCTCTGGTGACTTGTGAATTGTGACTTGTGACGCGGTGACTTGGTGACTGGGTGACTCGGGGACCGTAACCCGCCCGGCGTCACCCGGTCAACGGGTCACCGCGTCAACCGGCCACCGCCCCCGCCCGGGGACTTGCCCGCCGGCCCGCCGCCGCGCTGCCGCCGGCACCCCGGCCCGCCCGGGCGTCACCCGGTCAACGGGTCGCCGCGTCCCCCGGCCACCACCGCCCCCGCCCGAGGACTTGCCCGCCGGCCCGCCGCCACGCTGCCGCCGGGACCCCGACCCGCCCGGGCGTCACCCAGTCACCGGGTCACCGCGTCACCCGGTCACCACCGGCCCGGGTCGAGGACCTCCTCGGGCAGCTCCGGCACCGTCTGCTCGACGGCGGCCATGACTTCGGGCGGCAACGGCCCGCGCCGGACCATCTCGAGGTTGGCGCGGATCTGTCCGGCGGTCTCGGCGCCGGTCAGCAGCGAGCGGACGCCGTCGAGACCCAGCAGGTATCGCACCGCCAGTTCGGCGAGCGAGACCCCGGCGTCGGCAGCGAGTGCCGCCAGCCGGCGCCTTGCCGGGAGCACGGCCTGCAGCGATACGGGCACCGACTTTTCGGGCATCACGACCAGCCCCTGGAGGAAGACGCTGCGCACGAACACCGCCTTGCCCGAGCGGGCCGCGGCGGCGAACACGCCGCGGGTCCGGTGCAGGTGGTC
>Ga0180429_10003602_pt1 | contig 12519 bp, 8 predicted proteins | sample SS_ome_FD_132428 | JGI IMG/M metagenome (GOLD analysis project Ga0180429, IMG submission 132428) | Hypersaline lake sediment archaeal communities from the Salton Sea, California, USA - SS_1_S_1 metaG | ecosystem: Environmental > Aquatic > Non-marine Saline and Alkaline > Hypersaline > Sediment ... | reverse complement strand
TGGGAATGTCCACCTTGAGACGCACCTCGAGCAGCTCCGACACGTTCTCTTCAGATACGGGCTCCTCGTACCAGAGCGGACGGTACTCCTCCAGGCGCTTGCCCAGCTGAATGGCATGCATCACATCGAACTTGGCGTGCGCCTCGATGAGGATGTCCACCTCGGGCCCCACGGCGCGGCGCACGGCCGCCACCCTGTCCTGGGCCAGCTGCGCCTCGGCCAGGGAGATGCGGTAGTAGTTGGCCTGGCCGAAGGGGTCGAACTTGAGGGCCGTGTACCCCATGTCCACCACGCGCTTCGCCTCTTCCCCGTTCTGCTCCGGCGTGCCGGGGTTGGTGTACCAGCCATTGGCGTACACGCGTATCCGGTCGCGCTGGGCCCCACCCAGCAGCCGCCACACCGGCTGGCCCAGGAGCTTGCCCTTCAGGTCCCACAGGGCGATGTCGATCCCGGCCAGGGCGGTCATGGCGAGGCGCCCGCCGCGCGCGTGGGGGTCGTGATACATGGTCGTCCAGTGGACCTCCGAGTCGAGGGGGTCGCGGCCCACCAGATAGCTTTCCACAAACCCCTCGATGAGCAGCTCCACCTCGGCCTCGTTCTCCATGGGGCTCGCGTCGCCCAGCCCGTACACCCCCGGCTCATCGGTCTTGAGGACCACCACCAGCCAGTTGCGCGTGGCATTGTGGTGCCGCGCCGAGAACTCGCGGAACTCCACTCCAGTCACTGCCGGCATCGATGCCTCCCTCTGTCTGCCGCCTCGCCTACACTCATTCCAGCCCCCCGATTGACAGCGGCCCGCGACTGGGCCTCTGTACGCCCTGCACGCGGCCGGCTCACACCGGACCAGCCATGGACCCGCCGATGCGAACCCCGAGGAGCTCGCCATGAAGGTTGCCGCCATCACCGGTCCCCGCCAGGGCGGGCTGGTCGACCAGCCCGATCCCCGTATTGCCGACGACTTCGCCCTCGTCGAGATCCACGTGGCCCCCATGTGCACGGAGTACCACGCGTACGAAAGCGGCGCCGAGAGCGCCTGCCTGGGGCACGAGGCGGCCGGTCGGGTGGTCGAGGTGGCCCAGCCCGGACGAGTGACGGTCGGCGACCGCGTCGCCGTCATGCCCCAGTACCCCTGTGGCCGGTGCCCCCTGTGCCTGGACGGAGACTACATCTACTGCCAGCACGCGGTCGATCCCCTGGCGCTGTGCGCCTCGGAGACCGGCACGGCCACATACGCCCAGTACTGCATCAAGCAGGACTGGCTGTTGCTGCCCATCGCCGACGACATCTCGTACGAGCACGCCTCCATGGCCTGCTGCGGCGTGGGGCCGGCCTTCGGGGCCGCCCGCAACCTGCGTCTCGACGGCTTCGACAGCCTGCTGGTGATGGGCCTGGGCCCGGTCGGCCTCGGCGCGGTGATCTGCGGCTCCTACCTGGGCGCCCGCGTCATCGCCGCCGACCCCAACCCCTTCCGCACCAGCCTGGCCGCCGAGCTGGGGGCGGCCGTCACCCTCGACCCTACGGTCACTGGCGCCCTGGACCAGGTGCGCGATCTCACCGAGGGACGCGGCGCGGACAAGGCCATCGACTGCACGGCCGTGCCCGCGGCCCAGCGCTTTGCCGTCGACGCCACGCGCCGCCGCGGCCACGTGGCCTTCGTGGGCTGGGGCGGCGGCGTGGACACGGGCAACCTGGTGCCCGACGGCCGCACACTCCAGGGCTCGTGGCACTGGAACCTCAACGACACGCCCCGCGTGATGCAACTGATCCGCGACTGCCGCGACCTGCTGGACCGACAGATCACCCACACCTTCCCCATGTCCCGCGTGCGGGAGGCCTGGGAGTTGCAGCTCACCGGCCAGTGCGGCAAGGTCCTCCTGCACCCCTGGCAGTGACCCCGCGACGACGCACGGCTAGGGAACTGCACACAGCGAGCTGGCCGGACCCGGGACGCCGGAGCGATTGCGGGTGCGCATCTCCGCCGTGTTGACGCCTTCGTGGAGGGGCCAGTCCCAGCGGGCCTCGACGTCACGCCACCGCCCCCCGTCCACACGCACCTCGTAGGTCTCGAAGTCCGGCGTGTCCGTCTCCAGCGCCACCTGCAGGCGGCGGCCGTCGTCGCTGCTCACCGCCGTGAAGCGGGTCCGGTTCAGCGCCGGGTACAAGTCGGCGCGCCGGTTGGTGTGGTGGGAAAAGTGCCGCAGCGGCGGCACTCGGTCATCGGCCCAGTTGAGATACCCGTTCCACGACCACACCTCCGTGCCCTGGCTCACCGGCAGCGGCCGGGCGCGGCTGAACACGTCGAAGCGCGGGATGACGCGCAGGTGGCAGAAGCTGCGGAAGAGAAACAGGGCCCCGTGGTCGCCGGCCCCGACTGAGTGCTCGTACTCGCCGTCCCAGTACGCGATGGGCAGATCGCGCCCCAGGGCCTCCAGGTCCTGCCGGTACAGGTAGGGACTCTCCCAGGTCTCGACCTGTTCCAGCCGGCCCGCCAGCACCGCGTGGATCTCCAGCGTGTCCAGGGGCACCAGGGTGCGGCGATCGTGCCAGTAGTAGTCCCGCGTGGCATCGAGGTGTATCCACTTGTCGTGGTCATTGGACCACACCTCGCAGATCTCGTGCCCGGTCATGCCTTCGCTGTGGAAGTTCAGATGGCGCGCCGGGTACCCGAAGCTCTGCAGCGCCGCGGCCAGTACCACATTGGGGTACAGACACATCTTGTCGCGCCGCCGCTGGCTGTATTCGTTGAGCTCGATGCCCCCCTCCTCGCCGCGGTGCACGTCGATCCACTCCATCACCTCCCACGGGAAGTGCGTGCAGTCGCCCAGGGGAATGTGGTAGGCCCAGGCGTGCAGGCGCTGGATGGCCTGAAACTGCGTCTGCGCTCCGGCCACCACCGCGTCCAGCTCGCACTCGCGCCGCAGACGGCGCAGCATGGGGCAGCGCGGGTCCTCGTGGGCCATGCTCCACGAAGAGCGCTCGAGGCGGCCGTTCCGGGCGGCTGCCACGCGGGGCACCTTTCCCGACGCCGCGCGCACCTGGGCCTCCACGGTCAGCTCGGTCAGTGACGGAGTCTGGACGAGATCGGCCGTCGACAGCTCGGCCCGCAGCTGGAGATAGCGCCCCCGCACCTCCTCCAGCGGTCCCGCGGACGTACAGGAGATCCAGTCGCTCCACGCCGCCTCGTCCGGCACGGGCTCGGTGCCGGTGCGGGCCTGGACTTCCAGGACGGTGCCCGGCGGCGTCAGCCCCGACCAGGAGATTCGCAGCCCCTCGACCGCGCGGCCGCCGGTGATCGCCTCGTCGGGCAGCCGGGCCGCATCGAGCACGGGTGTGCGCAGCTCGCCTCGGGCAGCGTACCGGTCCAGGGCCAGGCGCAGCACATACTCGCCCCGCTCCTCTGACCAGGTCTCGCCGCCGTCGTCGGTGCGCAGGCTGGCATGCGGCAACACCACTGGATCGTCCATGCCCTTGTAGAAGTCCCGGTAGTCGGCGACCATCAGGTCCCAGCCGGCGCCGGCGCCCTCGACGCACACGCGGATCTCGTTGGCCCCCTGGCGCAGGAGCCCCGGCGGCACGTCCACATAGTACCACCGGCTCCACGACAGCTCCTCGTACTGACGGGCCGCGGGAGTGGCCACCGACGAGGGGGGCCGCCGCACCTCTTCCCCGTTGACGAGGAAGACCAGCGTCGCGGTGTTGCCCTCGGCCTCGCGGGCCACAAAGGCCAGCTGTGCGCTCGCACCGGGCGCCGCCTCCAGGTGCAGGACCTTGCGCAGCTGGGTGGCCGCCGTCAGGGGCAGGAAGGGCTCGATGTCCGCGTCGTCGGAGCGACCGGCTCCCGGCGAGTCGTTCTCCACGACCTCGCCCCGGAACAGGCCGAGGCCCTCGTCGGTCTCGCCCTTCCACAGCCCGGACACGTACTCGGCGGCCTCGTAGATCTCGGCGGCGCTCAGGCGGGTCGTCACGCGCGACACCTCGGCGTCTCTCGTCATGGCTTTGCCTCCCCCGGCTCCGCGGGCCCCCCCGGCGGCTCAGTCGCCGTCCGCTCCAGGGCCCGGCGCGTCCGCTCGATCAGCTCGGCATCGCCCCCAAAGCGCGAGCCCACCACATCGGCAACGGTGTGCGGCTCGTACAGCGCCTCGAGCGCCTCAGCCAGGGCCCGCCGGCGGCGCTTGAGCGACTCCTCGAAGGACTGCAGACGGCTGCGCACCAGCCCCTGCCGGTAGTCGGGCATCCACTCCCCCAGGCGTCCGCTGTACATGCGTGCGGTCCCCTGCAGGTCGCGGCGCGCCGCGTCGTGAGCCGCCACCGCGGCGCCGGCCGCGAAAAGGGCGAAGCGCTCCGCCTCGCGCTCCACGGCCACGTCGACGCCGGGCAGGTCGCCGGCCGCGCCGCTGGTCAGATAGCTGCCATAGGGGCCCGATAGGTCCGCTCCGAAGAGGGCGCGCGAGGCGCTGCGGCAGAACGCGTCCAGGGGCCGTTCGCTCCCGCACCACATGGACTCGGCCGCGAGGAGCATGGTGAACCAGCAGGCCTCGGGGGGCTCGGCCGGTGGGTCGGCCGAGGCAATGCGCGTCCAGCCGGTCGCCACCACGCCCTCCAGCTCGTTCTCCACTGCCGTCTTGGTCCAGGCCGAGATATTGAGGGCCCGCTCCGGCAGTGGCGGCACATTCTGAATCCAGCTGGGACCGCACCCGGAAAAGCCGCTGGCCCCCCACACCTTCATATCCCGCGCCAGGTAGCGCGGCAGCAGCGGGAAGGTGTTGCCCACTCCGCCGTACCCGTACGCCCAGTACATCAGCACCGCGTCGCGGCCCAGGGTCCAGGTGCTGTCCAGCTCGTCCTCGCTCAGGTTGCCGTGCAGATTGCGCAGGATGTCCTCCCACAGGATGGGCTGTCGGCCCGCCTGCAGTACGACGTCGATGCACTGCTGCACCCGGTGGATGTAGGACGACGCCTTGCTGTGCTCGCGGCACACCGGGCACTCGCCCAGGTTGCCGGTCTCGTCGGCGCCGATGTGAAAGTACCCGTGCCCGCCAAAGCAATCCATGAGCTCGCCCGCCATGGCGCGCCACAGGTCCATGCCTTCCTCGTTGCGGGGGCAGTACTGAAAGGGGTGCCCGTTCTCGCGCAGGTGGGCGTAGCGCTCGTGCTTGAGCAGGTAGTCCACGTGCCCCAGGCACTGGAGCTTGGGGATCACCTCGATCCCCAGGGCGCGGCACAGCTGGCCCAGTTCGCACAGCTGCGCCGGCGTGTACGCCCCGGGCACCCCCACCTCCGGAGCGCCGCTGTACGCCAGCTTGTCCTCCACCTCCAGGAGAATGGCGTTGACGCGGAAGCGCGACAGCAGATGGCAGAACTCCAGCAGGCGCTCGAAGCGCGGCTGGTACCCCTTCAGGTCCAGGTGGATGCCGCGACGGCGGATGGCGGGCCAGTCGCGAATCTCGCCGGCGGCCGCGCCGTCGCCGCCGGCGCGAAGCAGCTGCACGGCCGTCTGCAGGCCGTACCACAGGCCGGCCGCGTCGCCGGCGGCCACCTCGATGCCGTCGCCGTCCACCTGCAGGGCGTACGCCTCGGGCCCCGGCGGCACGCGGCCGGACAGGTCGCCTCCCGCCGCCGCTCCCCGCCGGCCAAAGCGGGCCCGGTACGGGGGCGCGGGGCTCGTGTCCACGGCCAGGTCGCCCAGCATTGCCAGATCGCGGCGCAGCCAGGCGGCCGCCTCCTCTGCCACACCGCTGACCGCGACGCGCTCGAGGACGCTCAGCGGGCAGATCCCGGCGGCGGGGGTGATCTCCTGTGGCGGGGGGAGCAGATCGGTGAATCGGGTCATCTCTGTACCTCTGCTAGGGGTGACGGCGCCGGGAGCGGCCCCAGATGGGCGGCTCGCCCTGAAGCGGCAACCGACGCAGGCGCACCAGTACCAGGAGCAGGCCCGCACCCACGGCGGCGAAGAGCAGGCGGAAGGTGAGAACCGGGCCGCCGCCGAGCGCGACGGTGGGTGGCAGCGCCTCGAGCAGGGCTCCCATGGAGGCGGTCACCAGGCCCGCGGTGAGCCCGATGCCGGCCTGGGACAGATTCAGGTAGGTGGCCATGCGCCGCTGGGGCGCCATGCGCATGAGCCGCACGGTGTAGGCGATGCCCACACCCGCGGTGCCGGCGCCGGCCAGCAGCATGGCGGCCACGGCACAGGGCGCGGCCGGCACGGGGCCACTGCCATAGTGGGGGGTGACCGCCACCAGGGACAGGGCGCCGGCGGCCACCAGCCCTCCCAGGAGAAAGACGAAGCGGGTGCCGCGGCGGTCGGCCAGACGGCCCCAGGCGGTCAGGGTGAGGGCCGATCCCAGACCGAACCCGGCGGTGCTGTAGAGCGTGGTGGAGGCGGGAAAGGCCAGCTCCGTGCGCAGGAAGGGCACCACGAAGGGCACCGCGGCGTACTGGACGATGGAGACCTGCAGCACAAAGGTGACGAACTGGACGAAGGGGCGGTCGCGCAGCGGCACCAGGATGTCGCGCCACTCGTAGCGCGTCGCCGCCCCAGCGGCCTGTCCCGGCGCGGCCGGCCCCATATCGGCCGGTGGCGGATCGGCCGGTGGTGGATCGGGCAGCCGGCTGTAGAACCAGACCCGTCCCATCTGCAGGAGCACGGCCGGCGCCAGCACGGCCGCGAAGCGCCCGTACCCGGGGTCGTCGCCCAGCACCTGAGCGCAGAGGAACACGGCCACCAGGCTGGTCAGCTGCCAGGCCCGCCGCATGCTGCCGAAATACCGGCCGCGAATCGGGGCGGGCACGATGTAGTGGAGCAGGGGGAACCAGGCCGTGCCGCCCACCTCCATGGCCAGGAAGCAGGCCAGCAAGGCCCCGAGGAAGGCGATCACACCCAGCTGGGGCTGTCCCAGCCATCCCAGGAGCGGCCCGGTCAGCAGCAGCGTGGAGCAGGCGGCCGAGACCCCGATCCAGCGGACCATGAAGCGCTGCGCCCTCACCCCGTCGATGAGGGGGGCGACGAACACGCGCACCAGCATGGCGCCCTGCATGATCAGGAAGGCCACGCCGATCGCCAACTCGCTCTGTTCGCCGGCCAGGGCGATCAGCACCAGCGACACCAGCCCCGCCTGGCGCATGAGCGTCGGGAAGATGATGCCCATCATCTGGGCGATGATGGAATCGCGGATGGCGCGGCGGCGGCGCGGGCCGTCCAGGGGAAGGTCTCGTGGGGCGTCGATAGCGGGGTCCGGGAGCGGGGTCATCTCTGAGGATTCGCTCAGAAGCTGCGGCGCGGGCCCGCGCCGGACAAGGGCTCCGTCTCCCGTCCCTGCCCGGGATTGCGGGGCGGCAGGCCCTGACAGCCGGATCTGCCTACCGGATCGCCCCCCGCCACCACAGGATGTACTTGGCGCGATCGAGGGGCGATATGCCCCGGTGCGGCCGCGTCGCGCCGAGCTCGTCCGGACAGGGCTCATACCCGTCGTACCGCACCGACAGACTGCCCCGCCCGCCGGTCAGCGAGCTGAGGCGAATGGCGTAGTCCATGGACGAGGCCAGGGGGAAGCGGCCGAGCAGGACGAACTGGCCCTGACTCATCTCCGGCGGCTCAAAGCGGCCGCGCATGTGGGTGACGTCGGCGCAGACCTTGCCCACGAACTCCTCCGGCGCCGCGATGCGGAAGGCCAGCACCGGCTCCAGCAGCACCGTGTCGGCCTCGACCAGCGCCTTCAGGATGGCCATGTTGGCGGCCAGCTTGAAGTCGCCCGGCCGGCTGTGCAGCAGGTGGTGACTGCCGCCGGTGAGGGCCACCTCCAGGTCGGTCACCTCCCAGCCCTTGGGCCCCTGCTTGAGCGACAGGGGCAGATTGCCGGCGATCTCGCGCTGGTACTTGATGTGGATGTCGCTCTTGTCCACCTCGGACCGGTACACCGCGCCGCTGCCCCGCGCCCCGGGCGCCACCTGGAACTCGACAATGGCCCAGCAGGGCTTGGGCATGGTGTACGCCTCGCTGCCGGCGCCGGCGCGGGCCGGCGTCTCCCGGTAGATCACCGTGGGGGCGCTGAACTCGGCGGCGATGCCAAAGCGCGTCTGCAGCACCTCGGTGAGTATCTCGGTCTGTACCGCCCCCATGATCCGCACCTGCAGCTCGCGCTCCTCGGCGACCCACTGGAAGTCCAGGTGCGGATCCTCGCTCGACAGCTGCTGCAGGGCCTCGGTGAGGCGGGTGTGGTCAGCCTCGTCGCGCGGCGCCACTTGCACCGACAGAAGGGGCTCGGAGAGCCGGTAGTCGCCCGGTACCGCCTCCGGATCGCCCAGCACATCGCCGATGCGCGCCTCTGGCATCCCGCTCAGAAAACCGATCTCGCCGGCGACGAGCTCGGCCGCGTCCTCGTACCGGTTGACGGCCAGGCGCTTGATCTGCGTCACCAGTTCCTCGCGCTCGGCCGTGTGATTGGCGACGCGATCCCGGTTCCTGAGGGCCCCCGCGAACAGGCGCACGCCGGCGAGGCGGCCCAGGCGGGCATCGTGCTCCAGGCGGAAGACTACGCCCGACACGGGAGCTGCGGCGTCTCCGGCCGCGGCGGGCAAACAGGTGACGACGGCGTCCAGCAGCGCCTCGGCGCCGGCCCCGCGCTTGGCCGAGCCGCACAGAACCGGGAAGAGCTGACGCGCGGCCACGGCCCGCGCCAACCCGCCGGCCAGGACGTCGCCGGACAGGCCCTCGCCCTCCAGGTAGCGCTCCAGAAGAGCGTCATCCGTGGCGGCCACGGCCTCGGCTAGCTGCTCCTGTCCGCCCTCGCCGAGGTCCTCGACGGCAGCGCCGTCGTCCCCCTCGGCCACCGGCCGGTTCAGGCAGGCCACCTGGGGCGACAGCTCGGCCCGGATCCCCTCGACGACGGCACCGAAGTCGGCCCCGGCTCGGTCGATCTTGTTGACGAAGATCACCGTGGGCAAGCCCATGGCCTCCAGGGCGGCCCAGATGGTCTCCGTCTGTGCCTGTATCCCCTCGACGGCGGAGACCACCAGGACGGCGCCGTCGAGGACGCGCAGCGAGCGCTCGACCTCGGCGCTGAAGTCCACGTGCCCCGGGGTGTCGATGAGATTGATGCGGCTGTCGCGCCACGCAAAAGTCAAGGTGGTGGCCCGCACCGAGATGCCGCGGCGGCGCTCCACGTCCAGGCCGTCGGACAGGCTGGTGCCCTTGTCCACATTGCCGGCCGCGCGCGTGCTGCCGCTCAGGTAGAGCAGTTGCTCGGTGAGCGTGGTCTTGCCGGCGTCGACGTGGGCCAGGATGCCCAGATTGCGTATGGATGAGGCTGCCGCCATGGTGTCTGACCTAGTACAGTGCCCCCGAACACCTGTCAACTGGCACCGCCTTGACGAGCCCGGTGTCGTGGCTACTATACAATTGACCTTAACTGGCCCCGCTCGCGCGGGGTTTGCGCAGGAGGGATGATGGCATACCAGCACGTGTACGGCCCCATCGACTCGCGCCGCTTCGGCCGCTCTCTCGGTGTGAGTGTCATTCCCGGCAAGACCTGCAACTGCGACTGCGTGTTCTGCGGCCTGGGGCGCACCACCAGCCAGCTGCGGCACCGCCAGGGCTTTGACAGCCCCGACGCCATCGTCGCCGAGATCGCCTCCGCCCTGGAGGAGCACGGCAACGGCCTGGACCACATCACCTTCTGCGGCGAGGGCGAGCCCACCCTGTACCAGGCTCTGGGCTATCTGATCGTGCAGACCAAGGCCCTCACCGACACCCCCGTGGCCGTGGGCACCAACAGCACCATGCTGGGGCGCGACGAGGTGGTCCGCTCGCTGCAGCTGGCCGACGTGGTCGCCGCCTCGCTCTGCGCCGCCGACGAGGAGGCCTTCTCCCGCCTGCACCGGCCCGGCCCGCATCTCGGCCTGGAGCGCGTCCTGGGAGGCCTGGCCGACCTCAAGCGGGGCATCCGGGGAGAGTTGTGGATCGAGGTCATGCTCTTTGCCGGGTGCAACGACGGGGAGCGCGAGCTGGGCAGCCTGCAGCAGGCCCTCGAGCGCATCGGGCCGGATCGAGTCTATGTGGTCACGCCGGGCCAGGACCCGGGCTCGGACTGGGCCAGCCCCCCCGACGCCGCGGCCATGGAGCGGGCCCGCCAGGCCCTGCCCAATGCCACGTTCCTCGAGGGCCGCTCGGCCCCCACACACCAGGCCACCATGTTCCGCGGGGCAGAGGCGGCCAGACCAGAGGAGACCGGCACAACCGCACCGGATGGACTGGACTGAGCGACTGACCGAGAAACTGGACTCCCTGCTGGGCCGCAAGGCCGAGGCAGCGGCGCCCGAAGCCCAACCGCAGATGAGCGGTCCGGTGCTCCACTACACCGAGCAGGTGATAGACCACTTCTCCAACCCCCGCAATGTGGGGGAGATGGACCCCGACGAGGCCGACGGAGTGGCCCTGGTCGGCGACCCCCTCTGCGGCGACCAGATGGAGTTGTGGATCAAGGTCGACAAGGGGCGCATCAGCCAGGTGCGGTTCAAGTCCTACGGGTGCCCGGGCGCCATCGCCACCAGCAGCATGGCCACCGACCTGGCTTCGGGCAGCCGTCTGGAAGAGGCGCTGCGGCTCACCGATGACGACGTGGTCAACGCCCTGGGCGGCATACCCGAGAACAAGCGGCACTGCTCCCTGCTGGGCATTCGCGCCCTGCGCGCGGCCATCGCCAACTACCTGAGGAAGTCCGGTCCGAGCGCGCTGCAGCAGCTGGCCTCAGACCTGTGATCTACCTGGATCACAACGCCACTACGCCGCTGGCCCCGGAGGTGCTCGAGGCCATGGGGCCCTACCTCACCGGGCAGTTCGGCAACCCCTCCAGCTACTACCAGCTCGGGCGCGAGGCGCGCGCGGCCGTGGAGCGCGCCCGCGGCCAGGTCGCCGCCCTTCTGGGATCCCGCCCCGAGGAGATCATCTTCACCGGCGGCGGCACCGAGGCGGACAACCTCGCTCTGCGGGGCGTGCTCCAGGCCGCGGGATCGGGAGCCGGTCACATCATAACCTGCCTCACCGAACACCACGCCGTGCTGGAGACCTGCGGCGACCTGCAGCGCCGCGGCGTGGAGGTGACCCAGCTGGCCGTCGACGCCAGCGGCCGCGTCGATCCCGATGACCTGCGGCGCGCCATCCGCCCCGACACCGCCCTGGTGTCGGTGATGGCGGCCAACAACGAGACGGGCGTCATCCAGCCGCTGGACCAGATCGCCGCCGTGACGCGCCAGGCCGGCGTTCCCCTCCACACCGACGCGGTCCAGGCCGCCGGCAAGATCCAGCTCGATGTCGATGGGATGGGGGTGGACCTGCTCTCCCTGTCGGCCCACAAGATCTACGGCCCCAAGGGCATGGGGGCCCTGTACGCGCGGGCCGGCACGCCGCTGGCCGCCGTGCTCACCGGTGGCCACCAGGAGAGTCAGCGCCGGGCCGGCACCGAGAACGTGGCCGGCATCGCGGGTCTGGCCGCGGCCCTGTCGCGCGCCGAGGCCCAGCGGGAGGCCGAGGGCGAGCGCCAGGCAGCCCTGCGCGACCATATGGAGAGCGCCCTGCAGAAGCGGCTGGAAGGGGTCCACGTCAACGGCGACGCGGCCGCTCGCGTGCCCAACACCTCCAGTCTGTCCTTTGAGGCCGTGGACGGCGAGTCCGTCATCCTGCACCTGGACCTGCGCGGCATCTGTGCCGCCACCGGTTCGGCCTGCACCACCGGCGACCCCGAGCCCTCGCACGTGCTGCTGGCCATGGGGTTGGATCCGCATCGGGCCCAAGGCGCCATCCGCCTCTCCCTGGGGTGCGACACCTCCAGCGAGGACGTGGACACCACCGTGGACGCCCTCGTCGAGGTCGTGCCCCGCCTGCGGGCGATCTCCACGCTCTCCTGAGCCCGGCCCGGTCCCGCCGCCCGGTCGTCAGGCCTCCAGCCCCGCGCCGGCCAACAGGTCTCTGAGGGTCCGCACGCTGTAGGGCTTCTCGACGACACCGGCCAGGGGTTTGCCGGCGAAACGGCCGGCCACGTCTTCCTCGCTGTACCCGCTCGCCAGAGCCACCTGCACTTCGGGGTCGAGCCGGCGCAGCGCCTCGTACGCCTCGGCCCCGTCCAGGCGCGGCATGGTGAGATCCAGCAGCACCAGGTCGATCTCGGGGCCGCGCTGGCGATACACTTCCACCGCCTCGGCGCCATCGGCCGCCGTCACAACCGCGCACCCCAGACGCTCCAGCAGACTGCGCGCCACCGCGAGTACGGGCGCCTCGTCGTCCGCCAGCAGCACCGTGCCCGACGCCCGCCACTCGACTGGCGCAGCCTCCTCCGGCGCCGGGGGCGAGGACGGCGCGTCGCCGAGCGCGGGCAGGACGACGCAGAACCTCGTGCCGCGTCCCGGTTCGCTCTCCACGGCAATGGCGCCGCGGTGCGAGCGCACGATCCCCAGCACGGCGGCCAGGCCCAGACCGCGGCCGGTGAACTTGGTCGTGTAGAACGGGTCGAAGATGCGGTCGAGGGTGTC
>Ga0180429_10003601_pt1 | contig 12520 bp, 11 predicted proteins | sample SS_ome_FD_132428 | JGI IMG/M metagenome (GOLD analysis project Ga0180429, IMG submission 132428) | Hypersaline lake sediment archaeal communities from the Salton Sea, California, USA - SS_1_S_1 metaG | ecosystem: Environmental > Aquatic > Non-marine Saline and Alkaline > Hypersaline > Sediment ... | reverse complement strand
GCCAGCCGCACGGTCGCCCTCGTGGACGGCCGCACGCGCTGGCTGCAATTCTTCCTGGCCAACGCCGGAGCGGATGCCCGCGAGTTGGCGGAGGTCTCCGTGAACCGTCTCATCGACGCCTGCGACGAGATCGGCATGCCCCTGCTGATGGTCTCCGTGCCCCAGCGCAAGCAGATCCTCGACGGCGGGTTGACGGGACGGATCGCCGCGGGGCTGACCCGCGAACTGCGCGCGTTGCCGGAAACGATCGCGCGGCGCCGCGGCGTACCCCTGCTCGACCTGGCGCCTGTGCTCGCCAACGTGCAGAGCCGTGAGGACGCGTACCTGCCGCACGACGCCCACTGGACGGCGGCCGGGCACGCGGCCGTGGCGCGGGCCGTCGCCGAGGCCCTGCCTGCGGCCTGGACGGATCGCGCGGCCGACGGTGGACCGGCGACGCGCTAGACGTTATCCTCGGATCGGCTCCCGGCCGAACGCCCGCATAACGCAGACCGGAAGGATGTCCATGGATTTCTCACTCACCGAGCAGCAGACCATGTTCCGCGACATGGTTCGCGATTTCACGGCCAAGGAGATCGGCCCCATCGCCGAAAGCATGGACCGGGACAACACGATGCCCGACGAGCTGATCGAGAAGCTCAAGGCCGGCGGTTTCTTCGCTCTGGCCTTCCCGGAGGCCTACGGCGGACTCGGCGTGGACACGGTCACCTACGGTCTGGTGATCGAGGAGCTGTCGGCGGTCAGCGCGGCCGTATCGGTGATGATCTCCGTGCACAACAGCGTGGGCAGCTATCCGGTGGCCATGTTCGGCGACGAGGCGATCAAGGCGGAGATCCTGCCCCGCATGGCCGCCGGCGAGATCGCCGCCTTCTGCGTGAGCGAGGCCAACGCCGGCTCCGACGCGGCGGCCCTGCAGGCCTCGGCCCGACGCGACGGCGACGACTACGTCCTCGACGGCTCCAAGATGTGGGTGACCAACGGGGCGCGGGCCAGCTTCTTCTGCATCCTCGCCCGCACGCCCGGTACGGCCGGGCACGCGGACGTCCACGCCTTCCTCGTGGACGCGGATGCGCCCGGTCTGGGCGTGGGCAAGAAGGAGGACAAGATGGGCCTGCGCGGGAGCGACACCGTGGTGGTCGATCTCGACGGCGTGCGGGTGCCGGCGACGCGCCGGCTGGGGGCCGAGGGGGACGGGTTCCGGATCGCCATGCAGGCCCTCGACGGCGGCCGGATCGGCATCGCCTTCCAGGCCCTGGGCATCGGCCGGGCCTGCCTGGAGGCGGCCGTCCGGCACGCGACCCAACGCGAGGCCTTCGGCGGGACGCTCTCCGACCTGCCCGTCCTCCAGCAGAAGATCGCCGACATGGCCTCCCGCCTGCATGCCGCCCGTCTGGTCGCCCTGCACGCATCCACCCTGAAGGACGCCGGCGAGCCGTTCACCAAGGAGGCGGCCATGGCCAAGCTGCTCGCCACCGAGGCCGCGGGTTTCGCCGCCGACGAGGCGCTCCAGATCCACGGCGGCTACGGCTACGTCAAGGAGTACGACGTGGAGCGCTTCTATCGGGACGTTCGCATCACGCGCATCTACGAAGGGGCCAGCGAGATCCAGCGTCTGGTCATCGCACGCCACGTCATCAAGGCGCTCTACTGATCATAGCGCAAAAACAATTTAGTGGACAAACAACTGCGTGTATTCTTATCGTGTTTCAGCTCATTTGAATTTGATTGTCTATTCTTCACGTGAACATGGACGAGGAGGATTCCCATGTTGAAGGAGTTCAAGGAATTCGCCATGAAAGGCAACATGCTGGACATGGCCACGGGTATCGTCATCGGTGCGGCCTTCGGGACCATCATCAAGTCCCTGGTCGCCGACGTGATCATGCCGCCCATCGGCCTGTTGCTCGGCGGTGTGGACTTCGCCAATCTCTTCGTCGTCCTGCAGGACGCGGCCGAGTCCGCTGCGCCCTACGCCAGCCTGGCCGACGCCCAGGCCGCCGGCGCGGTGACGCTCAACTACGGCGCCTTCATCAACACGATCATCAGCTTCCTGATCATCGCGTTTGCGATCTTCATGCTGATCCGCAACGTGAACAAGATGAAGCGCGAGGAGGAGGCGCCCCCGGCCGAGCCGACCACCAAGGACTGCCCGCACTGCCTGTCCACGATTCCCATCAAAGCCAAGAAGTGCGCCTTCTGCGCCTCGGCCGTCGACTAGACGCCGTCCGCTACGGTATCGGTAAGGGCCGCCTCCAGGGGCGGCCCTTCTGCATCCACGGGACAATGCGCGAGATGGACCTGTCGGTCCCGGCCGGGCCGGGCTAGTATTACGGCATGGGACGAAAGGGCAGATTCAGGAAATCGCGCCGCGCCGCCGAGCGCGTGTTGTCCATCCTCGACCGCCTGGGCGGCAAGGGCCGCGGCCGCGAGGACCGGGCCGACCACGCGGATCGGCGCCGCGGCGGACGCGACCGGTTCGCGCACGGCATCAACTATCTCACCATCCGGGGCAACGAGACCCTCTTTTGCAAGCTCTGCCGCGACGACTTCGACTTCCTGATGGCCCAGCGCTTCGACGCCCCGGCGTCGGTCCTGCAGACGCTGCTGCCCCAATCGGTGGTCGGCCGCGCCCAGAACGGACACGGCTGGTTCACCGACGAATACGGCGCGCCCCTCGTATTCCGCGAGGCCACCTTCGACCGCGTGCTCACGGAACTCGAGACCGGCCGGCCCGAGATGAGGGGGGACCGGGTGCGCGAGGCGCGCTCGCGCCTGGTGGAGACGGTGCGCGACCACGTGCTGGCGCGCCTGACGACGCGGACCATGGGGCTGGAGACCGCCGACGGTCCCCTGCTCGGCATCGGCTTCCTGCGCGACGTCGAGGTCGACACGCGGGACTTCCTGCGGGGGATGGTGCTGGCCGGCTTCATGGACGACGAGGCCCACCGCCGCATGACCGTGGCCTGGCGCGCTCGCACCTTCGACGGAGAACCCTACCTGCTCGGGGGCGGCGAGATCCGCATCGTCGACCGCGAGCGCTTCCGCCTGACGGGCATCGTCGATCCGGGGCGCGCGCCCTGGGACGACGAGGCGCTGCGCGAACTCGAGCGGCTGGGCGTGATCCTGCCCGACGACGACGAGGCCGCCTGGGCCTACCCCCGCTACGGCCAGGCCTTCTTCCGCCGCAGCCCCGGGCTGGGCGTCTGCGACGATCTCGCCATGATCCGCATCGGCGCAGAACACGGTTTCGACGCCATGCTCGGCGCCTTCGTCATGGACGCCCTCGACACCTACGACAAGCATCTGGCGCGGTTCACGAGCAAGGGGACCGACCTGGCCCTGGCGGAGACCATCCAGGCGGCCTTCCGCGAGCGGACGGACACGCCCCTGGTGGGGGGAGAGGAGATCCTCGACCTGATCTGGTTCGCTGCCAAGAACAACGCGCCGTCCACGTCGCTCAGCAGCAGCCATCGCCGCCTGATCCAGACCGAGAGCCGGGGCCGGCATCCCACGCTCCTGCACCACTGGCGCTTCCTCGCGGCCGAGCCGCTCGACCACATCAAGCTGGGCTTCGCACGCGTGCCGGCGCGCGAGTTCTACGACCTGGCCAGGACGCGCCTCCGGGCGATCGGGCGGGAGGTTCCGGAGCCCGCCTTCCGCAGTCCGCCGTACCGCTCCTGAACCGTCGCGCACCGCCTCAGGCGTGGCGGACGATCTCGTAGATCCAGGTTCCCAGCACCAGGCCCAGGGCCAGGACGCGCAGCAGGCGATGCTCGCCCGGCGCCAGGCGGACCGATCCGCGCAGGCGGGGCGCCAGCGTGGCCGCCACGGCGTAGATCAGCCACAGTCCCAGCAGGATCAGCATCAGCGCGATCAGGGGGTTCTCGGCGAAGGCCTCGGAGACGCGCAGCCGCGCCAGGGCCAGGCCGGCCCGCGTGCCCCCGCAGGTGGGGCAGGCGACGCCCGTGTACTTCAGCAGGGGGCAGGCGAGACGGTCCGGGGCGAGCAGGTCCCTGTGCTCGAGCAGCCACCAGGCGGCCAGCGCCAGGGGGGCGTACACGAAGGCGAGCAGGCGCGGCAGGGGATCGCGCTCGGGCCCGATCCTCACAGCGCCGCGAGCTGGGCGATCAGGAAGGTCGCGCCGGACAGCCCGCAGCAGCAGAGCACCGCGGGCGCGGTCACGGCGAAGAGGGCCGGCGCCGTGCCGATGCCGTGCATCTGACGGACCCCGATCACGGCGATCACCAGCATCCAGACCAAGCCGATGAGGCTGCCGCACATGGGGACCACCGCGAGGATCGTGGCGGCATTGGCGTAGGCCACGGCGCGCAGGGTGGCCTCGAAGCCGCGTTGGCGCCCCGAGGACATGAGCATGACGCCCAGGTGGACGGCGCCCGCCAGGACGAAGAGCGCGACCAGGGCGAGCAACGGGCTGACGAGCACGCCGAAGCTCTCGATGAAGGTGACGATCGAGTCCTCCAGCGGCGTGATCTCGTAGTCCTCGCCCAGGAGCTGGAGGAGGGTGTCCTCGAAGTCGGACGTGGCCCGCGACCAGAGCCATTCGGCGAGGCTGACGAGGAAGCCCATCAGCACGCCGAAGGTGATGGGACCCCACAGGCCGCGCCGCACGGTGTGGTCGGTGAAGAAGCGCCCGGGAGCCGTCATGGCCCGCGGGATGGTGTTGAAGAAGCCCGCGATCAACGAGAAGTTGGCGCGGTCCTCCCAGGGGGGGAGGTTCTCGGGCGCCGGCGGCGGCCGCCGGTCTTCCCCTTCGCCCCGGTAGGGATCGGGATCCGGCGGGAAATCGGCGCGGTCGTCACGGGATTCGTCGGTCATGGTTCACTCCGGTGCTTCGGGGTATAGGCCCGTCTCGCCCTCGCGGCGAGCGATCACCACCGCGCCGCAGGAGTCGCTGAAGATGTTCACTGCGGTGCGGCACATGTCCAGCAGGGGGTCCACCGCCAGGATCAGGGCCACGCCCTCGAGCGGCAGTCCGACCGTCGACAGGATGATCGAGATCATGACCAGTCCCGCCGAGGGGATTCCCGCCGCGCCGATGCTCGCGAGCAGGGCGGTGACGACCACGAGGAACTGGTCGACCGGGCCGAGCGCGATGCCGTAGGCCTGGGCGATGAAAAGGGCGCAGATGCACTCGTAGAGGGCCGTGCCGTCCATGTTGACCGTGGCGCCCAGGGGCAGCACGAAGCTGGTGACGCGGTTGCTGACCCCGGCGCCCTTCTCCACGCACTTCATGGTCAACGGGAGCGTGGCGGAACTGCTGCGCGTGGTGAAGGCGGTCATCAGGGCGGGCGCCATCGCCTGCGCGTGGCGCCGCGGGTCGATGCGTCCCACGAAATGCAGCAGCAGCGGCAGCACGATCATCGTGTGGATGGAGAGGGCCAGCAGCACGGTCGCCGCGAAGCGCAGCAGGGAGGCGAAGGCCTCGACGCCGCTGGTCGCCGCGATGCGTGCGATCAGGCCGAACACGCCGATGGGCGTGAAGCGGATCACCCAGCCCGTCATCCTCATCATGACCGCGAACAGTCCCTCCCAGAACCGGATCTGCGTCTCGCCCTTGTCCTTGGGCAGCAGGGTCAACGCCGCGCCGAAGAGCATGCAGAAGAAGATCAGCGGCAGCATCTGGCCCGCGCTGGCCGCCGCCACGGGGTTCTCGGGCACCATGCGCAGGATGATGTCGACCAGGTCGCCCGGGCCGCGGCCGCCCAGCTCCTCGCCGAGGGTCGCGGTCTCGGCCACGAGGCCCATGCGCTCGCCGACGGGGACGTCGCCGTCGAGACCGGGACGGATGAGGTTGACCAGCAGCAGTCCGGTGAAGATGGCCAGCAGGCTCGTCGAGATGTACCAGGCGAAGGTGCGGCCGAAGAGCCGGCCCAGGGTGCGGGCCGAGCCGAGACCGGCGACGCCGGTGATGATCGAACCCGCCAGCAGGGGCACGATGACCATCTTCAGGGCGCGCAGGAACAGGGTGCCGAGGAAGTCGAAGATGGCGATCGGGGAGAGGCCGGCGATCTCGCGTTCGCCGGCGGCCAGCCCCGCGGCCAGTCCGAGCAGCAGCGCGAGGGCGATCTGCCAGTGCAGGGCCCAGCGCCAGGGTCTCGTCGCCGCGTGTGAGCGTGTGGACATCCTGCCTCCGTACCGTCCGGTTCGAGCTGCTCGAGCCGCGAGAGCATAGGCGATCGGGGTGTGACCGACAAGGCTCGTATATCCCCGGCGACAGCGGCCAATTATGGGGTGGCGGGCCCGGCGGTCGGTGCTACAATTCTCCACCGTGCGATCCGTCGTCCGACCGATCGAGAACCGGAGCAAAGGAGATGCAGGCATGCGTTGGAGTACCGGAACCGCCAGGCCGGAGCAGGCGCGCGCGGATCTGCTCGTCGTGGGCGTCAACCGCGAGGGCGACGGCCCCGCGCTCGCGCCGTGGAAACGGCTCGACAGGACCCTCGGCGGTCTCGCGGGGCTGGCAGACGGCAAGGTCTTCGGTGGCAAGGACGGCAGCCTGCACCTGTTGCCCGGCGGTCGCGCGGCCGCGCCCTGGGTGCTCCTCGTGGGCCTCGGCGAACCCGACGAGATCAGCCCCCAGTCGTTGAGGAAGGCCCTGGCCGGAGCGTCGAAGCGCGCCCGCGACCTGGGCGTTCGCAGCTGTGCGCTGGCCCTGCCCTGGCCGGCGCTGGGCGCGCTGACGCCCGAGGCCGTGGCCCGCTGCTGCGTGGAGGGGGGGGAACTGGCCCTTTTCGATACGGGAACGGAGAAGGCGAAGACGGGCCGCGACGCGAAGCCCGCGCCCCGGGCCTGGAAGGTCCTGATCGACGGCGCCGGCGACGCCGCCGGGATCCGCCGGGGACTCGCCACGGGCGGCGCCTACGCCGAAGGCTGTCTCTTCGCGCGGGATCTCGTCAATCGCCCGGCCAACAAGCTGACGCCTGCGGCCCTGGCCACCGCCGCACGGGGCATGGCCCGGCGGGAGGGCCTGACCTGCACGGTGATGGGAGAGCCGCGCCTGCGCAAGCTGGGCATGGGCGGCGTCCTGGGCGTCGGCCAGGGCAGCCGCAAACCGTCCCGGCTGATCGTGCTGGAGTTCAAGCCCCGCGGCGCGCGCGGAAAACTGCCCCTGCTGGCGCTGGTCGGCAAGGGGGTCACCTTCGACACGGGCGGCATCTCCATCAAACCGTCGTCGAACATGCACGAGATGAAGGGCGACATGGGCGGCGCCGCCGCCGTCCTGGGCGCCGCGATGATCGTGGCGCGGCTGAAGCTGCCGGTGCGCCTGCTCGTGGTCGTGCCCGCGGTGGAGAACATGCCCGACGGCGACGCCATCCGCCCGGGCGACGTCCTGCGCATGGCGTCGGGCAAGACCGTCGAGGTGCTCAACACGGACGCGGAGGGCCGTCTCATCCTGGCCGACGCGTTGCACTACGCCGGCAAGCGCAAGCCCGACTGGACCATCGACGCGGCCACCCTGACGGGCGCCTGCGTCGTCGCGCTGGGACACGAGTTCGCCGGCCTCTTCACCAACGACGCGCGGTTGGGCGACGCCCTGCGCCAGGCCGGGGGCGACACCTTCGAACGGGTCTGGCCCATGCCCGTGGTCGAGGAGCATCACAAGGAGATCGAGAGTCCCGTCGCCGACATCCAGAACATCGGCGGACGCTACGGCGGCGCCTGCTCGGCGGCGGCGTTCCTCGAGGAATTCGTGGACGACAAGTCGGCCTGGGCGCACCTGGACATCGCGGGTCCGGCCTGGGCCGCGGCGGGGAGCCCTCTCGGCCCCAAGGGCCCTTCCGGCTTCGGGGCGCGGCTGATCGCCCGGGCCGTCGAACTGCTCTCGCGCGAGGGCAGATGACGACCGCGCTGGGTCTGCTGACGCGCCGGGCGCTGGCCCGCAGGATCCTGGCCCTGGCGCTGCCCGTGGTCGCCGCCAACGTCTCCCAGACCCTCATGGGCCTGGTGGACACCCTCATGGTCGGCCAGCTCGGCGCCGCGTCCCTGGCGGCCGTCGGCGTCGCCACGCTGCTCTTCTCGGCCATCGCCAGCACCCTCAAGGCCCTGGACGTGCCCGCCCAGACCCTCACCGCCATGCGCGTGGGATCGGGACGCGACGGCGAGGTGGGCGCCGTGCTCGGCACGGCGGGTGCCGTGACCATCATGCTCGGTGCGGGCGTGACCGCCCTGGGCCTGTGGCGGCCGGAGGACTGGATGGGCCTGGTGGCCCGTGACGCCGAGGTCCACCGGCTCGGGGGCGAATACCTGCACTGGCGCGTGATGGGCGCCATCCCCTTCATGTTGACGTTCCAGCTGCGGGCCGTCTACGACGGGATCGGCTGGACGCGCGTGGGCATGGCCGTCGGCATCGGCATGAACGTGGTCAACGTGCTGCTCAACTGGGTTCTCATCTTCGGCCGTATCGGCGTTCCGGCCCTGGGCGTCGAGGGCGCGGCCATGGCCAGCTCGCTGGCCAGCCTGCTGGCCGTGGCGGCGTTCCTGGCCGTGATGATGCGGCCGCACGTCCGGCACCGGTTTCGCTTCCTCAGCCTCGACAACTGGCGGCCGGCCCTGCTCGGGCCCATGTTCAGGATGGCCTGGCCGGCCGGCGTGCAGGTCCTGGGCGCCCTGATGGCCGTGCTGGTGTTCTTCGCGATCCTGGGCCGCATCTCCACCGTGGCGGTGGCCGCCGGCAACGTCGTGTTCCGCATCGCGGCGCTGTCGTTCATGCCGGGCATCGGCGTCGGCGTGGCGGTGCAGACCCTCGTCGGGCAGTGTCTGGGCGGCGGCGATCCGCGGGGCGCCGTGCGCGTCGGCTGGGGCGGCGTGTCCCTGTCGGTGCTGCTGATGGGCGCCTTCAGCGTCCTGTTCCTGCTGATCCCGGGGCGGCTGATGGGCCTCTTCGCCACGGATCCCGAGCTGATCCGGGCCGGCACGCCGATCCTGCGCATGATGGGGCTGGTGCAGATCTTCGACGCGGTGGGGCTGACCCTGGCCGGCGCCCTGAAGGGGGCCGGCGCCACGCGCGCCGTCATGGTGACCGACGTGTCGACCGCCTGGCTGCTGTTTTTGCCCGGCGCCTGGTTCTTCGGCATCCATCTGGATCTGGGCCTGAACGGAGCCTGGATCGGCGTGCTGGTCTGGTTCTTCGTCTACGCCGGGGGCATCACCTGGCTCTACGTGCGCGGCGACTGGCACCGCTGGGTCCCGGAGACCGTCCCGGAGGCGTCATGAGAGATCTCTTCACGCCGGACGACGCGGACGAGCGGCGGGTCTTCAGCGTCCCGGAGCTCAACGAGGAGATCCGCGCCGCGCTGCAGGACGCCTTCCCCGCAGCCGTCTGGGTGCGGGGCGAGGTCCAGCGGCTGCCGGCGGACGCGGACCGGCGCAAGCACGTCTACTTCGAGTTGCACGGCACCGGCCGGGAGGCCGCCGTCTCGATCCCCGTGGCCCTGCTGGACTGGGACCGGCGGCGTTACGGCCTGCAGCGCTACCTGGACGGCAGCGATCCCGCGTTCCGCCTGGCCGACAAGCTGGAGGTCTGCCTGCAGTGCGTGGTGGACTTCTACCCGCCCTTCGGCAAGCTCCAGCTCAAGCTGGTGGGCGTGGACACGTCCTTCACCCTCGGCCAGCTCGAGGCGCGCCGCCGCCGCGTCCTGGCCCACCTCGAGGCGCAGGGCCTGCTCGAGCTCAACGGCCGTCTGGCCCTGCCGCGTCTGCCCCTGGACCTCGGGCTGGTGACGTCGGCGGGGAGCGCGGCCGAGAGGGACGTCCTGGCGGCCCTGGGCGAGTCGGGCTACGGCTTTCGGGTGACGCGGGCGGACTGTCGCATGATGGGCGAATCCATGGTGGGACAGGTGACCGGGGCGCTCGCCGGCCTCGCGCGTGCCGACGTCGACGTGATCGTGGTCGCGCGCGGCGGCGGGTCGCGGGCCGACCTGTCCTGGTTCGACCACCAGGATGTGGCCGAGGGCATCGCGCGCTGTCCGGTGCCGGTGATCACGGCCATCGGGCACGAGATCGACCGCTCCATCGCCGACGTGGTCGCGCATCACGCCTGCAAGACGCCCACCGCGGCGGCGGGCGATCTGGTCGATCGCGTCGCGGCGGCCGAGCGGGATCTCGCGGCCCTGGCCGATGCCGTCGCCGGGAGCGCGACGGCCCGCCTCGAGCGCCGCCGCCGCCATCTGAACGACACCGGGACGCGGCTGCGCCTGGCGGTGGCCGCACGCGTGCACGCCGGCGGCGTGTCCCTGATGCGCAGCCGGGACGGCGTCCTGGCCCTGGCCCGGCTCGCCCTGCAGAGGGCCGCCGGCCGCCGCCGGCGGGCGGCCGAGCGGTTGGCGCCCGCCGCCCGGGGCGTCCGCGCGGCGGGGGCGCGACGATGCGACGCGCTGGCCGCGTCGTTGCCGCGCGCGGCGTCGGCCCGCCTGGCCGATGCGGCGCAACGCCTGTCGCACCTGGGGGAGAAGGCCGCCCTGCTCGATCCCGAGCGCCTGTTCGCCCGCGGCTACAGCCTGACGCTGGGCCCCGACGGCCGCGTCCTGCGCGACGCCGACGCCGTGCGACGGGGGGATCGGCTGACGACGCGGCTGCGGGGCGGCCGCATCGAGAGTATCGTGGACGAGATCGACAAGACCTGAGGAGGCGAACGTGACGCCCAGCAAGAAGAAGACGCCCGGCTTCGAGGAGGCCATGTCCGAGGTGGAGGCGATTCTCGCCCGGCTCGAGGCGGGAGAGGTGCCCATCGACGATCTCTCGGCGGAGGTCGAGCGCGCCGTCGGGTTGGTGGACGCCTGCCGCGAGAAGCTCCGGCGCACCGAGCTCGAGGTGAAGGAGTTCGTGAGCGAGCTCGCCGGCGAGGACGGGGACGACGGGGGCACCGGCCCGTGAAACCCCTGATCCGCGTCCGGGATCTCTGCCGCGACTACGACATCACCAAGCGCCGCGAGGGCGTCTGGGGCGGCGTGGTGGATCTCGTGCGCCCGCGACGCGACACGTTGCGGGCCGTCGACCACGTGTCCTTCGAGATAGCGCCGGGCGAGATGGTGGGCTACATCGGCGCCAACGGCGCGGGCAAGTCCACCACCATCAAGATGCTCACGGGCATCCTCACGCCGACCTCCGGCGAGATCGACGTGGGCGGCCTGGTGCCCTACCGCGACCGCCGGCACTACACGCGCCACATCGGCGCCGTCTTCGGACAGCGCACCCAGCTCTGGTGGGACCTCGCCGTGGTCGAGTCCTTCCGCCTGCTCAAGAAGATCTACGAGGTGCCGGACGGGGACTACGAGCGGCAGCTCGGCATGCTGCGCGAACTGCTCGACCTCGATCCCTTCATGCACCAGCCCGTGCGCAAGCTCTCCCTGGGGCAGCGCATGCGCTGCGACCTGGCGGCCGCCCTGCTCCACGGGCCGCGCCTGCTGTTTCTGGACGAGCCGACCATCGGCCTGGACGTGGTCGCCAAGCAGAGCGTGCGGACCTTCCTGCGCGACGTGCGCGAGCGCCTGGGCACGACCATCCTGCTGACCACCCACGATCTCGGGGACATCCAGCAGCTCTGCCGCCGCGTGATCATCATCGACCACGGCGTCGTCGCCTACGACGGGGAGCTCGCGGACCTGCGCTCGAGCGTCGACGACCGCGTGAAGCTGCACGTGGAGCTGCGCGAAGCGGCCGACGGCGCCGACCTGGCGGCGGACACCGGGGCCCTGCCCGTGACGTGGGCGGAGGCCGACGGCCTGCGGCACACGGGAACCTTCAGCCGGCGCGAGGTGCGCTCGGCCGAGGTGATCAAGACCCTCGTCAACGCCCGGCCGATCCTGGACCTGAAGCTCGAGGAGCAGAGCATCGAGGAGATCGTGCGCGAGATCTATCGCCGCGGCGGGCGGGAGGTCATCCATCTTGATGATCGCGACGACTGAGGCCCTCGCCGCGACCGCGTCGTCGGGGCTGCGCCGCTGGCACCGCGGCGGCCGCGCCACCCTGGGCCTCTACGCCCAGTTCATGCGGCTCGCCTTCCTGAAGTTCCTGGCCTATCGCCTGCGCTACTACACGGGCGTCGTCTCCTACACCATCTTCGTGGCCGGCAACTACTTCCTCTTCACCGCCCTCTACGCCAGCCGGGCCGAGGGGGCCGACGCCGCCCGCATCGGCGGGCTCACCCTCGCCCAGATGATCACCTACGTCGTCGTGAGCTGGATCGGCCGCAGCTTCTACTTCAACAACATCGACCGCACCCTCTCGCACCAGGTCGTGCAGGGGGAGATCGCCGTGCAGCTGATCAAGCCTCTGCACGTGCAGACCATGATGATGAGCGAGGCGCTGGGCGAGGCCGCCTTCCGCTTCCTCATGTTCACGCTGCCCATCACCGCGGTCGTCGTGCCGCTGTTCGGCCTGCAGACGCCCGCCGATCCCGCCCTCTACGGCTGGACCCTGCTGAGCTTCCTGCTGGCCTTCGCGGTCAACGCCCAGATCAACTTCCTGGTGGGCTGCCTGGCCTTCCGCCTGCAGAACATCT
>Ga0180429_10003599_pt1 | contig 12523 bp, 5 predicted proteins | sample SS_ome_FD_132428 | JGI IMG/M metagenome (GOLD analysis project Ga0180429, IMG submission 132428) | Hypersaline lake sediment archaeal communities from the Salton Sea, California, USA - SS_1_S_1 metaG | ecosystem: Environmental > Aquatic > Non-marine Saline and Alkaline > Hypersaline > Sediment ... | reverse complement strand
TCGACCGTCGTCATAGGGGTCGTGCTGTTGGTTCTGATCGTCCTTCACCAGGACTTCTGGAACTGGGACGACGCCACGCTCGTGTTCGGGTTCATGCCGATCGGGCTGTTTTATCACGCGGTTTACTCGCTTGTGGCGGCCGCATTCTGGGGGGTTGTGATAATGGTGGAGTGGGAGGATTAGCGAATCGTTGAGCGGATGCCATGATTTCCCTGTGGATCATCGTTGCCTACCTTGGTGTTCTTCTGGCCTTTGCCCTGACCTCGCGGAGGTTTTTCCGCGGGACGAGCGTCGACTACTTCGTGGCGAGCCGGTCGATCGGGCCGTTCATGCTTCTGATGTCGGTTTTCGGGACCACCATGACGGCCTTTGCGTTGGTGGGGTCGACCGGCAAGGCGTTCCAGCGCGGGGTGGGGACGTACGGGCTGATGGCCTCCTCCTCGGGGCTGATCCACGCCTTGTGTTTCTTCCTGATCGGGATCAAGCTCTGGTCGCTCGGGAAGCGCTACGGGTATGTCACGCAGATTCAGTTTTTCCGGGCGCGGTTCGAGTCCGACCGGTTCGGGTATTTGTTGTTCCCGATTCTGGTGGCACTGGTGGTTCCGTATCTGTTGATCGGGGTGATCGGGTCGTATCGTCTGGTGGGGCCGGCCACGAAGAATCTTTTTCCGGGGTTGGGGATGGCGGACGGGTCGCTGCCGCCGTGGCTGATCGGTCTGGTTGTCTGCGGGGTGGTCCTGACCTACATCTTTGCCGGCGGGTCGCGGGCGGCGGCCTGGGCCAACACTTTTCAGACGCTGGTGTTCATGGCGATGGGCGTTCTTGCCTTTCATCTGATATCGAGCCGGCTCGGGGGGCTGGAGGCGGCCATCGGGCAGGCCAACCCGGCGCACCTTGTCCGGACGCCCTCGGAGCTGCACTACGGGGAAGGTGGTAGTTCGGTGCGGGAGGCGGGGGTGCCGCCCCTCATGTTTCTCACCTACATGTTCATTCCGCTCAGCGTGGGGATGTTCCCGCACCTGTTTCAGCACTGGCTGACGGCCCGCAGCGCGCGGGCCTTCAAGCTCACGGTGGTCGCGCATCCGGTTTGCATCATGATCGTGTGGGTCCCCTGCGTGCTGATCGGGCTGTGGGCGACGGGGGTCTTCGTTCCCGGCAACGAGTTGTTTGCGAGGCCTCCCCTTGCCGTCCTCGGGGACCTGCCCGACGCGAAGGTGGGGGCGGTGCTGGTCCTGATGCTGAAGGGGCTGGTCGAGAACCCGGTGGTTGTCGGGATGGTGATGGCGGGGGTGCTGGCGGCCATCATGTCGTCCCTCGATTCGCAGTTTCTCTGTCTTGGCACGATGTTCACCAACGACATCGTGCTGCACAAGACGAAGCGGAAGTTCTCGGACGGGCAGGTTCTCCTGCTGGCGCGGGGGTTTGTGGTGGGGATCGTCGTGGTCACCTACCTGCTGTCGTTGCTGCTGCAGCGTTCGCAGAATGTCTTTGATCTGGCGGTGTGGAGCTTCTCGGGTTTCGCGGCGTTGACTCCGCTGGTTTTCGCGGCGCTCTACTGGAGGCGTGCCACCAAGGCGGGGGCGTATGCCAGCGTTCTCGCCACGGCGGGCACGTGGCTTGTGTTTTTCGTCCTGTCGGGGTTCGGCGGGGAGCACACCGTTCTTGGCGGGGTGATGCCGGTGGCGGTGTGCTGGCTGGCGGGGGCCGCGGCCATGCTCACTGTTTCGCTCGCCACGCCGCCCCCGTCCGACGAGACGGTGGCGAAGTTTTTCCGTTGAACGGCTGGTTGGCGGCTTTGTTCAGGAGCGGGGAGGTTGGTCGAAGAAGATCGTCCAGCCGCGATGAAGTTCGGGGCGTCTGGGATGTCCGAGGGGAATGGCTCCATCGGCCAGGAGGGACGAATCGGGGTTCCGGGCGAAGCGGCACTCGAGGAGGAAGCCGTCGGTTTTCGGCAGCGGGGAGACGGACCATCCTTCGCATTCGGTGAACGGTGAGAGAGGGCCGAGAAGGTTCGAGCTGACCTGCATCTGGATCACGAGGGGCCGGGCTTTGGCGGGGCGGCAGGTGAGTACGAGGCAATGGCAGGCGGCCGAAAGGGTCTCCACGAGACGCTTGGGCGCCTGTTCGTCGTCCGCCGAGAGGTGGATGACGAACCGGTCCTGGTCGAGTTCGCTGACCCAGTTGGAATATGAGACGATTCCGAGATTGGTGAGGGCGTTGATGTCGGGCCCGTGTCCGGTCGAGCGGTCGAAGCGATCGTAGAAGAGCGGGATGGGACTTCCGAGCAAGTCCCGGGGGTCCGGACGCCAGTTGTCACCGGCCCAGACCGGGAGGAGCGCGTAGAGGGATTCGTCGGTGCCGTCTTCGAGGCGGACCGGCACGAGGGCGGGCGGGGGCCGGCGGGGGACCGGGGCCGGGTCCGCACCGGGATCGTCGAACACCACGGAGGTGACTCCGCGCCAATCGGTTTCGAGGCTGGTTCCGGGCACGGGGGAGGGATGTTTGGTTTCGGCGGTGATGTAGGTGCCGGCGAACGCGCCGAGGTTCTTGGCGTCCTCGGGGTTGCGGGCGTCGAGCTTGAGGACTAGGGGTTGTTCGGGGGTGGCGTGGACCGAGCGCAGGAGGCAATGGATGGTTGCGGCGAGCACCTGTTCCTTGGTGTAGGGGCTGTAGGCGGGCCGCGGCCAGTCATTGACGCGGATCGTCACGGGCCGGCGGGGGACCTGGGTTCCGTCCTCGGGATCGACCAGCATTCCGAAGACACTGGCGAGGTTCATGTTGAGTTCGAGTCCTTTTTCAAGGACGAGGGAGCCGTGGGTGCAGGCCCGCGGTTCGGTGATCACGGCGTGCACGTCGTAGCCGTGATTGCTTTCGACAGCCACGGGCCCGAGGGGGATGCGGCCGGGATCCGCTTTTGCGCCGAGGTTGACCGGCTGCTCGATCGTGCCGAGCTGGACGACGGTCCCCGGGGCCTGGCAGAGCCCGAGGGCCATGATGACAGCCGGATGAAGTCTCATCGAACGGAAGAGGATAGGGTGGCCTCTGCGGGACCGGTAGCACGAATCCAAAGCGAGAGCCAGTTTGATTGCACGGGCGCGGGAGGCCGGGCCGCGTTTGCGGGGGCCCGGCCGCCGGAGCGGCGCCTCCGCTTCGGAGCAAGTTGAAGCCTTTTCATCGTCTGAGTGGCGAGGACTTTAACGTGCCCGGCTTGTTTCGTTTCTGTTGGGAAAGGAAGCGGGTTTCGTTACGGGGCAGGTGTTGCCCATTGACGGGGTTCTCTCCTCGCTTCGGGGGGTGTGAGGAGGGGAGAGGAGGAAGGGGAGATGTTGCGGGAGCGGTCTACCGATCAAGATGCCGGCAGCGGGGGGGAATGCTGCGGGCCAGCTCCCCCAGCGGCCGGTTGAGGACCACGCTCAGGAGGCGCAGGTAAGGGAGATCGCGAGGGTGGATGCGTGCCGGGGGCCCTGCGGCTTTGACGCCGTTCACGTTTGCGCCGGTGGTGGTGCGCGAAGCAGTTGCGATTCTCATCATTGTTGACGTTTTGTTCGTCCTTTGTTACGGAAAGCGCTGGGCTGGGGATGCAGGTTTTGCCGGGAATCGCAGGATCGGGGAATGGCGGAATTCTCGACACCAAGGATTTTTGTTCATCGGATGTTGAGCCTCTGGCGTATGGTGGGGTATGACTCGGCAAGTGAGTGCGGACGATCAGGAAACTCATTTGTATGACATCAGCGCAGTTTCGCGGCTCACCGGCCTGTCCACTCCCAATTTGCGAATGTGGGAGAAGAGGTATGGCTTGGTGAGTCCGAAGCGTTCCAAGTCGCAACGCCGCCTTTATTCGGAGGAGGACATCAGGCGCCTGACGCTGCTGAAGAATCTCGTCGATCGCGGGCATCCGATCGGGAGTATTGCGGGTCTCGGGATTGACGAACTCGAGCGCCGCCTTCATGGGGAAACCCTGCAGCCTTCGGCGGACAGGGGTGGCGGCCGGCGGGCGCCGTGTGGTTTGCTCGTCATCGGAGCGAACCTATGTCAACTGCTCGAAGAAGAGGATTCCCTTGAGGGGACCCGGATTCTCGGGCGGTGGGAGGATTTCGGCGATGCCCGGCGGGAAGCGGCGCTGCCGCGTGCCGACCTTGTGATCGTGGAATGTCCCACACTCTTCCTTGAGACGGTTCGCGAGGTGCAGGATCTCGTGAAAAGGGCTTCGGCGCAGCGGGCGATCGTCGTTTATCGCTTCGCCCAGTCGAAGACCGCCGGCATGCTCGACAAGGATATTGAGGGAATTACTGCGATCCGGGCGCCGGTGGACCTGCACGAGCTGCAGCTCGCCTGTCGGGCCGAGGCGGCCCTTGTGCGCGCGGGGTCGAAGAGCGCGCGGTTGAGCGCGGCCGAGGATGACGAGGCCCCGGCAGACATCCCGCCCCGTCTCTTCAGCGAGGCCGAGTTGGCCCGCATTACCCGCATCTCATCGACCGTGGAATGCGAGTGCCCGCGGCACCTTGCAAGCTTGCTCGCAAGCCTCGCCGCGTTTGAACAATACAGCCTCGAATGCGAGGATCGCAGCCCTGAAGACGCCGCCGTCCACGCCGCGCTCCATCGCGCCACCGCGAAAGCGCGTCATACCATGGAGCGAGCGCTTCGCGACTTGATGCTCGCGGAGGGAATTGAGCTGCCTTGAGGTTCCCGAATTTCCGGGAATCCAAGGGGTCTGTTTAGCTTCTGTTCGTGCTCTGGGAAAATTTTCCCGTTTTTCATGTAACTTATGTTCAATCAATTGTGGCTTTTTCGGCCAAAATGTTGAACAAATTGCGTAAATTCTGGTTGCAATGCTGAATATTGGGTAAACAATTACACCCATGGCAACCAGAACAATGAACAAAAAGCAAACAAGCGGAGGTCTTTCGGCTTCTGAGGAAGTGAAACTGATGGAGGGGCTAGTTGCGGGACGCGACGAAGCGTTTGAGGATCTTTGCGGGGCGTATGGTCCGTTGATTCAGTCCATTCTTTACCGGATCGTGCCGTGTCGGAACGATGTGGATGATTTGAGGCAGGAAGTCTTGATTGCGATCTGGCGGAGCGCGCGGAGTTGGGATCCGTCGAAGGGGCGGATATCGAGCTGGGTGGCGTCGATCACCCGGAACCGGGCGATTGATCACGTGCGGAAACGGGGGCGGGTGCTGGCGATGGAGGACCGATTCAAGGCGGAGGTGAAGTCGGAGGCGGCTTTGGCGGACGGATCGGCAGACAAGGATCTCGTGCGTTCGGAGTCCAGGGAGGTCATGCGAGAGGCGTTGGGCGAACTGGCTTCGGAGCAGCGGGTGGTGATCGAGCTGGCGTTTCTGGAGGGATTGACGCACGTGGAGGTTGCGGAGCGGGCGGGGATTCCGCTTGGGACGGTGAAGGCGCGGATTCGCCGGGGAGTGCAGACGTTGCGGCGGCGCGTCCCTCACCGGTTGGCGGCGTGAGGATTTTGGGCCGGGAAAATGACACAAACGGGGGGGGCTTCGGCGCTTTTTCGAGCGAAGAATCTTGAGCCTATGCCAATGCAGAAGGAATCACGGAATCAGGGTGGGCTGACAGCGGCGGCGGTTGCGGCGTTGCTGTTCATGGCGGGGGCGGCGGGGACGGCGGAACCGGAGCGCTCGCTGGATGTGACGATTGAGACGGCGCCGATCGACCGGGTGACGGCGCCGACGCCCACGAGTTTTGCCCCGATGCTGGGGAAGGCGAAGCGGGCGGTGGTTTCGGTCTACACGGCGGAGGTGGTCCGGGTGGTGCGTTCGTATGGGTCCCCGGAGGAGGAATTTTTCCGCCGGTTCTTCGGAATGCCGGCGCCCCGCCGGGCGCCGCAGGATGCCGAGGTGGAAGAACGGCGGGTTCCACAGGGGGTGGGGTCGGGAGTGATCGTCAGCGCCGACGGGTATATCCTGACGAACAACCACGTTGTGAGCGACCAACGCGGCGAAGATGCCGACGAGGTCCTGGTGCGTCTCGTGGATGGCCGCGAACTCTCGGCGGAGATCGTGGGCCGCGATCCGAAGACGGACGTCGCGGTGTTGAAGGTTGATGGGGAGGATCTTCCGGCGGCGCGGATTGCGGACAGCGATCAGATCGAGGTTGGGGACGTGGTTTTTGCGATTGGAAACCCGATGGGGGTGGGGGTGACGGTGACGCAGGGGATCGTCTCCGCGACGGGCCGGGCGATCGGCATTTACGGTCGGGAGGGGTATGAGGACTTCATCCAGACCGACGCCTCGATCAACCCGGGGAATTCCGGCGGACCGCTGGTGGACACGGACGGCCGCGTGATCGGGATCAACTCCGCGATTCTTTCGCGATCCGGGGGCAACATCGGGATCGGGTTTGCGATTCCCAGCCGGCTGGCGGTGAGCGTGTCGAAACAGCTGTCGGCGTTTGGAGAAGTGCGGCGCGGCTTGATCGGCGTGCGGATATCGCCCCTGACGCCGGATATGGCGGAGGCTTTCGGCCTTGACGAAGTGAGAGGGGTGGTGGTCGACGAGGTTGAGGACGGCTTCCCGGCCGGCAAGGCCGGGATTCAGAGGGGCGATGTGATCGTGAAGGTCGACGGGCGGGAAGTCCGGGATCCGAACCAGTTGCGGCTGCGTGTGGCCCAGAAGATTCCGGGCTCGAAGGTGGTCATTTCCCTATTCCGAGACGGGGAACCGCTTGAACTCGAGGTGGAGGTTGGTGACCAGTCGAGTTGGCTGGCGGGCGCCGCGGACGAGTTCCTCGAGGGTGTCGCGGTTGCTGCGCTCGATGAAGGGAAGCGCGCCGAATACGGCATTCCCCAATCGATCCGCGGAATCATTATCACGGAGGTGGATGCAGCTTCGCCGTTTGCGCGGCACTTCGTGGAAGGGACCGTGATCATCGAGGTCAACGACCGTCCCGCTGACGCGGCGGGCAAAGCACGGAAGGCTCTCCGGCAAGGTGTCAACAAGCTTTACGTGTACGACCGCGGTCGGATCGGTTACCTCGCCTTGCGGCTGGACTGAGTCGTTCCGGAGTGTGGGGGCGAGCAAGGCGGGAGGCCGTTTTCGACGGCGCGCCCATGGTCGGGTCGGCCCCTTGAGGGTCGCGGCTCCTGTTGGAGGTGGGAGCGAGTAGTGGCCGGGCGCGGGCCTCGGAAGGCTCGGGTGAGAGCGGAGCGAGCGGAGGCGGGGGCCTTCCGGAGTGCGGCGGCAAGCGAGGAACGAGCGCGACGCCGCTTTGGCGGGTTCGTGGCCTTGCTTGAGGGAGGGAAACAGTCAAGGGTTGAAGGAATTCAGGGTGGAACTTCAGGAGTAAAAGGGGGTTGCGCGGGGAGGGAGGGGTGGCCTAACAAGACGGGAGTCCGCTGACCCTGAGAATGATGTTCGCCCGAGCTTTGTTGGTGGGAGGGATGTGTCTGAGCCTGTCGGGGGGCCTGGTTTGTGGGCATCAGGTGGCGGGGAAGCATCCGAAGGACATGGATCCGGAGCTGGATGCGCGTCTGGGGCTGACGTGGTTTGTGTTGTTCGGGGAGGGTGTGAGCGGCGCGCCGCCGCAGAATCCGTGGGACGGGCAGAGGTATCGTGTGGTCAACGAGGCGGCGCCGGACCGGCTTCCGTATGCGACGGTGTGCATTGGGTGGGCGTTGTGGAGCGGTCACGAGGTGAGTTACGCGGACTTTGACGTGCGGGTGATATTGCCGACGCGGACCCTGGACTACCCGGGGTGGGATTTTCCGGACCGCTGGGTGATCGACCCTCTGCTGGAGGGGTGGAGCGGGGAGATGACGGTGATGCTGCGGCACCGGGAGTTCGGGTTCGTGCTGCGCGCGACGGCGGAGTGGGATTTTGACAGGCCGGGGTGGGTGGTGGACCGGTGCGGGGAGTGCCGGGATCTGACCTGTGTTTCGGAGGCGGGGATCGGTTCGGTGGAGCTGAGCATTCCGGTGGGGGTGATGCGCGGCGGGCGCGAGGAGGTGCGTCTGGAGTATGAGTCGGAGGAGGCGGGCAATGCCGGGGCTGGGGCGCTGGTGGTTTCGGGTCCGGTGGGCGACGGGGGTGCGCAGGTTGCGAAGGACGTGTCGGGGGTGGTGCGCTCGGTGCAGTGCGGGCGTTTTCTGGCGCGGGTGGAGACGGCCTCGAGCGCGGTGGACCCGGAGCGGTTCGTGGTGCGGGTGAGTTCGGATTGGGAGGCGGCGGAGGAGACGGTGTTCCGGGAGGTGACGGTCGAGGAGGTGGAGGCGGGGGAGGGCGGGGAGCGGGCGCTGCGGATGAGCGAGACGGTGGGGGGCCGGACGACGGTGCGGGAGTATACGCGGCCCGCGGAGGAGGTGTGGGTGCTGGAAGAGGGCGGGCTGCGGCGGACCACCAGCACGCGGGTGGCCGAAGGCGAGGACTACCGGAAGACGCGGTGGCGGGTCGAGGAACGGGACGCGGCGGGGGAGTGGGTGACGGTGGAATTGCGCGACGAGGCCGAGAGGCGCTACGGGTGGGGCTGGGAGGTGACCGAACAGGTGCTCGATCCGGGCGGGCGGGAGCTGCGCTACGGGTGGGACTACTACGACACCGACGAGTTCAGCGGCCCGAACGGGGACGTCTCGGGGCAGGGGCGGCTGAAGCGGGAGTGGGGGCCGGAGGGGATGGTGCGGCAGTATGAGTATCTGGACCGCGATCCCTACCTCGAGGGCTACACGCGGGTGGAGGTGGTGCGGGAGGCGTTCGGGGGGACGCCGGGGGGGTTCGAGCGGCGGCGGCACGTGACCTCGGACGGGGTGGAGCTGGCCGAGACGGTCGAGGAGTTCGCGGGCGGCGAGCAGGTGCGGCGGATGGTGGCGGTGGCGCGGAAGGATTGGCGGATCGAGAACCACTATCCCGGGGCGGGGGCGGCGGTGCCGCTGGTGCGGCGGGTGGACTACGAGGGCTCGAATTCGTGGTGGCTGGTGGAGACGACCACCGAGCCGGACGGGACGATCGAGCAGGTGCGGGTGGAGGACTCGTGGGGGCTGAAGACGCACCTTGTCTACCGGGGGGTGGCGAACAACGGTCCGGGGCTGCCGATCGTGACCGGCAGCGAGAAGCTGACGGTGGTGGACGCGGCCGGGCAGGTGGTGCGCGAAGAGGAGTGGGTGGTGCACGGGGGGACGGCCTGGCCGGTGAGCGAGCGGCAGGTGACGGAGACCGACGTTCACCGCCGGCCGGTGGTCTGCGAGGTGAGGGAAGGCGGGGCGGCCGAGCCGCAGTTCCGCGAGGAGCGCGAGATGGGCTGTTGCGGGCCGGCGCGGGAGAGGGGCCGGGACGGGGTGCCGGCGCACTTCTACTACGACGGGTTGGGGCGGGTGCGCAAGGTGCACCGCAACGGGCTGGCCATCGAGACCGTCCACGACGGGTTGACGGTGCGCACCCACCGCTACCCGGAGGAGGATGCCACGGCCCTGAGCGGGGCCACGGCGGACAACGAGCTGTCCTACGTGCGGCGGGACCTGACCGGGGAGGTGGTGGCGGAAGGGTGGCGCTCGCCGCGGGACGGGTCGCTGGTCGAGGCGGTCCGCGAGACGAGCTACGACCTCGGCAATGGAATCGGGCGGCGGGAGGTGTGGAGGTTTCCGGCGGTGGCGTGCGACGAGGGGACGGCGGCCACGGTGACCGAGGAGTACTGGCTGGACGGGAGTCTGGCGCGGCGGACCGGGCCGCTGGTGAGGGACCGGGAGTGGAGCTACGGGGCGACGGCGGAGGGGATGACGGTGACCGGGGCGTGGCTCGACGGGGCGGGGGCGGCGCGGGAGCCGGTCACCACGCAGTTCGACTGGGCCGGGCGGGCGGTGCGGCGGACCTTTGCGGGCGACGCGGACGGGGACGGGGAGGCGGACTTCGAGAGTTTCGCATACGACGCCGGGGGGCGGGTGAGGGAGTGGGTGGACGCCGACGGGGTGCGCTGCCTGTTTGAATACGACCTTGAGGCGGGGACGGCGCGGGGGGCGGTGGACCGCAACGGCAACGGGGTGATCGATGCCGGCCTCGACGAAGTGCGCGTGGTGCGGCACGGGGCGGGGCCCAACGCCGAGGGGGTGGTGGTGGGTTGGCGGGAGTGGGCGGTGGTCGAAGAGGACGGGACGGAGCGGCTGGTGGGACGCGAGGAGGCCGGCGTGGACGGCCTGCAACACTGGAGCCGCCGCTACGCGGGCGGGACCGAAGCCACCACCCGCGTGGCGACCGCTTTCCATGCCGGGGAGGCGGGCCGCTGGGACACCACCACCGTCTTCGCCGACGGGACGGCCCGGGTGGCCCGCCACGCCGGAGGGCTGCTGGAAAGCGAGAGCGTGACCGACGCCGCGGGGAGGGTTCTCGGGACGTGGAGCTATCAGTTCGACGCCCACCGGCGGCCGGTGCGGCGCGAGGAGGCGGGAGGACCGGCGGTGGCGACGGGATACGTGTCGCCGGTGACCGACGCGGTGGCGAGCGTCACGACCGGCTCGCGCCCGACGCGCTACGAGTACGACCACCGGGGGCGGCGCACGGCGGTCGACGAGCCCGACACGGTGGACGCCGCAGGGGCGCCGGTGGACAACGTGCGGCGCTTCAGCTACCGGCCCGACGGGCGGGTGCGCGAGGTGACCGGCACGCCGGGCTACCGGCAGCGGTTCGGTTACGACCATGCCGGGCGGCTGGAAACGCTCACCACCGAGGGGACGGCCGAGGCGGTGACCCGCTGGGAATACGACGCGCAGCGGGGGTGGCTGAGGGCCAGGCGCCACGACAGCCCCGCCCCGGGCGAGGGGGACGGTCCGTCGTATCGCTACTCGCCGGCGGGCCGCCTGCTGAGCCGCACCGACGCCCGGGGGGTGACGACCAGCTATGCGCGGGACTGCGCGGGGCGGGTGGCGCGGCTCGACTACGACGACGGGACGCCGCCGGTGGTGATCCACGAACGCGACGCGCAGGGGCGGCCGAAGCGGGTGTCCGACGGGTCCGGCGAGCGGGTCGTGACCTGCGACGCGGGCGGGCGGGCGGCGGAGGTGACCCACCTCGCCGGGTCCCTGCTCGAGGGGTGGAGCGTGGCGCGCGCGCACGACGTCGAGGGACGGCTGGAAGAGGTGACGCTGCGCTTCGGGCAGGAGGAGCCGCACCGGCTGACTTACCAATACGGGTCCGACGGGCGGCTGGCCACGGTGCGGGGCGGGGAACTGGCGGCGCATTACCGCTACGAGGGGGCGGAGCGGCGCCCGGCGCAACTGGCGGTGGTCGATGAAACCCGCCCCCTGCTCTTCGCCTCGCGCCAGTATGACGATCTGCACCGGCTGCGGCGGCTGAGCTGGCACAACGGGATGATCCGCGGGGCCTTCGAGAGCTGGGCCGACGAAGAATACGGGCGGGACGCCTACGGGCGGGTCGCCTCGATCCGGCGGCGGGACGGCACGGAGTGGGTCTACCGCTACAACGCCGCCGGAGAGGTGGCCGCGGCGCGCCGGCACATGGCGCCCGGATCGAGCGAACTGGTGGCCGGGCACCAGTTCTCCTACAGCTACGACGGACTCGGGAACCGGATCGCGACGGGGCGCGGCGGCGACCCCGGCGGGGGCGGCCTGCGCCCGGCCACCTACGCGCCCGACGCCCTGAACCGATACGGACGGATCGAGCAGGCGGGAGGCGTGGACGTCACCGGGAGGGCGCCGCCGGAGCCCGCGGTGCTGGTCAACGGCGCGCCCGCCGGCCGGCAGGGCGAACACTTCCACCACGAACTGCAAGCCGGCAACCTCGCGGGGCCGGCGTGGCTCGAAGTGGAGGTCGCCCGGGACGGCCGGATCGAATCCGGGGCGGTGCTCGTCCCGCCGGCCATCGCCGAGCCGCGCCACGATGCCAACGGCAACCTCGTCTTCGACGGAACCCACGCCTTCGCATGGGACGCCGAGAACCGGCTCACCGCCATCGAGACCGCCACCGCCGCGGTGGCGGCCGGGGCGCCCTACGAGCGGGTCGAATACACATACGACGCCGCCTCCCGGCGGGTCGAGCGCCGGCGCTACGACGCCCCGCCGCCGGCGCCCGCCGCGGAAACCACCCGCTGCCTCCACGCCGGCTGGCGCCGCCTCGGCGAGACCGGCCCCGACGGCGTCCTGCAACGCGCCTACGCGTGGGGGGCCGACGCCTCCGGCGCCCTCCACCTCGGCGACCCCAACGGGGCCCTGCTCTGGATCGACGACCGCGCCGCCGGCCAGACCCACCTCGCCCTGACCGGCGGCCGCGGCGACGTCATCGGCCTGCGCTCGGCCCGCTCCGGCCTCCCCACCGCCGCCTACCGCTACGGCCCCTTCGGCGAACCGCTCGCCGCCCACGGCCCCTACGCCGCGCAGAACCCCTTCCGCTTCTCGACCCAGCCCCGCGAACCCGCCGCCGGCCTCTACCACTACGGTTACCGTCACTACAGCCCCGCCCACGGCCGCTGGCTCACCCCCGACCCCCTCGGCGAGTCCGCCTCCCTCAACCTCTACGCCTTCCTCGGAAATGACGCCGTGAACCACTTCGATGTGCTGGGG
>Ga0180429_10003598_pt1 | contig 12523 bp, 8 predicted proteins | sample SS_ome_FD_132428 | JGI IMG/M metagenome (GOLD analysis project Ga0180429, IMG submission 132428) | Hypersaline lake sediment archaeal communities from the Salton Sea, California, USA - SS_1_S_1 metaG | ecosystem: Environmental > Aquatic > Non-marine Saline and Alkaline > Hypersaline > Sediment ... | reverse complement strand
GATTCACGACACAAACATCACCTGACGGAATAGCACCGACAACAAACCACACGAACGAAACCACACTTTGCCACAAAAACACCGCGGTGCGGAGTGCTACTATCCCAACAGCCTCCTCCGGCTACGGGTTAAACGAGGGGACAGTCGTTCGGTCGCCCACTAAACGTCTTGCCAGAACCCCAGCATGTGATCGTACACGCGGCTGAACTCTTCGAGGGTGGCCTTGTATGCCGCGACGCCGTCGGCCTGGGGTTGGACCGTCTTGGTGGTGGCGCGGCGTTCGCAGGCGACGGCGGCCGGGTCGCCGACCAGTCCGACGCCGGCGGCGCCGAGAATCGCGGCGCCCTTCAGCCCCGCTTCCGGTTCGTCCGACAACTCCAGCGGCATTTGCACCACGTCGGCCTTGATCTGGTTCCAAAGCTGGTTCCGCGTGCCGCCACCGACGCATAGGAAGCGGTTCACTTCGACGCCCAGTTCGGTGAACAGCTTCATATCGAGCCCCATGGCCAGGGCAACGCCCTCCATCACCGCCCGGACGAAATGGCCGGCCGCGTGGTTGAGCGTGATGCCGACGTATGCACCCCGGGCCGAGGCGTTGTCGAGCCGCCGCTCGCCGAGCATGTAGGGGTAGAAGATGAGCCCTTCGCTGCCGGGCGGCACGCCGGCGGCCATCTCGACCAGGGCGTCGTACGAGAGTTCGCCGTCGCGGGCGGAGTTGATCAGATCTTTGCACCAGGCCACGCTGAGCCCGCCCGTGTCGAGCAGTTTGAAAGGAATCCAGCCGTCGACGACGTGTCGCAGATTGAACACGGCCGGATGCACCAGCGGTTTCGCGCTGTGCATGGCAAACAGCGTGCTGGTGCCGGTGACGTCGGAGGCGATGCCTTGGCCCACGATGCCGAAGCCGAGCATCGAGACGGGAAAGTCGCCGCCACCGGCCACCACCGGCGTGCCGGCCGGGACGCCCGTCCGTTTCGCGGCCGCCTCGGTGACCTGGCCGATCACCTCGTGCGAGGCGCTCGCCGGCGCGAACATGCCCGGGTCTACGCCGATCGCGTCGGCCAATTGCCGCGAGTAGCCGTCGCTCTGCCAATCCCAAATGAAGGAGCCGGAGGCCTCGCTGGGGTCGGTCGCGGCCACGCCGGTCAGCCGGTAGTTGATGAAGTCCTTCGGCACGAGGAACCACCGTGCCCGATCGTAGGCCTTCGGCTGGTTTTCCTTGAACCAGCGGACCTTCAGCGCGGTCCAAGAGGGCACGATCGGGTTGGCGGTCGCGGCGGCCAGGGCCGATTCGTCGTTGGCGGCCCGGACGGCCTCGCACTGCGGCTGGCAGCGTTTGTCGCACCAGAGTTGCACCCAGTCGGTGGTGATCTCGCCCTGTTCGTCGAGGCCCACCATCCCGTGCATCTGCCCGCAGGTGGAAACCGCGGCGATCGACTCCGGCGCCACGTTGGTCTCCCGCATCACGGCGGTAATCGCCTGGCAGGTCTCATTCCACCAATCGGCGGGCCGCTGCTGGGCCCAACTCGGCCGAGGGCTGTCGACTTCGTGCTTGATCTGCTCGATACCGAGGATGTCGCCGTCTTGTGTAACCACGCCCGCCCGGGCGCTTTGCGTGCCGATGTCCAGTGCGAGGATGTTCTTGGTCATTTGGGGGCCTCCGTTAGTACCTCAGGATCGCCTTGATGACTTCGCCGCGTTTGACGGCTTCCATGGCTTCGCCGACTTGTTCCAGCGGCATGTCGTGGGTGATGTACTGAGCCGAACTGATCTTGCCCTGGCGGATCCATTCGCAGAGCGGCTCCTGGGCGGCGTGCTCCCGATGCCGAGTGGGCCACTGGTGCATATAGAGATTGAAGTTATAGGGGCCCTTGCCCTTTTCGAGCGTGAACGCGTCGTCGGCGATTACGCCGTAAATGCAGACCGAGCCGCCCAGCTTGATAAGCGGCAGCGCCGAGTTCGCAATGGCCGGGCTGCCCACCGCGTCGACAACGGCATCGAGCGGCTTGCCGCGCGTGTCGGCCAGTTCGGCCAACTCGGGTGAATCGACGTCGAAGACGGCGTCGGCACCCATCGCCAGTGCCTTCTCCCGCTTGTGCGGCAACGGATCGACCAGCCCGATGAAGCCGAGCCCCAGCAGCTTGCCGAATTTAACGAAGCTCAGACCTACCGGTCCGGCGCCGAAGACGAGGATGTCGTCGCCCGGCTGGAGGTTGAAATCGCCGAATCCGCCGTAGACCTCGCGCCAGGTGCATAGCAGTACGGCGTCTTCGACCGCGATGTCGGGCGCCACCGGGCGTTGAATCTCGTATACCTCGAACCAGCCGTGCTCTTCGTCGGCAACGCCGTCTTCGACCATGGCGTCGTGATCGTTGGCCAGGGTGTATTCGCAGAATCCGCCCCAACCGGTGGCGTATTTCGGATCGCCGAACTCGAACAGCAACCCGCCGATGGCCCGATCGCCCGGCTTGAAGTTCCGGACCTTATCGCCCACCATGTCGACGATGCCGGCCGATTCGTGGCCGAGCACGAGGGGATAATCGTTGACGCCGGGGAAATGCCCCGAAACCAGCTTGCCGTCGGTGGCATTGCACAGACAGGCCGCCTCGGTCTTCACTCTCACCTGGTAAGGACCGGGTATAGGTTCGGGGATCTCTACTATTTCCACCTTGCCGGGCTCGATTACGGCGACTGTTCGCATGGAAGGCTCTCCTTCTTTCGCGGGGTTTTCGGTAATAGTCGTTGTTCGCTCCGCAAACAAGCGTTTTGCATCGTTGTTCGCTCTGCAAACAAGCGTTTGTTCGCGGAGCGAACAACGACTATGCGGGGGCCCGCAGTATATCATGTCGCGGCGACGGGCGGAATCGCCTCGGCCCTGGTACACCCGCTTGACGCCGGCGGTTGAACTCACGGATAATAGGCGCCGGCCTGTGAACCCTTGACAACCCGTTGTAGGAGGCGACTCCAGTCGCCTCCTACAGGGACTCTCGCTGCTTCAAAGGAGATTGCCATGAGACCGCTGATTACCTCGATTCTTGTCATGCTTACGATTGCCGCCGCTTTGCCGTGCATGGGCCAGTGGAAACCGGCCGAGGGTCCGCTGGCCACGCGCTGGACCAAGGAGGTTTCGCCGGACAACGCCCTGCCCGAGTATCCCCGGCCGCAGATGGTCCGCAAGGATTGGCTGAACCTCAACGGGCTGTGGGAATATGCGATCGTGCCGCGCGGCGAGGAACGGCCCGAGCAGTTCGACGGCCAGATCCTGGTGCCGTTCGCGGCCGAGTCGGCACTTTCCGGCGTGAAGAAGACGGTCGGTGAGGCGAACCGGATCTGGTATCGCCGCACCTTCGAGGTCCCGCAAGGATGGTCGGGCCGCCGCCTTCTGCTGCATTTCGGCGGAGTCGATTGGGATTCGACGATCTGGCTCAACGGCGAACAGGTCGGCACCCATCGCGGCGGATACGATCCGTTCGTGCTCGACGTGTCCGACGCACTGAAACCGTCCGGCCCGCAAGAGATCGTCCTGGCCGTCTGGGATCCGACCGACGCCGGCTACCAACCCCGCGGCAAGCAGGTCCGCGATCCCAGGGGCATCTGGTACACGTCGGTGACGGGCATCTGGCGAACCGTATGGCTGGAGCCGGTGGCGGAGGCGAGCATCCGCTCGCTGAAGATCGTCCCGGACGTTGATGGCGGGACGGTCACCATTTCAGCAGATGCCCGGACGTTGCCCGGCGAGACAAGCGTGAAGATTTCCGTCCTCGACGGCGCCGCGCCGGTTGTCGACGGTTCAGTGGACATTGAAAGTGACGAGAAGCAAGGCGAGATCAACGCTACGGCGAAGCTGAAGATCGCGGACGCCAAACTCTGGTCGCCCGACTCTCCGTTTCTCTACGACCTGAAGGTCGTGCTGCTTCACGACGGCAAGGTGGTCGACGAAGTGGCAAGCTACTTCGGCATGCGGAAGATCGCCCTGGGTAAGGACCCCGGCGGCGTGCTTCGCTTGTTCCTCAACAACAAGCCGCTCTTCCAGTACGGCCCTTTGGATCAGGGCTGGTGGCCCGACGGACTGTACACCGCGCCGACCGACGAGGCGCTTCGTTACGATGTCGAGGTGACCAAGAACATCGGCATGAACATGATCCGCAAACACGTCAAGGTCGAGCCCGCGCGGTGGTACTATCATTGCGATAAGCTGGGGATGATGGTCTGGCAGGACCTGCCCAACGGTGACCGGCATATCGGCCGCAACGCCGCCGGCATCGAGCGGTCGGAGGAATCGGCCGAGAACTTCCATCGCGAACTGAAGGCGATGATCGACACCCACCACAACCACCCGTCGATCGTGACGTGGGTCCCGTTCAACGAAGGCTGGGGGCAGTTCGACACCAAGCGGGTTACCGATTGGGTCAAGAGCTACGATCCCACCCGGCTGGTCAACAGCGCCAGCGGTTGGACCGACCGCGGCACGGGCGACGTGAACGACGTACACCGATATCCCGGCCCGGGTACCGCGCCCCTGGAAGAGAACCGGGCCATCGTGCTGGGCGAGTTCGGCGGGCTGGGGCTGCCCGTGGAAGGTCACCTCTGGTGGGATAAGCGAAACTGGGGGTACCGCAACTTCAAAAACGCCGATGAACTGACGGCGGCGTATCGCAACCTGTTGGGCAACCTCAAGCCGCTGATCGGCCAGGGCCTGGCCGCCGCCATCTATACCCAGACCAGCGATGTTGAAGGCGAGGTCAACGGCCTGATGACGTACGATCGGGCGATGGTGAAGATGGGCGTCGAGACGTTGCGGAAGCTCAACGAAAAGCTCTATCTGCCGCCGCCGGTAATTAAGACGATCGTGCCCGCGTCGCGCGTCAAGGGACAAACGTGGCAATACACGTTCGACAAACCGGCCGACGGCTGGCAACAGCCCGAGTTCGACGATTCCGCGTGGAAATCTGGCCCCGGCGGGTTCGGCACGAAAGATACGCCCGGCACGGTGATCCGAACGAACTGGGCGTCGGAGGACATCTGGATTCGCCGAGAGTTCACGCTCGATGCCGCCGTGGCCGACCCGCACCTGCTGCTTCACCACGACGAAGACGCGGAGGTGTACATCAACGGCGTTCCGGCGGCAAAACTGACCGGTTTTGTGACCAGTTACGTGCTGGTTTCGATGAACGAAGGGGCCGCCGGCGCTTTGAAAGTCGGCCGGAACACGATTGCGATTCACTGCCGCCAGACCGTGGGCGGACAGCACATCGACGCGGGAATCGTGAGCGTGGTCGAATGAGCCCCCGGCGCCCGTAGCCGAAGTCGATTGCAGCCGGTTCCGGGTTTTTTCGTGTGTGTGCCCATTGCCCAACCGCTGCCGAGAGACGGCAGCATTAACGGAGAAAGGGGGTTACGATCCCATCCGTGGTCGCACAAGCCCGTCTGGCAGGGGGCAAGGCTATTGCGCCACCCAGACGCGGGCCGCTTTCCGTGAAGGAGTGGGCCATCACGGACGGAAACGTGCTGTTGCGGGACAATTCCCTCATATGCTATCATGGATGTGTAATCTCTATGAAGGTTCACGACAATGGCAGCAAAGAGCAGTTTCGATATTAACAAAGCGCTTGCGTATGACGATCCTCGCAAGATGCCAACCTACAGCATCCCGGAGGCTGCGTACTACCTAACCATCCCTATTGCAACGCTTCGTTCATGGGTTCTCGGTAGGAGCTATGTAGCAGGCAATGGCGAAAGACGCGTGTTTAGGCGGATAATTGCCCTTCCACGTCGCGATACAAACCTCCTGTCGTTCTTCAATCTCGTTGAAGCGCATGTTCTCCGGGCTTTTCGACGGGAACACAAAGTCAAACTCAAACACATTCGATCATCGCTCAATTACGTCAAGAGGGAATTCGGGGCGCAGCGGCCCTTGATCGAGCAACAGTTTCAAACCGACGGGGCCGGTTTGCTCGTTGAGCACCTAGGGAAGCTGATTGACGCTTCGGCAGACGGCCAAATCGTTATGAAGAAGGTTGTTGAGGCGCATCTCAAGAGGCTGGAATGGGAAGGCAATGTTGTTTCATGCCTGTATCCATTCACTCGCGTCAATGACACGAATAGTCCTCGTAGCGTGCTGATCGATCCGCGGTTTTCATTCGGACGCCCGGTGTTAGGTGAATGCCGCGTTGAAACCGCGGTCATCGCGGAGCGATATAAGGCCGGAGATTCCATAGACACCCTGGCCAGCGATTATGCCTGCTCGCGGCTCGAAATCGAAGAAGGGCTCCGGTGCGAGCTCAGCCTCCAGGACGCCGCGTGAGCCAACGTTCTTTATAGACAAATGTCTTGGCCTACACGTGGTTCCCGATGCCCTCCGCGCTTGCGGTGCAAACGTCGAGTTGAAGACGGACCACTTTGCTCCTGACACGAAAGACACCGACTGGCTCCCCGTGGTGGGCAGGAATGGTTGGGTGATTCTGACGAAAGACAAGAGGCTTCGCCACAACCATCTTGAAGTCGTTAGTCTATTGCGGGCGGGAACTGCGTCGTTTATCTTGACGTCTGGGAACTTCTCCGGTCAGGAAATGGCGGACGCCTTCGTGCGAGCCATGCCTCACATGAAGAAAATGTTACTCAAGTTCCCGCCACCATTCATTGCAACGGTCCCAAAGGGGGGAGTGCCACGTTTGCAGTACACATTTGACGGGCTCATCAGAAAAGTGTCTTCGCCGTAGGAGCGAAGTAGCAAGGGCGCACGAGTTCTCAGCAAAGCCCATCCGAGCAACACACTGTTGGGACGCTGCCCCAAGCCCCACTATCTGTAGTTTTCTGCTTGGCACATTTCAAACTGTACCACTACCGGGAAACGGCCCCCTTTCTTTGCCGATCAGTACAAGTTATCATGATGGGGTGTGGTGGCACTTAGCCGCAACCTACCCCCATTTCTCACACCCGTTACACCAAGGAGCCCTACCGTGAAAAAGTTAGCCTGCCTATGTCTCCTGACGTCGATCGTTCTGTTTTGCTGCGTGCAAGCGGAGGCCGCCAAGCTCAAGGGCTTGTGGACCACCGGCGGTTGTTGTCACGACTACAAGAAGCACGCCCCGCTGTTGACCGAGAAGATCGCCCAGTACGCCGCCGTCGAGTTCGACATTGTCACCGGCACCGAGCAATTCAAGGACAAGGACTACGCCAAGGACTACGACCTGGTGGTCTACGATCTTTGCTACGCCGGCGAGAAGGACAAGGACCTGATCGGCAACGTCACCAATACGATCAAGCAAGGCAAGCCGGCGGTGATCATTCACTGCTCGCTGCACACCTTCCGCGCCATCGACTGGGACGATTGGCGCGAAGCGATGGGGATGACGTCGAAGAGTCACGACAGATTCCGCGCGCTGAAAACCAAAAAGGTAGCCAAACATCCGACCACGCTCTTCTGGCCGGAAGACTGGGAAACGCCCGGCGACGAGCTTTATCAGACGATCAAGTTCTGGCCCAACGCCACCGCCTTGATGACCGTGTTCAGCCCGCAATCGGAAAAAGACCACGTGGTAACTTGGGTCAACAAATACGGCGACGGAAACGTGTTCGGCACCACCCTGGGTCATAACATGCTGACCGTCGGCCAGGACGATTATCACCGGCTGTTGGCCAACGGCGTGCTCTGGGTATGCGGCAAGCTGGACGACGAAGGCAAACCGGCTGCCGGATTCGAGGGCAGCGGGAAATAGCACCGGGAAACAGTAGGGTAGGACGTGTACGTCGAACGCCTGCTGCAAATCAACATGGCAACGCTGGCGGCGCTGGCGACCCTGCTGTTGGGTATGGGTCAACGGAGCACCGCGTTGCCGTTGTTGATGATGGTTGCGGCGATCCTCTCGGTCTGGCTGACCGACGTCACCGGCTGGCTGCGGCTGAATCGCGCCGTGGCCAACCTGGCCGCGCTGGCGGCGGTCGTGCTTTCGCTGCGCGAATTGCTCCGCGTCGGCGGGGGATCCGACGTGCTGGGGCTCGCCAACCTGCTCGTCTACCTGCAAATCGTCCTCCTGTTCCAGAAGAAGAACGAACGGGTCTACTGGGAACTGGCCGTGTTGAGCCTGTTGCAGGTGGTGGTGGCCGCGGCCTACAACCAGGGAGCCCAGTACGGCCTGCTGCTGATCTTATACATGCTGACGGGCATCTCGGCGCTGGCGCTGCTGTCGACCTACCGGCAGTGGCAACGAAGTCGGCCGGAAGCAAAATCGCCGCGTCCGCCCGGCGGCGCCGGCCGTTGGCCGTTGGATCGCCGGCCGTCTAGCTTTGCCGGAACGGCGGCCGGCCGTCCACATTCCGCGCTGGGCCGCGAATGGTTCGCCCGATTGGCGACGATGGGGTTCGGCACGCTGGTAGTAGCCGCCCTGATGTTCTTTGCCGTCCCCCGCGTCGGCGCCAGGGCATGGCGAGGGGCGGTGGCCGCGGCTCGGCAGGTTGTCGGTTTCGACGACAGGGTAGTCCTCGGTGAGTTGGGCCAAATCATCGAGAGCCGCGAGGAGGTGATGCGGGTTTGGCTGTCTGATCCCACCAGCGGCGAGCCGCATCCCATGCTCAGTGAACTCTATCTGCGCGGCGTGGTACTGGCGCGCTACGAGGATTGTGCGTGGAGTCCTGGCGAGAACGGCCCGGGATCGGTTGGCCCGCTGGCGGTTTTCTCCGCCCCGAAACCAATGCCGAATCACCCCTTGGTGCAACAGAAGATCGAAATCTTGCCGACGCTTGATCACAACGAGTTGTTCGCCATCTGGCCGTTCTTGCCGATCGAACTGAACCGCAACCTCTGGATCGATCGACCTCGCAGCCGGTTGGTGCGTCCGAACGAGCAGCGTTTCGTCCGCTTCGACTACAAGCTGGGAACCACGGCGTTGGACGGCAACGTGCAGGTGCCGCTGGTGCCTTGCGAGGACGTCCGCGAAGTCGAGTCACTGTTGCAGTCGCCCGAACTGCCGCGACTCGATGCATTGGCCGCCGAGTGGATCCGGCACAGCGGGCTGCCGCCGGAGGATCGCATAGCCCGGGCACGGGTGCTCGAGCGGCGCTTCCACGATCCGAACCTGTTTCAGTATAGCCTCGAGGGGCAGCAGCGCGACCCGAAGTTGGACAACATCGAGGACTTTCTCACCAAAAACCCCCGCGGTCATTGCGAGTATTTTGCCACCGCGCTGGTGCTGATGCTCCGCAGCCAGGGGATTCCCGCACGGATGGTGATCGGCTACAGGTGCGACGAATACGATCGGTTGGGCGATTTCTACCAGGTTCGCCAGTTGCACGCTCACAGTTGGGTAGAAGCCTACCTGGAGCCGGAACACGTGCCTGACGAGTTGTTCAACGAGCGACCTCGGCGTTGGGCCGCCGGCGGTTGGTTGCGGTTGGAGCCGACCCCCGGGGCATTGGGATCGGCAGCGGCCGGCGATACGCTGTTTGGGCGGGTCGATCGGGGCGTGAGGCGGCTGCAGTCCCTTTGGGAAAACTACGTGATGGACATGGACCGCCGCCGGCAATGGGAAGCCGTCTATCGGCCGGTGGCCGATGCCGTGAGCGGCGCCTTCAAGCAAGCTTCCGATCCTCAATGGTGGCTCGGCCTGCCGTCGCGAATTTGGCGGTTACTCAGTCCGGGCGCTTGGTTTGCGGCCGGCGGATGGTGGCGATGGCTGGTGGCGGTGGTTGCGATCGGATCGGCGGTCGTGGTTCTGACGAGGTTCGCTCCACAATTGGCGGCCGCGGCGCGTTGGCTGTGGAATTGGCTGGCAAGGCTCGGCGTATCGAAGGCCGGCCGCCGCCGAACCGAGATCGAGTTCTACGGCCGGCTGGAGTCCGTCCTTGGCCGCCACGGCCTGGTCCGCCGGGTCGGTCAGACCCAGTACGAGTTTGCCGCCGCCGCGGGAGAGCGAATCGCCGCGATCTCCGGCCGGCGCCGGTTGGCGTTGCTGCCGCGGCAGGTTGTCGACGCCTTCTACCGCGTCAGATTCGGGCACCTCCCCCTGGACAGCACCCTGGTCGAGGCGGTAGAAAGTGCATTGGCTGAATTGGAGACCGTCGAATAGTCCTCTTTCTCACGTACCAGGAGTCAAACCATGTCTGATTCGTTCACCGAAGTTACCCATGAGTCGTGGTTCGGCAGATTGGGAAACTCGATCAAGGGAGTGCTCTTTGGCATCATCCTGTTCATCGTCGCCTTTCCACTGCTGTGGTGGAACGAAGGACGCTCGGTGCACACGGCCAAGGCACTGAAAGAACTGGACGCGAACGTGGTTTCGGTCTCGGCCGACAAGGTCCAGTCGCAATACGAAGGCAAACCGGTACACATGACCGCCGAGGCCGTCAGCGACGAGACCATGACCGATCCCGATTTCGGCGTCTCCGCACCCGGCATAAAGCTCCGCCGCAAGGTCGAGATGTACCAATGGAAAGAGACCGAGAAAACAAAGGAAGTCAAGAAAACCGGTGGCGGGAGCCGCAAAGAGACCACCTATTCCTACGATAAGGAGTGGTCGGAGGAGGCGATCGACTCGAACAGTTTCAACTCGAAGTATCGTCAGGGTCACGAGAACCCGGGCTCGATGCGGTTCACGACCTTGACCAAAACCGCCGCCAAGGTGAGCTTTGGCCGGTTCACGCTCTCCGACGCTCTCCTGGACCAGATGACTAACTTCGAGCCGCTATCGCTCGGCGACGACGAAGTGATCAGGCTCGAGGGAAAGATCGGAAACCAGATGGCGATCCAGGCCGATACCGTTTACTTGCCGCACAAGGCCGAAAGCCCCATCCCGGCCCCCGCCAATCCCCAGATCGGCGATCTGCGCGTCTCTTTTCTGGTAATCAAGCCGACCACCGTCAGCATCATTGCCAAGCAGACCGGCAGCACGTTTCGAAAATGGCAATCCAGCCAAGCTAAAGGGATGGGCACCTCGGTAGAGAGACTCGTGCTCGGTAGCAAGACCGCGGAAGAGATCGTCGGGCAGATGCAGAGTGAAAACGCCATGCTGACCTGGGGGCTGCGCCTGGCGGGGTTCCTGCTGATGGCGTTCGGGATCGGCATGGTCTTCAGTCCGCTGGCCGTGCTGGCCGATGTCCTGCCTTTCTTGGGCGACCTGCTGCGGATGGGGATCGGCCTGTTCGCCGCCGCGGTGGCGGCTTCGCTGTCGCTGGTGACGATTGCACTGGCCTGGTTGGCATATCGGCCGCTGTTTGGTGCCGCTCTGCTGGCGGTTGCGGCGGCGCTTGTCGTCGCGTTGAAAATGCTCGGCTCCAAGAAGAGGGCCGCCGCGGAGTTGTAGGAGGCGACTGGAGTCGCCTCCTGCAGGGATTCTAGCGAGCAGAAAGGAGCATTGCCATGAGAATCGGCCTTGTCGGCTACCAGGGGTCGGGCAAGAGCACTCTGTTCGAGTGGCTCACCGGCGTGGCGGCGGATCCGTCGCTTGCGCACACGGACCAGAGTGCGATGGCCGAGATCCCCGAGCCGCGAATCGATCAGCTTGTCGAGGTCTATCACCCCAAGAAGATTAGCCGGGCGTCGCTCGAATTGGTCGACACGCCCGGCCTTAGCCGCACGCACGAAGGCAATGCCGCCCGGCTGGCGTTGATCCGCGAGGCCGGCTGCCTGCTGCTGGTAGTGGCCGCCTTCGACGGCTCCGACCCGATGGCCGACCTCCGCTCGTTCGGCGAGGACCTCATGCTGGCCGACATGGAAATCCTCTCCGGCCGCGTGGGGCGGATCGAAGAGTCGCTCAAGAAGCCGCTACCCCGTGCCGAGCACGATCAACTCGTGCATGAAGAGGAAACGCTGAAGATCGTTCTTGCCGCCATCGAGTTGGGCGAGCCGTTGCGCGAAACTCAAATGACTGAAGAACAATTGAAAGTCACGCGGTCGTTCCGCCTTTTGAGTGAGAAGCCGCGGATGGTGGTCGTCAACACGGCCGACGACGAAGAGGACCCCGGACGGTTCTCGGCCATCGCCACCGAGGAGATGCCGGTCATCGCCTTGCCGGCAGACCTCGAACTGGAACTGTCGAAGATGGGCCCGGAGGATCGCCACGAGTTCGAACGGGAGATGGGCCTGGAGGGCACCGACCGCGATCACATCATCCGCACGATCCTGGACGCTTCCGGCCAGATGTTGTTCTTCACCTGCGGCGACCGCGAGGTCCGCACGTGGCTGTTACCCCGCGGCGGTACGGCGGTGGAAGCCGCGGGCAACATCCATACCGACATGGCCCGGGGGTTCATCCGCGCCGAGGTGATGACCGTCGCCGACCTGGTACGCGTCGGCAGCGAGCGCGAGATCAAGGCACAACACTTGATGCGCCAAGAGCCAAGAGACTATGTTGTTCAAGATGACGACATCCTGCTGATGCGATTCAGTGTGTAGCCACCTTATAGCGGCTCGCGTCGCTTGTAGCCGTTGAGTTCCGGGCCGACCCTGCGGCGTTTGTAGGTGACCGAGTAGGTGACCAACTGCCGCTGGCCCGGCTCCAGGTCGAGGAAGTACTTCACGTGATTCTGG
>Ga0180429_10003596_pt1 | contig 12529 bp, 2 predicted proteins | sample SS_ome_FD_132428 | JGI IMG/M metagenome (GOLD analysis project Ga0180429, IMG submission 132428) | Hypersaline lake sediment archaeal communities from the Salton Sea, California, USA - SS_1_S_1 metaG | ecosystem: Environmental > Aquatic > Non-marine Saline and Alkaline > Hypersaline > Sediment ... | reverse complement strand
ACTAATTCGACAATCGCAGGCAATACAACCGAGAACTATGGCGGCGGAATCTACGGATCGGGCGTCAAGATGCAAAATACGGTCGTTTCAGGGAATACGGCTCGTGTCCAGGATGATGTTTACGGGGGCCTTTCGGCGGACAGTTCAAACAACTTCATCGGAACCGACGACGGCGATCCGATGCTGAGAACGATCATCGATGCAAGCGGCGGGGTCCTGTACTATGTTCCCGATACGGGCAGTCCGCTGGTTGACGCGGGCGATAACTCACTTGCTGTCGATGCGGCGGGCCTGCCGCTGGCGATCGACCAGCGGGGGCGGAGTCGCGTCGAAAACGCCGCGGTTGACATAGGCGCAATCGAACGGCCCGTGGAAGCCGAATTGGCGGTGGCGCCGGGGCCCGTGCAGGAATTGCTTGAAGGGGAGCAACTGGTTCTTTCCGTATCGTTGACATCGGCGCCCTCGGCGCCGCTTACGGTAAACGTTGACCAGCATCCGGGCGGAAGCGGCGAGATATCCGCCGATGTATCCGTACTGGAGTTTGATGCGGGCAATTGGAATCTGCCCCACGCGGTGACAATTACCGCGGCCGAGGATGCGGACCATTACCATGATGATGTCGCCGCATTCGCACTGTCGGCCGCCGGAATGGACACGGTCTACGCGCTGGTCTCTGTGAGGGATAATGACCACCAGACGTATGTGGTCGACAGCCTGGTCGATTTGGTGGCCTACGATGGTTTGCTGACGCTTCGCGAAGCGATCCAGGCGGCCAACACGAATCTGCGGGTCAACGAAGCCCCGGCCGGTGATTTGGACCAGACGGACATTGTAACATTCGATCCATCGCTTACCGGCAGGACGATCACGCTCAGCGGGGAGGAGCTTTCGATAACCGGGGATGTGGAGATTCGCGGTCCGGGCGCCGAGAAACTCACCATCGACGCCGACCGGCTGAGTGGTGTGTTTTACGTGGGCGAGAACGTTTCGGCCCTCTTTGACTCTCTGACCATAACCGGAGGCCAATGGGCCTCGAACGGCGGCGGGATTTACGGAGACGCCGGCAGTACGGTCACTGTCGTCAATTCGGCTATTGTCGACAACTTCTGCATGATCCGCGGAGGCGGAATCTATGGCCCTTACGTCAACGTGATTGATTCGACTATCAGCGACAACGTGGCCAGCAGCAACGGCGGCGGAGTTGTGGGAAACGCCACGGTGACGAATTCGACCATCAGCGGTAACTTCGCCGGCGGTAGCGGCGGCGGGTTTTATGGAGACAGTATTACACTAAAGGACTCCACGGTCATCGGCAACGTTTCCGGGAATTCCGGTGGAGGAATAGGCGCCGGAAACAATGGCGATATAACGGTAATCGCTTCGACGATCACGGGCAATATAGCGGGTTCTGAAGGTGGTGGAATTTGCGGAGTGTATAGCACGATTACCGTGACCGATTCGACGATCAGCGGTAACTCGACCGAGTCTCACGGAGGAGGAATCAGCGGATACCATACCCCAATCATAGTGACGAATTCAACGATCAGGGGAAACCTGGCCAAGAGGAGCGGAGGCGGGATTCGCGGAGACTACAGTGAGGTCACGTTGATAAACTCCACAGTTGTCGATAACTCATCTGGTGAAGATGGAGGCGGAGTTTGTGCAAGCAGTCCGATCACATTGACGAACTCCACGGTCGGTGTCAACAACGCCCTCTCAAAGGGAGGCGGGGTTTACGGCCAAAGCACGATCACGTCGACGAACTCCACTGTCTACGCCAATACGACTGCTGATATTGGCGGTGGAATATATGCGTACGACGATATCGAACTGCTGAATACGGTCGTCGCGGGGAATATCGCCGCTACCGATGACGATATTTTCGGAACCCTCTCGGCAGAAAGTTCGAACAATTTCATCGGCGCTGATGACGGCGATCCGATGCTAAGAACTATCATCGATGCGGACGGCGGGGTCCTGTACTACATTCCCGATGCGACCAGCCCGCTGGTTAACGCCGGAAACAACGCGCTCGCTGTCGATCCCGGCGGTAGTCCGCTGACAACCGATCAGCGAGGCCGGAGTCGCGTAGTCCACACCACCGTCGACATTGGAGCGATCGAACGGCCGGCAGAGGCCGAATTGACGGTGGCGCAGAATCCCGTGCTGGAGTTAATTGAAGGGGAGCAACGGGTTTTCACCGTATCGTTGACAACGGCGCCTTCGACGCCGGTCACGGCCGGCATTGACATGCAACCGGGCGGAAGCAGCGACATATCCGCCGATGTGTCCGTATTGGCGTTTGACGCCGACAACTGGAATATGCCCCATCCGGTGACGATAACCGCCGCCCAGGATGCGGATCGCGACAACGACACCGCATTCTTCGCGTTGTCCGCCGCCGGAATGGATACGGTTTATGTATCGGTATCGGCGGTCGATGACGACTTCCAGACCTACGTGGTCGACAGCCTTGGCGATACGGTGGCCGCTGATGGTTGCATGACGCTGCGAGAGGCTGTTGAGGCGGCCAGTACGAATACGGCTGTGAAAGAAGCTCCCGAAGGGTGCGAGGGTCTGACTGACGTAATTACGTTTGCTCCATCTCTCACCGGCCAAACGATTACCCTGGACGCCGAACAGTTCGATATAACCGACGATCTGGAGATTCGAGGCCTTGGGGCCGATGATCTGACAATCGACGCCCGCAACCTGTCCCGTGTTTTCTTTGTCGATGAGGCCGTCAGCGTTCTGTTTGGCGGCATGACGATAACCGGGGGCAATGTGTCTGACGAAAACCCAACCTGGTGGGAACGATCCGGTGGAGCAATCTACGGTTCGCCGTTCAGTGCGATCACGCTGACGGACTCGATTATCCGCGACAATTACGGATACTACAGTGGTGGAATCTCTGGATGGACTGGCAGTACGATCACGGTGACGAACTCGACGATCAGCGATAATTCGGCCGGCAGTTCGGGCTATGCTGGAATCTATGGAGGGCTTGGCAGCGAGATCACTGTGACAAATTCGACGATCAGCGGAAACGATCGCAGTGGGATCTTCGGCGATGATTTCAGTGTAGTCGCGGTGACCGATTTGATAGTCGCCGACAACGGCGGCGGTGGAATTGTCGTGACTGACGGCGGCGCGCTCACTGTGACCGGTTTGACGATCAGCGACAACGGCGGTCGCGGAATCTCTGGAGGCCGCGACAGTTTGGTCGCAGTGACCAGTTCGATGATTAGTGGTCATTCGTCCACGTCTGGCGATGGCGGAATCTACGTGGGCCAAGGCAGCTCGCTGACGGTGACCGATTCGACGATCAGCGGCAATGCGGGCGGCAACGGCGCTGGAATCAGTACACACCAGGACTGTACGGTCACGGTGATTAACTCTACGATCGCCGACAATTCGGCAAGGAGTAAAGGCGGGGGGATCTATGTGAGTAAGCAAAGCTCGATCGTGCTGATAAACTCGACGGTCAGGGACAATTCGGCCGGTAGTAGCGGCGGCGGAATCGACACTTACCAGGGCCAGCGCATCGTACTGAAAAACACTGTTGTCGCGGGCAATATCTCAGGGAGCGGTTCGGCGGACATCGATGAGGCAATCTCGGGCAGCAGTTCAAACTACTTCATTGGCACGCAGCACGGCGATCCGAAGCTGACGCCCGTCACTGACGCCGATGGCGCGGTGCTGTACTACTTCCCGCTGTTCGGTGGTCCGTTGATTGATGCCGGAAGCAATGCGCTGGCCGTTGACGCCGATGGTGATCCGCTGGCGACCGACCAGATCGGACACATACGCATTTACGGGCCGGTAGTCGACATCGGGGCGATCGAATTCATGCCCGCCGACCCGCCGACCGACATATCCCTGTCGGCGGCAGCCGTAGCGGAAAACCTGCCGGCCGGAACGACCGTCGGTGTGCTGAGCAGTACAGACCCAGATCCACATGCTACGCATACCTACGCCCTGGTCGGCGGCGTCGGTGATGACGACAACGGGACCTTCACTATCGATGGCGACACCCTCAAGATGGCTGGGTCGCTCAACTTCGAGGCGAAAAGCTCCTGCAGCATCCGCATTTGTTCGACAAACCAGAATTGGGGGGCCTTCGAAAAGACGTTTACGATCAGCATAACGGATGTCAACGACCAGCCTGTGGTCAGTCCGATAGCGGATGTGACCGTCGATGAGGACGCGGACAACACCATCCTGAACCTGTCGGGGAGCTTTGACGATCCTGATTTCGGTGACTTACTTGCATTCACGCTCACGGGCAACACGAACACCGGGCTGGTCGCCGCAAACATCGCGGACGAACAGTTGACGCTTGTCTACGCCGCCGACCAGTACGGTTCAGCCGAGATCACCGTCCGCGCGACGGACTATGAAGGCGCCTGGATCGAAGATACGTTCACCGTTACGGTCAATCCGGCCAACGATCCGCCATTCGTGTATAATCCCATCGGCGACGTGACGGTAGATGAAGATTCGCCCGATACCGTTCTGGACCTGTCGAATATCTTTGGCGACATTGACTTCGGCGATTCGCTGGGCCTGTCGATCTCGGGCGATACGAATGCGGAACTGGTGTCGGCGGATCTGGCCGGCGAACAGTTAACGCTGTCGTACACCGCAAACGAGAGCGGAACGGCCGAGATCACCGTCCGGGCTACGGACTCAGGCGGGGCTTACATCGACGATACTTTCACCGTTACGGTCAATCCCGCAAACGATGCGCCGTTCGTGGGAATCCCAATCGCCAACGTGACGGTAGATGAGAACGCGCCGGACCTTGCGGTGGACCTGTCGACCGCCTTTGAAGACATCGATCCCGGCGACGTGCTGACCTTCTCGGTTACGGGCAACAGCGCCCCGGTTCTGGTGGACACAAGCATATCCGGGGCGGAATTGACTCTTTCGTATGGCGTCAACAGTTATGGTATCGCGGAAATCACCGTCCGGGCGACGGACTCCACCGGGGCCTGGGCCGAAGATACGTTCACCGTAACGGTCGTTTCCGACGGGATCAACCAACCCCTGGTGGCCAATCCCATCGATGACGTAACAGTCGACGCAAATGCTCCGGATAGCGTGATGGACCTGTCGAACGTGTTCGAAGAACCAGCCGCCACACTACCGACCCTGGATTACACTGCAGTCGAGATCGATCCGGTGACCGGGGCTCCGGCTGTCGGGACCGGACTGTTCACCTACACTTTCACGTTCTATGCCAACGACGACGTGGATGCATCGTTCAGCACGACGAGTCTGAAGTTCACCGGAGCGATTCAACAGACCAAGGCTTTTTTCGCCATCGACATTAATGACGAAGCCAACGCCGAAATATTTGAGGATATTCCTGGTTCGGGCTATCTCGCGGCGCTGGATACGTGGATATACAACGGTTGGCAGACAATATCCCCCGACGACACTGATGTTACCGGGACAACGGCGACCTTGAGTCTCCGTACTATCGCGAACTACCGGCGGAAGGATGTTATTCACATTGTGGCGGCTGGTGATGTCACCTGGAACGGTCGATTTACCCGCCAGGGCGCGACCTACGATACTTCCGGCACGACGGGCACCAATCGATTGACGCTTTCTGTCGCGGGCAATACGAACCCGGATCTGGTCGCCGCGAGTATTCTGGACTCGCAGTTGACGCTTGCCTACGCACCTGACGCCGGGGGCAGCGCCGAGATCACAATTCGCGCGACGGATTCCACCGGCGCCTGGGCTGAAGACACTTTCACCGTCACGGTCAGCGCTTCAACCGCGGATATCGTCGGGCGCCATCTGTTCTACAACAACTCGGTATTTGACGGCGAAAACCCCGCAGCCAACGCCAATGACGATAACGCGATCGCCACGGACAAGATCCCCCTGCTGGCCGGGCGGACCGCGGCCTTCGCCAACTACACAAGCTACTGGCGCGGGATCAACGGGATCATGATAGACGTTGACTCACTCGAATCCGCGCCGACGACCGACGATTTTGTCTTCAGGGTCGGAAACGACAGCGATCCGGGCGTCTGGAGCGTGCTGGGCGGGGACCGGCAGCCGGATGTGGCCGTTCGAGCGGGGGCGGGCGCCGGCGGCTCGGATCGTATCACGCTGATCTGGGACGACAACGTTATCGCCGGGCAGTGGCTCGAGGTTACGGTCCTTGCCGGCGGGAATATCGGCCTGGCCGAAGACGACGTGTTCTACTTCGGCAGCGCACCGGGCGAGACGGGCAATTTGGCAACAGACGCCGTGGTCGATGAGTCCGATCGGCTTGTCGTCCGCGACAACCCGCACACGTCCATGAACCCCGCGCCTGTCGATGACGCCTGCGACTTCAACCGCGACCGGAAGGTTAACGAGACTGACGAACTGATCGCCCGCGACAACGCGACTACGCCCCAGACGGCCCTGAAACTCATCACGGCCACTGGCGCCCTGCCGGCCGCATCGGAACCGCTGCCAGGCGACACTGACGGAAACAACACGGTTGATGATGCCGACATGGCGGTTTTCTGGAACTCGTTCGGGCAGCGCGGCGAAAATCTCGCCGCCGACTTCAACGGAGACCGAAGGGTCAACCTCACGGATTTCACGATCATACGAACCAATTTTGGCAGGACACGGATCCAGGCGGCGGCAGCCCCGCCGACAGCGCCTCAAGATGTGGTAGCCAGTTCGGTGGAAAATACTGACGACGGCGGTACTACATTGACCCCGGTTGCCCATACCGCACCCGAAACGCGTGTCGATCTGCTTGCCCTGCAGAAGACACCGGTTGGAATTGAAACGTGCGGATGGAACGGGCTTGTGGAGTTGCCGTCGCTTCGCGGCGATTTCTACGGTCCCCTGCCGATGAGAGTGGATTCGTCAATCCCGCACCGCATCGCGACAGCCGAATACGACCTGTATCCGCCAGACGACGATCTGCCTTCAGACGATAGCCTTTACGGTCCTATAGGCGCCGATGCTTTCCTCGATATCCTGGCCGAATCGCTCGTTACCATGCCGCTTTAGGCTGTCGGTGCGATGAGAACCAGTCGGGTGATTCGACCGACGATGCTATTTATCCTTGTCACCCGTAGGCGGCGATCGAGAACACAAACGGATGGGTGGCAACGGCTAACCCGTCTTTCGCTATTCGGTTGGTTAGCGATGCGATAATTGCGTGAATTGAGGCAAAACAGGGCGGTTCTACACGCTGGGGGCTGAGTGTATAGCGGCAGGATCAGCGTGCGGCCATCTGTCGTCGGGATATGCATGTCAATCATTTGCATCGCGCTGAACTTTTCCAGAATCGCCCGTGGCGTCAGGCCGGGGGCATGTTGCCTGGGGCGTTGTTTCAGAGTCACATGCAAGCAGTAGGCCAGAAGCTAACGAAGATATGGGCTTCGATCCGGCTGTCGTTTTGATGTTTCTTGATCGTGGGTTGGATGTGGACCGACGTACTATTGACGGGCGCACTGCCCTGCATTTTGCTGCACTGTATGGGCACGAAAATATCCTGAGATTGCTCCTTGATTTCGGTGCAGATGTGGGCATGCGGGACAACGACGGTTATACCGCAGAAGACATCGCCAAAAGAAAATGCCATCCAGACGCTGCGAAGCTACTTGCTGAACACGCAGCCGCCGTACGCAGTAAACGAAATAATGCCGCTGATCTCTGAGGGGCATTGGGGTCAGCGAAAGCTCCGGGATAAACCGGCTTGGGATAAGGAATGAAAGAGTCTTATAGGTGAGCAGAACGCACGTGAGAGTTGTGTGTTTGCTGATCGTGCTGGTTTTTAGCGTTTGCCGTTGGGTGTCTTGTCTCACCTACTCGACTGCTTTTGTGAGCAAGGTCACACTGTCACACCCGGAACGTTTGTATACCTCCACTCCGACGGGCCAGGCCCCGATCCCCGCGGGCTCTACAGACCACTTACCAGCCGCAACGCACCCCCAACCCTCGTCCCCATCAAAGGTTAGCCAACCCCACCGGTCGCACCGCCCGGATTTGTCTCAGAGATGATAAGTAGTACCGCTTATCACGCCGGCGATTAACCCTGTGACACCTGTGAACCAATTGTGACTAACCAGGCATAGACGGTCAACTCATGCGGTACCTATCAAAATTGATAGTTTAGGGGTTGCTGTCGTTCCATCACACCACGACGTAGCCGCCAATGGCCCAAACGGACAGGACTGAGCGATCTCCCGCCCGCTGCGGTGACGTGCGAGGAACAAAAACAGAGGGTTGCGGCAATTGGCGATTAGCCCTCATGAAACACCCACCGCTTTTCAGGTAAATCATGACCATTTCTTACAACAAGCGACCACGTAAGAAAGAGCTAAACCTGAAACATCCGGTGGCGTTACTCCCGTAAACAAAGAGCTTTCGGCCGATTTCTCGGCCGAAAGCTTCATTACGCCGCGTAGGACTCGAACCTACGACCCGCTGATTAAGAGTCAGCTGCTCTGCCAACTGAGCTAGCGGCGCGTCGATCAAAACCATCTTACCGGATGGGCGAAACATTCTACTCCCGCCGGGGTGGTACGTCAATACCTTCTTTGCTCTTGCCAAAATAACCGGGGTATGATTGAATCTAATCAACTGGATCTCCCCGGCCTACCGCAGGGACGGATGCCACAACAAGATGCGTGAGGTGACTTGATATATGCGACAACACGGAATGATTATTGGACTTCTGGCGGGTGTCATTATGACGGGCGGTCTTGCCCGCGCGGGCGACTGGGCGCAATGGCGCGGGCCCAACTTCAACGGTTCGACCGATGAAACAAATCTGCCGACCGAGTTCTCCAAAGAGAACACCGCCTGGCGAGTGACATTGCCAGGGGCGGCCGGTTCGACGCCGATCGTAATCGGGGATCGGATATTCCTGACTTCCAGGAAGACCAAAGGCGAGGACCTGCTGGGAATGTGCGTCAGCCTGGCTGGCGGTAAGACGCTCTGGAGCAAAGTGATGTCAAGCGGTAAGCCCGCTTCGAGCGCGATTACCTCGTGCAGCCCGGCCGGTAACGGCAAGAGCGTCTACTACCTGTTCGGTACCGGCGACCTGCACGCGACGGACCTGGACGGTAAGATCCTCTGGTTTCGCAAACTCGCCAAAGACTACGGCCCGTTTGCTGTACGATTCGGTTATAGCGCCAGCCCGTTGCTTCGCAAAGGGCGGTTGTATATTCCGCTGCTCCGTACGGCCGAGGGGTGGCCTTACACGAAGGGCATGAAAGAATGGGGAAAGAAACCGCTGGACTCGCTGATACTCTGCCTCGACGCGGCCGGCGGAAAAACGATCTGGTCGCAGATTCGCTACACCGACGCGAAACTCGACTGCCGCGACACGTACATCACGCCTATGGCGGTGGATGTAACGGGCCGCACCGAGCTTATCATGTGCGGTGGCGAGTACGTTACCGGTCACGACATCGACACTGGCAAGGAACTGTGGCGGTGGGAGTACACCAAGACGCGCGAGACTTTCCAGCGGATCGTCTCCTGCCCGGTGATCGTTGACGGTCTTGTGATTACCAACCAGGCGCTCGGGCGCGGGACGTTCGCTCTGAAACCGGGCGGTTCGGGGCGGATCAAGCATACGGATTACGTATGGAAGTGGACGGAGAAAGCCTCGGCCGACGTCTGCTCACCGCTGGTCTATCAAGGGTCACTGTACATTCTGCCCGATCGTGGGAAGAAGGTGATAAGCTGTCTCGATCCGAAGACAGGCAAGGTCAAGTGGCAGCACGAGTTTAAAGGCAAAGGACCCTGGCGGGCCTCGCCGACCGGGGCTGACGGTAAGATATACTGCATCTCGAAGGGCGGCACGTACGTTGTCCTGAAAGCCGGCGAGGAATTCAAGGAACTGCACCGATCCTCGTTGGACGCGAAGGTTTGCTTCAGCACCATCGTAGCCGCCCACGGCCGGTTGCTTATTCGCACGGACACGGAACTGATCTGCCTGAAGAAAGCGAAGTAATATGAAATCGAGAGTTTTTACCGCTGTATTTATCTGCGCCCTTTTTGCGTGCAACGCTGTCGGCGGGGTCCCGGTTGTCGCCGAGTCGCTGGAGATATCCCGCGTACCGGCGGGATTTCCGGTTGGCTTTTGCCTGCTGACTCACGGGCAGCGGCAGTATGTCGCCTACTACGACGAGCAGCACCGGATGACAGTCGCTTCCCGCACGTTGGACTCGAAGAAGTGGAAGTACCAGATACTGCCCTCGAGGGTCGGATGGGACTCTCATAACGGCGTGACGATGGCGATCGACGATGACGGATATATCCACCTCAGCGGTAACATGCATTGCGTTCCGCTGATTTACTTTCGTATGTCCAAACCGGGCGATATCACCAGCTTTGAGCGGATCAAGGCGATGACGGGCAAGAACGAACGGCGCTGCACGTATCCTAAATTCATGCGCGGCGGGAAAGGGGAGTTCATCTTCCACTACCGCGACGGGGGCAGCGGGAACGGTAACGAGATTTACAACGTTTACGATCGCATAACCAAATCGTGGCGGAAGCTGCTGGACAGACCGCTGACCGACGGGCGGGGGAAAATGAATGCCTACATGATCGGCCCGAGGCTCGGCCCGGACGGGTACTTCCATATGACCTGGGTCTGGCGCAACACGCCGGACTGTGCGACGAATCACGACCTGTCGTACGCGCGCAGCAAGGACCTGGTTAATTGGGAGACAATCGCCGGTAAGCCGGTCCAACTGCCCATCAGGCTTGAGACGAAGGGTTTGATCGTGGATCCCGTACCGGTCGAGGGCGGGATTATCAACGGCGCCGGGCGGGCCGGCTTCGATTCGCGAAAGCGCGCTGTGATCTCCTATCACAAGTTCGACTCCAACGGCAAGACGCAGGTGTATATCGCGCGATTTGAAGGGGGCAAGTGGAAGTCCTACCCGGTCAGCAAATGGGACTACCGCTGGTATTTCAAAGGCAACGGTTCGATCGGGGCCAAGATTCGCGTCGGGGCGCCGGTGGCCGCTCCGGGCGGGCTGCTTCACGTCCCGTTCCGCCACCCGAAACAGGGGCGGGGAAGACTCGTGGTCGATGAGAAAACGCTCGAGTTCGTCAAGGTGATCCCTCCGGCAGGAAGCACCATGCCCGCGGAGATCAGGAAACTCGAGTCTACCTTCCAGGGCATGAGCGTTCGGATCGCCGGCGACCTCGGAAAGTGCGACACACCGGGTGTACGATACATCCTCCGCTGGGAGACTCTGGGTCCCAACCGCGACCGCCGGAGAAAAGGCCCCCAACCCAGGCCCGGAATGCTGAGGATAATCAAGATTGTTGAAAGATAAGCTTTGGATGAAGGAAACAGAAACTTATGCGTAACATCTGCCTGATATCGCTAGTGACACTGGTATGTGGATTCGCTCACGCCGGTCTGCCTGAAACCGCGGACGTTTCCGGAGGAGTCGCGGTTGTTGTCGGAGATTTCAACGCCAAGACTCTGGTCGAACTGCGAGGGGACGGTCGTTTTGTCGTTCAGGGCCTGACGGGCGATCGGAAACGTGTAGGCGCCATCCGCGCCGACCTGAAGAAGCAGGGGCTTTACGGGAAGATCGCAGTCGATGTTTGGGACGGTGAGAATCTCCCGTTTGTCGACAACTTCGCGAATCTGATTGTTGCCGACAAGTCAGCAGGGCTTTCGTCGGCGGAGGCCCGGCGGGTTCTCTGTCCCCGCGGTGCTTACTGTGTGAAGGGCGGAGATGGTTGGAAGATTACCAGGAAGCCACGTCCTGAGAATATCGACGATTGGACCCACTTCCTTCACAATTCCACTAACAACGCCGTGGCCAATGACACCGTTGTCGGTCCGCCCAAGAGAATGCAGTGGGTAGCCGGGCCGACGTATTCGCGTCACCACGACAGGATGTCGAGCTTCACGGCGCTGGTCTCCGAAGGCGGGCGCGTGTTTTACGTAATGGACGAAGCGTCGCCGGTTTCGATCCTGTTTGCTCCGAAGAGAAAGCTGATCGCCCGTGATGCGTTCAACGGTTCGCTGCTTTGGAAGCGAACGATCGGCAAGTGGTACAATCACATGCACGGACTCAAGAGCGGGCCGGCCCAACTGCCTCGGAAGCTGGTGGCAGTCGGCGGAAAGGTGTTCATTACGCTGAGCGTCGGCGACGCCGTTCTCGCCCTCGACGGCGCAACGGGAAAAACGCTAAAGACCTACAAGGGAACTGAAGGGACTCAGGAGATCGTCTGCTCGGGTGGGAAGCTGCTGCTGCAGGTCATGAAGCCCGAGACGACGGATCGCAAGCTGATGGCGGTTGATATCGAGTCTGGCCGAACTCTCTGGTCCTGGGATGGACCCATCGAAAACGGCACGCTGGGCTCCGACGCCAAGCGCGTGGCGTTTCTCAGTAAGGATCTGATCGTATGCCTGGACAAGAACACCGGTAAGCCGCTATGGAAAACCGACAAGATCAAGGTGGCCAAGAAATACAAGGTGAACGTGACGCCGACGTTGGTGCTCTACGACGGCGTT
>Ga0180429_10003592_pt1 | contig 12540 bp, 10 predicted proteins | sample SS_ome_FD_132428 | JGI IMG/M metagenome (GOLD analysis project Ga0180429, IMG submission 132428) | Hypersaline lake sediment archaeal communities from the Salton Sea, California, USA - SS_1_S_1 metaG | ecosystem: Environmental > Aquatic > Non-marine Saline and Alkaline > Hypersaline > Sediment ... | reverse complement strand
AGGCTGGAATTTCCTTTGAAACGAATTCCAATTCTGTACCATTGTGTGTTGTTGTAGAAGATATCTGCGGGTACAAACATTGGGTCTTCGACATCTCTCAGCCCTCCCCCGCCCCCGCCAAAAGGACCATACAAATTTGTCATGTCGTCCAGCATACTTTGCCAACGATCTGAAGTAACAACAATATCAAAGCGTTTGACCTGGGTATTATCAAATACTTCTTCAAAGTCAGGGTCAGCATCTTTGCTATGAGTATCCGTAGTCCAGTCTGTTGGTGTAAAATCAGTGTCCTCATACGGATCCGGATCAATTGGAATTTCTTCACATCCTACAAGACACATGTTTGAAAGAATCAAGAAACCAATGAGAATCGAAACCATCTTTCTTGTTGCCTCTCTTTTCATTAACATTCTCCTTTTCCTTTTTTCAGTTTTCGATGTGAAATTCTCATGGCTTCATTACGTTCCAGAATGCTAGCGTCTGGGCCCCGGCCTCGTCGCAGACCTCGGGGGCCCTTTGGGAGCCTCGTCTGCATCGATGTATCCGTCCCCGTTACTGTCCACAGGTTCGAAGTGCTCTTCCGGGCCGGGAAACTCATCGATGGATAGTCTTCATACCTGTAAGGTCGCACTCAATTGTGGAGAAAATGTGGAGAAAATGTGGGATGGTTGTGGAGATCCACATAGGGACTTGCTACAGACACAGGTATCTCGATAAACTGGGCACCATGAAGACGAAACTGGCCTACAAGATCTTTCTCGCTTTCTTCTTGACCGCGGTCTTGATCGTGGCTTTGCTGATCGGGATGCAGTACTATTCGATCCGGAACTTTGTGGAATATGTGAATCTCGTCGAACTGGGCAAACTCGAGAGCCTTGAAGCACGTCTGATAACGATCTACAGTCAGAACGGCGACTGGGAGCCCCTGCAGAACAACCGTAGAGGCTGGCACGACCTGCTGGAAAAGGCAGGGATCGAGATGCACCCTCCCCCTTTCCCTCCTCACGCAAGGAGGGGCCCTCCCGGACCGCCCGGAAGCAGGCCGGCCGAAGAAGACCATGCCAGGGGCCCCGGTCCATTCCGACACCCACCTCCTCCGCCTCCACGCGAACCACCAGATTCTCTCGACATCGGGCTCAGACTGGCCCTTTTCGATGCAGACAAGAGCCTGGTCGTGGGCCCTCCGAGGCACCCGATGGAAGAGTTCACATTGAAGCCTGTCAAGTCCGGCAGCCAAATCATCGGATGGCTCGGGCTGCACAGGATGCAACATCGCTCGGATCCGTTTGCCGCCGTCTTTCTTGAACGGCAATCCAAGTTCTTCTACCTGGCAGGTGTCACGGCGCTCATCCTGGCCGGCCTGGTCACCGTGATGTTGTCACGGCAGATCCTGAGCCCGGTGAAGGCCCTCGCCGAGGGCACACAGGCATTGTCCTCCCGGCAGTTTGACAAGCGAATATCGGTTCGGTCGAAAGATGAGCTCGGCCAATTGGCCGAGGCTTTCAACTCCATGTCCGGGATCCTGGAGCGCTATGAAACCATGCAACAGCAGTGGATCAGCGACATTTCACATGAGTTGCGTACCCCCCTGGCCGTATTGCGTGCGGAAATCGAGGCCTTGCAGGATGGGATAAGAAAGGCCGATGCCGAATCGCTGTCCTCTCTGCATACGGAAGTCATCCGGATCGGAAAGCTCGTGGATGACCTTCACCTTCTCTCCCTGGCGGACTCCCAGGACTTGGCCTTGAAGAAGTCGAAACTGGATCCGATCCGCGTCTTGAGCGAAACCGTTGCGTTGTTTCAGAACCGCATGGATGAACGGGGCCTGCATCTGGACCTTGATATCGAGGAAAGCACTACCGCAGAGATGCAAGGGGACCCGGACCGGCTGAAGCAGGTCTTTTCCAATATCCTGGACAACACGCTGCGACACGCGGACGTTCCCGGCAAGCTGAGAATCCGTTCCCACTCCACCGGGCAAGGCTTGACGATCCGTTTCGAGGATTCCGGTCCCGGTGTGCCGCCGGAATCCCTCGCTCGCCTCTTCGACAGGCTCTACCGGGTCGACTGCTCGAGAAGCCGTCAATCAGGCGGCAGCGGCCTCGGGCTGGCCATATGCAGGCAGATCGTGGAAGCCCACGGGGGGAGAATCGAGGCGGAGCATTCCACCTTGGGCGGGCTTTCGATTCGAATCACCCTGAATGCTTGAACTCCCGGAGGAAGCGAACCATGGCCTCCCAGCACATTCTGGTTGTCGAAGATGAATCCAAGATATCCGATGTCCTCCAGGATTATCTGAACAAGGGCGGCTATTCGGTCACATGCCTGTCCCGCGGGGATCTGGTGCTCCCGCAGATCAGGAGGCAGATGCCGGACCTCATCCTGCTGGACATCATGCTGCCGGGCATGGACGGCACGGAAGTCTGCCGCGAAATACGGAAACACTGGAGCGTCCCGATCATCATGATCACCGCCAGGGTGGAGGAGGTGGACCGGATCCTGGGGCTGGAGCTGGGGGCGGATGACTACATATGCAAGCCCTTCAGTCCCCGTGAGGTGGTGACCCGGGTCAAGACCGTGCTCCGCAGAACCCGGGAAGAGCCGGACGAAAAGCAGATAGTGGTGGGACCGCTTTTTCTGGACCCGGAAACATTTCAGGTTGAGATCGCCGGACAAACCGTAAAGCTGACAGGAAATGAATTTACCCTGTTGAAGACCCTGATGAGCCGACCCGATCGGGTCTTCTCCCGCTCGGAACTTCTCAACAGAGTGCAGGGATATGAATACGATGGTTATGACCGCACCATCGACAGCCACGTCAAGAACCTTCGCAAGAAGATTGCAGCGGTCCTGCCGGATCAGGAGATCATCGCCACGGTTTACGGCATCGGGTACAAGCTGACCTCCTCCCGCACATAATTCGATTCAGGCCGCACCCGGTCAGGGCAGAGACCGGATGAACTTCAGCAGGGCCGAGATGCACGCCTCCGGGTCGTCGAAGTAGATCTCGTGCCACGACCCTTCCACCGTCACGATCTCCGCATTCGGGATCGTCTGTCGCATCTTGACCTGCTCCTCGAGGGGCGATATCGGGCTCTTCGCCGGCGCCAGGATCAGGGTCGGAACGCTCACGTCAGGCAGCAGCGGCTCCACGTTGACCGTCGCGGCCAGACGGGCAAGGTTCCCGAGCATCTTGGGTCGGTTCCTGGCCCACTCCGCGAACAGCCAGTCCTCTTTCGCTTCGCGACGGTCGGTATGCGTGGCTCCGGCATCCACCAGGCCTCTGATCCACCCGTCCCCCCCCAGCTTCTCCATGGCCGTGGGCCAGTCACTCTCGCCTACGGCAAAGATCTCCTGGATCTCGGGGCGGATCGACAGTGGCACGGCGACCAGGGTAAGACTCTTGAAAAGCTCCGGCCAACGGGCGGCAAGCGCAATACCGAGGATCCCCCCCACCGACTCCCCCACGTAGTGGACAGGCCCCAGGTTCAGGGCCTGGCTCACGCCCCGCATGTCGTTCAACAGGTCATCCACGGTCCAGGCATGACTGTCGGCCGGATCCCCGGACCGACCATGCCCTCTCATGTCCACCCGGAGAACGCGATAGCTTCCACACAACGGGGGGACCCAGTGAAACCAGAACCGCCCGCTCCTCCCGAATCCGTGCTGGATCCAGATCGTTTCGGATGCCTCCCAGGGGCTGGTGAAGTCGTCCACCTCATAGTGGATGTTCTGGCCGTTCACCTTCACCTCGGGCATGACGGCTCCTCCTTTATAGATTGACAGGATTTGACTGCATATCCAGCACGCGCCACCCACTTTGACACACAATCTCTTTTTTTTCTATGCTGCCTGACACCACTCACCTTCATCCGAAAGGAAGGAAACATCATGCGGGATCTGGACAACCTATCCAGAGAAGATGCGATCAAATACCTCAAATTCCTTTCCGGGCTCGCCGTCGCCGTAGACGGTCTGTGGTTCATGGCCGTCGAGAAGGCCACGGGCTACGACAAGGCCCTGGAGATGGATGTGGACGTATGGGTCGGGTATGCGAAGGTCGTGGTCAAGCGTATCCGCAGGAATTTCGAGATCAACGGCACCGGCCTCGAGGCCCTCAAAGAGATCATACGACACGATCCGATGTGGTGGAGCATGGGGGACCTCAAGATCGTCGAAGACACCCCGAATCGACTCGCCTTTGAAGTCATCGACTGCCCTTCGCTCATGGCCATGGAGAAGATGGGAAGAGAGCAGCTCACCTGTGAGCCCGTGGAAGGGGCCTACCTGGAAGCCCTGGCCGCAGCCGTGGACCCGGCAATCGAGGTGCAGGCCTTGAAGCTCCCACCCCGGAAGTCGCCCGACGAGGTCTGCTGCCGATGGGCGTTCGTTCTCTAGAGGGAATCACCAGAAGCCGCCTCCCATGTCTCATGAAGTGCGGGCTAGATCCACTTGAGGATGGCGCCGAACAGGATCAGACAGAGAGCGTCGAACCCGAGGATCGCGCCCACCGTGATCGCTTTCTTCTTCACCGTGTCCATGTCGTGGACCCAGAAGCAGACGAGGAAGAAAGGCATGTAGCCGATCAGAAAGATGAGCCATGGAACCTTGATCGTCCACCAGCTGTAGTCCCACGTGAGTGCGCCCGCTGCGTTGAGCAGGATCTCGATGAAGACCGCAAAGATCGAGTAGCCGATTGCGTAGACCAGCCGGTTGGGCAGGCCCATGATCTTCGCGTCCTTGTCTTCCGGCAGCGTGTGGGCGGCCGCGATGCCCAGAATGAAGAACATCATGCAGATCTCGATATTCAGCCCGATGAGGAGCAGAAAGGCCGTGTCGTCCGGCGCTCCCCAGACCGGGGCATGCTGGGTGAAGTGGAAGACCAAGGCGTTCCAGATCTCGTTGAACCAGTCCATCCCCCACAGGGCCAGGCCGGCAAAGACCAGGTTCCAGTTCCGCTTGCCCACCTCCACGTTGTAGATGTAGATCACCACGACCAAGAGCGGCACCACGTACCACTCGAACTGGGAAGGATCTCTCAGGATCGACAGGGCTTGCGAGGCAGATTCCGTCATGGCGACACCTCCAAGAACCAAGTAAACAAATCTCCAGCACCCATTCCAGTCAAACGCCTACTCCATAATACAATTCCGGCCGACGCGTCAATCAACGCCCTTCATGACCCTGTGCAACATCTCGCCCAAATCAGCGATCCGGTATGGCTTGGCGATCACCTCCCGGAAGCCATACGCACGGTAGTCGGCCATCACCGGGTCGTTGGAATAACCGCTGGAAGCGATCACCTTTGCACTCGGGTCGATGCGCAGCAGCTCTCGGACCGTGTCCTTCCCGCCGATCCCGCCTGGAATCGTCAGGTCCAGAAGGACCACGTCAAAAGGGTGTCCCCTCTTCATGGCCTCTTCGTACATCCCGGCTCCCTCTGCACCCTCCGCGGCGAGGGTCACGTCGTATCCGAGCCGTGTGAGTGCCTTGGACCCGGATTCTCGAATCATCTCTTCATCATCGATCAACAACACACGGCCTTCCCCCCTGGGAATGCTCTCTGGGTGCTCCTTCCCGGACAGGGACGCTTGTTGTGAAGCGGGCAGATAGACGCTGACGGTTGTCCCCCCCTTCGCAACCGAGTCGACAAGCATGTGTCCCTCATGATTCCTCACGATGGTAAAGGACGAGGTAAGGCCCAGGCCGCTTCCCTTCTGCTTTGTCGTGAAGAAGGGGTCGAAGATCTTATCGAGATGCCTCTCCGGTATCCCGATCCCCTGGTCTGTGACGAATGCTCTCACATACGCTCCCGGCTTCAACGGCAGGCTTTCGAGCTCATCGGGCGTAACGTTTTCCGCCCCCACCTTGACCACTCCGCCCTCGGGCATGGACTGGACGGCATTGATGACCAGGTTGTGGATGACCTGCCCGATCTGCCCTTCATCCACTTCCGCGGACCTGAGGTCGTCCGCCAGGGAGTACTCACACTTCACGTTCGAGCCGCTCAGGGCGAACTCTGCATGTTCCTGGAGCGTCTTGGCAATGGAAACCGTCCTGCGAACCGGTGCTCCGCCTCTTGAGAAGGCAAGCAACTGCTGTGTCAGGTTTCTTGCACGGACAGAGGCCTTTTCCGCATCGCCGAGCATTTCAGCAATATCCGGCTCCAGGTCCCCGTACACCTTCGCCATCGAGATGTTCGCGGAAATCGCGGTCAGGATGTTGTTGAAGTCGTGCGCAATGCCGCCGGCGAGGACACCGAGGGACTCGAGTTTCTGGGTCTTGAGAAGTTCTTCCTCCAGCTGTTTGCGACGAGTCACGTCAAGAAGGGTCCCGATGAGGGCACGCCTTCCACGGTACTGGATTTCGGCCTGCAGCACCTCACAACCGATCTGCGCGCCCCCTCTGTTCACCCCCCGAAACGTGAAGAGGGTGGACCCGTCTGCCTGTCCCTTGTAACAGGTTCGGGCGTACGCCTCGGCAGCCTCCCAATCGTCAGGATGGATCAGGTCGATGGGCCCCTTCTTGCCGATCAACTCGTCCGCTTCGTACCCGAAGATCCGGGCGAGAGCGGGGTTGACGTATACGAATTTCCCGGCCTGATTAACGAAGATCCCGGCCAGGGAGGATTCTGCGAGGGTGCGAAACTGCCCTTCGCTGTCGCGAAGATCCTTGTCCATGCGCTTGCGATCCGTGATATCTCGTGCCAGCGCGTGGATAACCGGGACACCATCGATTTGAATGAGTTGGCCCAACACCTCGACAGGCACTTCGCTTGCATCGGATCGCATCATGCCTACTTCAACCGCTACGACCCGTTCCTCTTCTTCAAACAAGCCATCGTAGGCCTCTTCGATCGTTCCCTTCCATCCTGCAGGAAAGAACTCGAGGTAGTGGCGATCGACGATCTCTTCATCGTCTCTGAGGAGCATCTCCGACGCAGCCGGGTTCGCATCAAGGATCTTCCCGGTTTCCGGATCGATGATGAAGATGGCATCGAGAGCGCCTTCGAAGATGGCGCGAAACCGCTCTTCGCTCCTGCGGAGATCCCTTTCCATCTCGGACCGCTCAGTAATGTCGCGCATGATGACGAGAGTGGACGGCTCTCCTTTCCACATGGTTCTCGAAGCTGTGACCTCCACCGAAATCGTGGTCCCGTCCTTTCGGATGATGTGGGCCTCATACTGTTTCCGCAGTTTCTCGCCCCGAATCCTCTTTCTGAACTTCCGTATGATGTCTTCCGCCTCATCCGGGTGGACCAGGTCCCGGATCCCGGTCCCGACGAATTCGTCTATCGTGTACCCGGTGATTTCGGACACTCTCCTGTTCGCGTAGACATGAACCCCTTCACCTGCGGCGATCAGGATCCCATCGCTCGCATTCTCGGCCAGGGACCGGAAGTTCTCCTCACTTTCGAGCTGGGTTTGGACGGCCTGCACCCTTTCGGTAATGTCCCTTGAATAGACGGCAACCGCTCTCACCTTCCCTTGACCGTCGAAAACCGGATAAGCGTGGGTATCGTAGATCTGGCCGGCACGCTCGTCCTGGAATTCAACCAGCTGGCCCGTACGAACAACCTCGTCCCCCCATGCCTTCCTGTAGGACGCCAGATCGGGGGGAAAGTGGCCGACGAGCTCGGTTCCAATCATTGCGTCCACCGTCTTCCCCAACCTCTGTGCCGCGGTCTCGTTGATCTTGAGGATGACGCCTTCCCGGTCTACGAGCATGGCAGTTTCGGTGAAAGCGTTCAGGAGGGACTCAAGGGCCTCGGCTTCGTCGGACTGCGATTCGTACGCCCGCCCTTGTTCGAGGATCCCCTGCTCCAGTTCCTCGACCTTTCTTGCGAGCTCTTCGTAGGTAGGTTTCTTCTTCATTCGACGGCTATTCATACAGGATTCGGTCCAGCTGGCGGTGGGTGAAGTAGGGGTCGTCGTTGCGCAGATAGGGGAGCAGGATCCTCTTCTGGCGCAGCAGGTCCCGGGAGATGTCCGCAACGATCTCGTCCTGTTCGTGCATGGCCGCCTTCGCAATCTGTTTGCCGAAGGGGTTGACGATTTCACTGCCGCCCCAGAAATCGTAGGTCGTCCCGTGTCCTTCCAGGGTCTCGGTCCCTACCCGGTTGGCACACACATTGTAAATTCCGAAGATGCGCGCGTAGAAGGTGTTGATGATGCCCCAGCTCTCGATGTTGCTGAACTCACTGCCCATGGACCCCTTGGACGAGTTGAAGATCGTTACCAGGACGTCTGCTTTCTGACAAATCCCCAGGTAGGGAAGGGAGGGATGCCACAGGTCGTTGCAGATGAACACGGCGATCGACAAGTCGTGGTATTTGAACACGGGGACCTGCTTGCCCGGCGAAAAGTACTTCCGCTCTTCGAACACGCCGTAGTTGGGCAGGTTGAGCTTCCGGTAGGCAAACAGGATCTCCCCGTCCACGGCCACCAACGCGGAATTGTAGAAATTCATGGAGGGAGACTCCTCGACGAAACCCACGACGGCCGCCGTCCCTCGCGTAGCGGCCGCCACCCGCCCAATCTCCTTCGAGTCCAGCCTGAGAGCGGCTTCGTGGTATCTCTGTCCGAGGAAATATCCGGTCAGGGCGAGTTCCGGAAAGACGATCAGGTTCGCCCCCTTTCCTCGGCCTTCCTGTATCTTCGTGATGACGGCCTCCAGGTTGGCCTCCAGGTCCAACAAGACAGGACTCGTCTGATAGATCGCTACCTTCATAACCCATCCCTCCCGTTTGTTTGGGAATTCCTCACGTGATGATGTATTGCCTATTCCCCAACCCCATCCTGTTCAACAGCGATGCAGTACAAGGTCAAATCCTCATCCACATCCACATATCGGATCGATACAGGCATCCCGATCTTCAGCTGTCCGACCTCGGCATCGACGACCTTCGCTACGAGACGACCGCACCCATCGGGCAGGTCGATCAAACCCAGGAGAAAGGGCGTGTCAAACTCCGGGCTGGCGAGCCGCACTTCGGTCCAGCTATGGAGCGTCCCGCTTCCACGGATTTCGCGCCACCCGAGATCATCGGACATGCAGTGCGGACAAAGGCTCCGGGGAGGAAAGAAAACGGAGTCACAGCCACGACACTCCCGGACCAGGAACTGCCGGGTTCGCAAGCCTTGCCAGAATTCACGGGAGCAGGGAGAGTCCACGTTCGTGGGCCTGAGGAAGTTCGGCTTCGGATCGGCCATTTCAGTCCCCCCTCAAGATCATGACCAGCCCGTTGTTCAGCATGCCTCCCTCGCAGTGAACCAGCCCCACCCTCGCCTCGGGCACCTGGCTTTCGCCGCTCTCACCCCGGAGCTGCTTGACGACCGTGATCATCTCATAGAAAGGCGTCACGGCCCAGGGGTGTCCCCGGGACAGGAGCCCTCCGTCCGTATTGATCGGTATCCTTCCACCCACCTCGGTTTCACCACGCTCGAGGGCCCGGATCATCCCTCCCTTTTCAAACCACCCGATGTCTTCCGGGATGATGAGTTCGTGGGAGCTGAAAGGGGCATAGATCTCGGCCACGTCCACCTCTTCCGGCCTGATCCCCGCGTTCTCGAAGGCCTCCTCGGCGGCACGACGAGTACTCACGAAACTGCTGATCGATTTGTCGGCATCATCCGTGGGCATGAAGCACGAGTTGTCATGGTACTGTCCCAGGCTGGCAATGTAGACAGGCTTCTTGCAGATATCCTCGGCAACCTCTTCTGACGCCAGGACCACAGCGGCTGCACCGTCCAACGAGGCAGATGAATCGAGAAGCTTGATGGGCGAACAAAGCACCTGAGAATCCAGAACGTCCTCGACGGTGATCGATGTCCTGAACGCCGCCAGCGGGTTGTCCACGGCGTTCCTTCTGTTGCGGACCGATGCCATGGCAAGATGCTCCTCCGTGGCACCGGTTTCTTCCATATACCGGCGCGCCGAGAGGGCATAGGCCCAGATCACCCCCCGGCTTCCGTAGGGTTGCAGGGCCGAAGGCTCGAACATGGGGGATCCCTCTCCGGACCCGAACTCCTTGAACCACCCGATGGATGCCTCTCTCACGGCGCCGTAGCAGACGGCCGTACGGATGTTCCCCAGACGGATCTCGTTCATGGCTTGCCTGACGGCCAACCCGCCTGCGATCGCCCCGCAACAGACTTCCGCCATCAGCTTGGGGGTCATCCGCATGTATTCGCACAACTGGTTGGTTTGAAGGCCGATATTGCCACGCAGGTCCGGGGTCGTGAAGAGGCCCCCGATCCGGTCTTTGGGAATGCCGGCTTCATTCAGGGCCTGCCGGATGGCCTCCAGGGCCAATTCGATCTCGGTCTTTTCGGGATACTTCCCAACCCTGACGGCTCCGCAGCCGATGATAGCAACTCGGGTGTTCATGCCCCTACCCCACGACTCCCCTCAGGCTCTGCGGCCTTCGGATTCAGTCCACACACGCCTGCATAAGGTCCCTGCAAGACGCACCTCAGGCTAGGTGCAGTATCTGCACGACAACATTGCTTGTCAATTGCATCTTGCACCCGGAGGCAGTAGATTCGGAACATGCGAGCAAGCCGAACCCGTTCCCGGAACGAACTCGATCGAAGAAGAGCGACCCGTGTTGTCGTGTGCCTGCTGGTGGTCGGGTTCTTATCCGGCGCCGCTCCGGGAAATACGACCGGCCGGAACCGGCCCCCCAACATCGTTTTCGTGCTCTCCGACAACCAGCGATGGGATTTCATGGGTTGCGCCGGCCACCCCTTTGTGCGCACCCCCCATCTGGACCGTCTTGCAGAACAAGGCATCCTCTTCTCGAACGCCTTTGTCACCACATCCCTCTGTAGCCCGAGCAGGGCCAGCTTCCTCACAGGACAGGCGGCACGCACCCACGGGGTCCGGAACAACCTTACGCCCTGGAACGACGAAAGAGTGACCTTCCTGGAGCTTCTCGAGGAAGCGGGCTACGACTCGGCCTTCATCGGCAAGTGGCACATGCCGGGCCGACTGCCCGGATTGCGGGGCGTCGATCTGTTCGTGACCTTCACGATCCAGAAAGGACAGGGCAGGTACTTCGACTGCCCCCTCGTTGTGAACGGAGTCGTGACACCCTCGAGAAGACCGTACATCACCGAAGAACTCACCGACTACGCCATCGAGTTCATCTCGAAGCCGCGCAAGGCCCCCTTCTGTCTCGTCCTGTCCCACAAGGCCGTTCACCACCGATGGCTGCCTCCACCGGACCTGGCCGACCTGTATGCGACCCGGACGCCGCCCTTTCCCCCGGAGTACAACCCCCTGGTATTCATCACGGGAGGGAACCTGTTCGAAGGGCTGATCGGGCGCCCGGACGAACTGTACAGGGATTACGCCCGCGTGGTGACGGCGCTCGACCGTGAGACCGGGAGGCTTCTTGCCGCTATCGACCGGCTCGGCCTTGCCGAAAACACCGTCGTCGTCTTCGCAAGCGACAACGGCTTCTTCTGGGGGGAACATCAACGAGGGGGCACCGGGAGGTGGCCCTACGAGGAATCGATCCGCATCCCCTTTATCGTGCGGGCCCCGGGATTCGTGAAGAACCCGGGCAGAAGAGCGGACCAGATGATCCTGAACATCGACCTGGCGCCAAGCCTGCTCGAGATGGCCGGGTTGCCGACCCCGGAAGGCATGGAGGGCCGGAGCTTTGTGCCGGCCCTGCAGTCCGGGTCAGCCCCCGGAAGAAGGGCTTGGCTGTATGAATACCATGCGGACTTCCCCTTCCGGGCCCCATCGAGCTACGCGGTGAGAACGAATCAGCACATCTATATCGAGTTCGAGGGGAGGCGGGACTGCGAACTCTATGACCTGCGGGAGGATCCTCGTCAGAGGATCAACCTGATTCATACGGATGAAGGGCGGAAGATCGCAGGAGCGCTCAAGGCGATGCTCGAGGATCTCAAAGCCGGTCGGGAGCCTTGACTCTCCTCCTCATGGGTGCGGATTCTTGAATGGAAAGGAATCACTTGCAGCGGTCGAATGTCACAAACAGGTTTCTGGCTCCTCTGATCATCGCCCTGACGGTCATGATCGCTTCCCGGGTCGTGTACCTCAACGCCTGCCGAATCGACAGCCAGCTCCTGTATCACACCCTCGCCACGCTCGCGGGAACGATCCAGTTCGCAAGCGTGTTGCTCGTGGCGCTGGTCGTCTACCCGGTTGCTTATTTCAGAGGGGCTACGGTCGTCGAGAGAGTGATCGTCAGCTCGACCAACCTGGCTGTCTGGGTCGGCATCGACGCCTACAACGTGAGCGAGGCGTTCCCTTGCCTCGAGTCGATATACTACGGGGCGAACATCGGCGCCATTCTGTTTGCGTGGAACTTCGCATGGATGGGCGTACTGGAGCTTGCCTGTCGGTGGGTGGAGAAAAGAAGGGGGGACCGGGGCACGATCCTGACGCTCGTGCCCTTTCTTCCCCTTATCCTGTTTCTTCTCGTCGTCTGCTTCTTATCAAAGGAAGGCGGAGCAACCTACTTCAACATGCTCCTCGATGGCTACGTGGCCTTGTTCAGAAATT
>Ga0180429_10003591_pt1 | contig 12540 bp, 6 predicted proteins | sample SS_ome_FD_132428 | JGI IMG/M metagenome (GOLD analysis project Ga0180429, IMG submission 132428) | Hypersaline lake sediment archaeal communities from the Salton Sea, California, USA - SS_1_S_1 metaG | ecosystem: Environmental > Aquatic > Non-marine Saline and Alkaline > Hypersaline > Sediment ... | reverse complement strand
GTTCTGCTGGTCTATTGGAACAGATAGCCGAGTAGCAACGCGAGGAGCCCGCTGCGCCCGGCGCCGACGTGGCTGCAGCCACAGGAGTCGTCGCCCTTGCCGCCCTCGCCGCCCACGCACTGGGCCTCGCCCTGGACCAGGGCGCAGGTCATGCCCTGGGCGGCGCAGTCGGTCCAGTCGATCCAGTTTCCTTCCTCGCAGATCTGGACCATGTCACCGACACACTGGCTCGCGTCACCGGTGCAGTCACCGTCGGCGTCCGTGTCGGTGTCCGAATCGGTATCGGCGTCGGAGTCGCCATCCGTATCCGTGTCTGTGTCGCTGTCGGCGTCGGTATCCGAATCGGTGTCGGTGTCCGTGTCGGTGTCGCCGTCGGTTCCGGTGTCCGTGTCGGTCTCCGTGTCGGTGTCCGTTCCCGTGTCGGTGTCGGTCGTGCCCACGCACACCCCGCCACTCTCGCAGTGGTCGTCGTAGGTGAACGGATCGCCGTCGTCGCACTCCTCGCCGTCCTCGAGGATCGTCTCGTCGCAGGCGTTCGTGCCGTTGCACTCGCGATCCAGGCAGTTGGCGTCGTCGCAGGTGATCGGCGTGCCCGCACAACCCTCCCCGCCGCAGACGTCTCCGTACGTGCACAGGTCGCCGTCGTCGCAGTCGGCCGCGTCCCGCCACTGCCAGGTGTCCTCCAGGAAGGAGCAGTAGTACGTCGTTCCGTCGCAGGAGGCGGTCTCACACTCGGTGTGGGTAGTGTCGCTGCACTCGAGGGCGGCGCCGCTGCCGCACGTCCCGGTCGCGTCGGCGTCACCGCAGCCCTCGCAGACGCTGCCGATGGTCAGCAGGGTGGTCTCGCAGGTGTCGGTCCCGGTGCAGGATCCCGCGGTCGTGAAGCACCCGGTGGAGTCGGCGCAGGCCGGCTCGCAGCAGCCGCCGGCCGTGCAATCGGCGTCGGTAGGCGTGCAGGTGCAGCTCGTCGGGCAGTCGGCCGTTCCGTCGCAGTAAATCTCGCACTCGGCCGGGTAGTCGTGCCATGCGGTGGAGCCCTCGCAGGCGTCGGGGCTGCACGCCTGCGTGTCGCACTGTGTCGACGTGGGCTCGAACACGTCGGCCGGGCACCCGCCCGCTCCATCGCAGTACTCGGCGATGTCGCACACCCCGGCAACCGGATTGCAGACCGTCGAGGTCGGCTCGTAGTTCGACAAGCAGTCCCCGGCGCCGTCGCAGGTGTCCGGGTTGTCGCAGGTCGTGTCCGCGGTCGAGCCGCACGGCGTGCCCACGTCGGCAAACGCGTCGGCCGGGCAGAGCGCCGACGACCCGGTGCAGTACTCGGCCGGGTCGCAGTCGCCGCTCCCGGTGCGGCAGATCGTGGTGGAGGGCTCGAACGCGTCGGTCGGGCAGAGCGCCGACGATCCGGTGCAGTACTCGGGCACGTCGCAGTCCTCGTCGGCGACGCGGCACAGCTGCGTCGACGGGGCGAACGCGTCGGCCGGGCAACCGCCGGAACCGTCGCAGTACTCGGCCACGTCGCAGTCTTCGGTCGCGGGGTTGCAGACCGTGGTAGTCGGCTCGTGGTTCGGCAGGCAGGTCCCGGCGCCGTCGCAGGTGTCGGGGTCGTCGCAGATCGTGTCCGCGGACGAGCCGCAGGGCGTGCCCGCGCCGGCGAACGCGTCGGCCGGGCAGCCGGCGGACGATCCGGTGCAGTACTCCGAAACGTCGCAGTCCCCGACGGCCCCGTGGCACTCGGTCGTATCCGGCTCGAACAGATCGGTGGGGCAGTCCGTGGCAATCCCGTCGCAGCTCTCGGCCACGTCGCAGTCGCCGGCCGAATCTCGGCAGACGTGGGAGGTGCCGAGGGTCTCGCAGGTGCCGTTCCCCGAGGCTCCGCCGTCCGTGCTGCACGCCCGGCAGTCGTCCGGGTTGCTGTCGCCGCAGTCGGTGGCGCAGCACACCCCGTCCTCGCACTGGTCGTTGGCGCAGTTGGCGTCGGAGGCGCACGGCAACCCGTCGGCCAGCTCCCAGTCGCCGATGAACCGCCCGAAGAGACGCTGCGCCTCCACGTCGTCGTCCGCCACGTACTCGCTGTAGACGAACAGGGTCTGCTGGGACGGCGTGCTGGCCACGGCCACGGTCGGCATCTGGCTCGGGTCGGCGTCGGCGACCAGGTCGAAGCGCTCGGACACCGTGCCGTCCACGTTGACGATCCCGCCGCGCACGTAGGCGGTGGAGCCGCTCTTGGCGCCCCAGGCCACGACGTAGTCCAGGCCGTCGAACGACGCGCGGGACGGCCCGTACGAGAGACTCGTGTTGTCCGAGATCCCGATCTTGCCCGAGGTGATCTTGTCGCCCAGCGGATCCATCAGGGCGCCGGAGACCGACCCGGTGCTGTGGAGCTCGTTCCAGACGACCAGGAAGTTGGTGCCGTCGGCCGTGACGTCGGGGTCGCGGGGGCTGTAGTATCCGCTGTTCACCTCGACGCGATCGTAGACGTAGGCGCCGGTGCTGACGCGGGCCGAGTGGATCCCGTAGTCGCTCGACCAGTACCTGCTGCTCCAGACCACGAGGTAGTGGCTGCCGTTGAAGCCCACCGCCGGCGTGTAGGTGTCGTAGTAGGAGTTGATCGAGAACGAGGCGTCCAGGAACACCTTGCCCGGCGTCATCTGGCGCCCTTTGATCTTGTAGTACTCGGAGATGCCGTTGTCGTACCAGTCCTGGAACACGATGAAGAAATTGGTCCCGTCGAACGCGACGTCCGGCGTCTCGGCGTTGTGGTCGTCCGAGATGGTGAACGGAACGGAGTCGAGGAGCGTGCCGTCCTCGCCGACGCGGCGGCCCTTCACGTCGAGGCTCTTGTCCCAGACCACCAGGTAGACCCCGCCGCCGAACGCGACCCGCGGCTTGCTCATGTAGGTCTCGCCGCCCGTCACCTCGATACCCGTGGGATCGAGGACCGTGCCCTCGTCCGAGACGCGGGTGGCCATGATGTTGGTCTTCTTGGTGGTGTAGCCGTACATGTAGCGCTCGTCCTGCCACACCACGAGGAAGCCGTCGGTGCCGTCGTAGGCCACGTCCGGGTGGTACTGGTCGTTGTGGGTCGACGCGATGCGGATGTCCTCGGTGTGCAGGACGTTCGCGTCACCGTCGAGCCGGTTCCCGTAGATATCCATCGAGCCGAAGCCGCTCTCGTCGTTGCGGTTGTCCAGCCACGCCACCAGGTAGCTCGTCCCGTCGTAGGCCACGCGCGGATAGTAGCCAGAGGTGTCCTCGATGAAGACCTTGGTGCCGCTGGATACTCCGTCGGCTCCGACGAACTGTGCAGCTACGTCGGCGCTGCCCTCGCCGGACACCAGCAGGAAGCCGGTGCCGTCGGTGGCCAGGGACGTGGAGTGGTAGCTGGTGCTCCCCATGTAGGGCGAGATGCTCATCGCCGTGACGACATCTCCGGGGGCGACGATCGCGCCGTGCAAGGCGTAGTCGCAGCGCCAGGCAACGGCGCAGTCGCTGGCCGCGCAGGTGACCGCCACGTCGTCCTCGGTCTCCTCGTCGTGGCCGAGCTGGAGATCGGACGCGGAGACGACCGCGCCGGTCGCATCGAGCCAGACGCCGTAGATGTCTTGCTCGTACGAGTAGGTGTTGCGCGCGTCCTCCCACGCGACGAAGTAGCCCGAGCCGTTGCTGTCGACTCGCGGCGCGAGCTGGTCCCACTCGTTGGTGCAGATCGCCACGCCGCCGGAATCGAGCACCGTGCCCGCGGCGCTGACGCGCGCGCCGTAGATATTGGCGTTGGTCTCGGCCTCGTCGCGGTGGTCCTCCCAGACGACGAACCAGTTCGTGCCGTCGTTGGCCACGTCCGGGCTGGTCTCGGTGAACCCGCTGGCGATGACCGCGAAGTGCGGCCCCAGGGGCGTCCCGTCGACGTCGACCCGCTTGGCGTAGATGTCGGAGCCACTCCGCCAGACCAGGAGGTGGACGCCGTTCATGAGGCTCAACTTGTAGTCGTAGATCGAGCCCGCCGAGGTGTGCAGCAGCAGGCCCGATGGATCGATCACGGTGCCGTCGGGCGCGACCCGGGCGCCGTAGAGGCCGTTGTCGCCGGGGCGGGTGTCGGTCCAGATCACGAAGTGGTTGGTGCCGTCGAACTCGACCTCCGGCCGGGCCTGGTCGGTGGCGGCCGGCATGCTCACCGGGACGTCGATGGCGAACTCGGGCCCGATCTCCGGATCGAGCACCGCCGGGAACGCCGACGCCTCCACGACCTCCGCCGGGACCGTGAGCACGGCGTGGCCGTCGGCGAAGCGGACCGGGACATGGGTCTCGGCGCCGTTGCCGTCGATCCACGTCCCGTGACCGTAGCGCAGCCCCAGGCCGCTTCTGGGATCGGTGAAGTGCAAGCCGCTGTCGGTGCTTCCGGCGAAAACGACGCCGGAGACGCTCACGCGCGCTATCAGGGGACCGTCGCCGGCCGGCTTCGAGGCGATCTCCCATCGCTGCTCGGCGCCGGTCGCCGTGTTGCGCAACACCTCGATCGCAGCGCCCCGATCGATCGCCAGGCTGCCGTCCTCTCTCACGTCGACTGCCGACACCGTGCCGGCCAGGCGGGCCGTGCCGCGCTGGACGCCAGCGGTCTCGAACACGCCCGGGGCGCCGTGCTCGATCTCGAGCGCGCTCCGGTCGGCGTCGGTGCTCTGGCTTCCAGTCGATTCGGCGAGGCGATGGGGCCGGACCTCGAACGCGCCGTCGTGCTTCACGCGCACCGAGTAGGTCCTGTGGCCCCCTTCGAAGCCGCCGTCCACCGGCCGATAGGCGAAGTGCACGCGCCGCACCACGGAACCGATGTCGAACGGCACCGATCCACCGGGCGCGGCTCCAGCTCCGGCAAGTGCGGTCTCGACGGCGGCCTCGGCCGGCTTCGCCGCCTCGGGCTCGGCGGGCTCGCTGTTGCCGTCGCCGCATCCGGACGAAACGATGCACGCGGCCAGGGCTGCTGTGGACGACCAGAATCGAAGGCTTGAAAAACGCATGGGCGACCTCCCCCAGGAGACGGCGAGCGCCGGCTCGAGCCGCTCGCTCTCTGGCTGGTTCAGTAGATTATAGATGAAACGCGGAACGCGCGGAGCTTGTTCTGGCAGTGACGGCGAAATCTTCTTCTTCCGATGGAAAAATGGAACGTGCTTTCGAGGAGCTGGGCGCCGCTCGATCAAGTGCCGGTTCAACCGCCGCCGCCATCCGATGCCATGCGCAGGCCGAGTCTCAGTACTGCTCCGGATAGCAGATGAAGATCGTCGTGTCCGCGACCTGCTCGCAGGTCATACCCGCCGGGCAGTCGATGTTCTCCTCGCAGATGTAGCCGCAGAAGTATTCCGTATCGGGATCGGTGTCTGCGTTCAGCGACAGCACGCACATCGGCTCGGCCTCACAGCTCAGGCTGGTGGTGCAGTCGGAGTTGGTCTCGCAGGGAGAGGCGCAGACCCCGACGTCCTCTGGAGTGATGTTCAGAACACCGCAGATCGACCCCGGATCGTCCTCGCACTCGTTGCTCGGACAGGGGCAGGGGAAGCCGGAGTTGGGCGGGCATTCGTCGGTGCAGCCCTCGTCGGTTGCATCGTCGGTATCGGAGTCCGATTCCGAGCCTGAGTCGTCGTCTGCATCGGCGTCGGTATCGCTGTCGCTGTCCGAGTCGGTATCCGAGTCGGCGTCGGTGTCGGAATCGGTGTCGGTGTAACCGGCACCTCCATCGTCTAGAGGAACCGATGACCTGTGGCAGCCGAGCGTCGCGGTCGCGAGGAGCCCCACCAACAGCATCCAGTGGCGTGTTCTGAGCATATGTGTCCCCTTGCCCGCGAGCATAGATGCGCGCGCGTCGAAAACGGGGAACGAAAAAAGCGACGGCGAACCCGTTGTAGATGTGGGGGGGCATCTGAAGGCGAGCTCGCCGTCGATCGCATATTCGCATCGTGGGCCGTAGCGATCAAGGAATCGACCGCCTCCAACAGCAGTCCTCGGGGCAGTTGCAGCGAAAAAAAAGCGCGGAGCGAGCGTTGAGGGGCGCCCGCCCCGCGCCAGAGGAAAGTGGCCCACGCCCGAAAGGGGACACTTCACAGTCGTGGGCACGGAACCAATACGCCTATTGGATGCAGGAGGCGGGCGGATGGGGAAAACGCGAGTTTTCAAAATGAAATCCACACATTTTCCCCACTTCGCGCGCTCGCACGTCTACTATCGACAGAGGGGACACCAGGGTGCACCGGTATCGCAGCGCTATCGTTTTTGTGCTGACCGTCGCGGCATTGCTCGCGGCCTGCCATCGGGTCGAGGAGGTGCCCCTCGGCAGCGCTCCGGACGCTTCCTCCACTGACACCGACAGCGACTCCGACTCGGACGTGGACAGCGACACCGACATCGACGCAGACACAGATTCCGACACCGATATCGACTCAGACACGGGTTCCGGGACCGGGTCCGATACCGACTCCAGCTCGGATACAGCGACCTGCCCATTCGACTGCATCAGCGAAACACTGTGCGACTTGGTTGGCGGAGAGGTCCACGACGAGTGGACCTGTGAAGGCGTCAACATCTGCTGCGATCAGGATCCGCTTGAGCCCGAATGGACCCTGCCCGACACCAACCAGACCCTGTGCACCGATTTCGATGAGGAATGGATCTGGGTCGACTGCGACGCTATCGACGATGGCGCGTGGTTGTACGGTCAAGACGGCCACTACCAGTCCGCGGCTCGTCAGCAGAGCTACGACATCGGCGACGGCTCGGTAATCGACGAGGTCACCTTGCTCGAATGGGAGCAATGCGTGGCAGGGCTCAGCGGCGACGACTGCACCGACGGTGCTGCACTGACCGGCCCTTGGGAAGGTGGCGTCTACTACTGCGACACGCTCGACCTCGGCGGCCACGACGACTGGCGGTTGCCGACCGCGCTCGAGCTGATGTGGCTCACCGACTTGGAGGCCTCATCGAGCGCGATCAATCCCGATGCGTTTCCCGCGGTCCCGTGGTCCAACGGTTTCTGGTCATCGGACGAGTACCTGTGCGAGTTCATGTGCTGGGGGACCTGCTACTTCATTTTCAGCTATTGGAACACCGGGTCCGGCCCCAGCCTCTCGCAGGCCGATTGGGCTGCATACACCCACGGCCGTTGCGTTCGCGGTGAACCCCCTTCCATGGCCAGCTTCACTTCCTCCATTGTCGCGGGGGACCGCGTGGTCGACCACTACCCCACCGAGCTGACCTGGCAGGGATGTGTCGCCGGACTGAGTGGTGACGACTGCGAGAGCGGCGAGGTCGACGAGTTCGCCTGGGGGGACGGCCTGGCCCATTGCGAGACACTCGAATGGGCGGGTCATGACGACTGGCGCATGCCCGACCAAAACGAGCTGGCCACTCTGCTGAACCTGGATGCGTGCGATCCGGCCGTGTACGACGAGTTCGGGGTCAGCGGTTTCGACGAGTCGCTCTGGACCTCCACTACGGTGGCGGCCGAACAGTACCGAGCCAAGATGATCAACTTCGACCACGGCGAGCTGTGGAGCACGGTCAAGTACGGGCTGGGTCGCGTGATCTGCGTTCGGGGTGGGCCTTGAGCGCGAAGACCACGATCCTGGTCGCCGTGCTGGCCGGAGCCCTGGGCACAGCGGGCTGCTGGCGCTCGCACGAGCTGTCCCTGGACCAGTCGCCGGGAGACACCGCTTCCGACAGCGACACCGACAGCGACTCGGACGGGGACGGCGATACCGACACGGACGCTGACGACAGCGATACAGACACGGCCGAAGGTCCCGACACCGAGACGTGCGCCGATATTCCGATACCCGAGGGCTGCGTCCGTTTCGTGAGCGCGAGCGCTGAACCGAATGGCGACGGGCTCGGCTGGTGCACTGCATTCCAGAAGGTCCATGATGGCATCGAATCTGCGTTCGACGCGCTGGAAGGCGACCCCGAGATCGAGAACTGCCAAGTCTGGGTGGCGCAGGGGACGTACACTCTGGTGGCCCCCGGCGACACGATCCTCCTCAGACCCGGAGTAGAGGTCTACGGCGGCTTCGCCGGGCTCGAGTCCGAGCTCACGGAGCGCGACTGGCGGGCCAACGTCACCACCCTCGACGGCGACGGCATCGCGGTCCACGTGGTCACTGGCAGCAATGGATCGGTGCTCGACGGGTTCACGGTGACCGGAGGATCGGGCGGTGAACAGGGCGGTGGGTTTCGCAGCGCAGGGTGCTCGCCCACCGTGAGGAACTGCGTGTTCACCGGCAACTCGGTGTCCGGAGCCCATGCCAAGGGCGGCGGGGCCTACGTCCAGGGAGGTGCCCCGAGCTTCAGTGACTGCGAGTTCTCCGACAACTCCGTCTCTGGTTCCCACGCCCACGGCGGCGGATTGTACGTGTGGTCAAGCGACGCGACGATCGTCCGCTGCACGTTCTTCTCGAACTCGGCAACCGGCGATCTTGGGTTTGGCGGCGGATTGTACGTCTTCTATGGCAGCGCACAGATCGAGGGCTGTGTCTTCCTCGGCAATAGCGCCGGAGCGTACGGAGGTGGTGTCAATCTGGATGGCGACAACAGCACGATCGTCAACTCGACGTTCACTGGCAACTTCGGGGGCGGCGCTACCGTCGAGACGGGCGGAGGGGATCTGTCGGGTTGCATCTTCCACGGCAACTCCTTCGAGATCGGTGCTTGGACCTCCGAAACGACAGTCGAATACAGTCTCGTCCAGGGCGGCTTCGACGGCACCGGCAACATCGACGCGGACCCGCTGTTCGTCGATCCCGACAGCGGCGACCTCCACCTGCAGCCGGGTTCGCCTTGCATCGACGCGGCCGACGGCACCGTCGCACCAGAGTTCGACATCGAGGGCAACGAGCGAATCGACGACACCGATACTCCCAATACGGGAATCGGGCCTCCCTGGGCGGACATGGGAGCGTACGAGTACCAACCATAGGGGCCGTCTGAAAAGAAAACTATCCGCTTGCTTACAAACTCAGGTTTTCCCCAACCTCGGCCGCTGACGCGTCTAGAATCGGCTTCCACACGCTCAGGCACACGTTCGCGTCGCACCTGGTGATGAAGGGCGCGCCGCTCAAGGTGGTGCAGGAGCTACTGGGCCATTCGGACATCAGGACCACGATGATCTACGCCCACCTGAGCCCGGGCGTGAAGCGCGAATACGTCAACTTGCTGGATGCCGAATGGCACCATAGCGGCACCAAGAGCGCAGATCGGTCGCAACCTACCGTAATTATTGCGGAGAGATAGGGATTCGAACCCTAGGTACCTTGCGGTACACACGATTTCCAATCGTGCACCTTCGTCCACTCGGTCATCTCTCCCGTTCCCAAAACACAGTCCGCCTTCGCCGAGGCTACGGCGGGACCTCCGCCCCGCCTGGGGCGGGGCTCGGCGGAGAGAGTGGGATTCGAACCCACGGAGGGTATCAGCCTCACACGATTTCGAATCGTGCGCCTTCGACCACTCGGCCATCTCTCCGCCGCGGAGAATATGGAGACTGTATGGTCGAGTCAAGGGCCTGTGAGGGGGCGCTTTCGCGCGGTTCGTCGAGGAGTTACAATCGCGGGCGAGGAGGCGAGATGAAACTGCTCAGAGGGTTTGCCCGTCGACTGGTCCGCGACCTGCCGCACGCGGCGTGGATCTGGGTCGCCCTGCCGGCTCTTGCGATCCTGCTGCTGGCGGCGGACGCCCTGGCCCGGGCCGGCGGCGGAGGCAACTACGTGGGCGGTGGCGGCGGTGGTGGTGGCGGCGGCGGCGAGGGGATCGGCATGCTGATCTGGCTGGCGATCGAGTACCCCTACATCGGCGTACCGCTGCTGATCATCGTGGTGGTGGTCGCGATCGTGAAGCGCAGGCGGAACCCGGCGGTGCGCTCGGCCAACGCGATCAAGAAGCTGGAGCAGATCGGCACGCCCGACACCTCGGGCCTGTCCGCGATCAAGCAGCGCGACCCGGGCTTCGACCAGAACGCGTTCGTCCAGAAGGTGACCAAGATCGAGCTCGCGGTCCAGGACGCCTGGACCCGCGGCGACATGCGGCCGGTGCGCACCTTCCTGAGCGACGGCTTGCTCCGGCGGTTCACGACCCACCTGGCGGTGATGCGGCACCAGGGGCTGCGCAACGCGATGGCCGACCACCAGGTGCTCGAGGCGCGGATCCACGCGGTGGAGTCGGACGAGCACTTCGACACGATCCACGTGGCCTTCCGCGCCGCGGCCAAGGACGTGGAGGTCGACGCGAGCCTGTCCTACGAGCAGGCGATGCAGCAGGCGGCCAAGGCCCGGCGCGAGGAGTGGACCGAGATCTGGTCGTTCCTCAGGCGTCCAGGGACCAAGACCCTGGCCGGCGGCGGCGCGGTCGAGGGTTACTGTCCCAACTGCGGCGCGCCGATCGAGGTCGCCCAGACCACCAGCTGCGAGCACTGCCAGGCCCTGGTCAACTCCGGCGACTACGACTGGGTACTGGCCGAGATCACCCAGACCATCGAGTGGCGGCCCTCGTCCACCGGCGACGTGCCGGGCCTGGCCCAGCTCGCGGCGCGGGATCCGGCGTTCAACCGGCAGTCGGCCGAGGACCGGGCCTCCTACGTGTTCTGGCGCTGGGTCGAGGCGCGAGTGCTGGCCACGGCCGCGCCGTTGGCCAAGAGCGCCACGCCCGAGCTCCACGCGCGGATGGCCGACATGGTCAAGGCCGGCGGGGCCCAGATGTTCAAGACCGCCGTCGGGTCGGTCGACCTGGTGGCGTGCGAGCCCGGCCCGGAGGGCGGCCGCGATCGGTTCCACGTCAAGATCCTCTGGAGCAGTGCGCCGTCCAACAAGGCGGCCCCGTCGCCAGCGGCCAACGTGTTCAGCCTCAGCCGCAAGGCGGGCTCGGTCGACGAGGGCAGCCTGTCCCACGCCCGCTGCCCCGAGTGCCACGGCCCCCTGTCCGAGAACGACTCCCCCGAGTGCGAGTACTGCGGCGCCAACCTGTCGGCGGGGGAGAAGGAGTGGGTGCTCGAGAACGTGCTGCGGCCCGAGGAGCTGCGGTTGCAGGTTCAGCCGCAGGCGATGGGGGTGCCGGGCGCGGGCGGCGAGATCGACGTGCCCGCCTGGGCCACGCCGGACATGGGCAACCCGCGGGAGCGGATGCTGCTCTTGATGCGGATGGCCGCGGTGGTGGTGGCGGACGGGCAGATCACCAAGGAGGAGCGCAAGCTGCTCAAGGCCGCCTCCAAGCGCTGGAGCGTGCCCCTCGACGCGGTGGAGCCGATCCTCACCGGCCAGGTGCCGCCCGACACCGTGGCCACGATGGTGCCCTCCAACCCGGGCGCATTCCTCTCCGGGCTGGTCTCGGCGGCGCTGATCGACGGCAAGATCGACTCCAAGGAAGAGAAGCTGCTGCTCGACGTGGGGCGGTCGATGGGCATGTCCGACTCGGACACCCGCAACTACATGAACGCGATGGCCAAGTCGGTCCAGGCGCGGTAGCTCGGGATTGGCACCTCGGTCCACTGTTCTGCTATACGAAAAGCAATGTCCTTGGTGTCACGTCGCATCCTGGTCGTCGCGATCCTCGCGCTGTCGTTCGCGCTCGCCGTCCCCGGCAACGCCGGCCCGCCGGCTCCCGCGGACGAGGGCTCCTTCGAGCAGCGGCTGAAGGCGCTGGAGCAGGCGATGGCCGAGGGCACCGGGCTGCGCCTGGCCGAGGGCAGCATCCAGACGCTCAAGGCATACATCTTCGACTTGCGCCGGGTGGGCCCGAAGAACCGCAAGTACGAGCGCCGGATGACCGACAAGATCGAGCGGATCCTCGACGCGGCCGAGCGGGGCGAAGATGCCATCGCCGACGAGCGCGGCATGCTCTGGCGCGGCTTCCGCTCCCGCTACTCGGTGCGGCCCCAGCTGTACTCGATCTTCGTGCCCGACAGCTACGATCCGAAGCAGCCCGAGGAGCTGATCGTCTCGCTCCACGGGGGCTCGTCGAACCACAATGTCTGGCTGGCGATCAACCTGGGCAACCGCATCGACGTCGACGACTACTGGAAGAGCCACCGCAAGCGCTTCCGACCCGTGCGCAAGCCGAACGCGATCGTGGCCGCCCCGGACGGGCTGGGCCAGGTGCGCTGGCGCTGGATGGGCGAGCAGGACGTGCTCGACGTGATCGAGGACATCAAGCGCAACTACAACATCGACGAGGACAAGATCTTCCTCACCGGTCTGTCCAACGGCGGCATCGGCTCCTACACCATCGGCCTCAAGCACGCCTGGAGGTTCGCCGCGGTGCTCCCCCTGGCCGGTGTCACCGACTGGATCCGTCACCACGAGGCGGCCGGGCGGCTGCGCCCCTGCGAGCGGAACGTGCTCCGGGCCGAGTCGGCGATCGGCTATGCCGAGAACGCGGCCAACACGAACCTGCGCTTCTACCACGGGGTCAAGGACCCGGGATTCTCGGTCGAGCAGGCACGGCGGCTGTCACGGAAGCTCGAGAAGCTCGGCCTGCCGTTCCGCTACTTCGAGCTGGGCAACCGGGGCCACGACC
>Ga0180429_10003590_pt1 | contig 12542 bp, 16 predicted proteins | sample SS_ome_FD_132428 | JGI IMG/M metagenome (GOLD analysis project Ga0180429, IMG submission 132428) | Hypersaline lake sediment archaeal communities from the Salton Sea, California, USA - SS_1_S_1 metaG | ecosystem: Environmental > Aquatic > Non-marine Saline and Alkaline > Hypersaline > Sediment ... | reverse complement strand
GGCGATGGCAGTCACTCTCATCCCACGCAAGCCATGCTCGATATGTTGACCATACGTCAGCACAAGGCAGACTTCACACCTCTTCGCGTTGCTATTGTTGGTGATATCCTGCATTCGCGTGTTGCCCGTTCCCAGATTCTTGCACTCAATACACTGGGTGTATCAGAAGTTCGCGTAATAGCACCGAGAACCCTGCTGCCTTACGATGCACGTGCTCTTGGAATACATGTTTATCACGATTTGATCGAAGGCATTAGCGATGTCGATGTGGTCATCATGCTGCGCTTGCAAAAAGAACGCATGTCTGGCGCACTGCTGCCTACTGAAGCTGAATACTTTAATCTTTATGGCCTGACAGAAGAAAAGCTTAAACATGCCAAAGACGATGTCATTGTCATGCATCCCGGCCCCATTAACCGGGGTGTGGAAATGGAATCGGCGGTAGCCGATGGAGAACATTCAGTGATTCTCGAACAGGTCAGCAACGGCATTGCGGTTCGCATGGCCATCATGTCGATGTGTCTCGGCGCACAACAGGATGCCGACATGGAGGCAAGCGCATGACAGTCCAGTCTTCCTCTATCAGCATTATTAACGGCCGCCTGATCGATCCTGCCAATAATATCGATGAAGTCACTGACATTCATATCAGTCAGGGCACGATTCTGGCTATCGGCGAAAAACCTTCCGGTTTCGAGGCTGAACAGATTATTGATGCTACTGACAAAGTCGTCTGTCCCGGCCTTGTCGATCTCAGTGCCCGCCTGCGCGAACCCGGACTGGAATTCAAGGCGACCATCGGCAGTGAAACACGTGCTGCCGCAAAAGCCGGCATTACCACCATGATCTGTGCACCTGATACTGACCCGGTCATCGACACCCCCGCGGTGATGGAACTTATCAGACGCAAAGCCAAGCAATCTGGTTATGCACGCGTACTCTGCACTGCGGCGATCAGCAAGAAACTGGCAGGCAAGGAACTGAGTGAAATGGCAGAACTTGCCGAAGCAGGCTGTGTCGGTGTCAGCAATGCCTATAAACCACTGGGTAACACATTGATTGAAAGGCGCGCCCTTGAATATGCCTCGACTTTTGGCATCAAGGTTTTTCTCAAGGCTGAAGACCGCCATCTGCGCAACCACGGATGCGTGCATGAAGGCATTATTGCATCCCGACTGGGCCTGCCCGGTTTTCCGGAAGCAGCCGAAACCGTTGCCGTTGCCAGGGACATTGCCCTGGCTGAGTCAACCGGAGCAGAGCTGCATTTTCAGCGTATTTCAACAGCCAAAAGCGTCAGCAAGATCAATCGAGCCCGCCATGATGGTATTTTACTGAGCATGGATGTCGCAGCCCACCAGTTACACCTGACTGAAATGGATGCTGATGGCTTTAATACCGCCTGTCATGTCGATCCGCCATTACGTACATTGCGCGACCGTGAAGCTCTAAGACAAGCTGTTGCCAGGGGTGACATACAAGCCATCTGCTCCGATCATCAGCCACACGAACCTGATGCCAAGGAACACCCATTTCCTGATAGTGAGCCGGGTATCTCTGCGCTTGAAACCCTGTTGCCATTAACACTGAAACTGGTCCAGGAAAAAGTCATGAGCCTTCCTGAAGCCTTGCATCGACTCACAGCAGGTCCTGCAGAAATTGCCGGACTGCCTTATGGAAGACTGGATGCAGGAAGTTCAGCCGATATCTGTATTTTTGATCCGGAAGCACACTGGATACTGAATGAAGACAACCTGCTAAGTCAGGGCAAAAACACACCCTTTATCAACTGGGAATTTACCGGCCAGGTAACCCATACCCTGTTTGAAGGCCGCATTACCTACCAGCTAGACGAATCAACATGAAAGAAAACCGCGATACCATATTTCAGGAAGAAGCCGTAATCCTGTCTCACGAAGCTTTTGAGGGTGACCAATGTGTCATGCGCCTCAAGGCACCGGAATGTGCTGCTCATGCACAGGCTGGTCAGTTCGTGCACATTACCGTAAATGACCTTCAGCCCCTGCGCCGCCCGATCTCCATCATGCGCGTTTCTGCAACTGAAGGCTGGGTTGATTTGTTATACAAGGTTGTTGGCAGTGGAACAGCATTACTTTCCAAAAGAAAAGCTGGCGAAACGCTCAGCATGCTTGGCCCTATCGGCCAGCCATTTGCGCCCACCCGCAAACGTCCTTTACTCATTGGTGGTGGTGTAGGCATGCCACCGATGATATTTCTGGCTGAAGCCCTGAAAGATAACAGGGATATGAAGCCGCTTGTCATTCTCGGTTCGGAAGTCCCTTTTCCATTTGATGCCAGGCCATCCCAGATTGTAGTAGAAGGCCTGCCGGATGGCGTTATAGCTTCCATGCCGTTACTGGATGACTGGAACATCCCCAGCCGACTTGCCAGTCTGCAGGGGTATGTCGGCTGCCATGATGGCTATGTCACCGACCTTGCCAGACACTGGCTGGATTCTCTGGATGAAGAGGCACGCAACGAAGTGGAAATTTTCAGCTGCGGGCCACATCCCATGCTTGAAGCTGTCGTGGCCGTCGCAAGAGACTACGATCTGCCGGTACAGGTATCGCTTGAAGAATTCATGGCTTGCGCTGTTGGTGGATGTGCAGGCTGTGTCGTTGAAGTTAATACCGATGAAGGCTCGTATATGAAACGAGTCTGCGTCGACGGACCGGTTTTTAACGGCCACCAAATATTCAGTTAATTTAGTGAATTCATAGATCGTGCTCCAAAAATCAAATATCAATTAAATACCTGGGAGTAAAAAGAAGTATGCAAACAGGACCTCGAGAAATAGTCACCCCCTTTAGACCCATCCCACTGGATGTACCCGAGGGCATGAAACCCAACGAGTTTTTCAACAGCACTGAAAACCTCAATGACCTGGTTCATAACAATGGCTTGTTGTCCAACCCGGAAAATTTACTGCTGTATCGCAAGGCGCTCGGACACAGCAATACCTTCGATACCTCAATTATTTATAACACTTCCCAGTGTGTTCTTAATCCTCTGGGTAGACCGGTAAGAAGAACCCAGGTACCTGATGATGTGCGTCGCGTCTGGAACCGCATGAACCAGATTATCATCGAATACATGATCGAAAAGTTTCCGGAGCCAGCTGAACACCTGATACTTGCCGGAGAAGCCAGTCTCGATGCTACCTGGCCCCTGACCTCACCCGGTGTCCCAAGTATTCGCATGTTGCACAACCATTTTATCGTGTTCCCAATGGACACGCTGACCAATGCACCACTGGCGGATTTAAATAACCCGAACTTGACCGATGGTGGTCAACACAGCCTTTTCCAGGCTTATATGCGTGATGTCTATCGCAAGTTTTTCGACACTGCACTTGATCTTGATATTCTCAAGCCTATCCATTCTCATGAGTCCAACCTGAACCTGACAGGCTATCCACAAGGCCTGCCATGCTGGGAAATTCAGGGTGGCATTGATTCGTTGAAGGAAATCCGTTTCTGGAATGAATATGATCTTATCCTGAAAGGATTTATCGACTTCTACCGCAGTTTCTTTTCACAGGTTTCAACGCGCAACGCCGCCATGCCCCGTGATATTTATTTTCCGGACGCCGTCGACGACATCCTGCTGTTTGATAATGACTTTTTAAGTACAGCAAAAAAAGTCAGGGACCAGTGCATCCACGATGCTAAATATGCAAATTCGATCCGCTGGCAACCGGCGTTTAAACAACTGATTTATCGTAATGATGAAGGCAAGCTAATTGTCACAATCAGCCAGAACTCAATCGGTAACGCCATCACTGAACTATTAGGCGTGGTGGTAAAACGTGAACCGGATGCTGACGCTTATGCGCAAACCGAACCGGCGTTGATTGAACATTTACTTGAAGTCAGAAGAAGACTGATTGCGGCAGACCTGGGTGATGGCATAGAAACCGAGCATTGGGGCAAGGAATAATTGTTGCCAGATACTGCTAACTGGAAGATACCTTCACAAACCGGTCTGGAAATAAAAAACAGGGCGTTATTGATTGTCCGGCTCAACGACATACTGGCTACCTGGCGATAAAAACGTCCTTTCAATACGAAATCGTCACGGTCAAATGGTGTAGTGATTACCTCAGATGACGAATATTCTCCAAGAAAATAATCAGCCACCTGCTCTTTCGACAAGACCTCAAAAGGCGTCTGACTGGATTAGTTCATCCTGGGTTTTCTTGAGATCTTCAACTGCCGTTGCCAGTTCGGCAGTACGCTCTTTTACCCGGTCTTCAAAGCTTGTGTTCAGTTCCTCTACTCGCCTACGGCTGGTTTCAATATCTGCAATGTGATCCTCGATAGCCTGTGCCATCTGGTTAAAGTGCATTGCCAGTTTTGCAATTTCATCATTGCCCTTGCTGGGCGCCCTGACCTGATAGTGATCTTCGCCGATTTCCCGGCTTGATGAGATTAATTCAGAGAGACGTTTAATGATGCGCTAACCCAGGTAGAAAATCAGCGTAATCATCAACAGGAAACCAATAGACAACAAGGTAATGATTCCCCTGTTAACTGACTGAATACCATCATGCAACTGTTTCCAGGTCATCCCGAATCGCAGCATGCCTATCTGATTACCATACAGCAGAGTTAGCTGTTCGATGTGTATGACTTCATGAAACAGAAAATCTTTCTCCGGTGTAGGCTCGGGTAGTTGCTCAGGCGTCGTTTCAGTCTTGATAATAACCTGACCACTCTCATCAACAAGAGCCAGGTAAACGATACCGGACTCACCTCCAGAAATAAGTTCCTTGATATAATCGTTGAGGGTTTGCAGCCCCTCCTGAGACGTATAGGGTGCTATTGCCAGGTTCATGGTCTCTGAAGTCTGCCTGACATTGGAATGAATATTCTCAACCGCTATAACATCAAGCAGTTTATTGGTATTGACAATAACAAGAAGGAAAAGCCTTGAAGCGTAGTGAACTGAAAAAATCAGTCATGGACAAAACCTGCTATTCATTCAGCCACTCAACAGACTCTCATAATCCATTGGCTTGGTAAACCGGTAACCCTGTGCGCTGTTGCAATTGGCATCCTTGAGAAAATTTTCCTGGTCGGCAGTTTCTATACCCTCGGCCAGTAGATCCAGCTTTAGCTGCCTGCCGAGATTAATGATAGATCGAATAATACGTTCAGAAGTTTGTGACTGGCCAGATTGCATCACGAATGAACGATCCACCTTGATTCGATCCAGGTTCATACGTTGCAGATAGACAAGAGAAGAATATCCTGTACCGAAATCGCCCAGTGAAACATGAACACCAACCTGCTTCAGAGCATCCCTGAGGCTATTAAGAATATTGACACGCTGAGTCAGGTCCTTGTTCATTTCCTCGCTGTAAACGTAATAACCGCCACGATGATTGAACTTTGCCTTTTTCAAGGCAGAGTAGGCTGCACTGATGGCCGTCACGTAATCATCTGTTTTCGATAAAGGCGCAACCCCCATGGTTATTGATACAGGTATCGACATATCGCCTATGGGCAATACTCTGCAATATTTCACTGCTTCTTCTGGCTCCCACGGTTTCAACAATGGAATTAAAATGATAGATATTGATGACAATAAGCGACTTGCTTGCCTTGTCTTTCTCGAAGTTTTTCTGAAAGTTTTCGACAAACATATTCCTGTTGGATAAACCGGTAGTTTTATCGATATAGATCTGGTCGTTGAGATTATCAACCAGCACCAGGTTATCAGAACACATACCTATGTTTTGACAAAACAGGTGCAGCATCTCCTGTTCCGGGCATGGTATTTCCTTTTCCGCTGTAACATAAGCCGCAATCGTCTGTTCCTTGCCGGCAAAATAGAGTACTGCCTCATGTTTTTCCAGCAAGCTCTGACCACTGGCCAAAGCACGCTGAATAAGATTTTCAATACGATCATCATGAAGTTCTTTCAGTTCAAGATTGATCAGATTCTGATAACGGTCTCCTGCCGCGATTATTTTAATTTTCTCTTTTTTCTCATTTTCCTGGCGACGTGCTGCTATCAGGCCATCAAGCGATATGAAAAAGAAGCTGCTCAGTTGCGTAATGATACCGGATGCAAAATGATGCATTCCGTTGCGTGTCAATAAATCACTGGTAGCCTCAATAATCTGGACCAGCCCCTTGCGACTGTTGGAAATTGTTTTGATCTGTTGATAACTGCGAAGAGCTGAAACCAGGGAAGTAATCAAGCGCGTCTGCGTCAACTCACTTTTGGTGCGGTAATCATTGATATCATATTCGGTAGCGTTGCACGATGAACTTCTTCATCATCGTCAACAATCAGGATTTTCCAGAACAGATCAGATTTTTCCTGCTGTTCAGGTTCGTCATCCTCGATAATTTCCAGCAAATCATCTTCGTCGTGATCAGTCATATCAATGTCAATTAATCGGACTTCCTCAAAAGTCCCGGTATAAGCCTGGGTCTTTCCAGAAAACCTTAAAGAAGTGTTATTTTCTTTTTAGCAGCTTCAAATAATAATTCTTTAAGATGTGATCAATAGCTGCAAAAGCCACCTATATAGGCTGAATGAAAACCAGACCGCGTGACAGCTTGGCAACAATTTCCATGTAAACAGCCTTATCCACATAATAGTTGCTGGGGTCATTACCCAAAACATGACCGGTATCCAAATTAATCAGCTCATGATAGGCGGTGTTGGCATAAATCACCGACCGCCCACCATGTCTGGCAATACGTACGGCAACCGGACTGTGATCCATCATGAAGCGGAAGCATTGCTAATTTTCAGACAATTGTTCTTCAAACAGTTTGCGATCAGTAATGTCAGTGCGAATAGCAATGTAACTTTCCGGCTTACCATCCTCTCCTAAAAAAGGGAGAATGGTCGTACTGAGCCAGTGAAGACTGCCATCCTTTGCCCTGTTGCAGATTTCTCCATGCCAGACCCGACCACTACCTATAGCATCAAACATCGATTGCCAGAAACGCTTGTCATGCACACCTGAATTAAGTATGCGGTGATTCTGGCCAATCAATTCCTCCCGGCTGTATCGACTGATTTCACAGAAACGATCATTGGCGTAGGTAATATTGCCTTTAACATTGGTGATGGCGACAAAAGCATGCTGATCCAGCGCAAATTTCTGTGCCTTGATATCCTGCAGCGCCTGACTGGTTTGCTGTTCGCGCATTTCCAGCTCAAGCTCATGCTGCCTGCGGGTGGCCAGCATGCCGACAAAATGTATCGACTAGATGGTAAGTCCCATCGCAACAGAACCACCACCCATCCACAACCACAGCATACGGCGTTCAACAAAAGGAATGCGGGCAGCAATAGACAGGGCCGCAAACGAAGCCACTATCGCCAAAACCAGCGAAAGCGAAACCAGCGAAAGCGAAACCAGCCAATAATTGTAACTGCCTTCCATAGAAGCCCAATAAGGTAAGGAATGTATCTATTATTTCCTTGCTAGGTCGGACGAATTCATGATTACTTGAGAAGCCTGTCATTATGCAAGCCTCTTCCCCTGAGGGAAGAGGCCTGACATCAGAAATCAATAGATAGGAATATTTGCATACCCCTGTGCCTGATAACCAGTAAGCGACACAAAGGTATTACCCACCGCCTTTATCCCATCAAGCAAATCTTCATTTTTCACTCTGAACAAACGCGTTGCCACGGAGCAGGCCTCCATCTTCACCCCTTTTTTCTGCAACGCAGCCAGTTGCTGCTCAATCTTGTCCAGATGCTCATAATCAGTCAGTTCCATCGGTTCACGATCCCTGGAAATCAGGCGTACGGACAGTCCTCGAAACGCCAGGATCACATCCGGTTTTACTCCCTGTTTTTTCAGGTCCTCGACGGTTTCATCAATCACCATCAGGTAGAGCGTCATTTTTTTTGCATCAGTCATGTTGATATCAAAAATAACCTTACCGCTTGTCACCCCTGCCAGTGCATCACTGTCATCAGGTACCGGCGCCGCATAACTGCCAGCAGCAAAAATCACTGCCATGATCATCAACACACTTTTGAAAAGTTTCATCATCTTCTCCTTTATCAGTTAAAAAACGAACGTTCGTTCGGTATTTCGTGTAAATTTTTTTAGGCCTGTTCTTTACGAATTCCCAGCCAGGCACACTCAACCACCGCGTCCTGATATACAGATAACGGCTGGTCCAGCACGCCATCCAGCTGCAGGTTCATCATGCGCAGTGCTCCACCAAACATGGCTGTTGCCGCCACCCAGGGTTCCAGGTGACGCACTTCTCCTTTTTCAATACCGCCGATAATCACCTGTTTCATCATCCTGAAAGGACTTGATGAACAGATCGGCGCTTCATCCGGCAGGTATTCGCGGTGTTGAGCCAACAGCACAAACTGCATCTGCTGTGGATATTGCTCCGTCATCAAAAACAGTTTCTCAATAATAGCCCGCGATTTTTCCAGGCAACCTGACTTTCCGCTGCAGGCTTGAGCAATTGCATCATCCATCTGCCCCAGAATGGTTTCGTAGAGGGACTGTGCCAGTGCTTCCTTGTTTTTAAAGTGATGGTAAATCGCACCGGTGCTGACTCCAGCCACCTTGCGGATATCATGGATGGAAGTATTGAAAAAACCTCGCTCCGAAAACAGCTGCAGGGCCGTATCCAGCACTTTCTGGCGTAAAGCTTCTCCACGCAGGGTATTTTTCTGAACAGCATTCATGAAACCCAATATACAGAACGAACGTTCGGTCTGCAACTATTTAACATAGGTTTTTAATAACTGCTTCCAGTTTTCTGCCCAGCAGCATTCGTGATCATAGTTGGAAATGACATGCACACTGGCCTCTTTCGTTGCCTGAATCCGCTTCAAATAGGCGTTAACCACCTCAACCGGCACATTTTCATCTTCTTCACCGACCAGATGTAGCTGGGACATCGTTTGCAAGCGGCCACCAAAATCAGCCGGATTCAGGGAACCACTGAGTGCAGACACCTCGTGATCGGCAGTCCAGTACTCGTGATCCATATTCCCGGCAACGCTAACCAGACGGGATACATCATCACGCCTGGCTGCAACCAGTGCGGCAATAGCTCCCCCTCCTGAATAACCAAACAATTCAAGCTGTTTTGCACCATGGTGTTTTTTGATTTGAGAAATCGCTTCGCTGGTCGCTTCAACCACCTCTTCGGCATAACGGTGACTTGTCCAGTATTTCATGGCACAACCCGCAACGGGCATCAGGTACTGACAGGGACGTGCAAGATAAACGGATGGCTGCTCATCTATCAGCGCCAACTCGAGTGAAACTGGCGTGATGGGAGTCGGGTTTTTTGATGGCCGTCTCACCGTAATCCAGGACAGGCCATCACCTTCAATATAAATGCGTAATGTGGATGCCTGTAGATTACGCGGCGAAGATCCTGCCAGAACAAAGTCAGCCGTCTTCCACTGCCTGAACTGCCAGCCATGACTGGCTGCGAGCTGTATGGCTGACTGTTTGCGTGCTTCGGCATCCGGCAAGGTCAAACACCCCGACAGGGCAGGCACGATGATCAGCAGCATGCTGAGTAGTAGTAAGATCAATCGAGAAGAACTATTCATAGCAGCTTTGGTTTTGTTTAAGCCGGTTATTCACACGGTTTTTATCGCCCAGGTGTTCTAATAGAATATCACCTAAAGATACAGGGCATTCCATGAAATTTACAAACAGTTACATTCATCTGGGCGATCTGTTTTACGAGAAAATTCATCCGCAAGCAGTCGCCAATCCTGAAATTTTTTTATGGAATGATGCACTCGCGGATGAACTGAACGTTCAGGAACAACTGGAGCCTGAAGAACTTGCACAAATCTTTTCAGGCAATCATTTATTGCCCGGTTCAGAGCCACTGGCACTGGCCTATGCCGGTCACCAGTTCGGCAACTTTGTACCCCAGTTGGGCGATGGACGCGCCCACCTGCTGGGCGAAGTCATTGACCAAAATGGCAATCGTAAAGACATCCAGTTAAAAGGCTCCGGCCAAACCCGTTTTTCACGTAATGGCGACGGTCGCTGTGCGTTCGGCCCTGCTATTCGCGAGTTCATCATGAGCGAAGCAATGTATGCACTGGGCATTCCCACTACGCGCTCGCTGGCCGTGACCACAACAGGCGAATCGGTTTTTCGGGAAACACTGCAACCGGGAGCCGTGGTAACACGCGTTGCCTCCAGCCATCTTCGGGTTGGTACGTTTCAATACTTTGCTGCACAGGGAAACTACCAGGCTATCGAACAACTTTGTGATTATGCCATCAAGCGTCATTACCCTGAACTGAAAGAGGCCGGCGGCCAACGCTTTAAGGAATTACTGAAGGCCGTAATAGATCAGCAGACAAGGCTGGTGGTCGAATGGCTGCGCGTCGGTTTTATTCATGGCGTCATGAACACTGACAATACCTCCATAGCCGGAGAAACCATCGATTATGGACCCTGTGCAATGCTGGGGGTTTATGATCATCAGACAGTTTACAGTTCTATTGACGTGCAGGGCCGCTATGCCTTTGGCAATCAGCCGACCATTGCCCAATGGAACATGGCACGTTTAGCCGAAACCCTGTTACCCCTGATCCACCCTGAGGAAGAAAAGGCCATTGAAATCGCCAGCAGTCTTGTTGATGAATTTTCAGAACGTTTTCAGGCCCGCTATATAGCAATGATGGCCGCAAAAACGGGCTTGGCAAATCCCGATGAAAATGACTACCAGCTGGTTTCTGAATTTCAAAACCTGCTGGAAGACAAACAGCTGGATTACACCATTACTTTCAATGCACTGACTCAGTCGCTGTCATCGGAACAGGCAGAACAACACATGCGCAATAATGCTGAAGACTGGTACCAGCGCTGGATCAACAGGATAGATGCATTAACAGAAAACCGAAGCGCTATTCAAAATAGCATGCAACAGGTCAACCCGGTTGTAATCCCGAGGAATCACCATGTCGAAAATGTTATCGACAGCTGTATTCAGTCAGCAGATCCTCAAGCGGCAATCGAGTTTATCGAAGTCTTGAAATCACCCTATGCAGAAACCATTAGCACCCGACTGTATCAGGATGCTCCGGCAAATGGCGATACGGATTATAAAACCTTTTGCGGCACCTGATAAGCTGATGACCTTTTACATGCCGTTTCCAAAATCATCATGATGGATTTTTGTGGAATCACGCATCGATTTCAAAGCCTTGCCATAGCCAATCAGGATATCCAGCCCCCACTTGAGGCGTGACTTGTAATACCCATCACTGTCTGCATCATTTTCCTGTTCGTTGTCATTAAAGACTTTCTCACAGTCACGCACGATCAGGTGTTCCGGGATATAACAAAGCCTGTTGTTTTTATAGCTGCTCATGCGCAGTTCCGCGACAGGGTAAGCGCCGCCGGTAGAAGATGAAACTGCCACGATATAAGCCGGCTTGTGGCCCAGTTCGAAACGGTTAAACATCAAAAAGAAATTCTTAAGACCGGCAGGTACCTGACCATGCCATTCCGGAGCGATAATGATGAAGGCATCACTTTCGCTAAGCTGCTGTTTCAGTGGTGCCAGCCTGTTTTCCCAGTCCTTGTCCTGTTCCCAGATTGATTGATCCCAGAGGGGCAAAGGGTTATCCGCCAGCGAATAAAGCCAGGGCTCTATATCATCAAATTCAGTTGCCAGCGATTTTTCAATGTAGCGGCCAATTTTTTCACTCTGCGACGGGTTGCGGTGACTGCCACTGATGATGCTGATTTTCATACCGGTTCATTCCTGTTAATGATTGCTGATAAGCAAAGCATAACCTGTAATGCGAAATTTTTAACAGCTGCTTTTTGTGGTTACCGATAATTGTCGATAGCCGCTGAATGGCAAAAACGCCAACAAATGGATATACTCAAATAAAAGCAACAAAACCAATGAAAACAACAAGTTAATATACGGCATGGATTCCAGCTCAAACAAGGATTTAGATCAGCAGTCTGTCAACAGGATTATGGTTGCCCGCCAGCCTATCTATAACAACCAGATGGGCGTGTTCGGCTACGAATTACTCTTTAGATCTGCTGGTGGAGAAAAAGAAAGGTTTGAGCCCGTAAAAGCAACTTCACGTGTGCTGGCCTCGACAGTGCTGGATTTTGACCTGGAAGCTTTTTCTCAACACCGCAAGCTGGTTATCAATGTGACCCGTGCCTTTCTCGATGTCATGCAGGATATTCCTCTTCCAGCGAACCAGATCATCCTGGATATTCCAGATAACTGTATTATCGATATAAAACTGATTTCAAAACTGAAAGAGTTAAAAGCCGCAGGCTATGGTATATCGCTCGGCGGATATAAAAACCTCAAAGATCAGCGATTATTACCCCTGGCAGACATCTTTAAAGTGGATGTACGCAGGTTCAACATCGACAAGCTGGACCTGCTCATCAAATTCCTCAGGCGATACTCCCGTCTATCGCTGTTGGCACTCAAAGTAGAAACCATGGAAGAATACCGAACCTACTGCGATAAAGGTTTTGATTTTCTTCAGGGCTATTT
>Ga0180429_10003587_pt1 | contig 12544 bp, 4 predicted proteins | sample SS_ome_FD_132428 | JGI IMG/M metagenome (GOLD analysis project Ga0180429, IMG submission 132428) | Hypersaline lake sediment archaeal communities from the Salton Sea, California, USA - SS_1_S_1 metaG | ecosystem: Environmental > Aquatic > Non-marine Saline and Alkaline > Hypersaline > Sediment ... | reverse complement strand
GGCCGCGTGTTCGTGCAAGCCGAGAGCGAGGTCGCCGCCATCAACATGGTCTACGGCGCGGCCGCCGCCGGCATGCGCACGATGACCTCGTCCTCGAGCCCCGGCGTCAGCCTCATGATGGAGGGGCTTTCGTACATGGCCGGCAGCGAGGTGCCGGCCGTTCTCGTCGACGTCATGCGCGGCGGGCCCGGGCTCGGCAACATCGCCCCCGCGCAGAGCGACTACCTGCAGATCGTCAAGGGCGGCGGCCACGGCGACTACAAGATGATCGTCCTGGCGCCCGCGACCGTGCAGGAGATGATCGACCTCACGCTGCTGGCGTTCGACCTGGCGGACCGCTACCGCATCGTGAGCGTTCTGTTGGCCGACGGCAGCATGGGTCAGATGATGGAGGGCGCCGAGTTGCCGCCCATGCAGCCGCTCGCGGCGCGTCCCGCTTGGGCGCTTACGGGCGCCCGCGACCGCGACACGAACCTCGTCTCCTCCATCCACCTCGACCCCGAGGAGGAGGAGGCCTTCAACCTTCGCCTGCAGGCGAAGTTCGCGGAGATCGAGGCCCACGAGGTGCGCTTCGAGGAGCACCGGCTCGACGACGCGCGCATCGCGGTGGTCGCCTTCGGCACCGCCGCCCGCGTCGCCAAGACCGCCATCGCCGGCCTGCGCGCCGACGGCGTGGCCGTCGGCCTGCTGCGGCCGATCACCCTGTGGCCCTACCCCGACGACGCCCTGCGTGCCCTCGCCGCGCGCGTCGACGCGTTGCTGGTGGTCGAGATGAACGCCGGCCAAATGGTCGAGGACGTCCGCCGCATCGTCGAGGGCCGCGTCCCGGTGCGCTTCTACGGCCGCACGGGCGGCGTGATGCCCATGCCCGAGGAGATCGCCGGCGCGATCCGCGAGGCGGCGGACGCCGCCGCCCCCGCCCAGGAGGTGCACCTATGACCGTTCAAGCACCGGAGCCGCTGCTCACGCCCGTCTACCAGTACCCCGAGTCGCTGACGCACGTCCCCACCCACTACTGCCCCGGCTGCACCCACGGCGTCGCCCACCGGCTGATCGCCGAGGTGATCGACGAGATGGGCATCCGCCAAGACACGATCGGCGTCGCCTCCGTCGGCTGCTCCGTGTTCTCGTACCGCTACTTCGCCACCGACTTCGCGCAGGCCGCCCACGGCCGCGCGCCGGCGATGGCCACCGGCGTCAAGCGCGCCAACCCCGACAAGCTCGTGTTCACCTACCAGGGCGATGGCGACCTGGCGTCGATCGGCGCCGCCGAGATCCTGCACGCCGCGGTGCGCGGCGAGAACATCACGGTCTTCTTCCTGAACAACGCGATCTACGGCATGACGGGCGGCCAGATGGCCCCCACGACCCTCCCGGGCCAGAAGACCAGCTCGTCGCCCGCCGGCCGCGACCCGGCCACCACGGGCGCTCCGCTGCGCATGAGCGAGATGCTGGCGCAGGTCGACGGCGCCGCCTACGTCGTGCGCCGCAGCCTCCACGACGTCGTGCAGATCCGCCGCGCCAAGAATGCCATCCGGCGGGCGCTCGAGGTGCAGCAGCAGGGGCTCGGCTTCGGCATGGTCGAACTGCTGTCGAGCTGCCCCACGAACTGGGGGCTCATGCCCGACGAGGCGCTGGCCTTCATCCGCGACGAGATGGTCCCGGTCTTCCCGCTCGGCGACCTCAAGCTGCCCGGCGGAGAGGCCGCGGCATGAAGACCGATCTGATCATCGCGGGCTTCGGCGGCCAGGGCGTGCTCTTCGCCGGTCAGCTGCTGGCGCACGCCGCGCTCGACGCCGACCTGCACACCACCTGGTACCCGTCGTACGGACCCGAGATGCGCGGCGGCACGGCCAACTGCACCGTGGTGATCAGCGACGAGCCCATCGGTGCCCCCGTGGTCGCGCGCCCGGAGGCGGCGATCGTGCTCAACCTGCCTTCGCTCGACCGCTACGAGCCGCTCGTGCGGCCCGGCGGGCTGCTCGTCGTCAACGCCTCGCTCATCGATCGCGACGTGCGGCGGACCGACGTCGACGTGGTCGCCATCCCCGCCGACGACGTCGCCGCCGAGCTCGGCAGCCCGCGGCTGACCAACATGGTGCTCGTGGGGGCGTTGCTGGCGCGACGGCCGACGTTCACGCTCGACCACGTGGTGGCCACGCTCGAGCGCGTCATCCCCGAGCGCCACCGGCGCCTGCTGCCGGCCAACCGTGCCGCGCTGGAGCGCGGGGCCGAGCTGGCGGACGGGGTGGGGGCCGCGACGGCGACGGACTGACGAGCGCGCCCCCGGGCCGCGACACCGCTTTCGCGCCCGACGGAACCGCGCCTCCGTCGCATGGCACACCCGGCTCACGCCCGAGGCGCGTAGCCTGAGGTGTGCGGCGGCAGGTACTGGTTCCGCTCGACGGATCGCCCGCCGCGGAGACCGCCGTGTGGCACGCGGCGGCCCTCGTGGGGGCGCTGGCCGATGGCGTCCTGCTGATGCAGGTGCTGGAGACCCCCGCCGCATCCGATCACCTGGCGCGTGACCTCGACTGGCGCCTGCTCCAGGCGGAGTCGCTGGCGTACCTGCGTTCGGTCGCAGACCGCCTCGCCGAGGTCGGCGTCGAGGCCGCGGTCGAGGTCGAGACCGGCGGCGCTGCCGACGAGATCGTGCGCCACGCGCGCCGCGACGACGTCGCGCTGGTGGTCATGGCGGCCCACGGTCGCGGTGAGGCCGACGCCTACACGTTCGGCGGCACCACCCACAAGGTGCTCTCGCTCGCGCCCGCGTCGGTCATGGTCGTGCGGCGCGGCGCCGACGCCGGACCCCCCGCGCCAGCCGTCGGATACCGCCACGTCCTCGTCCCCCTGGACGGCTCGCCCGCCGGCGAATGGGCCCTCGGCCTGGCGGCCGCCGTCGCCCGCCAGCAGCAAGCGGCGCTGCTCCTGCTCCACCTGGTGCCCCAGACCCCGCCTGCGTGGCAGCGGCTGCCCCCCTCCGGCGAGGAAGCGGAGCTCCTGGAGCGCCTCGCGGGGCTGCAGGCCGAGCGCGCCGCGCACTACCTGAGGGGGCTGGAGACGCGCCTCGCCCACAGCGACCTGCGGGTGCATTGCCGCGTCGGCCACGCGATGCAGGTCGCCGAAGGGATTTGCGCCGTGGCCGCCGAGGAGGGCGTCGACCTCATCGCGCTCGCCGCCCACGGCGCGAGCGGCGCGCCGTTCCCGGTCGGCAACGTGGCGCAGCGGCTGCTGGCCACCAGCGGGCTCCCCATCATCGTCTTCCAGGACGCGCCGCAGGGCGCGATCGAGGCAGGGCGAAGCCCGCCCAGGGACGCCCCGGCCGGGCCATGAGCCCCCAGGCTCGTCTCCGCGAGGAGATGGGTGACCTGGCGCGCGCCCACCTCGCCTCGCCGACGGACCGATCACCGGCACCGCTGGGACCGCGGCTTCGACGCCTCGAACATGGCTTCACCGACGCCTTCCAGCGGCTGTCGGGCCGGCGCTTCGCGCCAGGCGAGCTGCCGCTCGCAGTCGAGTGGCTGCGCGACAACGACTACGTGATCCAGGACGCCCTCGTGCAGGTCCGCGTCAGCCTGCCGCGGGGCTTCTACCGGCGACTCCCGTGCACGACGCGCGAAGCCGACGCGGGCTCGAGCCGGGCGGAGTCGCTCGCCCGCGAGTTGGTCCAGCGGCTCGAGGCACCCCTCGATCTCGACGCGCTGGCCGCGTTGCTCGACGATTACCAGGCGGTCACGCCCCTGACCGTCGGCGAGTTGTGGGCGCTCCCGGCCCTGCTCCGCCTCATCGTCCTCGAGGATCTGGTTCCGGCAGCCGCGGCCGCCGTCGCGACCACCGCGTCGGCACGGGCCAGGACCGCGGCAGCGGCGGTGCCCACCGCCGAACGGGCCGAGCCCGGGTTCTCCGGCGGCGCCGGGCCGGGGGCCGATGCCGACCGCTCGGGCGACGAGGCGACCCACCGAGGGGCCGCGGCCAAGGACGGGGACGACGCGTCCGCCGCGCTCGTCGCCGGCGCGGTGCGCTCGCTGCGCACCCTGGCGGCTGCCGACTGGCGCGCCTGGTTCGAGCGCTGCAGCGCGCTCGAGCGCCTGCTCCGCCGCGACCCGAGCGGTACGTATGGCCGCATGTCCTTCGCGACGCGCGACCGCTACCGCGGGGCGGTGGAGTCGCTCGCCCGCGGCTCGCCCACGCACGACGAGCTGGCGGTCGCCCGCGCCGCGCTGGCGCGCACGGCCTCGGCGGCCGATGCCGGCGCGGGCGGCGCCGACGTGCCGCGTACCACCCCCGACGCGCCGGCAGCGGGCGGCGACACCGCGCGCGAGCCCGCGGCGCCGCGCGCGGCCCACGTCGGCTGCCACCTCATCGCCGAGGGCCGCGCAGAACTCGAGGCCGAGATCGGCTTCAGGCCGCCGGCGAGGCTGCGACTGGCACGCGCGCTCGAACCCCGCGCCTTCGCGCTCTACGTGGCCTGCGTCGCCGTCGCCGGCGGTGCGGCCCTGGCCCTCGCGCTCGTCTCGTTGGCGGCCCTCGGCGTGCCCGCCCCGCTCATGGCCGCCGCAGGGCTCGTGGTGGCCGTCCCGGCTTGGTCGTTCGCGACGTCGCTGATCGACTGGCTCGTCACGCTCGCGGTGCCACCCCGCACGCTGCCCCGCATGGACCCCGACGACGGCGTCCCACCGGAGGCCCGCACGTTGGTGGCCATGCCGGTCATCCTGCGCCGCGTCGGCGACGTGGCGCCGTTGCTCGAGCGCATGGAGGTCAACTACCTCGGCAACCGCGATGCCCACCTCGGCTTCGTGCTCCTGACCGACCTCGCGGACGCCCGCGAGCGCAAGCTGCCCGAGGACGCCGCCATCGTCGCGGCGCTGAGCCGCGGCGTCCGGCGGCTCAACGAGCGCCACACCGGCGGGCGCTCCCCAGGCGGCGCACCGGGGCGTGGCGACGCCGCCGGGGGCGGGGGCGCCCACCCGGGCGGCGGCGCGGACCCCGGTGGCGACTCGGACGACGCTCCGTTCCACCTGCTCCACCGCGAGCGCCGCTGGAACCCGGTCGAGCGTCTGTGGATGGGCTGGGAGCGCAAGCGGGGCAAACTCGAGGAGTTCAACGAGTGGCTGACGGGTCGCGGCGGCGACAGCTTCAGCGTGCGTGTCGATCCGCCCAACGACCCGGGCTCCGTGCGCTACGTGCTCACGCTCGACGCCGATACCCGGTTGCCGCCCGGCGCCGCCCGCGAGCTCGTGGCGGCGTTCCGCCACCCGCTCAATCGACCCGTCATCGAACCGCACGGCGGCGCCCTGCGGGCGGGCTACACCGTCCTGCAGCCACGCGTCGAGGCCGACGCGGCCAGCATGCTCGAGACGACGTTCGCCGCCGTCATGACCGGTGGTTCCGGGGTCGACCTCTACGCACAGACCGTCTCGAACGTTCACCACGACCTCTTCGGTCGCGCCATCTTCGCCGGCAAGGGGCTCTACCAGGTCGGTGCGTTCGAGCGCCGCCTACGCGGCCGCGTGCCCGAGAACCGGCTCCTGTCGCACGACCTCTTCGAGGGCGTTCATGGTCGCGTCGGACTCGTGAGCGACGTCGCGCTGTTCGAACAGGTCCCCGCCAACGTCGTGCAGCACGCCATGCGCCTGCACCGCTGGGTGCGTGGCGACTGGCAACTGCTGCCCTGGCTGGTGGCGCGCCGACCCCTTGGGCGTCACGGTCGCCTGGTGCACGGCCTGCGGCCGCTCGACCGTTGGCAGGTCGCTGACAACCTGCGCCGCAGCCTCCACCTGCCGTCGCTGCTGGGCCTACTCGCTGGCGCCTGGCTGCTCCTGCCGGGAACGGCCGCGCTGACCGCGACCGCCGCGGTCCTGGCGCTGATCGGCCTGCCCGTCCCGCTCGCGGCACTGGCCGCCGTGCGCCGCGGGGCGGCCGGCCGGGCCCTGCGACCGCTGCTCGAGACGGCCGCCCACGATGCCGGACTCGAGGCGGCCCGCTGGGCCCTGACGGTCGCGCTGCTGCCGTACCTGGCGCTGGTGACCAGCGATGCCATCGTCCGCGCGCTCTACCGCGTGTACGTCAGCCGACGGGGCCTGCTGCAGTGGACCACGGCCGCTCAGGCCGCGCGCGCGCTCGGGAACCGCCTGACGCTCGCCGCGGCCGTGCGGCACATGCGGGGCGCCGTCGCCCTGGCGTTGGTCCTGACCGTGCTGCTGACCGTGTGGGCCCCGACCTCGCTGCCTGCGGCCCTGCCGCTCCTGGCGGCATGGGCGCTCGCGCCCGCCCTCGCTGCCTGGACCTCGCGCGAGCGCGTCCGGCCGCGCGCGCGCCTGACGGAAGTACAACGCCGCACCCTGCGGCTGCTGGCGCGCCGCACCTGGCACTTCTTCGCCGAACTGGTCGGCCCGCGCGACCACTGGCTCCCCCCCGACCACCTGCAGGAGGACCCCGGGCCGATGACGGCCCGCCGCACATCGCCCACGAACGTCGGCATGATGCTGGCGAGCACCGTTGCGGCATACGACCTAGGCTTCATCGAGGCGCGCGAGCTGGCCGCACGCGTCCACCAGACGCTCGACGCCCTCGGCCGACTGCCTCGTCACCGCGGCCACTGGTTCAACTGGTACGCGACCCAGGACCTCACGCCCCTGGAGCCACGCTACGTGTCCACGGTCGACAGCGGCAACCTCGCCGCCGCCCTGCTGGTCGTCGCACGGGGGCTCGACGACGCACGCCACGAGGGCGTCCCCTACCCGGCGCGAGCGCGCGGGATCGCCGACACCGTGGCCGTGCTGGGCGACGCCGTCGCGCGCCTGCGAGGGCGGCTGGACGACCGCGAAGCACAGCGCACCTTCGCGTCGGCCGCCACGACGCTGGCGGAACTCGAGGACGAGCTGCGGGCCGCCGCCAACCGACCCTTCGTCGCCCGCCGGGGCGCCTTGGCGCACGCCGAGGACGCGCTTGCGCGGGTATCGGAGGGCCTGGTCGCGGCCGTGGAGGGCGCGCCGGAGGGCGTGCCGCACCTGGCGGTCAGCGAACTGCGGTCGTGGGTCGACCAGGCGCTGAGCGAGGCCGAGGCCACCCGCGCCGAGGTCGATGGTGCCGTCCCGTGGCTGTCGCTGCTCGACGACGTGCCCGCGGCGTACCGGCGCACGGACGGCGCGTTCGACGAGACGGTGCCGCACCTGACCACCGCGCTCGCCGAGCCCTTCGACCTCGCCTCGCTACCCGAGCTGGCCGCGCGCTGCCGCAGCCTCGTCGCCGAGCTCGAGCACCAGCTCGCAGCAGGTGCGGGCGCCGACGCCGAGGCGGCTCGCCGCTGGAACACGGCGCTGCTCGCGGCGCTCGACGACGCGCTCGAGCGGGGCCGCCGCATCGACGCGGATCTGGAGGCGGCGGCCGCGCGCTGCCGCGAGGCGGTGGAGGCCATGGACTTCCGCTTCCTCTACGACCCCGCGCGCGACCTGTTCCACCTCGGCTACCACGTCTCGGCCGGTGCGGCCGACAGCAGCCACTACGACCTGCTCGCCTCCGAGGCGCGCACCGCCAGCCTTCTGGCGATCGCCAAGGGCGACGCGCCGTCGGCCCACTGGCTGCACCTCGGCCGGCCGCTGGCGCGGGTGCGCGGCGCGCGGGTGCTGCTGTCGTGGAGCGCGACGATGTTCGAGTACCTCATGCCGCGGCTGTTCCTGCGCCACCCGGAACGGACCCTGCTGCTCGAGAGCTGCGACGCCATGCTCGACCAGCAGATCGCCTTCGCCCGCCGCCACGCGGTGCCGTGGGGCGTCTCCGAGTCGGCCTTCGGCGAGCTCGGCGTCCAGGGCGATTACCAGTACCGGGCGTTCGGCGTTCCCGGCGTCGGCCTCAAGGCCGATCTTGGCGAGCGTCTCGTGGTGGCCCCGTACGCTTCGCTGCTGGCGTTGCCGCTGCGCCCGCGCGAGGCCATGTCCAACGTCACCCGCCTCATCGAGCTCGGTGCTCTGGGACGCTACGGCATGATCGACGCCGTCGACTTCGGCGAAACCGCGACCCTGGCGGCGGCCAGGGCGACGGCCGGCGCCGCGGCCGACTCGGCCGCCCTCGGGCGCGATGGCGACACGGCGCCACATCGGCCCCAGCTGGTGCGCACGTACATGGCCCATCACCAGGGCATGATCCTCGTCGCGGCCTGCAATCAACTGCTGGGCGACCGGATGGTGGAGCGGCTGCACGCCGAACCGCAGGTCGCCAGCGTCGAGCTGCTGCTCCACGAGCGCATTCCCATCGACGTGCCGCCGCCGCGGCGCTGGCGCCATCCCGAGGCGGCAGCCGCGGAACCCGGTGCCGACGCGGCGGCCGAGGTGCCCGCGTGGGCGGTCGACCCACGCGGCGGCGTCGATCACGCGCTGCCGCTGTCCAACGGGGCCAACGCCGTGCTCGCCCGCGCTGCCGGGGGCGGGGGCAGCCACTGGGGCGGTGCCGCACTCACGCGCGACCAGCCGTTCGACAGCGGCGGCGCCCGCGGGACGATCGTCTACCTGCGCGACCTCGACGACGGCGACACCTGGAGCACCACCCTCGATCCGACCGGGGGCGACCCGGACGACTGCCACGTGACCTTCGAACCGCACCGGGTGCGCTACCAGCGGCGGCGCGGCGACCTCGTCGCGCGCGACGAGTGGATCGTCGCCGACCGCGACGCGCTCGAGCTGAGGCGCGTGAGCGTCACGAACGATGGCGACCGCCCGCGGCGGCTGGCGCTGGCGAGCTACACCGAGGTGGTCCTCACGGGCGCCGGCGAGGACGCGCGCCACCCAGCGTTCTCCAAGCTCTTCGTCGAGGTCGAGGCACGCGACGGCCTGGACACGCTCCTCTTCCGTCGCCGGCGGCGCGCGCCCCACGAGCGCACACCGGTGTGGGCGCAGCGCCTGCTGCTCGAACCCGGATCCGCGGCGACGCGGACGGCCTGCACCGATCGGCGCGGCTTCCTCGGCCGCGGCGGCAGCCTGCGGACGCCGCGGGCGCCATCCCTGCAACCGGACGCCCCACCACCCGCCACGGGCGCCACCCTCGACCCCATCGCCTCGCTCGGCTGCATCCTGGAGCTGGCCCCGGGCGCCACCGCGGACGCCGTGTTCGTGGCCGGCAGCGGCTGGTCGGCGGAGGCCGCGCTGGCGGCCCTGCGGCGCTGCCTGACGCTCGCGCGCAGCGAACGCCTCGTCGAGTACGCGGAAGCCGCCGCGGCGACGGAGCTGCGCGACCTGGGCATCACGCCCGACGAGCTACCTGGGCTGGTCGACCTGCTGGCGCTGGCGGTCGCGCCGCGGGGGGCGCTGCGCGCGGGCCTCGCGGAGGCTGGGCCGGTGCTGCCCGTCCTGTGGTCGCTGGGTGTCTCCGGCGACCTGCCGATCGTGCTGCTGCGCGTGCCCGACGAGACGTCGCTGCCCATCGTGCTGCAGGTACTGCGTGGGCACGCCTGGTGGCGCGGCCGGCAGGTCGGCGTCGACCTGCTGCTGCTCGACGAGCGCTCCCACGGCTACGAGATGCCGTTGCGCGATCGGCTGGAGCGGGCGGTGAACGACATCGCGCGCCGCGGGCGCACCCAGGGGCCCGGCCGGGCCGTGGTGCTGCCGGCCGAGCGGGCCGGCCCCGACCGGGCGACGCTGCTGGCTGCGGCCGCCGTCGTGCTCGATGGTGACGGCCCGCCGCTGGCCGAGCAGCTCGCGCGCGCCGCCGCGCGGCCCGCGGTGCTGCCGGCGTTCGTTGCGGTGCCGGGGCCGCAGGACGGCGTGACCTCCGTCGCGCCCGTTCCTCTGGCGCCGCCGAAGCCGGCGCGAGAGGCCAAGCAGATGGCTCCGCCATCTGCCGCTCGGCGGACGTTCGCCGGCCTCGGCGGCTACGCGGGCGACCTCGCGGGCGTGGGCGAGGGCGAGGCGGCCGACGTCGTGCTCCACCTCGAGCCCGGAAGCGCCACGCCGGCCCCATGGATCAACGTGATTGCCAACGAGCGCTTCGGCTTCCTCGTCAGCGAGCGCGGTGCCAGCACCACCTGGGGCCCGAACAGCGGCGAGCGAAGGCTCACGCCCTGGCCCAACGACCCGGTGCGCGACCCCACGGGCGAGGCACTCTACCTGCGCGACGAGGAGACGGGGGACGTGTGGTCGCCCACGCCGGCCCCAGCGGGCGCCGACGCCGCCTACCGGGTACGTCACGGCGCCGGCGTCACCTCCTTCGTGCACCGCGGCCACGGCCTCGAGCAGACGCTGACGCTGTTCGTCGATCCCGAAGAGCCCGTCAAGCTCATGACCCTGCAGCTGCGCGATCGCTGGGAGCGGCCGCGGCGGGTCACGGTCACCGCCTACGTCGAGTGGGTTCTCGGCGTGCTGCGCGCGAGAGCGGCGCCTTTCGTCGTCCCGGACTACGACGAGGTCACCGGGACACTGCTGGCGCGCACCCTGCTGGGCCCGATGGCGGAGGGCGGCGTGGCCTTCCTGACGGCCAGCCGGCCGCCGCACGGCCTCACCACCGACCGGCGCGAGTTTCTCGGGCCCGACCTCGACCCGGCCGAGCCCGCCGGGCTGCGGCGCGTCGGCCTGTCGGGCCGCGTGCGGCCCGGCGTCGACCCGTGCGCGGCGTTGCAGGTCCACGTCGACCTGGAAAGCGGCGGCGAGACCGAACTGCACTTCGTCCTCGGCCTCGCCGAGGACCGCGCGTCGGCCCTGGCGCTGGCCCGCCGCTTCGGCGACCCCGCGGAGGCCGCCGCCTCGCTGGGGCGCGTGCGCGACGGCTGGCGCGAACGGCTCGGCCGCATCGTCGTGCGCACCCCCGATCCGGCCCTCGACCACGCGCTCAACCGCTGGCTCCCCTACCAGGCGCTCGCCTGCCGCATGTGGGGCCGCAGCGCCCTGTACCAGTCGAGCGGCGCCTACGGCTTCCGCGACCAGCTTCAGGACGCCACCAACCTCGCGCCGCTCGAGCCCGAGCTGGCGCGCGCCCAGCTGCTGCGCGCCGCCGAACGGCAATTCGAGGAGGGCGACGTGCTGCACTGGTGGCACCCCGACACGGGCGCCGGCGTCCGCACGCGCTGCTCCGACGACCTCCTGTGGCTGCCGTGGGCCTGCGCGCGTTACCTCGAGCGCACGGACGACGCGGGCGTGCTGGCCGAGCGGGTGCCCTACCTGCACGCGCGGCCGCTGACCACGGGCGAGGACGAACGCTTCGACACCTACCGCACCGGCGACCGCGACGGCACGCTGCTCGAGCACTGCCTGCGCGCGATCGAACGCGGGGACACGCAGGGCCCGCACGGCCTGCCGCTCATCGGCAGCGGCGATTGGAACGACGGCATGAACCGCCTCGGCCTCGAGGGGCGGGGCGAGAGCGTGTGGCTCGGCTGGTTCCTGTGCGCCGTGCTGGAGGACGGGGCGCGGCTGTGCGAGCGGGGGGCGGGGGGCGTCACCGGGACGCAGCAGGCCGATCGCGCCGCCGACTTCCGCGCCCGTCGCGAGAAGCTCGCCGCCGCGCTCGAGACCCACGCCTGGGACGGCGACTGGTACCTGCGCGCCACCGCCGACGACGGCAGCCCCATCGGCAGCCACACGCACGACGAGGCGCGCATCGACCTGATCGCCCAGGCGTGGTCGGTGCTCTCCGGCGCGGGGGATCCGGACCGCGCCGCCGCCGCCATGGCCTCGGCCCGCGAGCATCTCTGGCGGCGCGACGACGGCCTGCTCCTCCTGCTCGCGCCCCCGTTCGACCGCGAGGACCCCGACCCCGGCTACATCCGCGCCTACCCACCCGGCGTGCGCGAGAACGGCGGGCAGTACACGCACGGCGCCGTCTGGGGCGCCTGGGCCATGGCCGACCGGGGCGACGGCGACGCCGCCGTCGAGCTGCTCCGCTCGCTCTCCGGCGCCACGCGCGCCGCCACCGCCGAGGACGCGGAGCGCTACCGCGTCGAACCCTACGTGGTCGCCGCCGACGTCTACGGCGCGGAGCCCTTCGTCGGCCGCGGCGGCTGGACCTGGTACACCGGCTCCGCCGGCTGGCTCTACCGCTTCGGCATCGAGCGCGTGCTGGGCCTGCGCCTGCGCGGCAGCCGGCTCGAGATCGACCCCTGCATCGCGCGCGACTGGCCGGGGTTCGGGGTGACGCTGCGGCACGGGTCGGCCACGTACCAGGTGGAGGTCGAGAACCCGGAGGGGGTGTGCGGGGGGGTGGCAGAACTCTCGGTCGATGGCGAGGCAGTTTCCGTGGCGACGGACGCGTCGCCCAGCGTGCCGCTGCGCGACGACGGGACCGAACACCGGGTCCGGGCGAGGTTGGGCGCCGCCTAGCGGCGCGCACCCTGCCAAGGACGCCCGCACGACCCACGCGGCCACTGCCACCCGCCCGCCGTGCCGGGCCGGCGCCTCGAGGCGTGCCGGGGTCCGGCGGCACCCTCGTGGCGCTGGGTCGCCACGGCCCGCCCCCGCTTGTCGCCCCCCGGCCCGCCCGGTAGCCTGCCCTCGACGACCCCGCGGAGGAACGCTTGCCCACGCTGCTGCTCGTGCCGCCCGACGTCCGGCCGCCCACCCTC
>Ga0180429_10003585_pt1 | contig 12546 bp, 13 predicted proteins | sample SS_ome_FD_132428 | JGI IMG/M metagenome (GOLD analysis project Ga0180429, IMG submission 132428) | Hypersaline lake sediment archaeal communities from the Salton Sea, California, USA - SS_1_S_1 metaG | ecosystem: Environmental > Aquatic > Non-marine Saline and Alkaline > Hypersaline > Sediment ... | reverse complement strand
GTGGGTTGGGAGTAGGGGCGATCCCGCCATGGCGGGACGTCGCCCGCAACGGTGCATCAACCACAGAGATCACAACGAACACACGGGTGGCAGGGAGTAGGGGTCAGGCTTGCCTGACCCACCTTTGAAATGTGGGCGAGGCAAGCCTCGCCCCTACACGACTGCCACCATTACAATACTCCCCATGACGGTTGCAGCGGCAGGTCTGGCCGGCTTCATCGCGCTGATCGAGACCACCCAGCGCGCCTATGAGGAGCGGTGCCTGGAGGACTACCTGGGTGCCTTTTCCGCGGACTATGCCGGCGCGCAGCTGGGCAGCGATTTCAGCGAGGACGCCGCCGGCCTGCGCGAGCGGCTGACGGCCGACATGGAGAAGTACCAGCTCATCAGCATGGACTTCGAGATCCTGCGCTGCTGGGCGGCGGGCCCGTGCGCCTATTCCCATATGCGCTATCACACCCGACTCAGGCACAAGACCAGCGGGCGCGTGCTGGTGGACAAGCGCGAGAACCTGGTTTTCGGCCACCCGGAGCAGGGCGGCCGCTGGCTGCTTGACGGCAAGATCGGTCTCAGCGCGGAGAACTACTTCGAGCAGCCGCCGCCGGCAGATCAATAGCGCCGGCCTGTTAGTATTACTCTTGATGGCGGAGCATCTCCGGATCGGCATTACCTGCTACCCCACCTTCGGGGGCAGCGGCGTGGTCGCCACCGAACTGGGCATCGCGCTGGCCGAGCTGGGCCACGAGGTGCACTTCATCTCCAGCCGCCTGCCGGCGAGGCTTAGAAGCCACGCGCTGGCCGACGTCAGCTTCCACGAGGTCAACACCTACAGCTACGCGCTGTTCCAGCACGCGCCCTATACACTGACGCTGGCGGCCAAGCTGGCGGAGGTCGCCGAGGCCTTCAGGCTCGACCTGCTGCACGTGCACTACGCCATCCCGCACGCGATCAGCGCGCATCTGGCCCGCGAGATGCTGGGCGGCCGCGTCAGGATCGTCACCACCCTGCACGGCACGGACATCACCCTGGTGGGCAGCGATCCGTCGCTCAAGCGCATCACGCGCTTCGCCATCGACCAGTCCGACGTCGTGACCACGGTGTCTCAGTGGCTGGCGGGCGAGACTGAGCGCGAGTTCGCTCCCAGCGCGCCCGTGCACGTGGTGCCCAACTTCATCGACACCAATGAGTTTCGGCCGGATCTGGGCCAGGACTGGGCCGGCAAGCACTACGCCTGCCCCGGCCACCCGCACGTGATCCACGTCAGCAACTTCCGGCCGGTCAAGCGGGCCCCGGACGCCGTGCGCGTGATCGCGCGGGTGCTTCAGGAACGCGACGCCCACCTGCTGATGGTCGGCGACGGGCCGGACCTGCCCCAGGCGATGCAGGTCGCCCGCGAACTGGGGGTCACCGAGCGCGTGACCTTCATGGGCAACCGCGAGGACGTCGCCTACCTGCTGGCGGTCAGCGACGTGATGCTGCTGCCCAGCGCCTCCGAGAGCTTCGGCCTCAGCGCGCTGGAGGCGATGGCCTGCGGCTGCGCGGTCGTGGCCTCGGACATCGGCGGGCTGCCGGAACTGGTGCGCGACGGCAAGGACGGGTTCCTCTGCCCGCTGGGCGACACCGAATCGATGGCGAGCCGGGTGCTGGAGCTACTCGGAGATGAGTCGCGGCTTGAGCATTGCCAAGCGGCGGCGCGGGAGCGGGCGGCAGCCGACTTCGCCCCCGCCAGCATCGTGCCGCGCTATCTGGAGGTCTACGCGGCGGCGCTCGGCGCCAAAGGACGGGCCGGCCATGGAGCATGAGCGACTGGCCACCCTGATCAGTCACCATCTGGCGGCGCTGACCGCCAACCTGGTGGCGGCGGTCGAACTCGGCGAGCCGGCCCGCCGGCTGCGGCTAGTGCGCGAACTGGCCTCGCTGCGCACGCGCGTCACCCGCGAAGAGCAGATGCTCATCGCCAGGTTCGATCTGCCGGCGGCGCCGGCGGCCGCCACGGCGGCGACGAGGGCGCGCCTGGCCGCCGGCGGTCTGACGCCGCGCAACCGGATCGTCGCCTATCTGCGGGAGTGCCAGGAACTGGCGCGCTCGCTGGAGGGCTACTTCAAGTTCTTCGGGCTGCCGCCGGTATCCCGCTTCTTCCATCAGCTCAGGTTCGATCTCTATCGCTGTGAACGCGGGGCGTCCGCCCTCAAGGACCAGGACTTCGAACCACCGGCCGGCCGCGCCCGGCGCCAGCCCCCCGGCTCCGATCGGGCCCAGGCAGTGCGGACGGCGCTGAAGGCCTGTCCGCTCTACTTCATCCTCGATGAGTCACTCTGCTGCGAGCGCGATCCATTCGAGATCGGCCGCCAGGCGCTGGCCGCGGGCGTACGCGTCATTCAGCTGCGGTTCAAGGCGCTGCCGGCCCACGAGCTGGTGGCGCTGGCCCGCGAGCTGCGGCCCGCCTGCGACGCCCGGCACTGCCTGCTGATCGTCAACGACCGCGTCGATGTCGCGCTGCTGGCCGGCGCCGACGGTGTCCATCTGGGCGCCGACGATCTGCGGCCGGCGGATGCCCGGGTGCTGGGCCCGGAGCTGATCATCGGTGCCACGGCGCGCAATCCCGGGGCCGGGGCCGCCGCCCAGGCCGACGGCGCCGACTACGTGGGCGCGGGCAGCGTCTTCGGCTCGCTGACCAAGCCGGGACTGCCCGTAATCGGGCCGGAGGGGCTGGCGGAGATCGCCGCGGCGCTCGAGATTCCGGTGGTGGGGATCGGCGGCATCACGGCGGACAACTGCGCCCAGGTGCTCGGCGCCGGCGCGGGAGGCTTCGCCAGCGTGCTGCCCTTTGCCACCGGTGAGGCAATCGCGGACGTGGCAGCCAGCCTGCTCGCGGCCGCCGGCAAGGCTGCCACCCAGCCCTGAGGAATCGCCCATGGTCAAGCTGACAGTCAACGGCAAGCAGTTCTCCTTCGAGACCGAGATCAGCGGCGCGCTGCTGCTGGAGCAGCTCGGGCTGACGCCCGCCACCGTGGTGGCCGAACTCAACGGCGAAGTGGTCAAGCGCGAACAGTTCCTCGATCGCGCGCTCAGCGACGGCGACGTCATCGAGCTGGTGACGGTCGTCGGCGGCGGCTAGCCCGCGTCGGGCGGGCGCGAGGGGGTATCATCTACGGCATGACACCGCTGCGAGCACTTGTCTGCGCACTCGCCGCCGTAACGCTCGTCTGGATTGCGGGATGCGGCGAGCAGCCGCCCGAGGATCCGGGGCTGATCGCCGACGATCTGGGGGTGGGCCTGACGCTCGGGATGGACGTGGCGGCCGCCCGCGAAGCCGCCGGTCGCGGCGCCTCGAACACCAGCGTGGAGGTCCTGACGCGCGACGAGTTGAATCGCCGGCAGCCGTACGCCGGTCAGGCGAATATCGAGGCGCTGGTACTGGCGGTATACATCCCCTACCCCGACAGCGGGCAGCCGCTCCCAGGTATGGCCTATAAGCAGATCACGGAGATCCGCTGCTACCTGCCGGGGGCGGCGGACACGGCGGTCGAGCTACTGGGCGAGCCGATCAGCATCGTGACGCCGGAGAGCCTCGTCGCCGCGCTCGGCGAGGCGGCGGATCGTGTCACCGACTCCAGCGGCGACACCCATCTGACCTTCCGCTTCGCCGTGCCGGAGGATCTGAGCCCAACCGCCGCCAGGGCCATGGTGGAGCTGGTGACCAGTCACGCTCCCGACGGTCGCTGCTGGGCGCTCAGGCTTGCCCTGACGCTCGCCGAGTGATCGCCGCCACTCCCGGGCAAAAAGAAACCGGCCCATCCTCGGTGGGCCGGTCCTGGAGTGAACCACTCGCGCATCAGTGGTCTGGCGATTACATGATCGAGAACCCAATCGCGTTGCCGAAGAAGTGGTCCTCGACGTCGGCATCGCTGTAGTAGGTGCGCCAGATGCCGTCCTCGGACACCTCCTGGAACTCAAGCACGAGTTCATCACCGCTATCGGATTTCAACTGGAAGTTGAGCAGGTCGCCGTAGCCCACCGGCGCGCCCGGCAGGTCGCGCAGCAGCGTGGTCACGTTGAAATCGATTGCCAGCCTGCCGCCGCCCATCTCGACCTGCTGGAAGAAGAACTCATCCGGAAACAGCACTCCCGAGGCAAAGCTGGCCCAGATGCCGTCCGGCGCACTGCGCGCCCCGCCGGGGCTGCCGACGTTGGCCGACTCAGCCACGTAGCTGAACGTGTTGGGATAGACCACGCGCAGGCAGTTGAGCTGCGAGATCGAGTGCGGCAGGTCGTTGGCATAGACAGTGATTGTCGCCACCTGCCCGGTCGCGGTTCCGGTCGGGGCCACGCGGCGGCCCTGTTCGCTGATCTCCTCGCTCGGCGTTCCGAATTGCAGGTCGCGGTCCAGCGAGGCCACGCGATACCAGCCCCGCTCCACGTACTGCGGACCGAAGGTATAGCTGAACCTGACGGTCTGGCCGGGCTGCACGTCCTGCTCGCCGAGCAGCAGCTGGCCAACCGTGATGTACTCGCCGGCCAGCTCATCGAACATCTCGATCTGGTAGGAGAAGATCTCCGCGTTGTAGTTCTGGCCGATCGCGGTGATATCCGTCACGTTGATCTCGCCGTCGTGGTTGGAGTCGATGTGGCGCAGTGGATCGTCCCAGCTGTTGGCCACCTTGGCCAGGAAGTTCTGGCCGATCTGGGTCAGGTCGGTGACGCCGACGATGCCGTCCTGGTTGTTGTCACCCGGATTGGTGTAGTCCCAGGAGAGCGTCCAGCGGCCGTCCTCGCCCTGGCTGAGTTCCAGGTTGCGGGCCATCGCGCGCTTGCTGCTTGGCGCCGCGCTCACCGCTCGTTCATCGCCGCCGGGCAGCAGCTTGAACGACATCAGCGCCGTGTCCGCGGGCAGCACCGCATCGGCGCCGACCGCCGTCGCCCCGAACTCGATGACGCCGGGCTCGGCCTCGACGGCCAGGCCGATCACGCTGCCCTCCGCGCCGGCGTCGAAGCTGATCGCCTCGGCCCGGTTCTGATTGGCGTCGTAATCGACACTGATGTAGAGGTCGCGGGTGTCGACCAGCTCAGCGGTAACCGCCACGCTGACGTCAAACCCGCCACCGCCCGGCGTCACGTCGATCGCCAAGGCGTCCAGCACGTCCACCGGGGTCGGATCCAGCGTGGCCACGCGCACTTCCGGCGAGTCGCCGCCACCGGCGATCACCTGCTGGGCCTGCTCGTCCAGCAGCCCGTCGGAGCAACCGAGGCTTCCCAGCAACAGCAGGACTGTCAGCAGCCACAGCATCGGCAGTTTCGCAAACGTTCTCATCTTGCACCTCCCGCAGCACGGCGTACCAGCGCGGCGGATTACTCCATTGATTCGCTAATATTGTACCGGCCTGGGAGCATTTCGAACACCTTTTTCGATTAACGCGGCGTAAAGCCTGGATTCAGCCAAGGCCAAGAATCATCAGGGTTAAAGCAAGGTTAAGCCGACACGATCAACCGGCCGCGGATGGCCGGGGGCGTCGTGCCTGTCATTGGTCTACCAATACTGCCTGGCAGCCGCACGCGGCGAGTAAGATAGCTGGATGGACGAAGGCGCCCCACGGCCCGACAACGGCAGGATCAGGCCCGACGGCTACGAGGTACTGGACGCCTACGGCCGGCGGATCGAGCCGGAGAAGCCGCGGCGGCGCGGCCTGGGCCGGACGCCGGTGTCGATGGCCGTGCTGGTGGTGTGCGTCGCCGTGTACGTCGTCTTCAACCTGGTGCTGAACGGGGCGCAGGTCTTTCTGACGTTCAGCCCGGCCAACGGCCTGCTCTTTCCCGGCCTCCTGACCAGCATCTTCGCCCATGCCGACTTTCTGCATCTGCTCTTCAACATGGTGATTCTGTACGTGCTGGGCACCATCGTCGAGATACGCTACGGACCGGCGCGCTATGCGCTGTTGTTCGTCGTTTCGGCACTGTTCGCCTCCCTGGCCCAGGCGGCGGTCGAGCCCGCGGGTTACCAGCTCGGGGCCAGCGGTGCGCTGGCGGGCGTGATGGCGGCCTTCGTGCGCCACAATCCGCGGGTGATGCTCTACATCTGGGGCATCGTCCCCATCCCGGCCTGGCTGGCCGCGGCATTGTGGCTGCTCTACAACGTGGTGGGGGCCGGGCTGGGCGAGGCGAGCGTGGCCTTCGTGGCGCATCTGGCGGGCTTCGCCGCCGGCGGCGCGCTGTCGTTCCTGCTCATTCCCCTCGGCGGGCCGCCAGCTGCTCACGGGAAACGCGGCTGACCGGCCCCACCGGCGCCGACGCAGCGATCGGGCGCGCTACAATGACGCCATGGCAGTGATGGACATCCAGGTGACGCCGCGCCGCGAGGGCACCATCTCCGTCAGCGACGCGGTGGCGGCCGCGCAACGGATCATCGAGGAATCGGGGCTGGACTTCATCCTGCACCCGATGGGCACGTGCGTCGAGGGCGAGCCGGCGGAGCTCTACCAGCTGGCGGCGCGCATCCACGCCCGGCTGGAGGAACTGGACTACCCGCGCATCGGCCTCAGCCTCAAGGTCGACCACCGGCGCGACAAGCAGCAGCGGATGCTGGACAAACTCAGGAGCGTCGAGCGGAAGCTGCAGGCGGACTGAGCTGGGAGCGCCGGCATCCTGCCGGCATCCCCGGTAGGGGCGAAGCCATGCTTCGCCCATCCCCGGTGGGATTAACCACAGAGATCACAGAGCACACAGAGCAATCGGGATGCCTCAGCCAGTGGCGCAGGCAGCTTGCCTGCCATTTGCTCCTGTGGCGCAAGCGTCTCGCCTGTGATTCGCCGGGAGCGCGGGCGGCTCGTCCGCATCCCCCTCAGACCTGTCCCCTGTAACCTGATCCCGGGCCCGGCCCTACCCCACGTCGATGCCGCAGCTGGTGTCGACACACTCGCAGCTGCCGCACGCGCAGTCGCGCGGGGCGTTGCAGGTGTCCTGGCGGCACCCCGGCGGCGGCGGGCATTCACATTCGGGCTGGCACAGCAGCTCGTACTGAAGCGGCCAGCAGCAGGTGGTGTACTCGTTGCACCACTCTTCGCAGGGGATGCGGCGGAACTCCATTGGCGGGCAGCAGTCTGCATCGAGCGCGGTGCCGCCGTCCGGAAGCGGGATCTCGGTGGATCCCTTCATCAGCGCATCCATGCCGAAACGGCAGTCAGGCTCGCACTCCGGCGCGCAGACGGGCCGGCACTTGCCGCAGGCCGGCTGGCAGTGCCGCTCGCAGGGCGGGCAGCCGCAGGCCGGCTCGTAGCACTGATACACCTCGCAGCAGCTTGTGCCGCCGGTGTAGACCACCTCGCAGTCGTTGTCCTGACAGGGCTCGACCGCCCAGGCGATGGAAACGCTCGTAAGCAGGAATACGCCGATCGCAGCCAGTCTCATCGTTCGCCCCTTCATCTCAACCTGAGTCGGATGGCAGAAGCATAACACAGCGCAGGCGGCTTGTCCACAAGTTATCAACAGCCCCGGGAGCCGGTGATGCGGACTGGCTATAGCCCCTGCTGCTCGCGCCAGACGTCGAAGCCGGCGGCGATCAGGGCGTTCTCGTGGCCGGGGGAACTGCGCACCAGCGCATACACGCGGCTGTCGAGCACCACCTCGCGGTCGTGCCAGCCCAGCAGCAGGAAGTAGCCCACGCCGCGGTCCTCGAGGGCGATCAGAGCCTCAAGCTGCTCGTCGCTCAGCGCGGCGGGCCGGCGGCGCATGATGGTGGCCAGCACGCCGTTGCGGGCGCTGTCCGGCAGCTCCGGGATCGCGCCGACCAGCCGGTCCACGAACCGCTCGTCGCCGCGGATCAGGGCGTAGTCCAGCAGCAGCAGCGCGTCGCCCAGCGCCAGGTTGTAGGCCTGCTGTCGGTAGGCGGCCTCGTCGTCCACGTTCGGCGCACCGGTATCCGGCTCCGCGGTCAGGTCCTCAAGCTCGGGCAGCGGCATGGTGTCCGTGCGGCCGTTCATGAACTCTACGGCGCGCCATTCGCGGCCCATCCCTATGGTGGTCAGTCGCGCCTCGCCGCCCGGGAGCGCCACGTCCGCCGGCCCGACCAGCACCAGCGCCTTGGCCAGCTCCAGCTGAATCGCCTCGTGCACGCCCTCCAGCCCCAGGACGCGGATCCACAGCTCGCGGTCCGCCCAGCGCAGCAGCGCCGCCCACTGCACCGCGTTCCAGTGGGACTCCGGCAGGTGCGCGACGTACCGCTCCCAGTCGATCCCGTGGCCGTCTTCGCCGCCCAGCAGGCTGTCCAGCGCCGCCAGCCGGTCGACGTCATTCAGTTCGACGGCGTGGGCGTATTCGGTGGCCAGAGCTTCAGCAAGACCCGCTGAGCGCGCCAGCGGGCCGCCGGGCTCGACGTCCAGCTGCGCCAGCCCCCAGAGCAGCTCGCCCATCTCCGTTTCGGCGGCATCGTCGAGGATGTAGGCCCAGCTGGCGGACGGGATCCGCGCGGCGCAGCCCAGGCCGTAGGCCGCGCCCAGCACCGGGCCGATCCGCTGGCCGGGCGGGCGGCCCGCGTAGAAGTCCGGCAGCGGGTGCGTCTCCTGGTAGACCGCGCCCAGCACGGCGGCGGCCACCGCGTCGTCCGCCGCCAGCGCGTGCAGCTGCTCCTCGAAGCCGTGCAGCTCGTAGCCGCTGATCGCCAGCATCGCGAAGCGCCGCTCGTCCGGCAGCTCGCAGGTCAGGGCCTCGGCGATCAGCTCCGCGTCGGACCCGAACAGCGCCAGGCCCTCGTCGGCCTTCGCCAGCGGGTCAGGGCCGGCGTCGGTCCTGGTCTGCGGCTCCTGCCGCGGGCACGCCGCCAGCAGCGCGACGGCCGCCAGCAGTAGCAGTGCGATCCTCATTGAGTCACCTCCATGCCGGCGTCGAGCAGGTCGAGGCCCGGCCGGCGGGTCGCGATGCCCAGCGCCGCGGCTACCGTGGCCCCGACGTGGTGGAATCCCGGCGGCGGATCGAGCACTCCCCCCCCACCCCGCGCGCGGATCGCCGGCCCCGCCAGCAGCAGCGGCACCTGCTCCCGGGAATGGTCAGTGCTGGGCGTGGTCGGGTCGTTGCCGTGGTCGGCGGTGATCAGCAGCAGCTCGTCCTCGCGCATCCCGCCCAGGAAGCCGCCCAGCCAACGGTCGAAGGCCGTCAGCGCCTCGCCGTAGCCGGCGGGATTGTTGCGATGGCCGTAGAGCATGTCGAAATCAACCAGATTGCAGATCACCAGGCCGCGCCAGGGTTGCTCAGCGCTATGGGAGCCCTCCCGCCGCGCCCGCGCCAGTTCTGAGACCTGGAGCATCAGCTCGCGGTTCCCGTGCACGGGCAGGCTGCGCGTGAGGCCCCGGCCGGCGAAGAGATCCTCGATCTTGCCCACGCCGATCACGTCGAGGCCGGCCGCGCGCAGTTCATCCAGCACCGTCGGCTCGGGCGGCTTTAGCGAGTAGTCCCGGCGGTCGGCGGTGCGGCTGAAGCCCGACTCAGCATTGCCGGTGAACGGACGCGCGATCACGCGGTCCACCGCCAGGCTGCCCGTCAGCATCGCCCGCGCCGTCTCGCAGCTCCGGTAGAGCTCGCTGAGCGGCACTCGGTCAACGTGCGCCGCAATCTGGAAGACGGAGTCGGCGCTGGTATAGACGATCAGGCTGCCCGTCGCCAGGTGCTCGGCACCCAGTTCCGCGATGATCGCCGTGCCGCTGGCGGGTCTGTTGCCCAGGACTCCGCGGCCCACCCGCTCGCTGAATTCACTCAGGAAGTCGGCGGGGAAGCCGCTCGGAAACACCGGCGCCGGCTCGGTCCGGACGACGCCCAGCAGTTCCCAGTGCCCGGTGGTCGAGTCCTTGCCCGCGCTGGTCTCCGTCAGCCGGCAGCACAGCGCCTCCGGGCGCGCGGCGCGCGGCAGCCCGGGCAGCGGCTGCACGTACAGGTTGCCCAGCCCCAGCCGCGCCAGGACCGGCAGCTCGCAGCGGGCGGCAGTCAGCACGTGGGCCAGGGTGTCCGAGCCCTCGTCGCCATAGCGCGCCGCGTCGGGCGCCTGGCCGACGCCCAGGCCGTCGAGAATCAGCACGTATACGCCGCCGAAGTGCACCGCCTGATTCTAGCGCGCCTTCCCGCGCCCCCCTTGTTGACAGTGCGGTGATAGAATGTGGATGTGAAGAAGGGGCCGGCCCTGCTGGCCGGAGGCGGAGGCAATCAAGCGGGCGAAGCCCGTGCTGGCGGTGCACGTTATTCCGGCATGATCCGCGTCCTACCGGGCGCTGCGGTCTGCGTCATACTGCTCTGGCCAGTGGCGGTCCATGCGGCCGCGCCGCGCGACGCAGTCAGGAACCTGCCGCAGATCAGCCACACCAGCGATTTCGTCGTCGTCGCCGAGGACAAGCCCGGCTCCCGTTCCTACGACGACCGCTACACCGGGCAGTGGGACATCAACTGGCCGCTGCCCGAGGTGAAGCTGGCGGGCGGCCGGGCCCGGGTGGAGCTGTTCTATCAGCTCAAGCTGACGGACAACCTGAACCGCGTCGCGCTGACCAGCTCCAACTCGCGGCGGGACTACTGGCGGGTCAAGCTGCGGCTGATCGCCGGGCCGGAGCTCAAGGCTCACTTCCAGTTCGAGCAGGAGGACGTCTACACCGGCAGCACGCCGGCCGCTTCGCCGCGCTCTTACAAGCCCGTCACCACGCGCGCGGCGACGGTGGAGTGGCTGCCTGCGGGCTTTCCCGCCCTGAGCGTCTCCCACGTCGAGAAGGGCACGGTGGACTACCTGGGGGAGCAGCAGACCCACGGCAGCGAGACGGCCACGACGACGGTCAAGTCGGCCTTCCAGCACACCAGCGGGCGCGCCCACCAGCGAGCCGACCTGACCACCCAGATGATCCGCACCAGCAACCAGCTGGTCGGCACTTCCACCAGTCACGACAACTTGGTCTTCGACACCAGCCGGCAGCTGCAGCTGGGCCGGATCGGCAAGCTGGCGCTGGGACTCAGGCTGGAGGAGAACAACCACAACCAGCAGGATCCGATCGACTACGCCCGCAACCATGCCACCACCTACAGCCTGGCGCTGACCGACGGCGCGACGGACGGGCCGCTGCCGCTGACGTACGCCTTCAGGTATTTCGTCATCCAGCGCGGCTACTCGGGGTCGCCCGGCGACGAACAGGTCCGCCGCAAGTTCAATCTGGGGTTCAGTCCCTCCGTATCCGCGGGCAAGCGCGCCGAGGTGGGCGCCGAGCAGTACTACGGCGACTTCCAGTCCGCCACGGCCCACACCAGCACCTCGCACTTCAAGCTGACCTGGGGATTCGATCCCAATCCGCGGACGAGGACCAGTCTGACCTATCTGCACCGCGAGCAGTCGAACCTGCTGACGCGCGAGCGCACGGAGGACACCGAGGATGTCCAGGCGTCGCTGAGCTACAAGACCCCCGGCGGCAAGACCAGCTACTCCGCCACCGTGCGCGAGGAGACCAAGCGCGAACCGGACGAGGACCGCCGCAGCACCAACGACCACTACAATCTGCGGACGGTGGTGAACCTGGGCCCCGCGACCTACCTGCACATGTTCTACAACCAGATTTACAGCGACACCTACCGCGGGCAGTGGCGGCCCCCGTCGGGCAACGACCAGACCGTTTCGGGCGTCAAGTATCAGACCGGCGGCAACGGGCTGAAGCTGGAGGCTACCTGGCAGCAGCGGCTGACGCGCCTGCAGCCGTCCGATCGCAAGAAGGACTACGACTCGATCAACGTCGCGCTGACCTACGCGACGCCGGCGGGCTGGCGCTACACCCTCAAGCTGGACACCAGCGCCGAGGCCGATCCGAGCGCCAGCAGTCCGCTGGGCTACAATTACTCCACCAGGGATCGCATTCAGGCGATCGTAACCTACACATTCTGATGAGAGCAGCGATAGCAGTAGTTGCATGTCTGGCGCTGGCGGCCTGCGGAGGCGCGGCCACCGCGCCGCTCGATATCAGCGAGGTCCGCGCCGCGCTGGCCAACAGCCTCAGCCTCCTGGCGACCGGGATCGAGCGCGAGGACCCGCTGCTGGCCAGCCAGCCCGTCAGCGAGCGCTTCGTGATGGGCGGCAACATCGCCGTGCGCTATCGGGACGAGGGCTGGAGCGGCGAGGGCATCGGCAGCTTCCGCGACTTCTTCGCCAGCGTGTTCGAGCTGCACGCCAACATCGGCCAGAGTCTGACGCTGCGCGACGTGGAGCTGATCGGCGACGTCGCCACCGCGCGTGTGCACAACGAGTTCGTCAGCTCGCGCGTCGACCGCGTCCCGCCCGAGAATTATACGGCTGCGGGCTGGGACTGGCTGGTCTTCGAACGCGAGGCCGCCGGCTGGCTGCTGATCAGCTGGGATGAGGCCCCGCCTGCCCACGACATGGGCGAAGCCGAGGACATCTGAGTAGGGCGGGCTTCCAGCCTGCCATCCCGGGTGGCGCAGGCGCACCTGCCTGCGATTGGTGACGCAAGCGTCGCCCGTCCCCGGTAGCGCGAACCTGGGAGCGCCGGCACCCCTGCCGGCATCCGGAGCGCAAGCGTCCCGCTT
>Ga0180429_10003584_pt1 | contig 12549 bp, 8 predicted proteins | sample SS_ome_FD_132428 | JGI IMG/M metagenome (GOLD analysis project Ga0180429, IMG submission 132428) | Hypersaline lake sediment archaeal communities from the Salton Sea, California, USA - SS_1_S_1 metaG | ecosystem: Environmental > Aquatic > Non-marine Saline and Alkaline > Hypersaline > Sediment ... | reverse complement strand
CGTTGCTGCCCGTCTCCCAGGCCGACGCACTGGACCACCGCCAATCGCTCGGTCGGTCGACCAGACCTCGACGCATGGGGTTCGCATGCACATAGCGGACCTTCTCGTGGATATCGCGCGGCATGAAGTCTCAGCCGGAAGATGGCTCGTTTGGACACGGACTGTTTGACCGCCGTCAAGATGGCCAAGATTCCAGTTCACGGTGAACCATTACACATGACTATTGCCGATCGGACAGCCTCAACAGACACCCCAGCCATCCCAACCGTTAGTATCCCCCAATCGGGCTGAATCCCTTCAGTTCGGATAGTCGTAACTCGATGATGAAAAAGAGCGGTACATCTTGCGTGTCATACGGATTATGCGATGTCGCAAGCGATGAGAGTTGGCATACTGACCCCGCTATTGGTGGGAATCGTTGCCGGCTGCGCAACGCGCAGACCTTGTCCCTCCGGTCATGCCTGCCCAGTTAGCGCCGAAGTCGGCGCCGGCGTTGAGGCGATCGCCGAAGTGACCCGGCGGCGTACAATATCGCCCGATCTGGCCGACGTGGCGTCGTATGAGACGGTGCGTCGGACGATTGCCGGCACAGTTGCGTCTTCGCAGTTTCAAGCCGTCGACGCCCGACAGTGCCAGTGCCTGGCCGCCGCCAACTCGGCGTTGGCCAATGCAATTGAGTCGGAAAGCCGGCTGGCCATGTCCCAGCGCGGTGCCGCGTGTGCGGAGGTGCAAATGGCGGAAATCCGCGCCGAGCTACTGGCACTGAGGGCCGTCGAGGAACGAAACAACGCGGCGGCAGACGCCTTGGAGCTGTTCTACCGGCTGGCGGAAGCGGAATCGAACCGGGATCTGGTTCAACGCAGCCTTGAGGAAACCGACCGCGTGCTCAGTTACATCGAGCAACTGAAAGGCGGGGGGGTCCAAACCAAGGCCGATCAACACGCGGCCCGGCGTCAAAAGGCCGACGTTCTCGCGCGGCAGACCGAAGTACGGCTGTCGATCGCTCAACTGAACGGTCAGTTGCGACACTTCCTCGGCTTCGATTCTTACGAGCCCACGCCTATCTGGCCGGAGGCCGACTTGAAGGTGACCGTCGACGCGGTGGACGTTGATGCCGCGATTGCCGAGGGGCTCTGCCGGCGAGCAGATCTTCAAGGGTTCGGCCTGCTCGGCAACACACTCAATCAACAGAGTTTGCCCGCCGTGCGCCAGGGATTGTCGCTGGTGAACGTCGTTCCGGGTGCCCCGCCGGAGCAATCCTGCGGGCTCGGCCAAATCTGCAACCGTAGGGACGTCTTCTGCGAGGTACAGGTCCGCCGGCGACAATTGAACGAACTGCACGCCAGCCGGGAGCACCTGGCGGCGGAAGAGATTCGTCAGGCGGCCGCCGCGGTCGAGGCACGGTTGCAGCAAATCGCCCTGGCCAAGGAGAAGCTGGACAGTTGGTTGGGACGGATCGAGTGGCTGCGAAGCAAGCGGGGGACCGGCGGGGTAACGGCGTTCGATATCAGCGAAGCGGAACTGAGACGTATCGAGTCCGAAAGCGAGTTGATCCACCAGGTGATAGCATGGCGGATCGCCCAAGTGAAGCTGAAGAAGGCCCAAGGACTGCTGGCTTTCGAGTGCGGCTATGACGTCGCGGGGCGGTGTAGATAGTCGTTGTTCGCGGAGCGAACAACGCCTATTTACTGCCGCTCGAAGAGCGCTTTGCGGAGTTCTTCCTCGAACGACGCGCTCTCGGCGATCACGGCCTGAAACTCTTCGTTTCCGAGTGCGTACAGTTGCACGTCTTCTTTGGCCATCACGGTGGCGTTTCGCGGTTCCCCGGTGAGCAGTGCCGCTTCGCCGAAGAAATCTCCCTTGCCGAGAGTCGCCACCGTGCGCGGCGCGGTTCCGTCGACGACGACGTCTACCATCCCATCGCGGATCAGGTAGAACTTCTCTCCCGGATCGCCCTGCCGGATTACCATCGTACCGGCCGAATGTTTCTCCAGCACCATCTGATCGGCAACGTGGGTCAGCGTTCGCGGCGTGAGTTGCACGAAGACCGGGCACTGCTTGAGGAACTCGCATATCAGCGAGGACTCCTCCACCACCACGTTCGACTTGATCCGTCCGTCCACCATGTTCACGATCCGGTCGGCGACGTCCAGGATGCGGTTGTCGTGGGTAACCATCAGAATGGTGCATTTTTCCCGTTCGGCGACTTCCTGGAACATGCCGACGACGTCGCGGCCGGATTTCTCGTCCAGGGCCGCGGTGGGTTCGTCGGCGAGGATCAGCTTGGGGTGATGCGCCAGTCCCCGCGCGATGGCCACGCGCTGCTTCTGACCTCCGGACAGTGCACCGGGCTTGTAGTGTACGCGGTGTCCCAGCCCCAGCCTGGTCAGCAGTTGCACGATCCGGTCTTTCATCTGACCTCGGGTGAAATCGAACAGTTCCATCGCCATCCGCACGTTCTGGAAGGCCGAGAGCGACTCGAACAGGTTATGGGCCTGGAAGATGAAGCCGATTTGCCGCCGCACGTCGACCAGTTTCTTGGGCGAGGCACCGTGGAGTTCCTGCCCCAGCACTTCGAGGCTGCCCTCCTGTACGGTGCGCAGCGTTCCGATCAGCGTCAGGAGCGTAGTCTTCCCGGAACCTGAAGGGCCGGTGACGATTACTATTTCGCCTCGTCCGACATCGAGCCGGTTGTCGAAGAGGACCTGTTTGCGCAACGCTCCTTCACCGAAGCTGTGCTGTAGGCCGTCGATGCTGATGGCATAGTGCCCGTTATCCGATGGCGGGGCCGTTGCGGTCGGCGTGGCGTTGCTGGGCATGACGGATTGCTCCAAAGTCGGCGCGGACGGTGGTCAAAACAGATCGGCGGGATCGGCGGCCAGGACCTTGTTCATGGCCAGGCAACCCGACACGATGCACATGGCGATGGTCAGTAGGAAGACCAGCAGCGCCCGCTCAAAGTTCAAGATCATCAACAGGCCCGTGTTTCGGGCAAGCCCCTCGTAAAGTGCCAGGCTGACCAGCAACCCCGGCACGAAACTGAGGACCGAGAGGTAGAACGACTCGCGAAGCACGAAGACGATAAAGTATCGATTGCGGTATCCCATTGCCTTGAGCGTGGCGAATTCGGCCATGTGGTCGGCCAGTTCGGAGTAGATGATCTGGTAGCAGATGATTACGCCGACAAGGAAACCGATCATCGTCCCCAAGGCAAACACAAAACCGATCGGCGAACTCTCCGCCCAGAACTCGATTTCGTGGTCAATGAACTCTCGCTTGGTATAGACCTCGACGTCGCCGGGCAGGATGCGGCGCAGTCTCTGCCTGACGGCGTTGACCTCGGCGCCGTCTGCGACGTGAATCACGCCGACGTCGACGATACTAAGCGGATCGGCTCCCATGGCGCGGTTGGGAAAGAACCGGGCGAAGTTCGAGGAACTCATGATCAGGTTGCCGTCGCTGATGAAGTCGGTTCCGAGTTCGAACATTCCGACCAACCGAATAGACTGGGCCGATAGCTCCGTTCCGTGCAGGACGAGCAGTTCGTCGAGCGTCTCGGGGACGTTGTGTTTCGACTTGCTCTTGGTGTCGATCAACGCGGTTCTGGGTCTCTTCAGTGCATCATGTTGCTCGGCGACGCCGCGAATCTCGAACACCGGGTCCCGCGGATCGAAAGCCAGCACCCGAATCGGGTTCCCCTTACTGTTGGGCGGTTTCCAAACGCCGCGGTACAACTCGAAATAGACCGGGTAAGCCCCCTCGACGCCCGAGCATCCCCGGGCCTGGTAGAGCCGCCGGCGGCTGAAGGTCTCGCCGGCGAGCAACGCGTACTGTGCCTTGCTCGAAATCACGATGTCGGCGTTGAGGTCCTCGAACACCTTGATCGTGCTGTCGAAAAGCGCGTTCTCGAAGCCCGTCTCCATGAACATCAACACCACGGCAAAGCCGATCCCGCACAACGCGATCAGCAACCGGCGCCATTCGTGCGTCAGGTTTCGCCAGGCCAATGGTGTTTGGACTCTTCGCGTCATCCTAGTTCATCCGGTTTGTCCGTTGTCTTGCATTTGCACCTTGGAATACTAGAACAAGTCCGCCGGATCGCTAGAGCGGACCTTGCGCAGGGCGCCGAGGCCGGACATCGTACACATCGCCACCGATAGCCCGAGTACTAGCACTACGCGCCCCGCGTTCATCGCAATGGGGATGTTCGCAACCTGGGCGGTCACCCGGTAGAGCACCACCGAGATAGCGAGGCCCGGCAGGAAACCCATTACGGCCAGGACAATCGCCTGTTGAAGGACCAGGCTGGAGAGGAAATCTCCGCCGTATCCGATCGCCTTCAAGGTGGCGTACTCGGCCAGGTGCTTGGTTACGTCGCTGGAGAGAACCTGGTAGACGATCGCCGTACCGACGACCATCGCCACGATCACTCCGAGCCGAAAGATCACGCCGATCGACATTTCGTTGAGCCAGATGTCCCGTTCGAACCGGATCATGCCCTCTCGCGTGAGAACCTCCACGTCTTTCGGCAAGGCGTCGCGAAGGCGTCCGGCGGCGGCTTCAACATCGACCCCGTCTTTCAGTTTGACCAGTCCCAAGCTGACGCGGTCGACGCCGCGGCGGCCTTGAATGCGGCGGAACCCTCGATCAGCGATCAGCACGGCGCCGTCGGCGGCAAATCCGGACCCCAGTTCGAAATGCCCGACGATGCGCACCTTCTGCCGCCCGATCTCCGACTGCGTGCCAATGTCGGCGTCGCCGAACTTACGCCCGTCGGCGGGGCCGAAATCGTCGCGCGAGCATCGATCGATCAGCACGAACTCGGACGCGTGGAGCAGTTCGGTTTTTTGCTGGATCTCCTTGACTCGGAAGACGGGGTCTCCCGGCGTCACGCCCAACACGAGGATCCGCCGTTTGGTCCCGTCGTTTGGATTTCGCCACTGGTTCAGGCCGACGTGCAGTGCCGTGGCGCGACGGACTTCCGGCACCGAGACGGCCTGATACAAACGGCTGCGCGGGAACGACTGTGTGTCGGCCAGGTTGAGGTATCGCCGCGAGCGAATCACCAGGTCGAAATCGAGCGCGTCGTAGATCATCGACGCGGTGGCCCTAACCGAACCGAGGAACCCCAATTGCATGAAGACCAACACCACGGCAAACGTTACGCCGGCCCCGGCCACGAACGTTCGTAGCTTGTTGTGCGTCAGGTTCAGCCACGCCAAGGGGGTTTTCATCGATTGATTGGTTCTTGCAAGATAGTCGTTGTTCGCGGAGCGAACAACGACTATCTTGAACCCTCCCTCCTTTACGGCTTAATCAGGAAGGTCACGTCGATTTGCAGATTCGAGAGGCCGGCGGCCTGGCGGCTGCACTGCTCGTCGAGTTCGATTCGGACTTCCACCACGTGTCGATCGGCCCTGGCAAGCGGATCGAAGTTCTTCAACCCCGGCTTGGCAATGATTTTCCCGATGCGGACTACCTTGCCTTTCAATCCGCGGCGGTCGTAGGGCGGCGGTAGGGCCCGGCTGGTAACAACCGCCTCCTGGCCGATGCTGATCCGCTTGACGTCGGTCTCGTAGACCTCGGCCACGACGACCATGCAATCCAGGCACGCCATTTCCAGGATGGCGGTCGGGCCAATCGATTCGCCCGGCTTCGCAAAGATCTTCAGCACGGTCCCCTTGCAGGGTGCTTCGATGAGGGTTTGCTCCCATTGCTTCTTGGCCAGGTCGCGCTGCTTCTTCAAAGATCCGACGGGAATCGCCGTAAGCACTTGCTGCTTGCTTGCCTTGGCGGCCTGAAATTTCGCCTCGGCCGCCTTCAAGCTCAACTGCCGGGTTTTCGTCATCTTCTGGAGCATTGCCTCCGCGGCGCCGAGTTCCGCATCGGCCTGCTTGACCAACAGCGCTTGACGCTCTCGCTCCTGCTCGGAAACGAGATCTCCGGAGAGATCGTCGAGCCGGGCAAGATCGTTCCGGGCCAGTTCGAGGCCGGCCTGAAAGGCCTCGATTTTCTTCTGCTGGGCCTTGATGTCCAACTCGATCGTTTCCGCCTCATCAACGGCCAGGGCGGCCGTGATGATGCGAGCGTCGGCCAGCTTCGATTCGGCTTCGTGGCGGGCCTCGGCCTCCGTTACCTGGCTTTCGAGTGCTTCCCATTCATACTGCCGAAGCGAACGGCTTTCCAGATAGGCCAATGGTTGGCCCTCCTCGACAACGCTGCCTTCGGCGACCTCGATACTCTCGAGCCGGTCGCCGGGCCGTGCGCCGATATCTATGATACCCCGGGCGGGCTCGATCCATCCCAAGGCGACAATCCCGTTGGGGATGCTGCCGGCTGGGCCTTCGCCTTCCACCGGGGATTGCGCGGACGAAGGATCGCCGTCGGTCCGTGCGGAATCGACAAACGGCAACGGCATGCCGAGTTGATGACCGATCCAACCGCCGGCCAGAAGCCCCAGCACCGCGATCAGTATCACAATCTTAGCTTTCATGGGTCGGTCCTAACGCCACCTGGATTGCGCAACTTGCTTTATAATAGTAGCTTACCCAGATCGGCTCGAAGGGCCCAAGGCGAGCGGCGGAAGAGAGTTTACCTGTAGCCACCGTCGCCAGACGGTGGAATGCGGCGCGATCCACGGTCTGGCGACCTTAGCTACCGGAAAGTCTTCACCTGCCGCTCGCCCAAAGGGGGGATTCTCGTCGACAAATATGTTGCAAACCCTCCCATCGAGGGAGGAAAAAGAGCGGATTGTCTTGACGGCGGTGGTCATCCCGTCAAATAATGCTATCGTTCGGCCTAAGTTGACTCGTCGTTGGCCCGTCGCAAATGCAGAAGGTACCGCGCTTGCCCACACCTCAATTGTATACATTCCGGCTAACCTACCGCCTGCACGACGAGCAAGCGAGCGTCGAATTCAGCCAACCGCAGGTGTTGATCGGACGCAGTACACAGTGTGATCTGGCGCTGAACGTGGCGAGCGTATCGCGCCGACACGCCTCTATCGAACGCGACGAAGAGGGCTGGCAACTGTCGGACCTCGGCAGCAGCTACGGGACGTTCGTCGGCGACCGGCGGGTGACTCGCCATCGGCTTTCTCCCGGCGACAAGATTGTGCTGGGCCTGGGAGAAGCGATCCTCGCGTTCGAGCCGCTTGGCGAGGAACCGGAACAGGAGGTGGTATTCGGCAAAGAAGACGGGGCGGACAATATCCGCATGAGCATCAGCGTGGAAGACTTCGAGCGCGCCATGGGCGGTCCCCGTGCGCGGGACGATGAGGCCGAACCGGAAGCTCGGGTTGCCGTCGACGTGGAGACTCGCATCGACGAGCCGCCGATTGCCCCTGCCGCCGATGATCTGCCGAATCGTCCCGACGGAATCTCGATGATCGGCCTGTTCAAGCAGATCGGCGAGGTGCTGCTGGGCAGCGAGGGCCTCGACGACATGTTAAACAGCGTGGTGGATATCGCTTTGAGCAATCTGCCCGCCCAACGCGGTTTCATCTGCCTTTGCGACGAGACGGCCGAAACGATCACGCCCAAGGCCATGAAGACCAAGGGGTCGGCCGCCGACCGGCCGATCAACATCAGCCGCAGTATCGCCCGCGAGGCGATCCGCGCCCGGCAAGCCCTGCTGGTTAGCAACGCGCCGACCGACAGCCGATTTGCCCGGGCCCCGAGCATCATGCTGATGGACATTCGCTCGGCGATGTGTGCTCCGTTGTATCACGCCGGAAAAGTCGAGGGGCTGATCTACGTCGACACTTTGGGCTCCAGCACCCTGTTTCTTCCCAGAGATCTGCAACTGCTGACCGCCCTGGGCGTGCTGACCGCGGTCGGCATGTTGCAGGCCCGATTGCGGGACGACGTCAACCGCGAGCGGGCGATCCGCGCCCGGCTCTCCCGATACAGCTCGCCGCACGTCGTCGAGCAGATCGTCGCCCGAGTGAACACCCCCGACGGCGCCATGTTGGCCGAGCAACGCATGGTGAGCGTGTTGTTCGCCGACCTCAGCGGGTTCACCTCCATGTCTGAGGGCATGGAACCGGCCGAAGTCGCACAATTGCTCAACTCTGTTTTCGATCATCTCACCCGTACCGTCTTCCAGTACGACGGGACATTGGACAAATACCTCGGCGATGGGCTGCTGGCCATCTTCGGGGCACCGTTGCCGCAAGCGGATCACGCCCGGCAGGCCGTGCGCGCCGCACTGCAAATGCAGCAACTCTTCGATCAGGGTGTAATCGGCGGGCCACGGAACGAACCGTTGCGGATGCGCGTCGGCATCAACTCCGGAACCGCGGTGGCCGGCGACATCGGCTCGCCCATCCGCAAGGATTATACCGTCATCGGCGACGTGGTAAACGTCGCCAGCCGGCTCGAATCGTCGGTAGCCCGGCCGGGGCAAATCGTCATCGGCCCCGCCACTTATGAACTGTGCAAGGACGCGTTCCGTTTTCATCCGCTGCCGGAAATCCAACTCAAGGGCAAACAGCAGCTTGTACGCCCTTACCTGGTCTTGCGAGACTGAGGGACAGCATGAATCCATATCGAATTGCCCCTCCACCACACCGGTGGGCACCCGCTTTGAGTCCGCTGATGGTGCGATTGCTGCGACCCCTTCGGCGTCGGCGCCGCGTTGCCGAACAGAGACTGGTAGAGGTGAACGTCCACGGGGTCGAACACGTGCGGGAGTCGCTCGAGCAGGGCAAAGGCGTGCTGATCACGCCAAACCACCCCACCCACGCCGACGCATTCACGATGTACGAATTGGCGGATCGCGTCGGTCGTCCTTTCCACTTCATGGCCACCTGGAACGTCTTCGATTCGCGCAGCGCGCTGGGCCAGCGGATTCTGCAATGGCACGGCGTTTTCAGCGTGGATCGCGAAGGCACCGACCTGAACGCCTTCAAGCAGGCGGTGAAGATCGTGCAGAGTGTGCCCTATCCGCTGGTGATCTTTGCCGAAGGAGAGGTCTACCATTGTAACGATCGGGTGACGCCCTTTCGCGAAGGGGCCGCCGCCGTGGCGCTCTCATCGGCCAAACGGGGCAAGCGGCCGGTGGTCTGCGTGCCCTGCGCCTTGAAGTACGAGTATATCGATGACCCGACCGACGAATTGCTTCAGTCGATGGCCGAACTCGAACAGAGCATACACTGGCGCCCCCGACCGGATCTGCCGCTTGACCAGCGGATCTACCGATTCGCCGAAGCGGCCATGGCCGTGAAAGAGATGGAATTCTACGGCCACGCCACATCCGGCTCGCTGCCCGAGCGAACCGACGCCCTGGCCGGAGAAATCCTTCAGCGTCTGGAAGAGCGACACGAAGTTCAACCGGGAGAGAACACCATCCCCGAGCGAGTCAAGGAGTTGCGCCGCCTTACGCTTGCCCGACTGGAGGACCTGGACAAGGACGATCCGCAATACCAACAGTCGAACAACGACTTGGACGATCTATACCTGGTCGTCCAGTTGTTCAGCTACCCCGGCGATTACGTGGCCGAGCGGCCGAGCATCGAACGGCTGGCCGAGACCCTGGCCAAGTTTGAAGAAGACGTGCTGGACAATCAGACCTATACGCTGCAAGCGACCCGCCGCGCGACGGCCTATCTCGGCGAACCGATTGCCGTGGAGCGGGCCCGAGACCGGAAAAAGGCTACCCGAGAACTCACCGATCTGCTCGAGAATCGGGTCCAAGAGATGCTCGACGGCCACGGCGGGTAGGTCCCATAGTCGTTGTTCGCTCCGCGAACAAGCGCTTGCGTTGGCCAGCAAAGCCGTCACACAATGAGCAGTAGTCTTGCGGGATGAGAAACCAGCGATCGGTGTGGCCGGGGCTGGGGTCGCGGCTTGGGGCGAAACTGGCTATGTCAAGAACCTCGCCTGCCGCTAACCCCACAAACCAGGTGGGTCCCAATTCCGCGCCGATCCGGGTCCCGTTTGCATGCCGGTTTTCAGTCTTGAATTTCGAGATGGCAATCTCGCACTGTGAAATGTGGGAAATGCTGCAAGCTAAGGCGTGGCAGAGGGATGCGTCGATAAACGAACGTATTTCGGGACGGCTCTGCAAGGACTGCAACGCGCAACTCAAAACAATTCCCGCACGGCTGGTTTCGTCACCTTGCCCATCGCATTGCGAGGCAACCGATCCACCGCAAGAAACCGCTTCGGGATCTTGTAGTGGGAAAGTCGATCGCGGCACCACGCTCGCAGTGATTCCGGGCTGGACTCTTCATCGTCATTCAGAACTGCCGCGACGGCAACGGCTTCGCCCCAAGTGTCATCGGGCACTCCGACTACGGCACATTCGCAAATCGCCGGATGCTGCAAGAGCACCGCTTCAATCTCTAATGCCGACAGCTTATAGCCACCGCTGTTGATGATATCGACGGACCGTCGTCCCATAATTCGATAGTAGCCACCCTCGTACACGGCGATATCCCCGGTCTGGAACCAGCCATCTTCAAATGACTTTGCCGTCGCGTCGGGACGATTCCAATACTCGAGGAACACTCCAGGACCACGGACCTGTATCTCACCTGGTTCGCGCTGCGCAGTCACCAGTTGTCCTTGTTCTGATTTGAGCCGGATCTCAACCCCCGGCAATGGCTGGCCGACTGTTCCAGGCCGTCGTTCTCCATCGTAAGGATTGGACAGTGCCATCCCAATCTCGGTCATCCCGTATCGCTCAAGCAGACGTTGTTCGGTCAAAGACGTCCATTTTTCGTGAACGCTCGCGGGCAATGCGGCGGAACCCGAGACCATCAGACGCATTCGAGCAAATCCGCCGACGATCCTCGCCCGGTCATCCTCCGACAGCGATTCGAGAGCCTGGATCAGCTTCACGTAGACCGTGGGAACCGCCATGAACACGGAATACGTCCCCGCCGCGACACGCTCCAGGATGGCGTTCACGTCGAAGCGTGGATACGCTTCGATCGTCGCTCCCGACCACAGCGCACACGACATCACGTTGATGATGCCGTGAATATGATGCAACGGCAGAAACAGCGGAATGCAATCGGTTGCCTGCCACTGCCATGCTTCGACCAGTGTTTCGATTTGAGCGTGAATGTTAGCGTGAGTCGTCACAACTCCTTTGGGCCTGCTGGTCGTTCCGCTGGTGTACAGAATCATGGCGCGTCGCTGGGGATCGACCTCGGGGAGGGGTTGCCTCGGGGCGGGACCGGCGTCGTCAATGATCAGCAGTCGCAGACCGAGTCGTTCAACGAGAGCTTCGGCTTTGCCGACCAACTCTCGTGTCGTCGCGACGCTCTGCGACTGCGAGTCTCTGAGCATGTATTCAAGTTCCGGCTCTGTTGCGGACAAGCTCAATGGAACCGCAACGCCACCCGCACGCCAGACCGCCCACTGAACCGTGATGTAATCGAATCCGGCTGGCACCAGATATGCGACCCGAGCTTCGCTCAGATCCTCAGTCGCATTCAGTAGCGACGCAGCCAGAGTTGCGGAGCAATCCAGCAACTCGTTGTAGGAATGCTCACCCGAAACGGAGCGAAGGGCGACCGCATCGCCATGCGATCGGGCGTGGGCGATCAGTTGAAGCTTCTCCATGATCTCCTCTCGTCAATTCCCACCGGCCCTGGACGTGTCAGTCGCTTTCTTCATCCGGCTGCCTCCGATCTCTCATGGAGAAAGCCCATGCCTTTCCGTTGGGCTCTTACTTCACCGTCATGTAATCGAGCCCAAACAAGTACGTACCGACGTTCAGGGCCTTGACCTTTTGGTTACAGCCGGATGAAGGTGGAAGCTCGGGGGCACGCATATGTACGCGCTGCCATCGATCAACTCATCCGCTGGGGCGGCAATCATGAAGGAGCGTGACGTGTCGACTGCGAGATGATTTCTGCCAGCCGGCGCGAGCCAAGCTTGGTAGAAATCCCCCAGAGTGTCTTCATGATCGTTACTTCGCGGCGCAAGCGTTCGCGACGCATCTGTGGGTCGGCGCAGCGCAAACCGCCGCTGGCGGTATCCAGTTGGAAGACGTGCCAAGGCCCCTTGTCGTCCGGATAGCTCGCCTCGCCCGTAGGATTGTCGCCCTCATACTTACGATAGAGGTGAAATCTCTTGTTCTCATCGACAGGCGTAAAGCAGAACTGGAGGTAGCGATTCAGCAACTCGCACACCAGCAACAGATCGTCTAGCTCGGCATCGTCCTTGGAAATCGCCTCGTTCTCATCAAGATGATGCCGCTTGCAATAAGCGGCGCGGTACCGTTGGGCGATGTTTGGCGTGCCCTCGTCGAATCCGGCCTCACTCGCCGCCAGGAAGTCCTTCCAGTTCTCCGAATCCGGGCCGCACGAGGAGAGAGCCGGCTTGCTCATGAATTCCTGATAGTAATGCAGGGCCTTATCAAATTTCTTCACGGCTAACGGAAAGGCATGGGGAAAGATCGCCTCGAATTGTTTTTGGCAGTATTCCTCAAATTCGGGGAATTCCTTGCGTATTCGGTCGTATTGTGAGAAGTAGCGCGCGTAGCAGCGCATCAATTCCATGAACCGATCGTAGGCGTAGGCGGTGAATTGGGTCG
>Ga0180429_10003583_pt1 | contig 12551 bp, 12 predicted proteins | sample SS_ome_FD_132428 | JGI IMG/M metagenome (GOLD analysis project Ga0180429, IMG submission 132428) | Hypersaline lake sediment archaeal communities from the Salton Sea, California, USA - SS_1_S_1 metaG | ecosystem: Environmental > Aquatic > Non-marine Saline and Alkaline > Hypersaline > Sediment ... | reverse complement strand
GACCTGTCGCTGCCGGGAGAGCGCATCGGCTTCATCGCCGTCCATCCGGAAGCGGAAGATCCGCTCCCCCTTTCGGGGGCCCTCGTCCTGGCCAATCGAATTCTCGGGTTCGTCAACGCCCCCGTTCTCATGCAGCGCGTCGTCTCCGCCCTCCAGGACGTCTGCGTGGACGCGGAGATCTACCGTCGCAAGCGCGACCGGCTCCTGACCCCTCTCAAGGAGATGGGCTACCGGTGCGTCACCCCCCCGGGGGCCTTCTACCTGTTCCCTCGCAGTCCGCTGGAAGACGAGCTGCGATTCACGGAGATCCTCAAGAAGGAAAACATTCTGGTAGTCCCGGGACGAGGCTTCGGCAAGGCCGGTCATTTTCGCATTTCCTATTGCGTGGACGACGACACCATCGACCGGGCGCTCCCCGGTTTCCGGCGTGCCGCGGAGCAGGTCCTTCAGTCCGTGTAACGACTCGCTCAACCGCACCGCCGCCGTCGGCCAAGCCCGGGGGACTCAGGATCGGCGCCGGGCGAGATCCATCGCGATGTTCAACCTTCCAACCATGACGCCGAGCCCGCCCAGGCAACCCATGGCGGGCCGCCGACGGGAGACATGGCCATGGAAAAGAAGCTTTTCTTGAAAAGAGGCTCCCGCACTCAATGGAGCGCCCGAAAAAAGTGGCTGACGGGACTCGTGATCGGGCTCCTGGCATTGGCGGGCGCGGCAGCTTGGCTTCTCTACGGCGATCGCGACCGATCGAGCCGGAGGCCGGCCTCCAACGGGCAGCGCATCGTCAGGGAAATTCCCAAGGACCAGCTCGGTCCGGGGGAGGAGCCTCCCGCAGCGGTGGAGACTCCCCCGGAAGAGCCCGCGGCCGAGGAGCCCCCTTCCTCCGCCCTTCCCCCGGGGGGAGAAGAGGCCCCGGCAAGCGCTCCCCCAACGGAGCCAGCGGGGGAAAGCGAAGAGCGGCCCCTGGACGCCCAAGGGACGGAGGAGCCCCCCGGCCCCGCGGAATCCCCCGTCGCGGAGCCGGCACCCCCCGAAGATTCGGCGGACACGGGCGAAGAGCCTTCGGAGCCGCCTCGACCCCTGGAAGGAGAGTCCACCGAAGCTTCCGGCCCCTCCCCCGGAGGGCCTCGAGCTCCGGAAGCCCCGGAAGAAGAACAGCCGTCCGAAAGCTCCGCCCCGGCGGAGCCTCCCCGGGAAGCCCCCGCTCCGCCGCCCCGAGCGGAAGAGCCGGCTCCGAAGCCCGAGCCGCCCCCTCCCAAGCCTTCGCGCCCTTCGGGACCGCGCTACATCGTGCGGTTGGGCTCCTTCAAGGTCAAGGAAAACGCCGACAATCTTCTGGCCAAACTGAAGAGCAAGGGGTATTCCGCCGAATTGGGCGTTTACAACCACAAGGACCTGGGAAGGCTCCATATCGTGCAGCTCAAGCCCGTGAAGAGCGCGGCCGAGGCCCGCCGGCTCGTGAACCGAGTGAAAAGCCAGGAAAACATCGACGCTTTCATCGTCAAGGACTGAGCCCATGTCACCGCCGGCTACCGGATTTTTCAGGGTCCTCGCCATCGCAATCCTTCTGTTGGGAAGCCTTCTCTCCGCTCGAGGGGAGAGCGTCGAAAGCCCCATCGTCCATCACCGTCTCTCCGTGGAGCTCCAACCCGAATACGGACGCCTCGTGGCCGAGGATGTCCTCCGGTTCCGTCCCGACTCCGAGGCCCTTTGGCTGAGGCTCCATCCGGAAAGCCGGGTGGAGGAGGTCCTTTCGCATGGAGGAGCCCCCCTGCTCTTCACCTTCAAGGAAGGAATTCTCGACATCGTCCAACTGCCGCCCCGAAGGAACGGGAAAGCGGAGATCGTCGTGAAATACCGGACGGTTTTCAACGATGTCCCGCCGGCCAGGCCGTTGAACGCCGACGATCCCACCTTCGGGGTGCAGGGCTCCATTTCCGAAAAGGGCGCTTTCCTGCTTCCTTCGGCGGAGTGGTATCCCCGAAAGGAGGGTGCCAGGGAAACCTTCGATCTCACGGTGAAAACGCCCCCCGGCTTCCATGCCGTCACCCAGGGCAAGCGGGAAGAGCTTACGGAAGGCGACGAAGCCTGGACGTCTCGCTGGAAGGTCGTCGTCCCCGCGGAGGGCTTGGCCCTTTCCGCCGGTCCCTACGTCATCGGGGAGATTCAAGGGGGCGAAGTGCCCGTTTACACCTACTTCTACGCCCCCAACGAATCCCTGGCCCCCCCGTACCTCAGCGCCGCAGCGGGCTACCTCCAGCTTTACACGGACCTCGTCGGTCCCTATCCTTTCGAAAAATTCGCCATCGTGGAGAACTTCTTTCCCACCGGCTACGGGTTTCCTTCCTACACCCTCCTGGGCAGCGCCGTCATACGTCTTCCTTTCATCATCGAAACCAGCCTGGGGCACGAGATCGCCCACTGCTGGTGGGGCAACGGGGTCCTGGTGGACCACAGGGAAGGCAATTGGGCCGAAGGCCTCACGGCCTACCTCGCCGACCACCTCTACAAGGAGCGATCCTCCCCCGAAGAGGGCCGCCAGTACCGGCTGGAGCTTCTGAGAAACTACACTTCCCTGGTGACGCCCCCCGACAAGCTTCCCTTGTCCCGCTTCCAAGGGCGCGCGAGCCCCGCCGAGCAGGCGGTGGGCTACGGCAAAGGCGCCATGGTTTTTCACATGCTCAGACAAAGGGTGGGCGACGACGCTTTCTGGAAGGCGTTGCAAAGCCTGTACTCGCAGAAGCTCTTCGAAAAGGCGGCTTGGAGCGATTTCGCCCTCTTTTTGGAAAAGCAGTCATCGGAAAGTCTCGTCGGATTCTTCAGCCAATGGGTGGATCGGCCGGGGGCCCCCGTCCTGCGCCTGGAAAGGGTCCAAGCCCGAAGGGATGGAAGTCGCTGGAAAATATCCGCCGTCGTCGCCCAGGAGCCCCCCTTCTACCGGCTCCGACTGCCGGTGCTCCTGGAAACTTCGGGCGAGCCGGTGGAAGAGGTGGTGATGGCGACGGGAGAAAAAACGGCTTTCACCCTGGAAGCTCGAAACCGACCTCTCAAGCTTCGACTGGACCCTCGCACAGACGTGTTCCGGCGTCTCGCTCCCGAGGAAATTCCTCCCGCGGTCAACGACATGCGGAGAGATTCCCCCCCGCTGGTGGTGATGGGCCCGGACTTGTCTCCCGGCCTGAAAAGGGCCGCCGCTCTGCTCCCGGTGACCCTGGGCCAGCAGGGAGCCCAAGCGATCTCCCCCGAGGAGCTTGCGGAAGAGCTGCCCGGAGACCGGGACCTGCTCTTTCTGGGATTGCCCCGAGACCCTTCGGTGCTTCCTCCGTTGCCGCAACAGCTCGCCCTCTCCCCCAGAGAATTCACTCTCCAGGGGAACCGCTACGGCGACCCGGGAGACGCCCTGTTCGTGGTGATGCGACACCCCAGGGCCCCCGACAAATCCGTGGCCCTCTTCCATCCCCTTTCGGAGCAAGCCGCCTCGACGACCATCCGCAAGATTCCCCACTACGGAAAATACAGCTTCCTGGTGTTTCGCAACGGCCGGATTCATCGAAAGGGAGTCTGGCCGGTCTCCCGGTCCCCCGTCATTCATGTCTTCCCGAAAGAGGAGCCTTCGCCATGAAATCCGCTCCCGTCGTTCCCGTTCTTCTCGCGCTCTGCCTGTCCCTTCTTCCCGCAAAGGCCCGACCGGCGGAATCCCCGGCGGTATGGCGCATTTCCGACGGGACCCGGCTCGGTTTCCACGACATCCTCGAAGACCTCGAGAACAGCTCCCTCGTTTTCGTGGGCGAGCTCCACGACCGTCCCGAGATCCACCGCATGCAGCTGAAGATCATCGAAGCTCTCCACCGAAGGGGACGCCGTCCCCTGGCCGTGGGACTGGAGATGTTTCGGAAGGAAGACCAGAAGGCCTTGGACGACTGGGTGGCGGGGAAAACGCCCGAAGAGGAATTCGAGAAGATCTATCTGCGAAACTGGAACTTTCCATGGAGCCTTTACCGGGACATTTTCGTTTTTGCCAGGGATCGCGGGATTCCTCTGGTGGGTCTCAACGTGCCCCCGGAAATCACGCGCAAAGTGGCGCGGGAGGGGTTCGCGGCCCTCACCGAAGAGGAACGGGGCAGGTTGCCCATGGTGACCTGCCGCGTGGATTCCGCCTACATGGAATTCATCCGGCGAGCTCACGGGTCCCACGGCCATCACGGGGGGGATTTCGAGCACTTCTGCGAAGCCCAGCTCGTATGGGACACCGCCATGGCCCACCGGCTGGTGGAGCTCCTGGAGGCGCGGCCGGACCACACCGTGGTGGTGCTGGCGGGGACGGGCCATGCCTGGAAGCCCGGCATTCCCGACCAGATACGCTTTCTGAACGAAGAGCTGACTTACAGAGTCGTCCTCCCCGCCATCCAGGGGCGGTTGGAAGAAGAAAGCGTATCTCCTCGAGACGCGGATTATTTGTGGCTGGAATTTTAGGGATTCAGCCGGCGGGCCCCAAAAGGGCCTCCATGCGCGAAAACAATTCCGTCATCTCGTCGCGCATTCCCCGGGGAAGCCGGTCCAGTCTCTTGGGGGAAAGATAGACCATCTCTCCCGTGGCGGAAGCCAGAAGGTCGCCCCCCTCGTCCAGAAGAGCGCCGGCCACCTTGCATCCCCGGCTTCCCTCCTCCTGGATCTCCCCCTTGGCCCTCAAAGGAGCCTCCACGGAAACGGGTCTCAAGTAGCGGACCTCCATGCTTCGAGTGACGAAGAACTTCCGGCGGAACACGATGACCGCCCAGCCCATGATCTCGTCCAGAACGGCGGAAACGACGCCTCCGTGAGCCAGGCTTTCCCAGCCCACGTGATTGCGCCCCAGCTCCAGATCCGAGAAGACGGCCTCCCGGTAACAGTAGAAGTCCATGTTCAGACCCATGGGATTGGCCGTGCCGCAACCGAAGCAGCGGTATCCCTGCAGTTTGGGAAGCGCGAGGCTTCCTTGGGGGCGATCTTCCAAGTTTTCCTCCTTTTCGCGGCACCTGGCTTCCCGTCGGAAGAATCCCCCTTTATTCGAAATCGGAAGGCAGAAGTCAAAAGGCGGAAGTGAAAACATGGATTCCGGCTTGAAGATTGCCGGAATGACGGAATGGAAAACTTTTGCGCTCATCCTTCCGACTTCGGCCTTGGCTTTCAAGGGGGACTTTGACGGGAAGCTTTTGCCGAAATCCCTAGAAGCTCCCGGCAGCGGCTTCCAGCTTCATGACGCGGCCGATGGCCCGGCGGATGCGTTTGCCGTCCATGGGCGAAGCCGTGCCGATGAACTGGCGGTAGGCCGCCAGGGCCTCCGCGGAACGGCCGCTCAGCTCGCAGGTCACCGCCTTGCGAAAAAGGGCCTCGGAGTGCTTGGGGCTCTTCCGCAAGACCCGCTCGTAGTCTTCTCTGGCCGCATCGTACCGGTCTCCATGGAAATAGGCGTTTCCCCGGCGCAAGTAGGTGTCGAGGTTGTCGGGATCCAGCCTTGCGGCTCGATCGTAGTCGTCGATGGCCGATTCGTATCGGTCCGTCTCTTCGTAAGCCACGGCCCGCTGCCTGTAGAGCTCGGCGTTGGCGGGTTGGAATTCCGCAGCCCGGTTGAAATCCCGGAGAGCTTCCTCGTAGCGTCCCTTGCGGGCGTAGGCTTGACCCCGATAAAAAAGAGCTTCGGGGGACCGGGGATCGAGAATCAAAGCTCGCTCCAGGTCCTGGATGGCTCTGGTGTATTTCTTTTTGCGGAGATAGGCTTCTCCACGCTTGACATATCCTTGCTCGAGGGAAGGGTCCATGACCAAGGCGAGGTTGTAGTCCACGATGGCCTTGTTGAGCTCCCCTCGCTCCAGATATCCGTTGCCGCGCTTCAACAAAAAGGGAGCGTCCATGGAAAAGTCCCGGATCTCCCGATTGCCGGCGCATCCCGCCGCCAAAACCAGGACCGCCGCCATCCAAGCCCATGTCCCCCGTCTTCCCGAATGCTCGCCCATGATTTTTTTGCTTTCCTTCATGACGGATTTTTGCTTTCCTCCTTGTCTTGCTTCCCTGGCCTCCCGCTTCCCTCGATACCGGAGCGGGCGAGGAGAAACATAGTGGAAATCGGTGCGAATGACAAGGAGCCCTTGACTCGCCCCCATGGAAGGGGAGCCCCGACGACATGGATCGAACCGCTTGGTGGATCGTTCTGTTCAGCCGCATCCTCATCAACCTGAACATCCGCATCACTTATCCGTTCTTGCCGGCCATCGCGCGAGGGCTGGACATTTCCTTCGAGGAGGCGGGTATCTTGGTGGCGGTGCGCCATTGCGTGGGGTTGAGCGGGTTCGTGTTCGGGTGGCTGAGCGTGCGCCGGGGATATTTCCGGGGCATGCAGACGGGGCTGATCTTCCTGGTTGCGGGATGCGCCACCGTGGCTTGGGCTTCCCATTACGCGACGGCCCTGGCGGGCTTCGTTCTGCTGGGTCTTGCCAAAGCCGCCTACGATCCCAACATCCAGGCTTTGGTGAGCAGTCGCACTTCCTACCGGGTGCGGGCCAGGGCCTTCGGGATTCTGGAATCGTCCTGGGCCGGAAGCTGGCTGGTGGGAGTCCCCCTTAGCGGACTGCTCATGGCGCGCTTCGGTTGGCGGTCTCCCTTCTTTTTGCTGACCCTCCTGGCCATGGTGGCCCTCGTCGCCAACCGGCGCTTCAAAAACGCCGAAGCCACCTGCTCCCCCCCCACCGCATCGCTTCGGCACCCGCAAGAGCCTTCCCCGCCTCGCTCTCCCTCGTTGGCGCGATGCTTCATGATTCTGGGGGCGAGCTTTTTCATGGTCTTCGCCAACGAGAACCTGGTCATGGTTTACGGAGCCTGGATGGAGCGCTCGTTTCGTCTGGAGCTGGAATCCCTGGGACTGTATTCCACCCTGGTGGGAGTGGCGGAGCTGGCGGGCGAGCTGGCCGTCCTGGCCCTGGTGGATCGATGGGGAAAAAGACGCGCCTACCTGGGCGGCCTGATGCTGACGATGTGCGCCTACGCGGCCCTTCCCCATGCGGCCCGTTCCCTGTTCACCGCTCTCGGGGCCGTCACCGTCATGTTTCTCCTGTTCGAATTCACCATCGTCACCTCCTTCACCTACGTCTCCGAATGGGTGCCGTCCCGGCGAGGACAATGGATGGCCTTCAACTTCTGCTTCCTGGTGGCGGGGCGTCTGGCGGGGGCGTTGACGGCCCCGCGCCTGTGGGACCTTCATCACGACCTGCATCTTCTGGCCTTCGTTTCCCTGGGGGCCCAGCTGACGAGCCTGGTACTCCTCGGGATGGCCGGGAGGGGACCGAAGGATCGTTGAATTTCCGGATAACCGTTTGTGTTTCTCCACATTTTCTGATAGCTTCTCCTGGCAAAGCTCACCGCCCCGGAAAAGGGTTGTCGAGATCCGGTGGATCGATCCATCGCACCGCCAGGGGAAATTCAAGGAGAAAGCCATGTCGCGAGCCTCGGAAATGAACCGCGTCCTGGAAGAGCTGCGGGGCCGTTCCCGGGAGATCGAAGCCTGCGCCGTCGTTTCCCGCGACGGGCTGGTCATCGCCCGCTCCGTCGCCGACGGTGCTCACGGAGACCACCTGGGGGCCATGAGCGGCGCCCTGCTTTCGGTGGGGGAGCATGCCGTCAGGAGCCTCGAGCAAGGAGAGCTCAAACGCCTCATCATCGAAGGAAAGAACGGCTCCGTGATCATCGGCAGCGCCGGCCCCCATGCCGCGCTCGTGAGCATTTGCCGCGGAGGGGCCCAGCCGGGCCTTCTCTTTTTCGACCTGGGCCGAACGGCGGAAAAAGTCCGCAAGCTGCTGCCGTCCTGAAGGGGAGTCCATCGTCATGATCACGTTGTTCAAGTCCGGACCTCATCGGAACGTGATGTTCAACCGTTTGAGCCCCCCGGGGACGGTGCAGGGCAACCAGCACTTGATCGTGCACGGGGCCCAGGGAATCCTTCTGGATCCGGGAGGCCACGGCGTTTTTCCCCGACTTCTGGCCGAAGTGGGCTCGGTGATGCCCCTGCGGGAGCTGAGGTTCGTGTTTTTCTCCAACCAGGACCCGGATGTCGCGGCTTCGGCGGGCGGCTGGCTGGTGGCCACCGAGGCGGAAGCGTTCGTCTCCTCCCTGTGGGCCCGCTTCGTGCCTCACATGAATTCCTCCCGACTTCTGGCCGAGCGCATCCACTCCATCCCCGACAAAGGAATGGTGCTCCATCTGGGAGAAGCCCACCTCAAGATCGTTCCCGCTCATTTCATCTACTCTCCGGGCAATTTCCAGGTTTACGACCCCGTTTCCAAGATTCTCTACACGGGAGACCTGGGAGCTTCCCTGCGCGCCCCTTACGACCAAGTGGAGGATTTCGACGGCCACGTTCAGTACATGCAACCGTTTCACAAGCGTTACATCCCCAGCAACAAGGCTTTGAAGATGTGGGCCAACACGGTCAAAAGCCTGGAAATTTCCATGCTGGCCCCCCAGCACGGCGCGGTTTTCCCCAACCGGGAGCTCGTGGACCGGTTCATCCAGTGGGTGGAAGGGCTTGCGTGCGGATTGGACATCATGAAAGAGAGCTTCCCCATCCCCGAATAAACGCCGGACAGGGTTGTCCCGTCACCTCGGGCCGCCGGAGAGGAGTTTGATTCATGGGAAAGATATGGACCATCGCCAGTCAAAAGGGAGGGGTCGGAAAAACCACGACCGCCCTGAATCTCGCCTACGGTCTCAGCCGTTTGGGGGGAAGGGTCCTCGTGGTGGATTCGGACCCCCAGGAAGGCGTCGCCATTGTCAGCAACCTCAAAAAACATACCGACAAGGGGTTGGTGCAGGTGCTCCGAGGGGCCTGCGAGCCCCGGGAGGTCCTGGTCCCCGCCAAGGACGGGTCCATGGCCTTCGTGGGACCGGGGACGGCGGAGCAGGAGGACGTTCTGTTCTTCGAACAGGAGACGGCGGGAGGAAAAACGGGAGAGATCATCCGCGGGCTGTCTCCGGAATTCGATCACACGCTCATCGACGTGCCCGCGGGGGTAGGGGCCCACGTGGCTTCCTTGCTCGGCATCAGCACCGGCGTCATCATGATTCTCCAGCCCAGGACCATCTCCATCCGCACCCTCCCCTCCTTTCTCAAAATGATCCACTGGGTGATCGACCGCTCCAACCCCGAGCTTCAAGTGGAAGGCGTCCTTTTCACCATGGTCAACCCCCACAGCATCATGGAAAAAAACGTTCTGGAGGAGATACGGGGGAAGCTTCCCCGGGAGGTTTTCTTCGACACGTCCATTCCCCAGGACGAATCCTTCGAGCGGGCCGGCATGGAGGGGCTGCCCGTGGCCATGCTCGGAGACGGCAACGCAGGGGCCCGCGCCTATATGAAATTGGCCATGGAGATCAAGGAGCGGGAACTGCTGGGGGCGCAGGAAGACGCAGAGGAGGAAGGCCATGAAAAAGGACTATTCTGAAATCCAGGAAGCCGCCAACCTGTTCGGCCGGCTGATCAAGCTCAAGGAGAGCAAAGCCGAGAGGCCCAAGCCGGACCGTAAAAGTCGTCTCGTCAAAGTCCTGGCCGAGCTGTGCGGCGACGCCGGCTTCACCGACGCGCTGCTGCTGGATTCCGAGGGATTCGTCATGGCCGCCGAGGGCCCCTCCCGCGAAGACGACGGGCTGGCGGCCCTGGCCATGGTGCTGGCGGGAGCTTTGGAGAAAATATCCGACATGCCGGGCCAGGACGAGGCCAACCACGTCTGTGTCCAGCCCGACGCTTCCCGGAAGATCACCCTGACCCGCTTTTCCCTGGAGCAACGCCCCTTTTTCCTCCTGACCACGGGCCCCCCGCAAACGGAGGCCCGCGAATCGGTGGAATTCAGCCTTCATCAACTGCAAATGATTCTGGCGGAGCCCTGAAGCCCCTCCGGGACATCAATCGCGGCCTCCTCCGAACAACATCAGCAGGATGTGAAGGATGGCCGTGAACACGTTGAAAAGCCCCGCGAACAGCATCACGGCTCCCGTGACGGGGCTGTCCACGGCTTCGTTGTAAAGCAAATCCGAAGTGGCGTACACCAGCACCATGACGCCGAAAATCCCGATCCCCACGCTGATGATCATCCCCAGAAACCCGATGGGAATGAAAAGGTTCAGGACGATGGCCCCGACGATGGAGATGGCGATGCCCGCCATGAGCCCCCGGGGGGCCGAGTAGCGCTTGTCCGAGCCCCAAACCACGATGGACACGGCGGCGAAGACGAGGAAAGTCAGGGCCAGGGCGTTGAGAACGATGTTCTGCCCCGTGGCCACGTATCCGGCGATGGCCACCGCCGGCCCCAGAACCAGCCCGGCCACGAACCCGTCGGCCGCCAAGGCCACCAGTCCCAGCACGGGACGGTGCCGGCAGGCCAGGGCCACGTGGGGAATGACGTTGAGAAGCACCATGGCCAGGATCCATCCCAGGGCTCCCGTGAACAGATTCAAGAGAGCCGGAGTGGTGGAGCCCAGGCGGGCGCCGGCAATGGCGGCCAAAACGCTGATGGCCAGATAAGCGTACGTCTGCTTCACCATGGCCAAACGCTCGTCCGAAAGACGAACTTCGCCGGTGAGCTTTTGTCCTACCGAGGCATTTCCGTAATTCATGTGGCAGCTCCTTGCATTCGATGGATGCGCTTTCACGGTCTCCCGGCTTCCGCAGCCTCCCCGGGCCGCTCGCCGGGAGGCGCCGTTTTCCAACGCGGACGCCCCCTCGCTGGAAGACTTCGCCTGTTCTTAAATCAATTCTTTATTCACACCGGGCTTTTCTGTCAATATCGTTCGGCGAGGCCGTCGTACGCGCCTTTTCCCCCAGCGCCGGGGAGATTCACAAAAGACTTGTCTCCGCAGGGGGAATCGTGCGATGAGGAGGATCGAAAAAACGAGGAGCAATCGTGAATCGTTTCACATTCTACCGGTATGGAAGGAGAGCCGAGCATGACCGTGGAAAAAGAAAAAGACTATCTTAGGCTCCTGCTGGACGTCACCAAGGCCATCACGTCCAACTTGAACTTCGAAGAGGTGCTCGACCTCATCGCGGAGAAAGTCCCCCAAGTCCTGTCCGTGGACGCGGCCACCATCCGCCTGCTGGACGCTTCCGGCAAGAAGCTGGTGCTCCATGCGGCTTCGGGCCTGAGCGACGAATACCTGGGCCGCGGCCCGGTGGACGCCGAGAAGAGCGTTCTCGAGGCCCTGGCGGGCCATCCCATCGCCATCCACGACGCCGGGAGCGACCCTCGCGTTCAATACCCGGAAGCGGCAAGGAAGGAAGGCATTCAAAGCCTCCTGGTCGCCCCCATTCCCATACGCGGGAAGATCGGCGGGATTCTCCGGCTGCTGACGAAAACCCCCCGCACCTTCGAGCGGCAGGAGATCGATCTGGCGGCCGGACTGGCGGAGCAATGCGGCATCGCCATCGAGAACGCCCGCATTTACGAGGCGCAGAAACGGCAATTGGGCTACTTCAAGGCCATGTGCGAAATCGGAAAAGCCGTCATCTCCACCTACGAGGTGGATCGGATTCTGGAGCTCATCACCACGCGATTGCCCGAGGTCATGAATCTCAAAGCCTGCACCATCCGCCTCATCGAGCCTTCCAGCGGGAAGTTCGAGCTCAAGGCCGCCTACGGCTTGAGTCGATCCTACCTGGAGCGGGGGCCCCTGGACGACGAGCTGGCCACCTACTACATTCTGGAAGGGGAGCCGGTGGTGATGCCCTACGCCACCATCGACATGCACACCATCTACCACAAGGAGACGTCCGAGGAAGGAGTGGGAAGCATCCTGGCGGTGCCCATCATGGTCCAGGACGAAACCATCGGCATGCTGCGCCTGCTCACTTCGGAAGTGCGCTTCTTTTCGGAAACGGACGTCAACTTCGCCCTGGCCGTGGCCGAGCAAGGTGGCATCGCCATTCAAAATGCGATAAACTTCCAAAAAATACGGGAAATGCCTTCGCCTTCGGTCTGAACGCTCGGTCGGCAGCGCCAAACGGATAGGGGGGAACGGATGGAAACGGTTTCGTTCGAACCGGGGATCCCCCCCACCCCGCCCCCCGTCGAGGGGGAGGGGGAAATACACCACCTGTCGGGCACTGCCGACCTCCGCGTTCATCCTTCCGCCTTCCGCATCGCCTTCAAGCGCCTTCAAGGGAGGGAGACATGGACGGACGCCGCACGATTCTCGGCATCGACGCGGGATCGGTTTCCGTGACGATGGTGGAGGTCGCTCGGGACGACGGGAAGCTCCTCGAGTCGGCCTACGCGCTTCACCACGGCGATGCCGTCGGAACCCTCAAACGGATGATGGCTCGCACGGATCTTTCCTGCGCAGGGGCCGTGGCGGCCACCACCTCCACTCCCCGACGGTTGAAAGCCGACTTTTTCTGCGACAACCGTGTGGCCCTCGTGGAAGGGGCGGCTTTTCTGTGCCCTCGCCCGGGGGCCGTCCTGGTGGTGGGGGGCGAGCGGTTCGGGGTCGTCCGCTTCGACGAAGAGGGGGGATACCGGGACTTCAGGGGG
>Ga0180429_10003582_pt1 | contig 12554 bp, 5 predicted proteins | sample SS_ome_FD_132428 | JGI IMG/M metagenome (GOLD analysis project Ga0180429, IMG submission 132428) | Hypersaline lake sediment archaeal communities from the Salton Sea, California, USA - SS_1_S_1 metaG | ecosystem: Environmental > Aquatic > Non-marine Saline and Alkaline > Hypersaline > Sediment ... | reverse complement strand
GCACTTACGGCAGCGGCGTATACTTCTCCGACGACAGGGGAGCGACCTGGACTCAGGCGAACAGCGGCCTCGATGTGCTGCTCGTCTACGATCTCGATATCAACATCAGGGAGGGGTGGCTCTACGCCGGCACCTACGGCGGCGGTGTCTATCGCCTCGACCTCGATCCCTCGCCGCTCTGGGTCGGCGCCGACGAGATTCCCAAGGATTCGGGGAAGACCATCGAATTCGTTCTCAACGGCGGCGCACCTCATGGAGGCCGCAATTACCTCATGACCGGAAGCCTCAGCGGAACCGTGCCGGGAACGAACCTTCCCGGCGGCCTGGCGACCATCCCGCTGAATCGGGACTGGTTCACCGACTATGTCCTCGCCAGGCTGAACACGAACGTCTTCACCCGCTTCTGGGGAACGCTCGACGCTGAAGGTAAGGCCACCGCCGAGCTCCGCGCGCCGCCCATTCCGACCTGGGGCGGGCGGGTTCTCTATTTCGCCTACTGCACGGCGGCGCCCTACGATTTCGCGTCGAATCCGATCGAGGTTTATGTGAATCCCTAGAAAGCTTTCGGACAGGTTATTCGAAAAGGTCGCCCTTAGGTAGGAGTTGGAGAGGCTTTTTGCGGCCGACTTCAGTCTGGCCGGAGGCCAGAATGTCGGAGGTCGCAAAAAGCCTCTCCAACTCCTACCGCGCGTGCCGCAGATTTGAATTTCGTGGCTGACGATCTTTCTAGGTGTTCAACCTCATAAATTACAAAGAACCACTCTGCGGGGTGGTTCTTTGCTTTTGATGATTTTTTTTGATATGATGTTCGGGATTAGAGGAAAGAATACCTGACATTACTTGCCCGAGGAGGATCTCGACCATGAGTTTCGTTCGTTTCCTTATTGCCTTTTCGTTGATTGCGACATGCACTTTGGCGGCTACGATTTATGTCCCCGACGATTACCCCACGATCCAGGGGGCGATCGACGGCTCGGCCAACGGAGACACTGTTCTCGTCCGGGCGGGAACCTATGTGGAAACGATCACCTTCGGCGGCAAGGCGATCACGGTGCGCGGCATCTATGGCCCGTCGCTGACCACGATCGACGGGAATCAGGCCGACTCGGTGGTGAGCTTCTACAACGGAGAGGGACCCGATTCGGTGATCGAGGGGTTTTCCATCACCAACGGAAAGCGGGTCGGCGGCTCGGGCGGCGGAATCGTCTGCTACGGCTGCACGCCGACGATCAGCAAGAACCATATCTTCGGGAACGTCGCCGATTTCCACGGCGGCGGCATCGCGTGCCAGGGCAACGCGGCGCCGATCATCAAAAGAAACGTCATCTCGGCGAACAGCACGCTCACCTACGACGGGGCGGGGATCTCGTGCCAGTTGTCGAGCCCCGTGATCGTGGAGAACAAGATCAGGGGCAACGTGGCCGCCCGCGTGGGCGGTGGGATCCACTGCTACTATTCGGAGGCCTATCTCGTGGACAACGTCGTCGCGGGCAACAGCGCCGAGTCGGGCGGCGGGGTGTGCATCGAACATGCCGATCCCACGGTCACGCGCAACACGATCAAGGAGAACGTCTCCACCCTGGCGGGCGGAGGAATCCGTTGCGACGATTACGCTTCCCCCATGATCGTCAATAATTTTGTTCTTCACAACGAATCGCTCACCGGAACGGGGGGCGGAGTCTTCTGCGGCAACCACTGCACCCTCGACTTCACGAGCAACACCGTCGTGGCGAACACGGCCGCCGGCGGCGGCGGAGGTCTCGCCGTCTACTACTACGCTGACGTGAATGTTGCCAACTCGATCTTCTGGGACAACGTGGCCGTCGACGGCCCCGAGCTCTGGGTCGGCGACTCGACCCACCCGGCGACCCTCGCCATCAGCTACTCCGATGTGGACGGCGCCCAAAATTCGCTCCACGTCGAATCGGGATGCTCCTCCAACTGGGGCGCCGGCATGGTCAATGTCGATCCCGACTTCATCGAGCCGATCTATGGCGACTATCACATCTGCTGGAACTCGCCCCTGCGCGATGTGGGCGACAACAGCGCCGCGGGCCTTCCCCAGACCGACTGCGACGGCAATCCGCGCGTGGCGCTCACCACGACCGACATCGGCGCCGACGAGTATTACTACGCCCTCTACTGCGTCGAAGATCCGATCCCGGGCCAACTGCTCAAGCTCAAGATCATTGGCTACCCCAACGCGCCGGCGGCGATCGCCCTCGGCACCGGTGTTCTCGATCCGCCCGTGACCACAAAGCACGGCGACCTCTACCTCCCCACGCCCTTCGCCAACTTCTGGAATTATGGAAAGATCGGCGCGCGCGGTTTCTGGTACCTCGCCTACTCGATTCACCCATCCCACTATCAGGGCGAAGAGTTCCCCTTCCAGGCGCTCGTCGGTCCCTGGGGGGGGGCGTGGACGCGATTGACGAACCTCAAGATGCTCGTCGTGGAATGATCCCGGGCGTCGCTTTGCGGCGGATCCGGATCAATTGAGATTGAGGTTGAAGAAGGGCAGCAGCTTGAAATAGTCGGGATTGTCGGCCACGTAGTTGATGAGGCCGATCTGGACACCGTTGAGGTGGTCGGCCACGTTGACCAGTCCGACCGAAAGGCCGGTCATCTCCCGTGTCATGTGCTGATAGAGGCCAATCCCGAGGCCGGTAAAATCGTCGCAGACGATCACGCCGCCCACACCGATCCCCGAAATGGCATCGGCTCCCATGCCGAGGGCGCCCATTGAAAACCCCGTGAGATCGTCGCCGAGGATCCCCAGTCCGGCAATGTTGATGCCCGTCAGGTCGTCGGTGCCCATGCCGATCCCGGCCAGGGTCAGACCGACGCAATCGTCGGCGCCGAGACCGACGCCGGCAATGTTGATCCCCGTCATGTTGTCGGCACCGAGTCCGACACCGGCGATATTGATGCCCACCATTTCGTCGGCGCCGAGACCGATGCCGGCGTAGTTGATGCCGGTCATGTCGTCGGCGGCCAGACCGATTCCGGCGGCGTTCCAGCCGACCATGTTGCCCGCGCTCAGGCCGATCCCGGCGGCGTTCAAACCGACCATGTCGTCGGCGCCGAGGCCGATCCCCGCATAGTTGATCCCCGTCATGTCGTTCGCGTGGATGCCGAGGCCGGCCAGGTTGAGTCCTGCCATGTCTTCGGCGAGGATCCCGAAACCGGCGTAGTTGATTCCATCCATGTCGTCGGCGTGAATGACGAAACCGGCGGAGTTGATCCCGCGCATGTAGTCGGCGCCGATGGCGATTCCCGCGTAGTTGATTCCGGTCATATTGCTGGCGCCGATTCCGATACCGGAAAGGTTGAGTCCCATCATGTCGTCGGCGTCGATTCCGATCCCGGAGAGGTTGATCCCGCCCATGTTTTGGGCGCTGATACCCAGGCCGGCAAAGTTCAATCCAAGGGCGTCATTGGCGGCCAGTCCGAGACCGGCCAAATTTATTCCCGTCAGGTCGTCGCCGCCGACGCCGAGACCGCCGAGATTGATCCCCCTGGCGTCATCGAAAACGCCGATGAGAAGACTGAGCGACAGGCCATTCATGTTCTTGGCCACCGGGCCGATGCCGGTCACGGCGATTCCGTACATATCCGCCACCTTGGGACCGAGAAGGCCCAAGGTGAATCCGTTCATCGCAAAATCGGGATTTCTCCCCGGAGCCCAGAAGGCAAAGTTCAGGCCGTTGACCTGCTTGACCTGTGTGTCGGAGAGGTTGAAACGGATACCGTTAGTCCGTTCCGAGTTACCCACAGTGAGGCCCCAATCCCAGCCGGGCAAGGTCACGTTCCAATGGGACGGCTCGGGTGCGTCCTCGGGCTCACTGCCCCAGATTTCATCGAAATCAACGATCTGCATATAGCTGTCTTTTATCTTTTGCGCGTCTTCTTTTTCGGTGGTGATCGAAGGGCTTTCGTCGGCCCAGATCGGGCCCAGGGAGAAGATGGTGAGAAGGAGGAGGTAAGAAATCTTTTTCAGCATGTCGCTCATTCCTTTAAGTAAACTCTCGCCAGAATCATGCACTGATCGATCGGGCCACCCACCATGGGCGCTGCGAAAAGGAACATTTCAAAACAAACCGTTCGGAATGGCAACAATAAATACGAGGATCGTGGGCGGATTGCGCCCAACGCACACGAATCGGGGGGGGGCGGCCGGAGGATCTCAACGCCTCGAAAGAGCCCCTTACTCGACGGCGAGAACCATGAGGTTGGTCAAGGCGGTGTAGGGCCCGCTCCACGGTCCGACGAGCGCCTGGAAGGGGTGAGAATCGCCCGACGACCAGGCCACGGGCAGGGTGGCGGAAAAAGTACGGATTCCCGATCCGGGGATCGTTCCCACCGTCGAAGGGAGGGCGGTGTCGCCCACGTAGAGTTCGGCCCCCCTCTGGGCGCTGTTCGCCCAGAAGATCGAGTTGACGATCTGTGGAAAGCAGGCGAAATAACAATAGAAGCCTCCGCCGTCGTCAGCGGCGACGCTGTTGTGAGCGATGACGTTGTTGGCGATGCGCGGCGACGACTGATAGCAGTAGATCGCCCCCCCGCTCTGAAAATTGAAGGGATTGAGGGTGCCCCTCCCGTTGACGAGGCTGAAACCGTCGATCGCCGAACCGCCCCCCTCGGCGCTCTGAAAGACGACCACGCTCCCCGCCTGGTTTCCGTCGACGATCGTGTCGCCGCTCGACGCGGCGTCGATGGCGCCTTGAATCGTGGCGTGGTCATCGGGAACGTAGAGGGTCGTGCCGAGGGCGGTCGAGAAAAAGAGAAGGAGCAGGGCAAAAATGATCGACCGGAACATGGCGTACCTCATTGATTCTTCGGACATTGGCTCGGGACGGAATAAGAGTGATATAGGTCACTGAATAGCCGATCCACCGCCTCACGCAACTGCAGGACGGATTCGAGCCAACCCTTGCGCCGCACCTGCTTCGAGGCTACAACCTGAATTCACGATCGGCTTAGCTTCGAGGAGAATCGCGATGGCAGTTGAAATCGACGTCACTTATGAGGGGCAGCTCCGGTGCCGGGCGGTTCACGCGCCATCGGGCAATGTGCTGCTCACCGATGCGCCCGTCGACAATCAGGGCAAGGGCGAGGCGTTCAGTCCCACCGACATGGTGGCCACCGCCCTGGGAGCGTGCATGCTGACCATCATGGGCATCGTAGCCGAGCGGCACAATCTGGACATGGAGGGAACGACGGTGCACGTCGTCAAGGAGATGGCCCATCAGCCCAAGAGGCGGATCGGCAAGATCACCCTCGCTTTCAGACTGCCCGAGGGCCACACCCTCGGCGGCCGGGATCTGGCCAAGCTCAAGCGCGCCGCCGAGCACTGTCCGGTCCACGCCAGCATCCATCCCGACATCGACCTGGACATCACCTTTTCCTGATCGCTCCCAGACGAAGGGCAAATTGTAATTGTCGTGGAACCGCGCCCGCCCCTTCCGGTCTAATGGCGCCGGGTCCAAAATGACAACCCTCTTGAGGAGTTCGATGTGAAAACTCAAAAAGCGCTGATTTCATTTCTGCTGGCGGCGATGGCCGCTTTTTTTGTTTTTGCCGCCCTCGAGGCGCGGCCGTCGATCGGCGATGACCTTTTCGATAAAGCCGAGAATCTCTTCGACGAAAAAAACTACAAGGAAGCGGCCGCCCTTTACGAGAAGGTGGTGGGCGCGCAGACCCACCCCGAGTGGCGCAGGGCGAATGAACGGCTCCTCACCTGCCAGCTCCGCCTCCAGCTCTTCGACGAGGCGATCGCCACCAGTGAATCGTACATAACACTGTGCAAGGATACCCCTTGGGAAGCCTCTGCCGAGCGCGCCGCGGGTAACCTCTTCGTGATCCTCCCCCACTGGGGCACGCGCGCCGGCGGCGTGTTCCACCGGGGCGAGTGGAAGCAGGGAATCCACGTCCAATCGCACCGCTTCGACAAGCGCCACGCTCTCGCCCACCTCGAGCGGGCGCGCGAGCTCTACGCCCGGCTCGACGGCGACGAGGCCGCTCTCGACAGCCTTCCGAGAAGAGAGCGGGACACCTTTCACAACGAGCGGATCGAGTGCCTCTTCGATCTCGCCGCGGCGTGCAGCCGCTTCGGGATCTACGAAGCGGAGAGCAGCTTTTGGCACTCTTTCTGGGGAGAACGGGACGAATTCCTCGCCTCCACGGCGGGCGAGAACGATTTCGACGAATACAACAGCCGGTGGGAGAGCCAGCGAAAAAGGCCGATCGGCCTTCGCATCGGTCCAGACGGCAAGCCGCTCTTTGCCGCGCCGCCAAAATCGTGGTCGAGCGATCTCAGCGACGATCAGAAAATCCTCTTCCTCTTCGACGAGATCCGCGCTCTCGACGAGACGGAGACCGACGCCTACAGGGCGCGCGCCTACTACCGCCAGGCGATGCTCGCCCGCGCGCGGTGGAGCATGGACCGGCTCGGCTCCTATGCGAACAGTTACTGGTACAACGGCGGCTACCCGCTCAAGGAAAAGCTCGACACCCTCAACCCCTGGGAGCTCGCCGATAACGAGGCGCTCCTTCTCGCCGGCGGGCGCATCATGCGAGCGGAGCTTCCGCCCCACTACGACGTGCTCGGCCTCCTGCGCATCGTGGCCGGCGATTGCCCAAAGAGCGGCATCGTCGACGAGGCGCGCTACGCGATCGGGCTTCACTATCAGAGCCGCCAGCAGTACACGCGCGCCCTGGCCGAGTACGCGGGAATCGAAAAAGATTTTCCCAAGAGCGACTGGGCCGACTATGCGCAAAAGCAGTCGAAACGGATCAGAGCGCCCCAGGTGACCATCAGCCCCTGCGGCGTGCAACTCCCCGGCGAGCCGGCCACCCTCCAGATCAGTTATCGAAACACCGATCGCGTCCACTTCGTGGCGCGCCCGATCGACGTCAAAAAGTTTCTCGACGATTTCCGCCAGAAGGTCATCAGGGAAGACAAGAAACAGAGTTATCAGTGGTACCTCAGCAACTGGCACTCCTTCTTCATCGAGGCCCGCCATAATAACCACGATCAATGGATCCGGCGCATGGCGTCGCGCAGAGTCGGACCGATCGTGGCGAACTGGTCGGACGAGGTTGCCGACGACGGCACCCACCGCTATGCGCGGGCGACGATCCAGACGCCCCTCGACGCCCAGGGCGGCTACCTCATCTACTGCTACCTCGACGAACCGCCGGCAGAGGACGCCGTGAAAAGCGGCATCGACCTGCTCACACTCGGCCAGAGCCGCGCCGTGGCGGTGCTCACCGACCTCGCTCTCGTGGAAAAGAAAACGTCCAAGGGCGATCTCGTCTACGTGGCCGACGCCCGGAGCGGCGCGCCCGTGCCCGGTGCGAAGCTTTCGATCCAGGAGATCTGGTCGACCTGGACGAAGGGAGAGCGCACCACTTATCACATGGAAATCTCCGAACACGTGGCCGACGGCGAGGGCATGGTGCACTTCGCGCGCAAGGAAAACCGCAACAGCCAGCTCCACCTGACCGCCGCCAGCGGCGAGAGGCTCGCCTGGAGCGGCATGCTCTATTCGAGCCGCTACAATCCATCGACGATGCGCGACAGCCTCTTCGCCTACGCCATCACCGACCGGCCCGTCTACCGGCCCGAACAGACGGTGCGCTTCAAGATCTGGCTGAGGCAGATGAAGAAGGGACTTCTCGAGGCTCCGAGCGATCGGGGCGTGACCGTCGAGATCTACGATCCGCGGGGGAACAAGATCTACAGCACCAAGCACCACGCCGATCCCTTCGGCGGCATCGACGGCGAGCTGACCCTCGCCGAGGAGCCGCCCCTCGGCGTCTACCGGATCCGGATCGACGGGCGCGTTCATCTCGGCGGGCAGAACTTCCGTGTCGAGGAGTACAAAAAACCCGAGTTCGAGGTGACCGTGGAACCGGCCAAGAGCCACGCCAAGCTGGGCGAGACGGTGACGGCGCTGATCCGCGCCGACTACTTTTTCGGGGCGCCCGTCACCGACGCCACGGTGAAGTACAAGGTCTTCCGCGAGGAGTATCGCCACAGCTATTACTTCCCCGGAAGCTGGGACTGGCTCTACGGGCCCGGTTACGGTTATGCCTGGTATAGCTGCGACTGGTTCCCCTGGTGGGAAGGGCTGCGTTGCTGCTGGTCGCCGCCCGGCTGGTGGTGGGGATGGTACGGCGGCGCGGGCCACACCCCGGTGCGCGAGCTCGTCTCCCAGGGTGAGGCGCAGATCTCGCAGGAAGGGACGGTGGAAGTCGCGATCGACACGCAGAGCGCCCTGCGCGATCACCCCGACCGCGACCACCGCTACGTGATCGAGGCCGAGGTGCGCGACGCGAGCCGCCGCGTGATCACCGGACAGGGCGCGATCAAAGTCACGCGCCAGGCCTTTTACTCCTTCATCCAGAGCGGCCGCGGTTATTACAGGCCGGGCGAGGAGATGGAAGTCACGATCCGCTGCCTTTCGCCCGACAGCGGGCCCGTCGAAACGGAAGGCGTGGTGACCGTGTCGCGCGTCGTTTTCGGCGGACCGGACAATGCCCGCATCGAGGAGACCGAGCTCGACCGGTGGACGGCCAAGACCGACGAGCGCGGAATTGTGAAGTTCCGCCTGCGCCATGAGCGGTCGGACCAGCTCAAGTTCACCTTCGAGGCGCCCGACTCGTGGGGCGGGACGGTGACCGGCCACGGACTCGTCTGGGTCTGCGGCCGCGATTTCGACGGCCGCTTCTATCGATTCAACGATCTCGAACTGATCACCGACAAGCGGACCTACGCACCGGGCGAGGTCTGCCACCTCATGATCAACACCAAGTCGCCAGAGAGCCACGTGCTCCTCGCCGACGAGGTCGACAACGGCCATCTTCTTTCGTGGCGCCTCGTCCGTCTCGACGGCGGCCATACGATCGTCGACATTCCGGTCACCAGGGAGCATCAGCCCAACTTCTTCGTCGAGGCGTGTACCGTGGCCAATACGCGCGTGCACCAGCAGACCAAGCGGATCTGCGTGCCGCCCGCCGAGGGGATGATCGATGTGACCGTTGCGAGCGACAGGGAGGAGTACGGGCCGGGCGAAAAAGCGACCTTCACCGTGACCGCCCGCGATCCCGACGGGCAGCCGGCGCGGGCGCAGTTCTGCCTGAGCGCTTTTGACAAGTCGGTCCTCTACATCCAGCCCGAGTACACGCCCGACATCAAAAAATTCTTCCACGGCAACGTGCGCACCCACACGATCCGCATGTTCACCAATCTCGTGGAGCAGTTCAGCGCCAGGGGATACCTCGATCGGCCCTTCAACGTGGGTCAGATGGTGCCGCCCGGTTGGTGGGGTTTGAGGGGCCACTCGCCCGATTGGGGTGTCGTCGATGCCGGGGAGCTCAAGGACGGATCGCTGGCGATTCACGATCGGCTCGGCGCACTCGGATACGCCGCGGGCGATGATAAGCGCATGGATCTGGAAGCGTCCCACGAGGAATTGGACGAGTCCTCCAACAGCTACTTCTTTGGCCGGAAATCGGAAGCGTTGAGCCGCAGCGCGATGCCGCGGAGCAAGGCGCGGAGCGGGCCCTCCTCACCCGGTCCGGCCGGGCCGGCGACGGGCGAAGAGCCCGCCTTTGCCGAGGCCGAGGTGCGCAAGAAGTTCGCCGACACGGCGCTATGGCTCACGTCGGTCGAGACCGACGCTGACGGCACTGCCACCGTCGAGGTCACCCTTCCCGAGAACCTGACCACGTGGAAAGTTAATTCCTGGGCGATGACCCAAGCGACGCGCGTGGGAGAGGCGTCGACCGAGGCTGTGACCACCAAGAACCTTCTCGTGCGGCTCCAGGCGCCGCGCTTCTTCATGGAATACGACGAGGTGGTGCTCAGCGCCAACGTGCACAACGAGCTCGACACCGACAAGACGGCGCGTGTGAGTGTCGATCTGCCCGCCGAGCTCCTCGAGCTGATGGACGGTACGCCCGCCACGTGCGACATCACCGTGCCCGCCCACGACGCCAAGCGCGTCGACTGGCGCGTCAAGGTTCGAAAAGAGGGGATCGCGGCGATCACGATCAAGGCGCTCACCGACGAGGAGTCGGACGCCATGCGCATGGTGTTCCCCGTTCTCGTCCACGGCATCACCAAGCAGGTGGCCACCACCGGATCGATGCGGCCCGAGGAGATCGACGCGTCGCACACGGTGGAGCTCGTCGTTCCCGAAGAAAGGCGGCCCGAGCTGACCTATCTCGAGGTGCAGTTCTCGCCCACACTGATCGGCGCCATGCTCGACGCCCTCCCCTACTGCCTCGACTATCCCTACGGGTGCACCGAGCAGACGATGAGCCGCTTTCTGCCCGCTCTGCTCACCTTGCGCACGATTCAGAACACGGGAGTGAGCCTCGAGGATCTGAAAACGATGCGCGGCCGCATGGAAGAGATCCGCCGCATCGAAAAGGGCGAGGGACGCGCCATCTGGAGCGCCATCGACAATCCCGTCTTCCACAGCGACTCGCTGGAAAAGATCATCGCCAAGAGCCTGACGCGCATCGCCGACATGCAAAAGAGCGACGGCGGCTGGGGCTGGTGGAAGGGGAGTTCTTCGAGCGGCTACATGAGCGCTTACGTTCTCTTGGCGCTCTGCACCGCGCAGGAGTGCGACCGCACGGTGAATGAGTCGATCATCGAGCGCGGCATGCAGTTTCTCAAACGCTGGGAGGAGGAACGGATGGACGAGGACTGGTGGTCGCCCGGTCCGCAATCGGCCTTCACCGCCTACGTCCTCTCCATGAAGACGCAGCGCGCCGCCATCGAACCGTCCGAGGGCGACGAGCGGCCCGGCGACCTCATCGAGCGGCTCTATGCGGGGCGCGACAAGCTCAACCTTTACGGCAAGGCGCTCCTCTCTCTCGCGCTCGCCAATCTCGACGACGCGAAGCGCGCGCGCATCGTGCTGCGCAACATCTTGCAGTACGCCGAGGAGAACACCGAAACCGAGGTCGCCTGGCTGCGCACGCCCAACCGGGGGTGGTGGTACTGGTGGAACTCGGACATCGAGACCAACGCCTGGTGCCTGCGCGCGCTCGTTCGCCTCGAACCGAAGAGCGAGTTGGCGCCCAAGCTCGTCAAGTGGCTCCTCGAAAACCGCCGCAACGGCTACTACTGGCGCTCGACGCGCGACACGACCTTCTGCGTGGCGGCGATGAGCGAGTTCGTCACCGCAAGCGGCGAGGGCCAGCCCGACTACACGCTCACTCTCGATTTCGACGACGGCGCCGTGGTCAAGAAGGTGCGGATCAACAAGGAAAACCTCTTCACCTGCGACAGCCGCTTCGTGATCGACGCGGCCTCTCTGTCGGGCGGGACCCACACCCTCAAGATCAGCAAGACGGGCACGGGAGCGCTTTACTATTCGACGTACCTCAGCTACTTCACCAAGGAGAAGGACATCAAGGCGGCCGGATTGCGGCTCAAGGTCGAGAGGTCGTACTTCAAGCTCGTCCAGATCCCCTACGAGGTCGAGGTGGAAGGCTCCGAAGGCCAGAAGCTCATGGAGAAACGCTTGCGCTACGAACGTGTGCCGGTGAAAAACGGCGACCCCGTGGTGAGCGGCGACGTGATCCAGGTCGAGCTGCGCGTGAAGAGCGACAACAACTACACCTACCTCTGCTTCGAGGACATGAAGCCCGCCGGGTGCGAGGCGACCGAGCTGCGCAGCGGCGGCGAGGGGCAGGAGGGTTTTTACAGCTACATGGAGCTGCGCGACGAAAAGGTTGTTTTCTTCGTGAGCGATCTCGAGCAGGGCGAACACTTACTGCGGTACCGCCTGCGCGCCGAGGTTCCGGGAATCTTTCATGCGCTGCCCACCGTGCTATATGGGATGTATGTTCCCGAGCTGCGGGCGAACAGTGACGAGATTGTGGTTGAGATTCTCGATGGCTAAAGCTCAAGACGGTTACCGAAGAAAGTCTATTCCAACTTCAGCACCGTCAAATTCGTGAGGATCGAGTCCGGGTCACCCCAACCGCCCAGCAGGGCCTGGAAGGGATACTCCAAACCCGAGCCCCATCCCGACGGCACCGACGTCGGATAAATCAGAATTCCGCTGCCCGGCACAATGCCGAGTGACCAGTGCCCAAATAGCGGCCAGATGTAGAGATTCCCGTGGGGAGTGGGATAGGGCGGTTCGAGCATGTCCATGCCGAGTGCAATTTCTACAGGTTGACCGGGCTCACCCACCACATGAAAACTGATCGTCTGGCCAGGCACCACATCCCCCAGGCAGTAGAGATGGGGATGGAATTCATCGGCTCCCATATCAACGCTCGATCCGAAAAATCGCGGGTCGCCCTCAGCGTCGATCGACGGGAGCTCGGGCGCGTTCGGATCGCCCGCGTCCTTGCAGGGTGAATCCCAGTTCAGATGAAAATCGCCCTCCGCGGGATCAGCCCATAGGGGAGCCGCGTCGATGTTGCCGGTGCCCGACCAGAAGCCCTTCACATCGCAATAGGTCACAATGGGATTATTATATGTGTATGTATAAATCTCCGGTCCCTCCGGCGCGGTGTTG